>Ga0315547_1001251_pt1 | contig 20792 bp, 22 predicted proteins | sample SalMarSW160240MG_2_FD_202542 | JGI IMG/M metagenome (GOLD analysis project Ga0315547, IMG submission 202542) | Salt marsh sediment microbial communities from the Plum Island Ecosystem LTER, Massachusetts, United States - Salt Marsh Sediment SW1601-240 ...
AAGATAATAAATGGAAGAGTTTAAACCGATTATTGTTGCATTCTGCTGTCACTTCTGAGGCTATGAAGCAGCGGACCTGGCAGGTACCATGCGACTATCGTATCCTGATAGCATCAGGATTATAAGATTACCCTGCACCGGCAAGGTGGATGTTATCCATATGATGGAGGCCTTTCAAAAAGGTGCAGACGGGGTATATGTTGCAGGGTGTTTAGAGGGTGAGTGCCACTTCCTTACAGGGAATTTAAGGGCGAGAAAAAAGGTAGAATATACAAAAAAGCTTTTGGATGAGATTGGTGTCGGCGGAGAAAGGCTGGAAATGTATAATATAGCGGCCTCTGACGGTCCTCGTTTTGCAGAAGTAGCCAGAGAGATGCACGAAAAGATTAAAGCCCTGGGCCCCAGCCCGATAAGGGAAGCTCTCCAAAAGAAAAAGGCTGTCGGATAAAGGTAGATGTCCGGTCATAGTTGTCCGTAGTCCGTTGTTTTTATTTTGAGGTAATGAAAGATAACTATCCCTGTTAATTACAAGAGACTCAATTGTATTTTGTTGCAAAAAAATCTATTTTCTTTTCCTACTGACTACTGACGACAGGCAACTGCACGTAGTGGTAAACCTTATATGAAAGGTCGTGGATTATGATCGTAGCAGAAAGAAAACCAATTGAGGAAATTATAGGATTTGTTAAGGATTGCAAAAAGATCATTATTGCTGGATGTAACGAGTGCGTTACTGTCTGTTATGCCGGGGGTAAGAAAGAGGTTGGCATTCTGGCCTCTGCCTTAAAGATGGCCTTCATGAAAGATGGAAAAGAGCTGGAAGTCAAAGAGGTTACCCTGGAACGTCAGTGCGACCATGAGTACCTGGAAGAAATAAGAGATATCATTGATGAATATGATGCGGTTGTTTCATTGGCCTGTGGCGTTGGTGTACAATTTATGGCAGAAAAATACCCCAGGACACTTGTTTTTCCTGGTGTCAATACCTCCTTCATGGGTGTGACCGAGGAAAGGGGTGTCTGGTCAGAGCGCTGTCAGGGATGTGGCCAGTGTATCTTAGGACAAACAGCGGGAATCTGTCCCATTTCCCGGTGTGCCAAAAGACTTCTTAACGGCCCCTGTGGTGGCTCCACAAATGGAAAGTGTGAAATAAACAAAGAGCTCGATTGTGCATGGCAACTTATCATTGATCGGCTCAAAGAACTGGGCAGGCTTGACGACTACGATAAGCTTATTCCAATCAAAGACTGGTCCACTGAACGGGCAGGCGGGCCAAGAAAGGTGGTCAGGGAGGATCTGAGACAATGAACACAAAGACTCCGAGCAAATTGGAAAAGATTCTTGCAGCAGGCCATTTGGCGGTTACATCAGAGTGTGGTCCCCCTCGGGGAAGCGATGGAGATGTGATTACAAAGAAGGCCGAGATGATCAAGGATTATGTGGATGCCATTAATATAACAGACAATCAAACATCGGTAACCCGTCTATGCAGTCTGGCTGCCGTTATCCGGATTAAGTTGATGGGATTAGAGCCTATTCTGCAAATGGTCACCCGGGACAGAAACAGGATTGCCCTGCAGAGCGACATCCTGGGAGCTGCCTCGTTTGACATCCACAACATCCTCTGTCTCTCCGGTGATCATCAAAGTTTTGGCGATAGTCCTCAGGGCCAGAATGTTTTTGATCTCGATTCCATGCAGTTGGCGCAAACTGTGCGGTATATGAGGGATGAGGGGAAATTCTTAGGTGGGGATGATATCGACCGACCTCCTCAAATGTTTGTTGGTGCAGCGGCCAATCCTTTTGCTGATCCCTTTGAAATACGTGTTCGGCGTCTTGCCAAGAAGGTAGCAGCCGGGGTTGAATTCATTCAAACCCAATGTATCTACAACCTGGATAAATTCGAGCTCTGGATGAAACAGGCCCGAGACCGGGGTCTCCACGAGAAGGTGTATATCCTGGCTGGAGTCACACCGTTTAAATCAGCAGGTATGGCAAAATATATGAAAAAGCGTGTTCCAGGAATGGATGTTCCGGATGAAGTGGTTGAGCGAATGAGTGGAGTCCCCAAAGAAAAGCAAGCTGAGGAAGGAATAAATATCTGTGTGGAATCCATTCAAAGGCTCAAAGAGGTGGAGGGAGTACGGGGATTTCATGTCATGGCCATTGAATGGGAAGAGATGGTGCCCGAGATTGTAAAACGCGGCGGGCTTTACCCGCGACCCAAAATTGAATAGAATCATTGGAATCTGTGCCCTTTGTGACTCAGCGGTGAAATACTTGCCATTTGAGTGCGGTTTGGGGCAAAACTTCACGAGCAGGTAGAAAAATTCCAGCCTTGCAAGAACCTATATGGTATGGCCCACAAAAGCACATTTCAAAAAGTAAAAAAGTCAAACAAGAAGATGTATGGAACCAGGGGAATCCTGGTATGTGGGTATTCTCTATCAGAACAGCCGTTGTTTGTGTCCTTCATGGAGCAGACAGGCTTTCAGGATTTAGGCGTTATCTTTATCACTACTAATCAATCTACAAAAACCTTGAAGGAATTGCTGGCTTTGCCGGATAGATCCGGGCAGGGAGAGGCCTCTGACATCAGAAGGGCCATTGTCATGTCTGGTTTTACGCAAAGAGAGCTCCACAAGCTTATGACAGCCTACCGCCTTGCTGAACTGCCTTCTCAGCTCTGGGCTACCCTCACCCCCATTTCAGAAAATTGGTCTGTTATCAACCTATTGGAAGAACTGGCAGCAGAATCCGAGGCCATCAAGAAACAAAAAAAAGGCTCCAAGCGCCCAACCCACAAATAACACACACTCCTTGCTCTATTCCCGGAACGCTTGACATATCTATTATCAGGGCATACCGTGTTTATTGAGACCATTAGGCTAAACACGATAGGTTGAGATTAAAAAACCGGCAATAAAAAAGGGAGGAGACCTATGGATGAATTTAAAGATACCGATCTTGTCTGTGTGATGCGGTACTGCCCGCATTGCGGAAGTGAAATCTTTTGTCGACCCGACTATGACACGCATAGGGTTTTCTATATTTCAGAGGATATGACAGATCTGACTAATACCTGCCCGCATTGTCAGTTTAATCTCCTGCTTCTTCCAGCTGAGGCACTCTTGCCTGAACCTGATCGCGGGAAAAGGACGTTGCCCCGCATGGTAACGGCTGGTACAAAATTGATAGAATCGTTGCACAGCAAAAATCCTGAAATCTTCACCAGCAAGGCATCGGCCAGGCGAGCCCTAACTGCAGTGGGGGCGATTATCTTTGATGCACTTTCAGCCGGTGAGGGCTTGCGCTGGTCAGGGCTTGGAAGCTTCAAGATCCGTCAGCGAAAGCCACGAAATGGTCGCAATCCCCGAACAGGTGAGGAGCTTCAGATACCTGCACGAAAGGCGATTACCTTTTCACCTACGAAGGCACTAAAGCAAAAACTTAACGCCTAATCAACATCTGACATCCCTCTCCTTTTCCCAATTCCCATATTCCACATCAGCTGTGTTTACCCCGGCCACCCTATTGAACCGCCTACCCTCCGGGTGTTCAACTGGGGTTAAATGCGCAGCCGATTTAACTGGGACTTGAGCCGTTGACAAATGTAAATGAAGGGATTGATCAGCGAGGTTGTCGAAACATGAGGAAGTAAACAGAAAAACAGATTACAAGTACCGGCTTCCGGCGATCTTATTGGTGACATCCGCAGGCTCATTGAAGCCGTCAGGCATAATGTTGCCGCCGCTGTTAACCCTGGATGACTTTTCTTTACTGGCAAATTGGCAGCCGCATACGACAGGATATTTTGAAGGAAAAACGGGCGAGGTACGGGAAAGAAATTGTTGCTACACTATCGCAACAATTGAGCTGGTCACATTTTAAGGAAATTCTGCCGCTTAAGAAGCCGTTTCAGCGTGATTTCTATGCCTAAATGTGCAGGCTGGAACGGTGGAGTATTCGGACATTGCGGAAAAAAATCGGTTGTATACCAAGACGACAGCAGCATAATTGATCCTTGAGCTGCTCTGCAATGCGTTATGCCCTCTGCGCTCTTTCCCTGTTAGAGATCATAATTGACACATATACCTAATTTTTATATACTCCTTCCTTCAACAAGCAGGCTTCCATTGCTTATTAATTCTGAAAGACATCAATGAATGAGAGGTAAAAGCATGAAAAGGGTTTTATTTTGGTGCGCTCTATTTTCTATACATATCTTTGCTCATCCTCTTGGTCTCATGGCCGAGAATTACCTGTCTAAGGCCGATGGACTCTATGAACAGGGGGGGAATGGAAAACTACAAACAGTCCATTGATTTATGCCTAAAGGCCTTGAAAGAAAACCCTAATGATTACGAAGCTAACTGGAAGTGTGCAAGGGCATATATGAAACATGGGGAAGAGGCAAAGAGACAGGTCATTGAAGGGTGGAAGAAAATCTGTGCAACGTATGGCAAAGAGGGCATGAAATATGCGGAAAAAGCGATTGAGCATAGGCCTGACAAGCCTGATGGCCATTATTATTATGGCCTCAATGTGGGGATTTATTCATCCGGTGTGAGTATATTTACTGCCTTAGCAGAGGGCCTTAAAAACAAAACCCAGAGTAGTTTTGAGAAGGCCTATGAATTGGATAAGATGTATAACGAGGCTGGTCCCATGCTGGCACTCGGTCGGTTCTGGGCTATTGTCCCCTGGCCATACAAAGACAAGAAAAAGGCGCTTACATTTTACCGGGAGTACCAGACGACCCGGTATTTCAATGAAAAAGCCGAAGGAAAAATATATCTTGCTGAAGTACTCTTGGAATTAAAGGGAAAGGGAAACAAAGAAGAAGCAAAGGAGCTGTTGGAAAAAGCCTCGCAGTCTGATGAAAAATACTTCAGGGACTGGGCCAAAAGACTTCTGAAAAAACCGAATGATAGTGCAGGCCACTAATAGACCTTCTTCCTTAGTAAAACCTGTGAGAGTTTATAGAGCAGAATACCCTCTGTATAGCAGATGGGATCATAACGTGGATTAGTTAGCTTAGTAAACCGCGATAGTGTTATGAGTTTTGACTCCAAAACGAAATGTTTAGTAAGATTAATTTCGAAGTAAGTTTGCTATTTGGCAGTAATTTTTAACTTCGATAGCATAAATAATGTCAATATATCTTTAGAATAAAAGGAGGTAGTTATGGATTATACACAAATGACAGCACCATGTGGACTGGATTGTTTTAATTGTCCAATGTATTTGGCAAATGAAAATGAGAAATTACGAAATACAATAGCCGAAAGATTAAATATTCCACTTGAAAAGGCAGTATGTGGAGGATGTCGAAATGAAAACGGGACAATAGCTTTTCTCAATATGACTGAGCCATGTAGTGTTTATAAGTGTAGCGAGAATAGGGGAATCAATTTTTGCTATGATTGTTCTGAGTTTCCATGCGACCATCTTCACCCTTATGCTGACAAGGCCTCCCAATTCCCACACAACACAAAGGTTTTTAATTTATGCTTGATTAAGAAAATGGGATTAGAGCGCTGGGCCAAAGAAAAGGCAAAAGCTGTCAAAGATACTTACTTCAAAGGAACGTTTAAATTGTAACGAAAAGGATACCTTTATTGGAGTTCCAGAATAAATGTTTAGTGTATATGTCCATAGCTAGCTAAGCGGTGATTCTTAGACAGTCAACAGTAGATTTCAACTTTGTCTTTCTAAAGGCCCTGTATAAGATAACATGTATTACAATAATTTCACTGTTCTACTTCACCGCTCATTACTACCATCTGCTTCATGGCTGCCTTCGTTATAAAAAGCCTTTATACATATATAGCACTCCAATAAGTACAATAAATATTCCACATATCTTCTTAAAAACGACTTTATTTAAGTTTAAAGATATTCTTGGCCCTATTTGGGCCCCTAAAAATGCACATAACAGTACAATCAATAACTCTGCACTAAAGTTAAAAGCTAAACTATGAGAAACAATTCTCCCTATCCATCCAGAGAATGCAGCCAGCACTATAATTGCTGAAGACGTACCAACAGCTACTTGAGCAGATACCTTTAAAATGCCTACCATTAAAGGGATATCAAACACACCTCCTGCTACACCAGCCATACCAGCAAATAATCCAATTACTAAGGCCAAGGGCGATACAATTATAGGCGAAGCACTATACTGTTTATCAGCATCCAATCTCTGGAATGTATTGTATATTTTGCTGAAAGAAGAATAGTTGTAAAAAGGGAACGACATCAAGATTCCTGCAAAAAAAAGCGTGATACCAAACACAATCTTCAAAAAATCCACTGGTGCGCATTTGAGCAAAAAACCAGTTATAAAAATTGAGGTTGCTAAAGGAATACCTAAATACCCTAGCAATTTCCAATCGATCAGTTTTTTTTGGTGATACGTAATCATTGCGGAGAAAGAAGTTACAAGAATACATAAAAAACTCAAGGTAGATGCCTCTTTAAAACTATCAAAAAATAACAGAAAAAGAGGCATAAAAAACAGTCCTCCTCCCATCCCGAACATCGAAAAAACCAATGCTATAAAAAATACACTTATTGCAATAAGCATAAAATCATCTCAATTATGCATAATAAATTTTCTACAAACCCGATAGAATTTCTGTTCTAATATTTCAAGATCTGAAGCTCAGTTCTAACACGCCTCTGTTCCACGTTATCCCTTCTTGATTCTTTCCAAAAAATCGCGTGCCTTTTTTAATGAGTGTCACATTTTACTCTCTAGAAACAATAGTAATACCCACAAATCGGGTGAGGCTAGATCAAGACTGAAATGACGAACAGCAAAGAAAGAACAGTTTTGATTAACAGCAGGCCCTTTCGTTTCCCGAGTTTTCGGATCAAAACTACGGTAAAACCGGCAAAGCATCCTGCCAGGAGCCCACACATATGGCCCATGCTATAGGTATAAGAGCTCGGGTTTATGAGAATGTATATGCCGATGATACCTACAATGATAAGCATGATTTTTAACATCTTAAGAGTCTCTTTCAAGAGAAGAAAAGAAAAAAAGCTGGCGAAAAGGGGAAAGGTATAAAAAAGCACCATAGCATTTGAAAGAGGGATCATTACAATTGATTTAAGGAGAAAGAAGAAAGCAAGTGTCCCAGTAAGTCCCCTTAATAAAAGAATCCTAATAGAGTTAGCTATGAGAGACTGACCACTTGATTTAAGCATGGGCCAGAGAATGAGTGCACCTAACAGAAAGCGAAAGAAAGCGATTTGAATTATCCCAAGGGGCGGAGATATAAACTTAATGATAATATCAGTGATGGCGTAAAAAAACGCTGATATAATCATCAACATAAACCCGTTTTCCAAAAATATCCTAAACATCATTGCCATCTCAGTCTTTAGGTGTCAAATAAAACAAAGCTATATATAATATTCGTACCACCATAAGTTACCTCTAATCTGATCTGCCAGAATAGCTGCTCCCAGAGGTCTCACTTTATGAGGAATTGCCGTGCTCTCTAAACCTTCCATCCTTCAAAGTTACCACAGAGTCCGAAATCCTTCTTGTAAAATCTGCATAATGGGAGACAATGATAAGGGTGCATCTTTCCTTAAGACCTGCCAGCAGCTCTTCAATCTTTAAAGCTGCTTCTATGTCCAGGGATGATGTGGGCTCATCAAGCAGGAGAACATCTGGTTGCGTAATCATGGCTCTGGCGATGCATAGCCTTTGCTGTTGCCCACCGGAAAGTTGCAGGGCAGAATCCTCTAATCTATCTTTCACTTCATCCCATAAAATGGCATCTTTCAATACCTCTTCCACCCTCTCCTTGATATATTTTCTGTCCTTAACACCAGCTAATCTTAATGGAAAGGCAACATTCTTAAAAATGCTCATTGGTAGGGGATTTGGGACCTGAAACACCATTCCCATCTTTTTCCTCAGGGCAGGAAGAGGTAAACTATGGATGTCGAGATACCTGCCGTTTAATTTAATCTCCACCTTACCCTCAACCCTGCAGTTAGGGATTAATTCATAAAGCCGGTTCAGCACCATCAGGAATGTGGTTTTACCCACCCCGGAGGGACCAATAATAGTAGTAATTGCATTTTCTTCAAACTCCCCTTTACACCCTTTTAAGACCATCTTTTGCTGATAATAACAATTTAATCCTTCTATTTTAATCTTTGTCTCTTTCATGTGTATAACTTTTCTATGTGTGTGTGGCAAATCGAATTGCCACCTTCCTTTTTAATATATTGGATAGGGTGAAGAGAAAAACACAGATTCCAAGCAGAATTATAGATGCCCCAAACCCCTTCATTAGCTCCTCCTGAGAATTATAATCCGAGGAGATATAAAAGATATAGAAGGGAATGGCCTCATATTGGGAAAGCACTGACGTGGGAATCCCTGCCATGGCCACGACCCCTGTTAACATGATGACTGCTGTATCCTCTGCGCATCTCCCTATTGCCAGGATGATGCCGCTGATGATGCTGGAAAGATTATAGGGGATCAATATGAATAAGATGTTTTGCAGCCTGGAGGCACCCAGAGCGAGCCCCGTGGTTTTGATGGAAAATGGTAAATTCGTGAGAGATTGCTCTGTGGTTCTTATAATATAGGGAAGGACAAGGCAGGCCAGGGCCAGACTTGAAATGAGAAAACAGGGATAAATATGCTCGGATAGGTGTCTGTGAAGGAAGATAGAAATGGCAAAGCCGAAAAGGCCCACTAAAATAGAGGGTATCCCGGCCAGGACATCAAGTAAAAAATTGAATAAAGGTTTCCACCTGACATTGCAGTATTCCGCAAGATAGATGCCGCTGGCAACCCCGATGGGGATGGCCCATATAATAGAGGTAATGATCAAAAGGATCGTGCCTGCTATTGCAGGAAAGAGACCATCAACTACCGCCTTTCTCAATAGAAGTGCATCCAGAGCCCTCGTTTCCCCGAATATCATGGATGGATTCAGGGCAGGGATACCTTTATAGAGTAAAAAAGATAGAAGTACCCCTATAGCACCAATAAGGATTATCCCCGTTATCCAGCTAAAGATGGTAATCCCATATTCTGTTAAACGATTCATCTCTCCCTTAAAATTTCAAAATACCCCAACAATCTCAGGGCAAGTACAATTAGCATAGTAAAGACAAAGAGTATCAGGCCGCAGACGAATATGGATTTGAACTCCGGGCTCTCATAGTCGCTTGCGATGATCAGTGCTATATGGGCGGTCAATGTCCTGGCAGCATCAGATAGCCCCTTAGGTATCTGCAGTGCATCGCCGGCAATCATAAGAGAAATCAGGGTATCCCCTACAGCCCTTCCAGCGGCCAGAACCAATCCTGAGATTATCCCCTTCCAGGCTGATGGGATAATGACATAAATCAGCTTTTGTACCGGGGTGGCACCCAGGGCCTCTGCCGCATTGAGATAGTTTTTTGGCACAGAATTGAAGGCATCGGTCAAAAACAGTACAATTGTAGGAAGAATAAGCAGTGCCAGCATTATAGAAGCACTTAATACACACATCCCTGTTCCTTTTTGAAAAATCTCCCTGATTAATGGTACCAACAGAAATATAGCCACAAATGAATAAACGACGGTAGGAATGCCTGTCATAAACTCCACGAGTTTTCTCAGGAATCTGCCGAATCGCCGCTGGGAAAAGACGCTGATAAGGGCTGAACACCCTATCCCAAAGGGCGTGGCAATAAGGATAGCAAAAGAGGCAATGATCACTGTACCGACCATCATAGGAAACACGCCAAAGTTGCCTTCATAGGGATTCCATCCCAGCCTGAGAAATTCAACGATTTTTCCTCCTTTGAAAAGTGGCAGACTGAACAGGAACATAAAAGAAAGGATAAATATAGTAATAGAAGCACTGAGCAAGGTACTGAGAAGGAACCCCTTTTCGACAAGTTTTTCTATGGAAGGTCTCATTGTTTAACCACGATAAAACCTTTTTCTGCTACGATCTTCTGTCCTTCTTTGCTCAGGAGATAATCTATAAAAAACCTTGTTAACTCAGAAGGCTCTCCCTTAGTGTTCATATAGAGTCCCCTGGAAATTTTATAATTTCCCTTACGAACATTCTCTAAGGTAGGGAAAACGCCATCTAAAGAGACAGGCGCCACCGTATCGTCTAAATAGCCTACAGAGATGAAGCCAATCCCATAAGGATCTCTGCTAATGGCTGACTTCATAGCCCCATGGGATTTTACAAAATTGGCGGTTTTGGCTATTTCACCTTTTTTCAACGCCTTCTTCCAGAATACCTTTCGGGTCCCGCTGGAAGCATCACGGGTATAGACATTAGTTTCTCTGTCTTTCCATCCAAGCTCTTTCCAATTATTCAGCTTTCCGGAAAAGATATCTATGATCTCACTTTTTTTCATTCTGATTAGAGGATTTTCTGGATTAACAACAATGGCGATTCCATCTATGGCGAATTTGAACATCTTTAGCCCATATCTCTTTATTTCATCCTCCGTTGCCTTTCTTCCTGAATCTCCTATATCTACCAGGCCTTCTCCTGCTTGCTTGATTCCAAGGCCAGAGCCACCTCCGGCAATAGTGATCTTGATATTGCGGTTCATGCGCATAATCCTCTTTGCCGCCTCTTTCATTACTGGAATGTGGGCTGTGCCTCCGGCGATCCTGAGTGTTCCCTTTGCACCCAGAAATGGATCTAAATCCCCTGCAATAACGAGGGGATTTCCAGCTACCAAAAGAGCAATAATTCCAACTAAACATAATGTTAATTTGACTCTCATATTTATTCCTCCTTTCCTGTATTTGATGGTTTTATGCGACATCAATATTCAGCCACCAAGACACGAAGTCACGAAGATAAGACAACTTACAATTTAAAAATTAGCAATTTAAAATTAATAATTGATAATCTTCCCTTGCTAATGGGGAAATATAATTAATTTTTCTCCTTTGTGTCTTTGTGCCTTGGTGGCATGGTAGTTGTTATGCGAGTATCTAAATTTAAGGAATACGTCAAATTCAAAATATTTATAATTCTTTGTTGATTATAATTTAAATCTATAGTAATTCATCACAACAGTTCATTATGTAACATGGGTTTTTTAATGGTTTACGATCAATTTAGGAATATTACCATTCAGCAGATGGAATCCCTGATCTATCTGGTTGAGGAGGGAAGCTTTAGCAGGGCTGCTAAACGGGTGTTTCTAACCCAGCCATCCCTTACCAAGCACATTAAAAACTTGGAAGAGGCGGTCAATGCCAGGATTGTCAACAGGGAAAATATGGGGATATCCTTAACGCCTGAGGGGAAGATCCTCTATGATTATTCCAGAAGAATATTAAAGCTAAGAGATGAGGCAAAACAAAAGATTTTAAGGATAAAGGAAAACGAATCAGGAAATATCTTTATCAGTGCAAGTACCATACCTGCAACATATATCCTGCCTCAACTTTTGAATAAATTTAAAAAGCTTTTTCCTGATATCCGGTCCTATATTCAAGCCAATGACAGTGAAGAAACCCTTGGAATGATCCTGAATAATCAGGCAGAAATCGGCTTTATTGGTAAAAATACCTTAAATAAAAGGTTAAATGTTAAACCTTTATGGAAGGATGAGATAGTTTTAGCCGTACCTGTGCAACATCGCTGGCGAAAGAAGGATTATGTCACACTGGATGAGGTCTCAAAAGAACCCTTTATCATCAGAGAAATGGGTTCCGGGACAAGGGAAATCCTGGAAGAATATCTACTAAAGAATAATTACAAGAGCCTTTCCAAATTCAATATTGTCTGTGAGATGGGAAGCTCTGAAGCAGTCAAAGAGGCAATTATAGCCAATCTCGGCGCCTCTATTCTTTCAATACATGCTATAAAAAGGGAATTAAAACAGGGGACACTTATCAATGTACCGATCAAAGATTGCGACATCCAAAGATATTTTTATCTGATTTATAAAAAGCAATTCAGCCTAATGCCTTATCATAAGCTTTTTCTAAAATTTGTAAAAAATTACAAACTTAGCTCTTCCGTGCGAAGGTGACGATCATATTTTTGGAAGATTTTTCTTGACAGCCCCTTTTTGAATCGCTATACAATCTGTGACAAAAAGAAAGATTTGATCAGGAAGATCATTTCTGGTATCGAAGTAAATTAAAGTAAAAACAGAATAGCAGTAAGTAAAAAGGCCACGGAGGCTTTTGGGAATAGAAATTTCCTAAAACTTTCGTGGCCTTTTTTTTCGAGAAAGGGGGTGATGAAAAATCTTTTATTAGAAAGGTATTTTTTGAATAATAGACCAACTATTTTAAATTATAAAACAAAAGAAAACCCTCTTAGATTTCACACAGGGCATTATACTCTGTGTTCACCCCGTTAAATAGCCGCCTTAACCATAACACCTCTTGTCAATAAACGTATTTAACGGCGCAAGCAAGCACACTCTAACAGGGTAAATTTGGAGGATGATTATCTAAATCAATTACTCATAAACCTTTTCTTCATCATCAGGTGTAATCGCATCCTCTTCCACATTCCTGGGTTCGATCTTTCTTTTCTTCAATTCCTTATAGTATTCATGCTGGATCAAAAGATTCATAACCTCGTTAGTACCGGTCCAGATCATGGTCAGGCGACAATCCCTTAGAAAACGTTCTATAGGGTAGATACTCGTATATCCAATTCCTCCCATAATTTGCATAGCATTATTTATCACCTTCCAGGCAGCCTCTGTGCCTATCTTTTTAGCCTCTGATACAATCCTGCGTGAATCACTGCCTGAATCGGCTGACCTGGCCGCTGCATACACGAGGGCTCTAGCAGCATCCAGGGTGCTCACAGAGTCGGCTACCATAAAGTTTACCGCCTGAAATTTATCTATTGTCCTGCCAAATGCCTTACGCCTTGTAGAGTATCGTGTGGCTACCTCCAGGGCAGCCCTTCCCAAACCAAGTGCACCAGCACCGCTTGTCAGCCTTTCAGGGATCATCATCCTATTAAAGACAGCGTAGGCATTGTGTAACTCTCCTACAAGATTCTCTTGAGGAACCCTAACATCTTTAAAGACAAGACGTCCTGTACCACCACCTCTTGTTCCAAGAAGGGTATAAATAGTTTGATCCTTTACTCCCATTGCCCTTTCAACAATAAAGCAACTGATGGACTCATGCGGTGGTGCATCAGGAGCTGATTTGGCATAGACTAGAAAATAATCGGAGTCCTTTGCACCCACCACAAAGCGTTTCTCACCATTAAGGATAAATGAATCGCCGTCTTCAACTGCCTTTGTGGTAGCACCAAAGAAATCAGAACCTCCACGCGGTTCGGTCAGGGCCTCTGCAGAGTAAAGTTTACCTTCATTTGTAGGTTTAAGATACCGCTCCTTTTGTTCCTCAGTTCCAAAGATATTGAGTGCCTCTCCAACAATACAGGGCATGACATAGGCACATGTTATGGAGTTACCAAGCACCCCTACCTCTTCAATTGCTGCGACATCAGCTACCCAGTTGAGACCTCTGCCCCCATATTCCTTCGGAAACCGTAATCCCAAGAGATTTTTCTTTCCAGCCATCTCAATAAATGGCCGACCAGTCTCAATTAAGCTCAGATCCATATCGCGTACCATTTTACTTGGAACATCATTCTTTACAAATTCCCTGACCTCATCCTGTAATGCCCTTTCCTCTTCATTCAATAAAAATTCAAACATGATTTGCCTCCATTTGACTTATTATAATAGGATATAAATTTGCCTTTAAGACTTCATTCCCTAAAGGCATAGTTTTGAATTTCATATAATGTTTAGCGAATATGCGAAGTTGCCCCGAACGGAGAGATAGCGGAGTGAGAGTGTAATGGGGCAATGATTTGCATAACAAATCCGCAGACTCATGGAGGAAGAAAGGCTTCTGGAAAGCCGTCGTTTGGTGGCTCATTCGCATAACAATACCCTTCCCTTCTCTTTTCTCATCTCACACTTTGTATATCAATCATCTTGCCACTGAATCCGGCAAACTCCATTGGACGATGGGTAAATACTATCACTTGTAGGCTATATTCTTTCATTGCCTCGTTTACTAGCTCAATTATCTTATTTGAGCGGTCTAAACTAACATGCACGAAGGGGTCGTCAAGGACAAGACACTGGGAATCTCTTCCACTTAAATGCTTTGCAACACCTAATCTGACGCAGAGAGCCAATACCTCTTTTAATCCAGACGATCCATCATTAAATTCTAATGATATATCCTCAAAACCTCGCTCACCGAGTCGGGTTGGAAATAAATATTCATTCAGTTCCACATCCTCATGCAAAAATCCTGTAACATAGCTCAACGAACGCTTTACTTCTTCCTGTATCGGTCCGACAACTGCTGATAAAGCTGAACGATACTGCTGCTCTAATGCTTCCTTTAAGAGTTTATACGATTCTGCACGTATTTGCTCTCTCTCAAGTTTTTCACTGAGAATTTCTATACGGGATTCCATTTCTGCTAATTCTGAATATGCCCCCCCTAAACTTGCCGTGCCTATCCCACCTTTGAGCTGGTCTATAGAAGTTCGTTGTTGTCTAATTACTTGCTCTTGATTTTCTATCTGCTGTTCCAGGCGCTTTATTCTATTTATCGGGCCTTTCTCTAACTCCTCATACCGCTGCTTTATTTTCTCATACTCTTCGTTTTGCTTCTTGAGATTCGCTTTTGCACTCTTTAATATTTTTTCTTGATTTTCCACTGAGCCGTATTGGCTAATAATTTGACGCTCTTGGGTTATTGCATTATCCAACTCTTCAGAAAGATGCTTCTGCTCTGCTCGAATCTCAGTCAAATTTTCTTTTTTCTCTATTAATTCTCTATCAGCTTTATCTCTCTGCGCTCTTGCTTCATCAAGGATAGCTCTTGCCTCCATCTCTTCCTTTTCCCTCTTATTCACGAGTTTTCCAAGGTCAACTTCAATAGGATTCAATTTTATTGCGTTGGGTGGCCTTTTAATCTTTTTATATTCTTCATATTTTTCCTTGAGTTTTTTAAACTCAAGAGTTATTTCTTTGATTGAGCGTTCTTCAACTCCTTTTCTTTCTGCAACTAATTCCTTTATACTGTTTGAAAGCTCGTTTTGGGTCCGACTTAGCTCTCTTAGTTCGTCGATCGAATTTACAGTGTATTTGCTCAATGCCCTCTGAATACTTCCTTCCAGATGCTGAATGTCAACCTTTGCATCGTGTGCCTGCTCTAGTTTGGCTTTGACTGTAACCCTCCCAAAGCCCGGTGTTCCCACACTTACGCTCTCAGTCCCGGTTGCAGTTAATTTTCCATCTTTAATTCTCTCTCCGTCTACCTCAACTTCAAGTGAACCTTTTTCGCCAGGCGTAACATTTACTGCAAGCCCTCTTACTGTTAAGCTCTCCTTCAATACTTCGATTCGCATCTGACTCTGGATGAGTTTCTCGACCTCTTTGTCGGTAGGCGTAATCGACGCTTCCTTTTCCCTTAGACTTTCAATTTGGTCATCAAGAACTTTTATCCTCTTTATTTTCTTCTCCAACACCTCGGTTTTTTCCATAGTGTCGGATTTGGTCCACAAGATTCGTGCATCTCTCGTCAGCTCCTCGCACTCCCTTATCTTCATCGCCCACTCTTCCACTTTCTCTTTTATTCCCTGCTGGCGTCCTTCCAACTGTTCGCATAAAGCTTCAAGTCGAGAAAGATTCTCTCTTGTTTCTTTTTCTTTCTTTTGGAGGTTCTCTATTTTTCCCGCTGATTTTTCAAGCTCTATTAGTGCCTTCTTTGCATCATTAACATCCCTCTCTGCTTCCCTAACACCGGCTTCAGATGCCTTTAACTCAGACTCAATAGAAGAAAAGTCAATTGCCTCGCTTCTAGCTTTTTCCAATTCTTCTTTTGTCTCTATAATCTTTTTCTCAAGTATAGGGAGTTGTCTTTGAAGGTTTTCTAATTGTTGTTTTTCATCATCCACATTTTTTATTTTATCTCTAAGTTCAACAGTCCCCTGTTGAAGAGTTTGAATTTCTTCTTCGGTATTTGATATAAGTGAATCCTTACTAGTTTTTCCAGTCCTTGTAAAATATTGAGCATAGGAAGTTTGAACAGAATTTTGAACGGCCTGAAATTTCGGAGTAACAAGCACGCCTTCCCCATCTTTTGTTTTCAGATGTAGAGAAGCAGTCGGGTCCCCTTCCTTATCGGTTGGAAGTTCTTGATAGTCCTGAGGTGTCCATAACCAGCGAAGAGCACCCCATTGTGAGGGCTTACTTCCCCTTGTAGATGGTAATTCTGCCTCTAATAATCGTATCAGTTCTTCATCTGCTGAGTTGTCTTGTGCCAGAAGTATACTGCTTTCATCATCGATTTTATACAATGAGGTCCCACTCCTTAAATTGAAATTCTTCTCCACACGGTATCTTGTTTTATAGAGCGTGAATTCAATGCAAACTGTTGATGTTACGTTTCCAGATGCTGTAAGAGGTTTAATGCGCTTGATTGCCTCAGCATGGGTGCTAGACTTGTCAAAAAATCCTCTGCTCAAAGCTTCAAATACGGTTGATTTTCCTGTCTCATTGGGTCCATATATGACTGTTGTATCCTCATCAAAATCAATCCTTGTTTTAGTGTGCTTCCTCCAGTTTTCGAGTTCAACCCAATGAAGCTTCATACCTCAATCCCCTTCCCAAATCTTTGTAAATGAGTAAGAGCCTCAATAATTATTCTTCTTTTTCTTGGATCAATCTCATTTGATAATAATTGTTTCAAATGCATTTCAGTCTGATTTAAGGTTGGATCTCCAAAATCAGGTGGTGCTTCTAATGAAGGTGGCACTGTAATGTTAAGTGAGTCTAATTTTACTTTTAAGTTCTTATGCGCCGTTGTTTGAAATTCCAATAGATTATTAAGTTCTTCTTTAGATTCCAACGGCAATTCTCCATAAAGAACCAATCTGACCATATCAATCCCTTTGATTGATTCAAAATACTTTTCCAGTTCAAGAAGGGAGGAAGAATCTTTCATTTCAAACTCCGTAGACACCCATGTCAATTGCCCCGTTTTAATAGGCACAATTTTCGGTGCATCCCCTTTCCCATCAATTTGAACCAGCAAACAGTGTCCAGCATTATCTTCGCTATAATTAGTTTGTTCATGAGTTCCTGAATATGCTATTCGGGCTATTCCAGTGCTATCTTCAAAAGTTCTATGGCTATGCCAATGACCTAAAGCAAGGTAATCTATCCCTGTTCTAACAACGCAGGAAGGGTCAATTGGCAAATCTATTTCTTCCCAGTTTGGCACAGGAGATTTTCCTATCAAACTTCCATGTGCAACCCCTATATGGATACCATCGACTTCGCTAACAACAGGGATTGTCTCAGTAAGATCTTGTGTGGTGAACGTTGAAAGAACTGGACAAGGATGAAGAATTGCGCCGGTAACCTCAACAGAAGCACTTGTACGAAGAATTGTAAGATGGTTTACCCGTTGAAATATTGGTCTATTGTAAACACAATCTGGACCCAGGATGTCGTGATTCCCCGGGAGGAGATAAAGTGGAATATCGGGATATTTATTGAATATTGTAACAACTTTTTTCACGTCCTCTTGGCCAATCATATTGTGCTCAAAAATATCCCCACACAGGAGCACGAAGTCGACTTTTTCCTCTTGAGCAGATTTCAAAACATTACGGATTGATTCAATACGGATCTCGCGCACAATAGGGCCAGCTTCACCAAGTCCCCCGCCTTTCATTCCAATCTGCCAGTCAGATGTTTGAATAAATCGAACCAATTTATCACCTTCTATCGGCACTACGTATTCTTTATATTTAATTTTTATGTATCAAGCGCATGCTTCCTTTGGAAGGATATTGGTTTTTTCTTTCCAGCCATCTCAATAAATGGTCTACCGGTCTCCATTAAGCTCAAATCCATATCGCGTACCATTTTACTTGGAACATCATTCTTTACAAACTCCCTGACCTCGTTCTGTAATGCCTTTTCCTCTTCATTCAACAAAAAATCAAACATAATTTACCTCCATTTGACTTATTATAATAGGATATAAATTCTCCTTTAAGGCTTCATTTCCTAAAGGCATAGTTTGGAATTTCATATAAAGTTTCGGGGTATCAGCTCAATAAATAGGGGAAGTGAATAGACCACGAAAGAATACGTAGGGCAGAGCTTCAGCTCTGCATTGTGCATTGTGCAAGGCTAAAGCCTTGCCCTACATGTCTGTGGTTGCCCCTGTTTATTGAGCTGATACGTTTCGAGTATATCTGAAATTCCAAGTGAAGCGAGGAATTGGGGCAAGAGCGTAGACCGCACCACATACACTCTGTTATATGCCGCGCCATCATTCTATCTTTCTCCTGCTTGCATTGAGTATGGTGATTCCCACAATTTCTCCTTTCTCATATCTGATTATGATATCATCATCTGTTATTTCTGAATCATCTGCATGGCTTGGCTTTTTGAAGTTGATGTATAAAACATCGACTTCTTTATCGTAGGATGTCCAAACCCTTGAGTATGGGACATCCAATAACTCAGGCACAAGACTCAATATCTTTTTTACTTCTACAGCTCCCATATCTTTCGCCTCCTTTCAAGTTGTTTCCTCCGCCTCGTCAAGAATGCAGTAATGACAAATCCATCTTCTTTATTTAATTCTCTGTATATCACCACAATATATTTTCCTTTCTCTATTTCTCTCACGGCTATACATTCTCCCTCTTTGCCTTCATAAATCGCCTCAGGCTCCTCTACTGTTTCGAGGACTTCAAAATAATAACCTGCCATCTCTGAATGTTCTTCTGTAATATGAAACCATCTCTCTTCCGTTAATCTGATTGGCAAACTGTTTTTAGATTTGACTACATCCATATTTTCTCAGTTCCATTTATTAAGATTATTGATAGGCACTTCATATAATGCCCCCGGCATAAAAGAAGATTTTACGATAGCAAAAATTTGGGTGATTCAGTAGGGAGAAACTTTTATGCTATATTATACACAGTGCCGTGACGATCTTGCTCAAATGATATGATTTTTTACCTATTTTCAATCTCTACGGTCCCCTTCTCCACTTCTGGATAGATATCATCAATCGCTTTCTGGACTTCAATTGTCTTTTGAATGGATGTTACAATCTTGCAGTAATGTTTGATATCATCAAGCGATAACAATTTTTTCTTCCGATCTTTCAGCCATTTATTACAAACCTGATAACCACCAATTTGATATTCCCAGATTTCTTTTGTAATCCCCTCAAAATATTGGCTTTCATTGATATATGTGCGCTTTTCTTTTTCATCATATCTCAATTTGTCAACTCGGTCATCACCTTTACCCTGAAACTTGGCAATGGGTTGGTCAATTTCTGCTGATTTAAGTAGATGCAAATCAACAAGTCTTTTTCCATGCTCCGCCATCTTGCCAAATATTTGGTAATCCTTTATAAAGGGAATCCTTGGAAAATCTAATTTTAGGAACTCGGCATATTTTGTGCGGTATATATTTGAATAAAGGACGGCGTATATGTAATAGAAAATCTCTTCTGGTGATGAGTCTTTTTTAAAAACTTCAGAGAGAGCGGCGAAAAGTTCGGGGCTGATATTTGGTTGTCTTTTCTCCGGGCTGAACAGATCTTTTTTATCTGTGTCAGGATAGAGATAAAGTGGGGCTTGTTGAATAATTCCTTTACTGCTTAAGAATGTCCTGTTATCAACCATGTGTTCGCTCACAAGAAAATGAGTGTAGCCCTCCTCTAAAGAAACTTGTCTCATAAAACAAATTGACAGGTTATCAGTTAGCATATGGCGCATGACTTCTTTCCGAGAGCGTTCAATCATCTCATGGTGATAAAAAATCCATCGTATATCAAAGGGCCTATACAAAATCTTCGTTATTGAATTTTCCCAGTCCTCATCCTTCCTAACTTTTTCTCGGGCAATTTTTAATTTCCAGTTTGATTTATCCTTCAGGTTAAATGTCTGTTTGACAAGTTCATCTGGCATATTTTCATTACAGAACATTTTGATTCGCCGTTTAAGTGCTTCTTTATCAAAGTCTATCACGAAGCTGTCCCTTGATGTTACTATACCAACGCTATTCAATGGAAACACTGCAGTTATTTTAGGGTATTTTTCATAACTCTCCAAAAGCCTCTCATCTCTGGGAATAAAAAGATAGAATTCAGGTTTTGGCGATAACTTCCGCCAAGTTGCCGTTTTTACATCATTCTTGGAAAGCCAATCGTTTTTCTTTTTTCGCAATCCCCAAACCTCTGAGTGGTAAACCTTAGCTTCTTTTTGTTCTTCTCGCTTTTTAATGAAAAGGGCAATGGCTACCCCTTGCTGGATATCAAAGACATTTTCATCTTTAGAACCGTCAGGGCATTTCTCTTTTTTAAGGCTGTTACCATGTAAATCAAGGATATAAATTTCGTTAAAGCTGTTCATAAGAGATTGCCGCATACCCCTGAAGGTTGGATTATCCAAATAGCTATGATTCGTGATAAATCCTAAAACTCCCTCGCCTGCCTGGTTTATCTTCCACTGGGCAAAACGGATAAACTTCACATAATCATCCTGCAACCACTTGGGATTTTTCTCTTTAAGCCACTGACCATCTATGATTTTGTAGTGTTCTATTAATTAATCGGCTTAAACCACTACCTCTGGTAGTGGTACCATAAAAAGGTTTTACCGTTGGAGTAATTAGATAAGATGTACCTCCCTGAAAGGTGCCCCTAAAGCAGGGAGGTACAAAATGAGTAA
>Ga0315547_1001252_pt1 | contig 20781 bp, 10 predicted proteins | sample SalMarSW160240MG_2_FD_202542 | JGI IMG/M metagenome (GOLD analysis project Ga0315547, IMG submission 202542) | Salt marsh sediment microbial communities from the Plum Island Ecosystem LTER, Massachusetts, United States - Salt Marsh Sediment SW1601-240 ...
CAAAAGGATCTGCCCGACGGTGTTGTTTATCTTGTGGGCGCCGGTATGGTTCAGATCTTCCCGCTTCAGGTAGATCTTGGCTCCGCCCCAAGCCTCGGTCAGGCGGGCGGCGAAGGTCAGCGGAGTCGGCCGGCCGTCGTATTCCTTCAGGTAGGACTCGTACTGTTCCTGAAACGCCGGGTCTCGCCGGGCGGAAGAGTATTCGGATTCGAGCTGCTGCAAAGCGGGCATGATCATCTCAGGGACGTACTGTCCTCCAAAATCGCCGAAATAACCGGGTATCTGTTTTTCTGCTTGGGTTTTCATCTGCTCCTCACTGCTTTGATAAACGATTTCATTTTTTGCCGATCCTTGATGCCGGGACGGTTCTCCAGGGCACTGGAGGCGTCCACGGCAAAGGGCCGTACCGCCGATAAAGCGGCCTTTACATTGCCGGGTCCCAGACCCCCGGCCAGGAAGAACATCTTCTCTGGGAAGGTACTTACGAGCTCCGAGGCCAGCTGCCAGTTCGCCTGCACACCGGTACCGCCGTACTTGCCGGGAAGATAGGGTTCCAGAAGGATGTATGGTATGTCATAACCGCGAACCAGGTCAAAGATCCCCCGGTCCAGGATGCGTAGGGCCTTGATCACGGGCAGCTCAAACTGACTGCAGAAATCCGGGTCCTCATCCCCGTGCAGCTGCAGCATGGTTAGAGATGCCTGCCGGGCGGTTGATAGGATGTCCTCTCCGCTTGCGTTGACGAACACACCCACTCGTTCCACCGGCCGCATTCCCCCTTGTCTCTCCTGCTCGAGAGTCCGGAGGATCGCCCCGGCAGCCTCTGCAGCCACCCGGCGGGGGCTTTTCGCGAAGATAAAGCCCAGATATTCGACGCCCAACTCGGCGGCCAGACGGGCATCTTCGATTCGGGTGAGACCGCAGATTTTGATCCGCACTCTATTGGATTCGGGGTTATGCCTCACAGAGCCTCCTTGAGCCGGCGCAGGGCTGCAGCCGGATCTTCAGCCCGCATGAGGTGCTCCCCCACCAGAAAACTCCGGATTCCAACCGCGGCCAGGCGGCGGATATCTTCCGGCCCGTGGATCCCCGACTCGCTCACAACGGTGACGTTTGCAGGAATTTGACGGGCAAGCTGAAGGCTGTTCGATAGACTTACCTCGAAGCTGTGCAGGTCGCGGTTGTTGATTCCCACTATTCGGGCGCCGCAGGCAAGAGCCCGCTCCAATTCCCCTGTGGAATGCACCTCAACGAGTGCCTCCATGTGGAGGGTGCGGCTCAGTTCGAGCAGCTCCGTCAGTTGATCCTCTTCCAGGGCTGCGACGATCAACAGGAGAGCGTCCGCTCCGGCCATTCGGGCTTCGTAGATCTGATAGGGGTCGAAGAGAAAATCCTTGCGCAGAAGGGGAACCGCCGACAGCTCGCGCAGCGCTTTCAGATCCGCGAGGGAGCCGCCGAAGTGATCCTCTTCGGTCAGCACCGAGTAGGCATCCGCCCCTCCCCGCTGGTAGGCCCTGTGGATCGTGGGTAAGTGAAAATCCCGGCGGATCAATCCCCGGCTGGGGGATCGACGCTTGAACTCGGCGATGATCGACACAAACCCGGATCTGTGCAATACGGGGGGTTCCGATGCATTCGCGGCAGGGTCAAGGGCAGAGCGGAAATCCCGCGGAAGCGGCAGATCCCTGCAGAGTTGCTCCAACTCCGATCTCGGAAGCCGGCGCTTCTGTTCTTCCAGGCGGGCAGCCTTGAGGTTGAGTATGGTCTTGAGGATCGAGGGCATCTTGAGTTTTTTAGATTCAGGCATTGCTCAGCTTCCTCAGAGCCTCGAGCTTGATCAGGGCTTTGCCCGATTCCAAAGACTCCCGGGCCAATTCCAAGCCTTCAACCAGGGTTTCCGCTCCTCCGCCCACGTAGATCACCGCGGCGGCGTTGAGCAGGGCCACATCCCGACGCGGTCCGGTATCTTTGCCCTCCAAGAGTTCCAACAGGATCCGGGCATTGGCTTCCACGGTGTCTCCGGCCAGGTCCTCAAGCCGGCAGAGCTCCAAACCCAGCTCGGTGGGATCGAGAACCCAGTCGTGAACAACCCCGTCACGCAGCTCCGTTACGTAGGTGGAGCCTGTCAGGGTGATCTCGTCGAGCCCGTCCGAACCGTGAACCACCAGAGCCCGCTCCACCCCGACAGCTTTCAGTACGTTGGCCATGACCGGGACGAGTTTCCTGTCGAACACACCGAGAACCTGGGCTTGAGCGAAAGCGGGATTCGACAGGGGTCCGAGAATGTTGAAGATGCTGCGGATCCCGATCTCCCGGCGAGCTCCGATCACGTGGCGCATGGCGGTGTGCAGGGTGGGGGCGAAGAGAAAGCCGATCCCCGCCTGGCTGACACAGTGGGCCATTGTCTTGGCATCAATACCCGTGTTCACTCCCAGCTCCTGCAGAACATCGGCGCTTCCGCAGCGGCTGGACACCGAGCGATTGCCGTGCTTGGCAATCGTGATCCCGGCACCGGAGGCGATCAGGGCGGCGGCCGTGGAGATGTTGAAAGTATGAGCCCCGTCGCCGCCGGTACCGCAGGTGTCCACCACCTTGAAACCGGGCGGCACCGGCACGTAGGTCGCTTTGTCCCGCATCACCTCCGTGGCCGCGCTGAGAAACGCCCCGGTCTGGGCCGGGGTAGCCTCGCCGTCCATGAGAATACGCATGATCGTGGTCATCTGCCCACGGGTCAGATCTTCCCCCTTCACCAGCCTGGCGATGGCCTGTTTCATATCGATGGCCTGGCCTTCTTTCACCCGGTCGAGGAAATTTTGAATGATCCGCCTGCCTACAGCGGTGGCCACGGACTCGGGGTGGAACTGGACCCCCTCCACTTCATACTCTTTGTGCCTCAGAGCCATGATCTCGCCCTCCGCTGTCCAAGCGCTCACCTCGAGTGAATCGGGAAGACTCTTGGGGTCGACAATCAGGCTGTGGTAGCGTACCGCCGAAAAAACCGGAGGTAGGCTGGAGAAGATCGTTCGTGAATCGTGGAGGATCTCACTGGGCTTGCCGTGCATCAGCCGGGAAGCCTGAACCACCTCCGCCCCGAAGGCGGCGCCTACGGCTTGATGGCCGAGGCACACTCCCAATACGGGCACCTTCCCGGCGAAATGACGGATCATCTCCACGGAAACCCCCGCTTCCTTCGGAGTGCACGGCCCGGGGGAGATGACCAGATAATCCGGTTGCAGCTCTTCCGCCTGTTCAGGGGTGATTGCATCGTTTCGAAAGACCCGTACATCCTGGCCCAGCTCTCCGAGCAGCTGCACCAGGTTGTAGATGAAGGAGTCGTAGTTGTCGATCATGAGGATCATAACGAGCCTCCTCTGGCCATTTGAATGGCTCGAAACAGGGCCTTGGCCTTGTTCAGGGTTTCTGCGTATTCTTTTTCCGGGACCGAGTCGGCTACGATTCCCGCTCCGGCCTGTACATACACCTTGTTGCCCTTGACCAGCATGGTGCGGATGGTGATGCAGGAGTCGAAGTTGCCGTTGAAGCTGAAGTATCCCACCAGCCCTGCATAGGGACCGCGCCGGGTGGGTTCGAGCTCTTCAACGATCTCCATGGCACGGATCTTTGATGCCCCGCTGACAGTACCTGCGGGAAAGGTGGCGGCGATCAGGTCGAAGGCATCCTTGCCATCTTCGAGGGTTCCCTCCACGTCGCTGACGATGTGCATCACGTGGGAGTAACGCTCCACGACCATGAACTCGGTGACTTTAACGCTGCCGTAGCGACAGACCCGGCCGATGTCGTTGCGGGCCAGGTCGACCAGCATCAGATGCTCGGCCCGCTCTTTTTCATCCGCCAGCAGTTCCTTCTCCAGTTTTAGGTCTTGCTCTACGTTCTCGCCCCGGGGACGGGTCCCCGCGATGGGTCGGATGGTGACATTTGTGCCGTAGGAGCGAACATGAATCTCCGGAGATGCACCGACCAGTTTCAGCCTTGCGAAATGGAGGTAGAACATGTAGGGGGAGGGGTTCACGATGCGCAGCGCCCGATACAGGCTGAAAGCATCCCCTTCGAACTCGGTGTCCAAGCGCTGGGAAAGAACAGCCTGGATGATATCTCCCCCTTTGATGTAACTTTTGCAGCGCTCGACCGCGGCGAGAAAATCTTCTTTTTCTATGTTTGAGTTGAAACTGTCCTCGGCTTCCACCTGCCCGTTTTGACCTTGAGCTTCTGCAAGGGGGTTCCGCAGGTCCGCTAGAATCTGCTGGAGCACCCCGGCGGCTTGATCGTAGAGCAGGTCGAGATTATCCCCGGGACGAGCCTGCAGGTTGTGCATCACCGTAAGCTTGTGGCTCACATTATCGAAGGCAACGATCGTGTCGGTGAACATGAAGAGCATATCGGGAACGCCCAGATCGTCCGGATTGGTTTCGGGAAGGTTTTCCAGATGCCGTACCGCGTCGTAGGCAATATAACCCACAGCCCCGCCGGCAAAGGGGGGAAGGGTGGGATCGGATACGGGAACAAATTCCCGGGTCAAATTTTTTAGCTCTTCCAGCGGATTTGTCGTCTCGATCTTGGTTACCTGGGAACCCCTGCGGATAGTAACCTGCTGACCTCGAGCCTCGAATATGACGCTCGGATCTCGTCCCAGAAAGCTGTAGCGGCCGACCTGTGTTCCCCCTTCCACAGATTCGAGGAGAAAGGTGTTTTCTCCCCGTCTCAGTTTGAGGTAAGCGGACACGGGGGTCTCCAGGTCGGCGTAGACCTCGGTGTAAACGGGTATCAGGTTTCCCTGTCCGGCTTTTTCTTTGAACTCCCGCCGGTTCGGTAGCACAGTCATCGCCACCTCCAAAAAGTATTGGACTTGAGGTCATACCCGCCTTTAGTCCGCGGCGGCAGTGGGAAAAAAAGCCATGCGTCGAATCGCATGGCTTTTCTTTAGCTCTTGGCTTAAAAGCAAAAAAGCCGGGCGACCCAAAGCTGGTAACCGCCGCTGCTTTTGCCTCAAGGCATACAAAGATGCGCTTATCCGGGCGGCCCAAGGGGGGAAGACCACCACAACCAGATCGTTTGCAGTATGTTTCTATTCATAGTAACACATGGAATCATAACGGTATTTCAATAAATTGGCAATAGGTTTTTAGAAAAAAGTTTGGGAAAAAATCGTGCCCGAAATCCAGGGATTAGATCAGTCCGACCTCCCCTCCCACCCTCACGAAGGCTTCGAGGGCGCGATCCATATCTTCGCGCTCCAGGGCCGCGGAGGCCTGTACGCGCAGACGAGCCGTGCCTTCGGGAACCACGGGGTAGCCAAATCCTGTGACAAAGACTCCCTCTTCGAGAAGCCTCTCACTCATCCGAATGGCGAAGGCTGTTTCTCCCACCAGAATCGGGATAATCGCCGAAGGTGCATCGAGAGGATTGAATCCCCGGGCACGCAGTCCGCTGCGCAGGTAGTCGGTGTTGTCATGAAGCTGAGCCACCAGAGACGGATCCGCTTCGAGTACTTCGATGGCCTTCAAGGCGCTGCCGGCGATCGTCGCCGGGAGTGCGTTGGAGAAAATCTGTGGGCGGGAGGACTGCGTCAGCACTTCGATGACCTGGGCGCTGGAGGCGACAAACCCTCCGGCGGCTCCTCCCAGGGCTTTGCCCAGCGTGCCCGTGATCACATCTATCTGGCCGAGAAGACCGAAGTGCTCTGCTACTCCCCGACCGCCTGCACCCATGACTCCCGTACCGTGAGAATCGTCGACCAGGGTCACCGCGTTGTACTTGCGAGCCAGTTCGACGATGGCCGGCATAGGGGCCAGGTCGCCCTCCATGCTGAACACACCATCCGTGGCGATCAGACGGATCCTCGCATCCTTGGAGCTCTTGAGCCTATCTTCCAGCTCCTCCATATCCGCGTGTTTGTAGATCAGGCGGCGGGCCTTGCATAGACGGACCGCATCGATGATGCTGGCGTGGTTGAGCTCGTCGGATATGATCACGTCCTGCTCGCCTGCCAGCACGGGAATAGCCCCCGCATTGGCGTTCCAGCAGGATACGTAGCTTAAGGAGGCTTCGGTGCCTAGAAAGGAGGCCAGTTTCTGTTCCAACTCGCGGTGGATGGAGAAGGTTCCACAGATGAAACGAACCGACGCCGTACCGGCTCCGTAGCGCTCCAGTGCGTCTTCTCCAGCCTGGATCACCTCTCGGTGATTGGACAGACCGAGGTAGTTGTTCGAGGACAGAATGATAATCTCGCCGCACCCCTCCATCTGTACCCGGGCGTCCATCGGGCTTTGCAGGTAGCGCAGGCGTTTCAGGGTTCCCTTTTTCTTCATCTCCTCGATCGTCGTGTCTAAAGATCGATGAAATTCGTGGTTCATGAGAACATGATAGTACCACCGTCTCCCTTCGTCCAGGCAATAGTAGAGAGAATGAATGATAGGCAAAGTTATGATTGGGGGAGGGTGGAAAATGCCTCAACGCCGGGCAGCTATTGGGGAAATCAGGGTACTTGTACGGTTCATCTCCGGTAGCACAGATACAATCCTGTAGGGAAGCGATTCTGTTGAGAGTTCGAGCCGAGAAATATGCTTACCTAAAATCGTAAAGCAAGTACTGAGGGCACAGTGAATCCCCCGGATCAATTGAAGACGCGACAGATTGTCAATTACACGAAGCTCGGATCCAGTCCCTGAGGCGGCCGACCAACCTTCACCAAATGAGGCAAGATTTTTGTGACCTCTTCCGGATCGGTGATCACGGCAATCACCTTCATGGGTGAGTGGCAGTGCGGACACTCTAGGGGGGCACCGGGGCGCGCAGCCTTCGCACACCTGAGCGATCAGCCTGGCCCAGGTAGACCGGCTTTCTTGATCAGACACAGCCGATTCTTTATAGCAAGATTGTACCGGATCAGAAGCCTGTAGACTGCGCGTCCCGGGCGCTCGGCCTTCCATCCCGCGGGGGCAAGGCGGAGGATGTGGGCTGGGCGCCCCCGGGCATATCCGGCCATTTGCCCTTGGTTCTGGCGGCCGGAATGCCACACCACCGCCGTCGCGGAGCATAGAGCCCATATCGCCGGATATACTGTAATCCGCGCGGTGGGATATAAGGAAGCACTCTGATAAAACTCACATCTTCAGGAAATACGATTATTCCGGAAACGGTCTGGCAGACGGAACTTATGGGCAATCTCCATGGCGGAGTTATTCTGCATGATGGGTATCTTTACGGTTCAGGTGACTACAAGAGAGGCTGGTTCTGTTTGGATTTTAAAACCGGAAAACAAATGTGGAAAGAGCAGGGAATGGGCACATTGATCTATGCGGACGGTATTTTCTATTGCCTGGAGGATAGAGGAATGGTGAAATTGGTCAAAGCCACACCCGAAAAATATGAAGTTGCGAGTTCTTTCCAAAGTGCCCAACGGAGGGGAAGGAATGCACTGGGCACCTCCCGTGGTATGTGGTGGACGGTTATATGTGCGTCATGCAGATAAGCTGTTTGCCTATGATATAAAGGGGAAATAGTTTAAACGACTCGGAGAGCAGGAATTCTCGGCGAGCATGTGAGGGGCGCGGCGGGGAGCCGCGGGACGACTGATGGTGGTGGCCGGAGAGCTGTGGGTGAGGAGGTAGGGCGGATAGAATCCGGATCGCAAGTCGAAATGGCGGGGGAATCAGAGAAACGCGGGGAGCAAGGGCGCAACAGGGCCTGCGTAGCAACGTTTGTTCTACGCAGCCAGACGCTGTCGGCAAAGTGTTACTGAAGGCAGGCTGTGGAGGGGCGTTCATTCTCTCCAGCACCTCATCCCAGGAGGAAAAGAGAAAGATACGGAAGGTCGCTCGGATGGCGTTCCAAAACTCCACCCGGGCACTGAACTTTGCACGCACCCAGTATCTTCCCACGCCTCAATCCGTCAACATCCTCAAACAGGCTCTTGTGGTCCCCAGGTTTGGCCACCAACAGAAACGAGAACCGATGTGTGAACAGATGTTGTATCGTGGGAGCGTTGGAATACAGACTATCGGCGACGATGATCATCCCCAGTTGCGGATGCTCCGCCGGTATCCGCTCGATTGCCCTCCTCCCGGCGGTGATCTCACAATCCTGCTTGCTGCTTCCATCCCGTTTACCGATGAACTCCGGGGCCAGGGGCATCACCTGGCCCCGATCCGGATGCGCCGGCGCAGGCTTCACGATCCGGTGATAGTACTCCCGCTGCTCGTCGGTTCTGTTCCTCTGCAGGCATAGATCGCAGTGAATGCTCTCGCTGTTGAAGTACTCCGAGCCATCAAGGGTAATCAAATACTGGCCCGGATAAAACTGATAGGTGCTCTACAGTTTCTTGCTGCGTTGAAGTCGGCGGAAGTATTCGCTGAACACCCCTTCCAGGGCACTGTACTCATGCTCGTCGAGAATTGCTGGCTTGCTACCTCGTTAGCTCCGGCTTCCCCAGGTGTACGAGGATTCGATGCTTGACGAAGCCCCGCTCCAGCGGGATCACCCCATCCGGCAGGCGCTGGCCATCCATCTCCAACCACGACACGCCTCTTTGGCAACCTTCCGGATTCTCGACCCTTATCTCGTAGATCGATTCGCCGTGACGATACCGCAAACTGAAGCCTTCCCACCAACCCGGGATGACCGGATCCATCTGCATCTGATCCCCACGGATCTTCAAACCCAGGACTTCTTCAACCCAGGCCCGGTACATCCAGGCCGCTGAACCCGTGTACCATGACCAACCACCCTGGCCTACCCTCCCCGGCAATCGATACACGTCAGCCGCTATCACGTACGGCTCTACCCCGTAGCGCCAGACCGTTTCCGGATCGCGCGTGTGCTCGATCGGATTGATCAGGCGCAGTATCTTCACAGCACGCTCACCATCCCCTTTGCGCGCCACGGCCATGGCGAGCCACAGGGCGGCGTGAGTGTATTGCCCGCCGTTCTCGCGCACTCCCGGAGGGTACCCTTTGATATATCCGGGTGACGGCTCCATTTTGTCGAAGGGCGGCTTGAAGAGCAGCACCACGCCGTCATCCTCGCGCACCAGATGTCTCCACGCTGATTCCAAAGCCCTGTCCGCGCGATCCGGGTCGGCGGCGCCGCTCAACCACGCCCAGGACTGGGGTATGGAAGCAATCCTCGCTTCCTCAGCCGCAGCGGAACCAAGTGGAGTGCCGTCGTCGAAGGTGGCCCGAAGATACCACTCGCCATCCCATGCCGCCCCTTCGATGCGCTGAACAAGCTCCTCCCTTTCTTGGCGGTAGGCCCGGCTCAGATCCGGCTGATCCATCAGGTCAGACAACTCGGCCATTCCACGAAGCACCTCCACCAGGAACCACGCCAGCCAAACGCTCTCCCCCTTTCCCCCGGCGCCTACGAGGTTCATGCCGTCATTCCAATCCCCTGTCCCCATCAGGGGCAAGCCTTGGGGCCCGATGGTCAGTCCCTTCGTGATCGCGCGTCTGCAGTGCTCAAACAGAGTGGCACGTTCGAGCGTGACCTCAGGTACAGAGAAGACCTCGTGCTGAACGTCTTCCAAAGCGGGAGCGTTCAGGAAGGATATCTCCGTGTGCAGGATATCTGAATCGCCGGTGGTCCGGATATAATGAGCAACGGCGTAGGGAAGCCACAGCAGGTCGTCGGAAATACGCGAGCGCACACCGGCGCCGCTGGGCGGGTGCCACCAATGCTGGACATCACCTTCCTTGAACTGGCGGCTCGCCGCCAGCAGGATGTGCTGTCGCGCTATCTCGGGGTAGGTGTACAGGAAAGCCAAAATGTCCTGCAATTGATCGCGGAAGCCGAACGCGCCGCCGGACTGATAGAAGGCGGAACGTCCCCAGATCCGACAGCTGAGGCTTTGGTACTGAAGCCACCGATTGATCAGGAAATCCGATGCGAGCTCGGGGGTGTGTACTTCGATCGCGCCCAACAGGTCATCCCACCATGATTTCGTATTGCTCAGCGCGGTCTCGAGCGTCAGGTCTTCCCGATAGGATAGAACCCGCCGGTGGGCTTCTTCCATCGAATCGTCTTGGCCCAGCATGCAAGTGATCTCGGTCTCCTCACCGGGGGCCAGATCAACCGTGGTCCGGAGCGCGGCGCACGGGTCGAACCCGGCCCCTGTCCGCCGTGAAAGCCCGGCGCGCTCCATCGCGGCCGGGCTGCTCATCGAACGGTTGCGGCCGAGGAAAGTTGTGCGGTCTGCGCTGTATGACTCCGTTGGCGGGCTGATGGCCGCGAAGGACACCCGGGCCCCATAATCAGGGTGGTAGCAATTTCGAGCGAGCAGCGCCTGGACTTCCTCATCCCAGCCGGTCACGACATGCATCTGGGAAGATTCACGGTTCTCACCCAGTGTCCATTCCACATAATAGGTGACCGACAGCGTGCGATGCCTGGAGGAGTCATTCCTCAACCGCAGCCTTTGCAGCTTGATCGGTTCTCCCCCCCTTTCATCTACGGGAACGAAGACCGTCAGCTCCTGCTCTATCTCATTACTGTTGTGCTCGAATACCGTGTACCCCGCCCCGTGTCTCGCACGATAGGGCGTCTTTTCCCGGATCGGGGACGGGGTCGGCGTCCAGAACACACCGGTATCCTCATCCCGGATGTACAGCGCCTCTGACGGTGGATCCACCACTGGATCGTTCGACCATTGGGTCAGGCGATTGCGTTGGCTGTTGCCATACCAGGTGAAGCCGGACCCTGTTTCGCTGATCAGCGTTCCGAAGGTCGGGTTGGCGATGACGTTCACCCAGGGCGCAGGCGTGTTCGTGTCGGGACCGAGATAGATCACGTATTCATGTCCATCCGGGGTAAAACCGCCCAGGCTGTTGAAGTAGGGCAGCTCCATGAAAGGCAGCGAAGCCGAAGGCTCCTGGCGGGGAGCCTGTTTCTTTGGGAAGGTTTCAGGAAACTCGGGTGACACCACAGAGACGCCCTGGAGTAGGGTACCGCGCGCCGCCACCAGTACCATACTTGCCGCGGCCTTGAGCAGCCTAAGATCTTCCTCCGGAACAAGATCCGCGCTGCGCAAGTGAACTCCGCCCGGCTGATCGACCCCTGTATGCATTGAGTGGGTCTGGATCAGGCGCTCGAGTCTTTCGCGAAGCGGGTGGTCATAGCCGCTCGCTTCCTCGTTGAGGATCACCAAATCGGCCGTCAACCCGTGCCTTCGCCAATAAGTATGCGCCTGGAGCATTTGACGGACCAGGGAGATGTCCCTCTCCTCGCCGATGGTGACCAGGGCTATTGGAACGTCGCCGGAAATCCCGTAGGGCCATAATCCGCTTTGGCCCTTCCCGGTCTCTTCGATGCTGTCGCCGGGTGGGCGCAGGTGGGGGTTGGGATACAGCAGGTGGCTTGCCAGGTATTGGAAACGTCGAGCTTCGTCGGGCTGGATATGAAGCAATCGCAACTCAAGCTGGGCGGAAGCCCATGAGAAATCCATTGCCCGATCGATCGCATGGGGATCGCCGTATTTACTCATCACCTCCAGGACCCGCAGGCGTGTTTCGCCGGCTGCGAGGACCATCGAAACCTGGATGCGCTGGCCTGGACCAAGAGTCACTCTCCGGCGCAGGCTGAGGATCGGGTCTAGGACAAAACCCTCGCTGCTGCTGAGCTCTTGAAAGACCCCCATTGGATTCCCGAGGGTATGTCCGCGTCCGATGAAACGGCGCCTGTCGGTTTCGAACCGGAAGTCTTCATCCTCACTCCGTTCAGCCGTAAAGCGGTGCGCGACGTAGATTGGCTGGTCGTTTTGATTACGGGGTCTGCGGTACGCAAGGAGTGTTTCTTGTTCAGGCAAAGCTTCGGTTTGAATGAACAGTTTGTTGAAGGCCGGGTGCTGTCGGTCGGCATTGTGAGATGTCATCGAGAGCTCAACGTAGCTCGTGAGATCGAGGCGCCGGGTTCGAATTGACCGATTGGTCAGAACAATCCGCCGGATCTCAACGTCATCTTCAGGCGAAACGATAACCTCGGTTTCGGCTTGAATACCGTGGTCGGTGCGTCGGAACACGGCCCGGCCAAGAGCAAAATGGGCGGTATATGCCTTGACCTTCCCGCCGGTTGGGTGATAGGTGTTGGACCACAATCGATCCGAATCATGCTCATGGATGTAGCAAAAGGTTCCCCACGGATCCCTGGTCCTATCCGAATTCCAGCGTGTGATTTCACGGTCGCCCCAATGGCTGTATCCGCCGCCCGCGTTCGTGACCATCACGCTGTAACGACCGTTGCTGAGTATCTGGGTCTTGGGTGTGCTGGTATGGGGCGTGTCGAACTTGCTCACCGACGGCGCAATTTCACCGATGCTCATCTGCGAAGGAGTTCTTTCGTGCTTGGAGATTAGGTGCAACGGTGGTAGAACCGGGACACGTTCCTGGAGCACCGGTTCAACCGCGATCACCCGAGCGTCGGCGTGGAATAACCGCTGGATAATGTTGCCACGGAGGAAGTTGGCGAGTGAGAGGAAACCCATGCCCTGATGATGGGCCATATACGACTGCACCAACAGCCCGCGCTCGCCGTTAATACTTGGTTGACGGCTGAAGTCCATCGATTCGTAATAGCCGTACTCACCCAGAAGTCCAAGACGGACCAATCGGCGTAGATTCCTTATCGCCTCTCGCGGGGCCACGCTCACCGCCAGAAGAGAGGCATAGGGCGCCACGACGAGTTCTTCCTCCAAACCGCGCTTCAAACCCAGACCCGGTACTCCGAAAGCTTTGTACTGATACGTCTGGTTGAGATCCAGATCCCCAAAAGCGGACTCCGAGAAACCCCACGGCACACGGCGCCTGCGGCCATAGGCAATTTGGATCGCCACTGCTTCCCTCGCCGCTTTCTCGAGGAGCGAGTTTCCATATGAGCGCTGAAAGATCAGCGGCATCAGGTATTCGAACATAGTCCCGGTCCAGCTGAGGAGCACCCGGTTCCGGCCGATCGCTCTGTAGGGCCGGCTCATGGAAAACCAATGTTCGATGGGGACGTCCCCGCGGGCGATAGCAACGAGACTCCCGAGCCTCGCCTCGCTCGCCAAAAGATCATAGTAGGCCCTGTCCAAGCGGCCTTCGGAAACATTGAAACCAATTGAGAACAACCGTCGTTCCGGGTCATACAAGAAGCGCGAGTCGGCCGATTCGGACAGCTCCCCTACGTTCCTGACGAGCCGCTTTTCCAAGCCCAGCACTTCGCCGGCCAGCCATTTCGACTTGTCGAAGGCCTGCATCAGGCGATTACGCCATTCCAACAGGAAACCCGATGCTGAATGATCCTCCCCACGCATCGCCTGGAGCGCCTCAATGAAATGGACGTGCCCATTGGCGAGGTCGAAAAGTGAAGGCGTATGGCGAAGATCATGGCGGAAAGAAACCAGGGCATCCTGGCCAAGCCCGGCAACCTCCTCTTCCGTCTTCTCATTGAGGACGTCGACCCAGGCGAGGTACCGTTCGGCTATATCCAACCAGGCCGACGCCTGCACCTCCACCTGCAGGGCCCAATAAGCCGCCTCCGCATCGGCAGACTCACGCCCCTCATTCCCGAGTGTTGCTGCGATGCCCTTCGTCCGCCGCAGCAGGTGAAGGGAATCGGCAATATGCTCCGGCGGGGATTCCCACGCGTGTAGCAGTTCATCGAGGGCCTGAGCATCAAAACCTGCGAAGCCTTCCCGTTCGACAACCAGTTTCAGAATTTTCCCGGTATCGCGCAGGCCCTCAAAGACCTTTCCATCCAGGACAGGCCTCTCGATCAGCTTTTCGAGTCCCTGCTCCAGGGTCCATAAGGCACAAAGCAGATTCCCGCTGTCGACGGTTGACACGTAGCGGGGTTCAAGCGGGGTCAGGGTGTTGATGTCGTACCAATTCAGCAGATGACCCTCATAGCGCTCGAGCTTGGCGATCGTCTCCATAGTATGCGACAGCTTCTCGATGACCTGATCTACCGTCAGGTACCCGAACTCTTGTGCGGCTATCGCACTAAGCATCCAAAGACCGATATTCGTCGGACTGGTACGCATCGCCAGCCGGTTCTGATGAAAAACCTGATAGTTGTCGGGCGGAAGCCAGGAGGTCTCGTCGCTAATAAAGTCTGAGAAGTAGCGCCAGGTTCGTCGTGCGACATTCCTCAAAAGCTCCATATCCCCTGAGGGAAGCGGGGATCGATTCCGGTTTGTGTTCAAGCGAAGACTCAGGAACCATCCGAGCAAAGGGGATAAAAACCACATTACGAGCCAGGGGCCGGCCATCACCAGGTTGGAGGGCATCCAGTGATAAACCGTCCATCCCACGATCCCGCTGAAGACGCTGGCAACCCCCATGGAAACGACTGGCGGCAGCTTGCCCGAAGCGCTCCCACGGCCCCCTTTGTCTGAAGCCCATTCGAGCAAGCCGTGGTGTGAGACGAGGCGGCGATACAACACCCGGGCGATCGCGTCGAGAGCTAAGCCCGCCTGGTGCGGAAGCAGCGCAGCCTCGACAACCGACCTCAGCAGATCGTGCGTCAACTTCGAGAAGGAGAAACTCTTCAACTCGAGGTGGGATGTCATCAACGTGAAATGCTGTGCTATGGGGTGGAAGAGCAGCTGCACGGCGACCACGAGGGTGGAGATCCATCCTGCCGTTGAGGAGACCAGCCAGGAGGTCGTGAGCAAGCCCAGAGCTGCAGCAGGTACCAGACTCCGGCGCAGGTTGTCCACAACTTTCCAACGGTTGAACCAGGAGAGCTGGTTTGGACCTCTCCGTTTTCCGGGTTGGGGGACCCGCGGCAGGATCCAATCTGCGATCTGCCAATCTCCGCGAATCCAACGATGCTGCCGGCCGGTGTAGCTCAGGTAATCCTGCGGAAACTCGTCATAAAGCTCAATGTCACTCGCCAAGGCGACTCGAACGTGGGCGCCTTCAATCAAATCGTGGCTCAGCAACCACCCTTCAGGGAATCTCCCGGAGAGCACACGACTGAAGGCGCGCACATCATAGATGCCTTTACCATGGTAAGAGCCTTCACCGGCGAGATCCTGATTGACATCGGAAACTGTCCTGGTATACGGGTCGATTCCGACCGGGTCGGAGAACAGCCGGCTGAATCGTGTGGCGCTCGTGCTCGGCAGGGATGGGCTCACGCGCGGTTGGATGATGGCGTAGGTTCCGGCTGAGATACCGCCGTCGGGGCTGAAACGAGGCTGGTTCAATGGGTGCGCCAGCGTCTCAATCATCCTTCGGGCGGTGCCGTGAGGAAGCTGTGTGTCGCTGTCCAACGTGATGATGAACCTTACGTTGAAAAGCATGTCCGGGTCGCCCACGTGTACCAGTTGCTGCGCGTCTCCAGGCCGTGTTCCGTCGATCAAGCGGTTTAGTTCTTCCAACTTCCCGCGCTTACGCTCCCAGCCGATGAACTTACGCTCGGTTTTACTCCATGTCCGATCGCGGTGAAAAAGGAAAAAACGCCCGCTGCCATAGCGATTGTTGAGGGCTTCGAGGCTTTCTATCACAGCCTGAAGAAGGTGTTCATCCTCCTCGTAATGTGGTTGTTCCCAATCCGTGTAATCCGTGAAGAGGCTGAAGAGCAGATTGGCCTCTTTATTGGCAAGGTATCGGATTTCGAGTTTTTCCGCCTCCGTCCGGATCGTCGCAGCATCCACCAGCAGAACGGGAACAACGACAAGTGTTCGGAACGCGTCTGGAATCCCCGAAACCTCGAAATCCATTTTCGGTAGAGCCCGTGGAGGAAGCAGCCGCATGACAAGGTAATTCAAAAACTCGACCGAAAGCTGGCTAGCGGGGATCAATAAGAGGACCGCAATTAGAATCTGTATTCCCGGAGACTGTCCGTGCAGACCGAACCGGACGATCGAGAAGATGAACGCGGTGGAGAACAAGCCGAGCCCTAGAAAGTAGACCGCGGTGTGATGGCGGTAGATCCAGCGCAACGTGCGGAAGCGCAACGTCTCGCGGCCACGTATGAGTCGCGCCAGCACGCGCCTTTTTTCACCGATCAGATAAGTCCCGACGTGGGTGGGCCGTTCATCCTCCTTCGCTTCGCCGACAGCTTGCCCCGCGAGCTCCAAGGCACGTTTGGCGACCTGGGCTTCAGACTGACCGGAATCGCGGGCGAGCTCCTCAACGGCCCGGCGATACCGATCGCGGGTATCGAAATCCATCTTGGGATATACGCCTGATGGATCCAGCCGAAGCAGCCGCTCCACCCCGCTGAGCTTCTCGAAAATCTTTCTCCAATCCTCCAGGGCTAACTGTCGCAGGCTATCAAAAGCATTCCCGATGGATATACGATCCTTCGTCTGGCGGTCCTGCTCTTGCAGGTTGATATCGTGCAAGGATAATCGGAGGGTATGCTCGAGCCAGCTCTGGACCGGCACCAGAGCGGCTTCTTCGTCGTAGAGGTGATCGATAAGTTGAGAAGTGAAATAGGGGCTTGGGCTGGATTGGTTTTCGGCGAGCTCCGCCAGGACTGAAAAGACCTGGTTGGGATCCCGCCGGTTGACTGCGATGAGTCGATTCGCCCAGAAATCGGCGATTTGACGCTCCCGCAGCTCCGTCCGGGCTCTTACGGCGAGACTCTGGATACTCTCGATCAACGCGATGCGCAGCATCTGGGGCATAGCCCAAAGTTCACCTATCGTCAGCGAGTGCACGGATTGATAGGCTTCAATAAACACAAGGGTGTTCTCCTGATCAAGACGCAGGTCCGTATGGGAGACGAGTTCCTTCGCCAGGCCGTAGATGCGCGGCAGACCCCGGTAAGGCTGTTCAGTGAGCGCCGGCAGTGCCTGGTAATAGCGTCGGGGAAGGTTCAGCTGGACGTCGCGGGCGTTGCTCTCGATAATGTACTCATTGTCGAGGAGCCATTCGGCGGTTGGAGGCGTGTTCTGTTCCAGTTTGCTCGCTTCGGAGAGATCCGAGCAAACCTGACGGATCCGTTGACGGGCCTGTTCGAGCCGCTTGAGCAGTTCTTTGTTCCGCTCCGTATTTGGGCCCGCAGGATGATCCTCGCCAAGCCTTTTGGCGTGCTCCTGGATCTGCTCCGGGGAGAGCGGCACACCTGGGCTCCTGGCATCTTCGATCAGCTTCTCTCGCTTCGGGTGCAGGACAAAAATCGTGGGTACTATCTCGCCACTTCCCAGAAGCACCGCCACCGGGATCCGCATTGTATTGACCGGTGTCTGGAGAATCAGGGCTGTTTCATCGGACACCAGCCAACGTGCATGATCCTCAAGCAGCGATCGATCTACGCCGAACCTCGATCGCCGTATCCATATCCCGCTGAAGAGGATTCCGATGAAACCACCCGCAAGCATCGGAATCAGGGTGGAAAGGATTCCGCTCAAAATCGGCTCCGGCCACTGAAGGATTATGGAGGCAACATGGGCGAGGATCCCAAACAGGAAAAAAGCTATAGCTGCCCCGAAAACCCGGCGCCATGGGAAGGGGTCCCTTGTGTGGACGACTCCATCCGCGGTCTTGCTTACCAATGCGGCGCGGCGGAAACCCTTCCTCTGCAACTCCCTGTATGCTCCGCGAGCTTCGTCCAATTTCACGAAGTAGCCAACAAGTATGCTTGTCTCCATTTTCTGTCCTTGAATCATCGTTTGCTCGAGGCTTCCATGCGTTGCAGTGGATTTCGCCGGATGGGAGCTCGCAACCCAACACGACTGGGACCAACATCGCGTCCCCCATCCAATCAGGCGCGAAACCAGGGGCCCCGCGGATTGAACCAGCATCCCGAGAAATATGCAATCCGTTTGCGATGTCACAAAAGGATTTAAACCGGAAGCGCCGCGCGGTGTTGCCTGCGCTCCTTTGTTTAGGTGGTACTATTTCGATCCTATTGCCGACTGCTATTTTCTTGAAAGTACTGTCGAACTTTTGCCGCAATTTGATTATTAGTCATCTTGTCCATTGTTTCAACACCGACGATGCGTCCACCAAGTTTGTTTCTCTCGAGACGTTTCTTCAACTCACCCTTGGCCTCACAGGGGCCAAATATCAGAATAGATTCTACATCACGAATACACCCAATTACCGCATCGTAGTAAATGTTGAGATGCCCCGTAAATGTTTTCTGGCGGCTATCACCTGCCGGTACTATCTGGGATTCATAGGACGTTGTAGAACGTTTACCTCCAGACCGTCCGAGCTGTTTTTCAACTTTTGATATTATCAGTCTTATTTCTTGTCCTTTGTTCGTAACAGCTACGATAAGAGCCTTCCTATGGTCAATCCACAAACCCACTTCAAGACGCGCAAAGCCTTGGAAACCGAGATCGTCCTGGTCATCTCCGGCTCCATGACCGGAGACGCCGAGCGTCAGTTCGAGAAGGCACTCGACAGGCTGCAGAACAGCGCCTGCCGAACGATCATCCTCGACTTGTCTCCAGTCCCGGACGTGAGCTCCCTGTTAACCAGCTACATTCTTCAGGTGCAGAAGAGCCTGTGGCGTAGAACCGCACGGTTCGCATCCGCGGATACAACGATTCCGTCGGCGACATCCTCGAAATGCTGGACGTGAACAAGTCGATCGAGTTGAAGGAGAATCCCCTGCCTTCACGCTGATCGCCCGAGGCCCTTGCGTTTCACTCCCCGTTGGGGCTGGACACATACAGCGGAGTTTGGCGCACGGAGCCTGCGTACGAGTCCTTCACCGGCGCGCTCGTCATGGCCTCCGGGTCTCCCGGATACTTGGGCAGGACCCGCAGCTGTCGGGCTGGGGGGGGTCTCCGAAATCTCCATCAGACAGGGAGTCGTCCCATGACTCGCGAGCTGTTGGAAACGCTTGTCCCGACGGTAGACATCAAGCTCGGATCTCCCCCGTACGCGCCTGGATTTCTTTGACCAGCGCGGTATATCCTCCACCGCGTGCTTGGTTCACTTCCCTTGGTTCATTTTGTCACTCCTTCGGACTCGCTTCCTGTCCTCTAAATGCTCGTGGCGATAATCAAGCAATAATGCAAAGCTCAATAGAATGCTTGTAATCCAAGCCAAATAAAACAAAAAAAAGTACTAGAAGTCTTGACAACCAAGAATGCCCAAGTGTATACTTGATTCTAATGGGCATCGTTCAGGGAGTGACAACTTCTGTGGAGGAGCAATAAATGAGCAGCACGACTGTTTTCACGCTCAAGAATGTGCCGATTGAACTGGCAAACGCGTTCAGGGCCGCTTGCCATCTAAACGGCAAACGCTACCGTGACGTGCTTCTGGAGTGCATGCTAGATTACGTGAAGAAGGCAGATGAACACGTCAAGAAGGCAGGTCTGTTGCCGCTGAAACGATAGACATAGATAGACCGGAAACGAATAGCCTGGCCAACGGGGGAACGCACCCCGACCTTGCCCTTGTTTCAGGTTGATTCCGAAGGAGTATCAGATGAAATTCAGGATTCATATGCATTCCAGACCGGGAATTTGGTAATACTACAAGGGGTAGTTGGATGTCGATGCGCCGACAATTCATCAGGCTGTTTCCAGGGCGAAAAAGAGGCTTTACACCGTAGCATTTCCAAGTCGCCCTTCCGGCACCTGGATCGTAGACGACGTGCAGATTAATAGATTGGTGTTTGAAGCGGAGAAATCTAGATCAGGAGAGTATGCGCCCCGGTCCTGCTGCCGTACTGGGGCTTCTTTCTGGAACCGCTGCTCAAGCAGGAACCGCTGCAGAGCGACGGAATGGTGGACAACGAAAGGGGGAAGAAACGAAGTATGGCGTTGTATTTGGCAGACTATCAATTTTAGCAGTGAAGGCCTTTGAGGCAAAAAAAGACAGGAGGACATGATGATTGAAAATCAAACAACAAGGGTTTGGGTTAACAGAGTTTTTGCATTCTTGATTGGGGCAGTGTTGATTTATGCTGTAATGAGTTTCTCAATAGTCAAGAATGTCAAAGAGGAGAATGAAGTACTGAAGAAGGAACTCTATGAACCAGGTCGGCTCTTGACCAGTGCCAAAGAGTTATTCGAAAACAGGAATTACGGCGAGGCAAAGAAAACACTAGATAATCTGTTTGAAAAACACCCAGGCGCAACTGAAATGGCCGAAGGTAAACAGCTCTATGCTGAAATAGAAGCAGAGCAAAATGCGCTGGACAAGAAATGGGAAGCGGCAGTAGGAGCGCTCCGAGAAGAATGGGCAATAACGATGGCAACGCAATTGAGAGCTGAGTTTGAAAAAGACAGAGAGACATTGGAAAAAAACATGGATGATGTTTTGAACACCGAGTGGGATAAGATGAAAGACAGAATCAGAGAGGAATGGGAAAAGTAGAAGTAAGACGCACCAAGAGTCGTTGATAGCTCACGACTCGGATCCTGATCCTACTCCCCCTATGTCAGGATGATAGATGTCGTGTCTAGGTGATCCCTCAGAGGGGTACCCCCTGAGGGTGAGGGCGAAATCGGAGCGGCAGTAAGAGTGTAGAAGCCCGCACTTCTCTTGCCAAAAATTGAGAAATTTCCCAGATTGTTTTAGCTGAAGAAACTGAAAGAAGGGAGAAGAGCGAGGGACGCCGTTGTGACGACGACGTCCAGCACTCTGGGGGCCGCGGGTGCAGGCGGCGCAAGCTCCCCTCCGCAGCCTTAGACTGCCTTCGATGGCGTCGGAAATGCCCCCTTCCACTCGTTTTGGGCCATCGGTACAATACTTGGGTTTCACAAAAATATGGGCATTGGTATCAAAAATCAGGCTGCATCATCTAAATCCTCTTGCACTTCTTCCACCTGATCAAGATAGCCAACCTCAGACTTCACTTTACGGTGCCGGAGAG
>Ga0315547_1001259_pt1 | contig 20666 bp, 20 predicted proteins | sample SalMarSW160240MG_2_FD_202542 | JGI IMG/M metagenome (GOLD analysis project Ga0315547, IMG submission 202542) | Salt marsh sediment microbial communities from the Plum Island Ecosystem LTER, Massachusetts, United States - Salt Marsh Sediment SW1601-240 ...
CGGAGGAACTACAAGGCTACCAGTGGGAGATGCCCATTGGCCTTGAGATACCCCCGGACAAGATCAGGGCCAGGCTCGACCTCTACCAGGACTCGATTATTTTCTACCTGGTAGACGGTAAAACAATCAAGACCAAGATGGTTTCCGCCCGTGATGTGACCATGGCATTGCTACGGGAAGTGCCGATGTCGTCGGGGCTTTTGCCCCGCAACACGCTCTGGTGGCGGCAAAATAAAAACGGCCCCGAATTCGCTCTCTGGCGCCCGCCCGCGGTCTGGAAAGCAGCCCTGATGCTGGAGGCGTTCCAGCCCCCCAGGAGATTTAAGCTCCCGCTGCCGGGGCTCATTTTCATCTGCTCACCGGGCAGGCAGCCCAGAATTTACGCCGCCAAGAAAAGACCTGTGTCGCCGCGGGATGTTATCTACCACGCCCCTTTGTTCAACATCTTCGGCAGCGGCGACACCTGCGCCGGCACCCATAAGTTCCCTCCGGATGTCAGCGAGATACCCGAGTCTTTCTTCACCAGCTTTTTCACCAGAGAAGCTCAGTTCAACAACCGGTCTAAGAAATACCCCAACGACCTGCTGCAGATGTGGGAGGAACTGGACGGGAAGGCCAAATACCCGTTGAAGGACCTGGTGCGGCTAGGAACGATAAAGGACATCTTATAGTGAAACCAGTAGGCTACCTGTTTAACACCAAGGAAGGGCTGGCCGGCGAGGCCGGCCTTTACTACGACTACATCTTCGCCGAGACTGGCGTCTTCATACGCGCCGAGAACCCGCTGCTCAGGGCAACTCTGTGCATAAACTCCGCGGAGATAAGGGGGCTGGGCCCCCTCTATGAGGATATGGAGCTCGTCCACGGGAAGATACCCCACGCCCTCTATGACCTGGCTATATACGCGCTGATGGCCAGCTGCCCGCTGGAACGGTACCTGGCGGTAACCTGGGAGGGCCAGTATCACCTCACCACCCCCACACAGTGGAGGGAGCCGGCGGAGGTTAAATACAAGCGGGTTAGCTCGACCATGCTGGATATTCACGGCCACGGGACCATGGGGGCGTTTTTCAGCGGCGTCGATGATGCCGACGAGCAGGGGCTCCGCCTCTATATGGTAGTGGGGAAACTCGACACGCTTATCCCCGAGGTAGAAATGAGGCTGGGGGTCTACGGCTACTTCGCCCCGGTCACCATGGAGGATATCTTCGACGGTAAATAGCCGGTAATAAAACTAGCAAAACTGGCTGGGGGAATCTTAACACTCCTGGTTAGCAAAACCGAGGAGGAATTATTACATGTACAGGCTTGACAACAGGTTCATCAACAGCCCCTTCGCCGTGACAGTAGTCGGTTGCGGCGGTACCGGCGGCTTTGCCGCCGAGGGGATCTGCCGGCTCCTGCCCCAGCAGGCCAGGCTGGTGCTGATAGACCTCGACAGGGTAGAGGAGCGGAACCTCACCCGGCAATGCTTTTACAGGGAGGACCTGGGGAAGTTTAAGAGCGAGGTCCTGGCACGGCGGCTGGCCCGGAAATTCGACCGGCTCGTCGGATACAGTACCCTGCCGGTGCGCATGGCGGAAATCCCCTACCCGGGGTTAATTATCGGGTGCGTGGATAACGGGCCCGCCCGGCAAGACATCCACGCGCTAATTAGAAACGGGGCATATTCATACCCCGGGCCGGCGGTGTGGTGGGTGGACGCCGGCAACGGGGATGACCTCGGCCAGGTGCTCATCGGCAACAGCGAAACTCTCTCCTCCTGCGTGCCGGAGCAGGACGTTTATCACTCACTCCCCCTGCCTACCATCCAGAGGCCGGATCTATTGAACCAGGCGCCGCGCGGCCGGGACTGCGCCGCAATCGCCGAGGAGCAGGGCCCGACCATAAACCTGGCCATGGCCGCCCTGGTCGTGGAAGTGGTGCACCAGCTCATCGCCGGCACCTGCAGCTGGGTGCAGCTCTACCTTGATTTAAAGGCCGGTACGCTTATCAACGTTTCGGCCACACCAGCATCGATAAAGTTCATCTGGGGACAAAAAACTGAGAAAGGAGGTGACCAATGAGCGACGAAATCAAAGTCGTCATCACCCACCAGGACAACAAGGGCTTGATAGGCGTCCGGTCTCCGGACTGCGACCCTATCCTCCGCACCTTCGAGGGTGAGCTCGCGGCCGGCCTGGAGAGGGTACCGGGCATTGTAGAGGAAGCTAGGCAGCTCTGGGAAGCAAACCCGCAGTTCCCGAAGTGCGAAAGCCCGCTGCCATCCCAGGCTGCGCCGGCTCAGGCCCCCGGCAGGACGGCCAAGCCTGCAGCGACAAGCCGCCAACATTCAATGTTTTAGTTGGCGCCAGCCGTCGGGGTTGGCCAGCCGGCGGTGGAATAAATAGGCCGGAAAGGAGGTAATAAAAATGAAGACGAGAGTAAGCACTCTTAGAGACGCCCTCGAGTTCCTTAAACCGGTCGTCCCGAAGAAGACCACCCTCCCCGTATTGAAAAACGTATTCCTCGGCGAAGGCAGAGCTGAGGCAAGCGACCTCGAGGTGGCGGCTTCCGTGGATATCGAAGGGGCGGACGGCAAGTGCTTGGTTCCCCTGGCCCCGGTGCTGGACCTTCTCAAGCGCATCCCCGGCAACGAGCTGCTGACCATTGAGCAGAAGTCTAAACGCCTCAAGCTCACCTGGTCAGAAGGCAGCGCCTCTTATGATGTCGCTGACCCCGAAGACTACCCGGGTTTCCCGAAGGTCAAAGCTAAGCCTCAGAAGAGAGTGGACGGCGACACCCTGGTGCCAGCCCTCTCCTCTATGCTGGGCTACTGCGCGACCGAAGAGACACGCCCTGTGCTCACCGGTGTAATCCTCTTCCTGGGTGAAAAACTGGAGATAGCAGCTGGGGACGGCTACCGCATGGCCTACAAGTCCCTGCCGATAAACCTCATCATCCCGGGCAGGGACAACGCCATAATCCCCGCCCAGGCTGTCCGGTACCTCGCCCACCTGTGGGCTAAAACCCCCAGGGAAGCGCCAGTCGGTGACTCAATCGTGCAGATAGTCACCTCCAAGAGGATGATAGACCTCACCTTCGATGCCGACAAGCTCAAGCTTGGCTTCGGCAGGGTGACCATGGTCATCAAGCTGATACAAGGCGAGCTGCCGAACATGAAGCAGCTCCTCCCCAAGGAACCCCTGCCCCAGGTGAAGTTCATGGCAATGGACTTCGAGAGAGCAGTACGCGGCGTCCTGACGCCAGCCAGGGATAACGGTAATATTGTCCGGCTATCGTGGGAAAAGAAGGCGATGTCCGTATCGGCAAAAAGCGGTGATATGGGCAGCGTTGAAACCGCCATCCCTGTAGAGACCGACGAAGCCGGCAAGATCGGCTTCAACGTCAACTACCTGCTCGAGTACATCAAGGGGAAGGAAGGGCTGATAACTATGGGCACCACGAGCGAAAAAGCCCCGGCCCTTTTCCGACACAGCGCATCGCCCCTCGTGGTCATGATGCCGATGTTCGTCGAGTGGTAGGCAACATGGGGGGGCCAGGCTATCTTCGTCTGGCCTCTCCTACCCTTCCAAGCGGACCGACTGAGAGGAGGAACATTATGACTCTTTTTGAAGTTGTCGAGGAAGGCGTTATGCATGATGTAGAGTTTATGACAGCGGCCGAGAAGAGAAAGGTGCTGAAGCAGTGGGAGCTCTTTTTGCAGAGCGGGCTGAAGAAGGAAAAATTCACCAAAGCTCTCTACACTCACCTGATTATGCACTGCTCGTTCATCGCCCACTACAGCATACATGGATTTTTCGCTACCTATTTCGAGAGTGGCGACGATATCGTGACCTTTCTTTCTCAGTTCGACGGCCGGAACGGCATACCGAAGTCCATCGAGTACAGCATGATCGGCTGGTATACCAGCGGTGACCACCACGACATCAACTCCGAGATGGTCCGCATCGCCTCAAAGTATGTGCCAGTCCTGATAAAGCAGGCTCAGAACCGACAGAAGGAGACTGATATTGCTCAAGCCAAGGCTTTGCTCGCAAAACACGGAGTTGACCTTGTTGAAAGGAGGTGAGCATGAAAGATCAACCGAAGACGGAACGGGCTGACTACGAGTACAAGAAAGAGAAGGCCATAAAAAAGGTCGCCGAAACGCTCGAGGAGTACCTGGGGAAATTCTCCGGCGAAGAGCAAGACCGAATTCGCGAGGACATCGCCAACTACACAATCGGCTACCTCGGCGTATCCTTCGGGCTTCACGTTAAGAGAGGGGATTAAGTTGACAGCTGAAAGAGAGCTCGATAAAGGCATCTCAGAAATCGTTGGCGCCATATGTGACCCGATCATCGTCTTCCCCGGGGGTTGGGGGGATATCCTCCCCGACTGGCTAAAAACCGCCATCACCATGGAGAGACTGGTTGAGAACATGAAGGTCATCAAAGGGGAAGAGATGACCGGCACCGATGCCGAGGCCTGCGCCTATCTCTATACAGCCTCCCTAACCCAACCGCTGGACCACGACTGGGCGCAGATATACCTCTACATCGCCGTCAAGGTCTACGAGAAGCAGCGTACCCCGAAGTCCGGGGTTACTATGCCCGAGGATATCCGGGTAGAGTCACTTAACCGCAACCAGGAGGACGACCTTAACCGGCTTAAGAGGTGGATCTACGAAAGGAGGGTTGAAGCCAGGCTTGAGCGCGACCGGGCGGATAGGCGCCAGAAGAAGGAGGAGAAAGCCGCCAGAGACAGGATGATACAACCGGAACTGTTTACCCTCTCCGGCGAAGAGGAAGGAAAGGTATCAAACCATTGCCCACCCTGAAAAAACGTCTGGAATTTGACTACAGGGGCTCTCCCAGCTTATCTGCTGGGAGAGCCCCTCTTTCTCCCCCCTGACTCAACAAATCAAGCAAATGTCACATAAAAGCCTCTTTTGTGACCTAGGTAATAAAACAAGCTTTTGTTACCCAGACTAAACGTAATGGACAAGTATGCAGTGAAAAATCAAGGAGGCTCTCTTACGTCTGTTCTTCATACATTGATGCATGCATATCCAGACAGCAACCTTGTCAGCGAGACTAAAGGGGGCTAGTCAGGCGGCCCCTCGGGCGGCGTCTTGGTGGGATAAGGCGCATCAGGGAAAAGGAGTTCCGTTAGCTCCTGTCCGCCTTCGGTAGTGAAATGGACGAGGATTGTTGTCACATCCTGCAATTCGAGAATGTCTTCCTTGGTGTAGTCGCTCGCGTCGAACGGGCAGTGGGCATGGTAAGTCCGGCTTTCCCCAGAGGCGATGATGTCAGCCGATGTTTCCGGCTCGGCTTCCACGGTCGCCGGTTTATTTGCTTCGTCGGTGAGCATTGTGGTGATGGTGAGTCGTACGTTTTTTACCGTTTCGACGCTATTATTGGTGATGGTGATGGAGTATTTCACTTCCTGGTGCGCCCAGTCGTTATACCCTTCCTGGGCGCCTATAGAAGATGTGATACTTCTTCCGAGGACCGGTTGCTTTGAATCTGGCGTAATGCTGCCTGCTAATTGCCAGCCAGTCAATAACTGGCCACTAGCATCCAGCGGCGGTTCGATGGCAATCGGCTGGTTGAAATCATAGAACGTCAGCGTGGTGCTTGAAGTCTGTAATTGCCCTTCACTATCAGGGAATCGCGTGGTCTGTACCATCTGCCGGATCAGGTAGTCGTCCTTACCTATCCAGAGCTCAACCTCTATCTTCATCTGATGCGCCTGTTCCCGCGTCTGCTCCATTGCCTTCACCATTTCCTCATATCCCGGCTGCTCCGGGTCCAGGCTGGCCGTCTGCTCCTCTATCATCCGCTCCATATCCACTCTTCCCCTGTAGTGGAGGCACTCCACGCCCTCAATCTCTCCATCAGGCAGCGTCTCCAAGTTGGCAAGGTTGTCCAGAATTTGCAGGGTATACTCCTTGCTGAGGAGGGAGCCGGGTGATACAGCAACGCTTACCTGGCTGGACTGAGGGCCTTCCGGCTCGTCCGGCTGGTAGCGGTACAGCCTATCGCTGATGATAATGAGTTCGTGCCTCTCGTCGTCTATGGTCGCCCTCACGTGGTAGCGGTCGGGAGCAGCAAACGCCATCTCGTAGGTCTGCTCTTTAGTCTCCCCATTAAAGATGCTGGTCGTATAGCTGGACATCCGGTATGACTGCAGACCCTCGGTAGCAGCGCATGCCCTGGCCATGACACTCTGCGGGCTAACGCCCCAGGGCTGTGTTACCAGTAAAATGGCAAGGATAACCACTGCCGCGCCGGCCGCCAGAGCCGGGCGTAGCCATTTCCGGGGAAACTGCTTGATTTCGTGATGGAATGCATAGGTGATGATACTAACTGGTAGCGCTACCGTGGCGATGATAATCCAGATACGCGGTGCAGGATAAGTAATAACGAAGATGGTATCCAGGACTAAAGCCGAACAGCAGAGAACCATGCCGATAATAGCCGCCCATTGATGGCTAGCATGCCTCTTAATAGCCACTATTCCCATAATAAGACCGAATATAGGAATAATCCCCACAACCAGGAATAGGTCTGATGTGTCTACCAGTAAGGCATGGAGACCAACGTAAATCCCGATAATCCCGAACAATATTGACGCCCCACCCGCTGCCCCCCTAGCCAACCTGTTGCCGAAGGCTAGGCCAAGCATCATCAAAATACCGCCCAAGAGAGCCAAAAACATGACATCAGTAACTATAATATGGCTTAATGGCGGAGGCATCATAGTGCCCCCTATCCCACTTTGCGAGCCAAGACCCCAAAGCTGTACCGCCAGCAACACGGCAAGGACAATTACCACCGCCGCACCGGCTGCCAGAACTGGGCGCAGCCATCTCTGTGTCCGACTATTTGTTGCAGCTCTCACCTTCTTCATGGTCGCCTTAGTAAATTCCGGTGGTACTGGAGAGTCTTTGAGGGAGGTCAGGTACTGCTTAGCTTCGTTGTAGGCGGCAAGAGCTTTACGGCAGCGAGTGCAGCGCGACAGATGCTCCTCAATAAGTCGTCTTTGAGAAGCAGAAATATCCCCGCTGACGTAATCCGGTAGTAGCTTCTCTACTTCCCCACACTTCATCCTAACTCACCTCCTGCTTGCGGTACGCCTGCCGGAACTTCTCAGAACCACGCACCACCCGCTTGCGCACCGCATCTTCAGAGGTGCCAAGAACCTCGCCAATTTCCCGGTAGGTGAAACCCTCGACAAAGTGCAGTACGATGCAGTTCCGTTGCTCTGGGGGAACTTGCCGTAGGGCTTCCCCGATGGTCAACCTCTCATCGACCTTATTAACAGCAGAGGATGACTTCGGCTCCTGTACATGGGCGATAGGAACAAAGGAAAGTATTCTCTTGCGGCGATGATGCTGCCGGGCGAGGTTGGTAGCAATCTTGTAGAGCCACGGCTTTAAAGAGAGTTCAGCGTCAGTCTTCAATATCCCTTGGTATGCCCTTACAAACGTGTCCTGTGCCAGATCTAAAGCCACATCGTATTCTCCTGTCAACCGGTGTAAGTAGCGGATGATGGGGACTTGGTAGCATTCGGCAATCCCGGTGAAGGCACCGGTATTGCCAGCCCGAACCAGGTTTATCACCTGAGCTTCGTCCTGCAACCAGTTCTCCTTTCATCCCCCTAACTAATATAATGCATGAGGAGGCCAAAACCGGACAGGATTGTTGAAATCATCCTAATCATGGTACCGCCGCTCTATTCCGGAAATATATCTTTTTCCAATTTTTTCAGCATTCTGTCCCAACCACACGCTGAAGCTTGTTGGTGCTGTCGGCTCACCTTGAGAGATGAGAAGGTTTGACATCAAGCCCTCGACCTCGTCCATGGTTATTACCACATCCCTGACCGCATAGCCGATTATTTTGGCAAGCAAGTATGCCAGCTTGGGTTTGATATGAACTATCCTAGATCGACTGTCTATTCGGCTGGCAATCAGCCTGGCGAGCTCGTCAAATGAGTAAATCTCCGGGCCAAAAGCATCAATAACCACTTTTTCATGGCTATGACCAGTGTTGACGGCCATCTCTGCCACATCCTCAACAAAGACAGGTTGAATTTGATAATCTCCGGAGCCAGGGATGGCAAATATCGGGAACCTCCTGAGGAGCCATGCGATGTTGTTAATCAGGATACCCTCCAGTCCAAAAATTACGGTCGGTCGAATTATTGCGTAGGACAGCTTTGATCGGGTAATTGTCTCTTCTACAAGCGCCTTCCCTCTGAAATAAGGGAGTGTCGAGTCTGCAGACGGGTTGGTGATGCTGATATGCACGATTCGGCGGATACCAGCTTCTTTGGCAGCCTTGATGAGTGTTCGTGTATTCTCTACAGCCTTATCAAACGTGACTTGGCCTTGGGAAAAACGAATCCAGTAGGTATTGTACAGGGTCTTTGCTCCCTTAAGGCTATCGGTTAATTCTCCGGGTTTGTCGAAGTTGAACGGGAAAGCCTTCACCTGAAGGCCGAACGGATTTTCGTTCTCAGGACGATTGGTGAGGGTTCTGACACTCTCTCCCATAGAAAGAAGCTGCCGTGTGATATACTTGCCGGTGAAGCTAAATGCTCCGGTTACCACGCTCAGTTCATCAGTTTTCATGTTCGGCATCTCCGGCAGTCCAGCCTTATTCATAGTGGAATACGTTAATCGGTAATCACTTCCGAGACAATCCAATAAGGGCCTGTGCAATTATCTGGCAATGGCTGCCCGATGTACTTCTCCACTATTTCAGCCGGAACTTCACCACCGCCAACCTTTATTCGCTCTCCTATTCGTGCCACAAGTTAACCATCACTATCAATGACCTGAATTTCCTTGCCTTCAGTACGCAGTGAAAAACCATGAGGCCAGATAAGTAAGTAATTATCATCAAAATATTTCACTCGTAGATAGCCGTCATCCAGCTCTAATTCGCCTTGCAGTAATGCGTCCATCTGATCCAGACCGCCCCTTTGTACCGGAAAGAAGGGAGCGGGTGTTGAAATACTTGTAGAGTTATTCGGGCAGGCGGTTGCCAAAAGAGCAACCAGGATGGTTGTTAGAGCTATTAACAGCAGGCATTTCTTTCTCATTTTTTACTCCCAGTTTCGGGCTCTCTGGAGCTTTCCCTTAGATGCACTATCTTACTCCCATGAGAGAGCGCTCCGTATGGACTCGCGGTAGACTTCCTCAGTTTCCACAGCAATAACCCTGAGCCTCTGGTATATCTCGTCGAGAGGAGAGGGCATATCCGGATATGTATTCCCGCCGTCAGGCGTCAGGTAGCCCGACGCCGTTACCGTCTTGCTCAGGTTTTCGCTGTCAATTGAGATTGTGAAGTCCATATCGCCCCTCGTTATGCTACCGCCCTCGCTCGGTTCCCCAGGGAATCGGTAATGCTCGTCAAGCTCGTCCAGGCCGCTGTTCTCGAAGTACGCCACGAGACTGTCCAACTGTTCCGGTGTGAATTCCCCCGTCCTCCAGGTCCTGGTAGCCGGGTGTCCCGGCATTGGAAGCCGCAACCCCTTCTCCTCAATGTAGATGATGCTCCCGTCACCATAAATATAGAGATATCTAAACTCTCCCCTCATGATATAGTCGAGTTGCTCGTAGATGACCGGAGGCTCTTCAGGAATATTGATATCAGGTGGGGACTTTGCCAGCATCCATACTCCACTCCCAATCGCTACAACCCCCAGCACCAGCAGTCCAATATAGAGCTTCATTTTACCTGTCATGCTAGTGTCTCCTTAAGGCGGAGTAACGCTGTAGTTATTTGCATAAATTCGGATGGTGCTCGTGTTCTCAGATAAATTCAAATGCAGGGTGAACTCACCGGTTTCCTCATATTCCAGATGCAGCCCAATCTGACCGGCAATATGAGCAGCATCAAGTGTCCAGGCTACTTGTTCCCCTGATTTATCATAGCCCTCAGCGTACATGGCTATCTCACTATTTTCCTGATGCATATTCTGAATGTGACCGCTAACTACCAAACAAGGGTCTCCTTTTTTTACTGTGTGAGAAGGATACCAGGGTGAAAAATACTCTTTATCACAGGCATCGACTCTAATCTGGACGTCTTTTAGAATAACTCCCGAAAGTTCGTCGCCTGAACTTAGGTGCCTTCCCGGAGACGGCTCTACCTTTATTGTTGATTCGATACTGGAGTCCGAGGATGGGCTTGGAATCTGGTGGGATGCTAGAGATACCGCCCAATCGATAAATGACTGGTCCAGCTCATATTCGCACATTTCCAGTTCTGGCATTTGCACTTCTTCATAAGGGATGTTCAGCGTATCGGCGATATATTGCCTCAGGGCTTCGACATCGTAGCTTAGACTGCTCAACGGGTTCTGCTGGGGAAAGTCTTGCTGCTTAGCAGACCAGAGTTCAGCGATTGCCAGTTCCCGTTCGTTAAGCTCGCGGTCGGCGGCCCATATTTTCCAGTAGCTGGCCACCGCCGGAGCCGACCCTGTCATACCTGCGGGACCTCTGCCATCAGCGGCGAAGTTGGCCTGTGCATAAGCGATTTCGATGCCATCCCTGGGTATCAGCCTCACCGAGGTGAAATCCCTTCTATAGAAGTCATACAGGTCGAGAGCGGCCTGAACAGCGGTCTGGGCGTACTCCTCGAAGCCGGAGGCATCTTTAGAGGTTATCAGCCAGAGCCCGACGCTACGGCTAGGGTCTTCGTTGGAAAGATGACCCTCGGCAACAACCAGATATGGCCTGGCGTGGTCGAGACGGGAGGTTTGCTGATACCGGTCGATTTCCTCAACAACCTCAATGGTGCAGGGGACGGTGCCGTAGTCCCAGCCGTTAATCTCCATGCCGATTTCAAGCGGATATTCTCCCGGGGCAACATCATGGGCTAATTCAATTACCAGCACCGAAGCTCTTGCGCTGGGCCCGCTCCACTGCATACCATCAATAAGGGTAATACCTTGAGGCACATCATCCGCATACAGGGTCAGACTGTCCACCTCTTTGCCCGGTATTATGACCTTAATGACGTTGTTTCTTGTTTCTCCCGCCTGGGTCTCTATATACTTTCTGTAGTAAATATGAGCCTCGTTTGAACCGCTGCCCAGATAAGCCTCGGATACTTCTATCGGCGGCCAGGGATTTTCCACCCCCTGCTGGTGAATATTAGCACGGTAGGCAGGGCCGAGACCTGGCGCGGGCATGATATCGTCGGGGGCTTCTTGTTCCGACCACAGTATACCCATGTCTTTAACCGGTATCGGCATATGGGTTTCGCTGTCATCTATTTGGCAGGCGGTAACGGTCAGCAGGAGAACCAGAACTAACAGCCCAATTATCAGCTTTTTCATAACAAAGTCCCTACTTACCCATCTTTATTTACTATAACGCAGATTGAACCAAATGGTTAGCATTATTACTCTACTTTTACCCAGAACCTCTCGCCGCCAGCGCCATCTATCAATACCCCTTGAGCCGTTAAATAAAAAAGGCGCTGGCTTCATAAGCCGGCGATGATGATAGATTCTACAATAAATGCTATCAGGGCACAAAAAACCACCACAGGTATAGTTGCCCACCTGGTGACGGTTCTCTTCCAGATGCCGACCGCCCCGATAGCAAGTGCGGCAATCGGGATAATGGCCACCGAAAGTAAATCGGCTGGCGTATCTAGGATATAGGCCCATCCGTAGCTGTAGCCAAATGGGCCAATTAGAAGCAGGTTGCTGAACAGGGCGGCGACGCCGATGAGTACCGGAGCAATAGCTGTGAATATTCCAGCCGGTCGGTTGCCGCGAAAAACCCCGAATAGAATCAGGGCAGTAACCAGGACGACCACTGCGGCGATTATCGGCAGCAACGGGGAGGAGTGCTTCATCTGGATTTCAACCCCGCTTTCTCCCCAGAGGCGGCTGCCTGCTGAATCTATCCTCTGCATATACACCGAGTCTGTTCTACTCATGTTGCTGCCTTCGCTCACCCTGGAGCCGATGATAAAACCGCCGCTGCCGTCGCTGATGACGCTGGAATAGCCGATGGTGCGGAAGGGCGGATTTCTATATACTTCTACCCCGGCCTCAGACCACAGCCGCTCCCCGTCAGGCCCCAGCCTCTGCGCGTAGACCTGCCGCACCCGCTGGCCAGCCTGGTCTTTATCAGCGACCCAGATTACGGTGCTGCTTCCATCACCATCACCGATAATATAGATAAGCCCCAAATTTGGAATGGGCGAGTCTTGAGGAATATTTGAGACCAGTACTCCGCCTTCCTGCCACAGTACCTCGCCGGAGGAGTTTATTCTTTGAGCGAATATTCCGCTTGTTTTAATATCGGTGTACTGAATCTCCGGCCAGGCGATGATACAGCCGCCCGAGCCGTCGGGGGCTATTTGCGGGTTTGACTGCCGCCCAGGAGCATCAATTACCGGAATACCTTCCTCACTCCACATTCGTTGTCCTTCAGCATCCAGCTTCTGGGCATAGACATCTTCGTCCCAGCCGGTAGCCATAGACATTTCAGTCCAGGCAATAATGAAACTGCCTGTGCCGTCATTGATAAGCCGGGGTCTCTCTTTTTCACTGGTAAGGGAAGTGACGGATATTCCGCCTTCTGCCCGCAGCAACTCACCATCCTGGTTTATCCTCTGTGCGTAGATTCGCATATCCTCACCGCTTGAATTTTCCCAGATAAAGACAGCGCCGCCAGAGCCATCGCTTACCATGGGCACGCCACGGTAGGCAGCTTTGATACCGCTGATGGGAATACCTCCTGCTTCCCATAGTAAGGTCCCGTCAGCGCTTACCCTCTGGGCATAGACCATCTCGCTGGAGGTCTCCCGCAGCAGGATGGCGCCTCCGGAACCGTCCGTTGTTATTCCTATCAAGCTGTGCCAGCCCCCGGCCGGCTTGGACCAGACGAGAACCTTCTCCCCATCCCAGACAGTATTGCCCTGTGAGTCCAGCCTCTGCGCATAGATGCCGTTTCCGTCCCCCCAGGCGGTGATAGCCCCGCCGGCGCCATCGCCAACGGCTAAGGGGACGCCACTATAAATATCATGTTCACTGGTAAGAAGCCTGCCCTTCTCCCCCCAGAGGAGGTTGCCACCGGCATCTACATGCTGGACGTGGATGCCGTCGCCGTATTTAGAAGGCTCGTCCAGCCAGAACACGAAAGCCCCGCCGCTGCCATCGCCGACCAGTGACGGAGGCTCCGGTGGCGGCAGCGCCATGCCGCCCATTCCGGCAAAGAGTCCGCCTGCCAGGACAGCCAGCAGAAAGATGGAGAGAGGGATTGTAATCAGAGCCGGGGACCGCCTCTTTGGCGCTGGCCGCTCAACCTTATTTTTTATCCCGGCCCGCTGTTTAATCCGGTCCCACGATTCTGCTGGAGGAGTAACCCCCGCCGCCATTTCCTTTAGCGCCTGGCGAAGCTCATCACGGGTAGCGGTCAGCGCCTCAAGTTCCCGGCGGCACCGCGGGCAGGCGGACAGATGAGCCTCAATTTGCTGGCGCTCTTCAGCCGCCACCTCTCCGTCGAGGTAGGCCGCCAGAAGTTGGCTTATTGATTTACAGTCCATGTCCTCCCCTCCTAGGTCGATGCCTCCGGCTGCTGGCCGCTCATCTGGGCCCGCAGCGACTTGAGCGCCTGGCTCATCCTGGATTTGACCGTCCCCAAAGGAACGTCTATAACCTGAGCGATTTCGTCGTAGGACAGGTCATTGAAGTATCTGAGTACCAGCACCGAACGGTGCCTGCCGTCCAAGGCGTTCATTGCCTTCACTAATTTCTCGTACTCCAGCCTGGTCACCAGAACCTCCTCGGGTCGTTCCCCGGGCTTAATATCGGGCAGATTGATGTTTTTCTCCTCTAAAGACAATAGAGCCGGTTTCTTCCGGCGTCGCCGGCTCAGGCACTGGTTGACGGTAATCCGGTAAATCCAGGTAGTGAGCTTCCCCTTCCTCGGATTGAAGGTGTTACGTGACCTCCAGACGCTCACAAAGACCTCCTGCAGGATATCCTCCGCCTCCTCTTTCCCGCCGGTCATCAGGTAAGCGGTCTTGAACACCATCTTCCGGTAGTCCTGGAAGACGGCCTCAAAGGCGCTCACGTCGCCCGCCTGCAGTGCCTCCATCAGGTCTGCCATAGCTATAACTATATAACTATACGTAGTTTGTAGCAAAAAAGTTCATTTTAGCGCAGGAGTTCTAAGCGCGGTCCAGAATTCTAGTGAGGTTAATCCGATAATAGGGGAATATATTAATATAAACAGGGAGAAAAGGCACGGGTGGTTAACAAAACGCCCGATTGTTGAATACACATGCGGGGCTAATAGAGAGTGATCCTAGCCGCACGCGGAGTTTGCTGCTGCCTCTTAGTTAGGCTGCTGCATCCTCAAGTCGCACACCAGCATACTTACAACCGTCCGGAAATGAAATCCATAGATAGCTAAGGTCATTGACATTGGGAAAGAGCGAGGACGCCTCACGAGGGTCGAAACAAGGAATCTCCAATAAAGCCATCTGCCCCTGTCCGTAATACCCAAGAACCACATGGACCTAACAAATGCCCAGATGTGCCACCACTGGAGCTGGGATATCCCCTTTCTTTTCTGAGGTTTGTACTGTTTCAAGAACGTCTTGACCCGCATGTAATACTGCCTGGGTGAATATATTTCAGTCAGAACGTGCTTATAACCATTAGTGAGTATTTGGCGATCCATTTTGGGAACGAAGTTCATGGAACAGTCTGTATTATCGCCAGAAACTTTCTCTAATAGGCGGTTCTCTTTCTTCAAGCGCTGGTGCAGCTTCGTACCACGGGGTGCGTTCAGCAAACCGACCATTGCGACAACAATTCCGCTCTTTTGAATCATGCTTATTTGGCTTTTGAAGATGGAGATTGGATCACTATCAAATCCTAGGATAAATCCCCCCTGCACCTGCAAGCCGTGATTTTGTATCTTCTTAACTGAGGCAACTAAATCACGGTTTTCATTCTGACGCTTATTACATTCAGCTAGGCTCTCCTCATTTGGGGTTTCAATGCCAACAAATACACTGTCGAAGCCAGCCATGACCATCAATCGCATTAACTCATCATCATCAGCAAGGTTGATGGACGCTTGCGTGGATAGCGAAAAGGGGCAGTTTCTTTCCTTCTGCCACTCTATCATTGCCGGTAGAATTTCTTCGTTTAGTTTTCTCCTATTGGCGATAAAGTTATCATCGACGATAAACACGCCGGCTCGCCAGCCCCGGTTGTATAGCGCCTCCAGCTCGGCCAGGAACTGGCCTGTACTCTTGGTTCGCACTTTGTGCCCGTTCAGTACGCCGACATCGCAAAAGTCGCAATCGAAAGGGCATCCCCGAGAGTACTGGAGGCTCATCGTGGTGTATTTCTTAATGTCGAGGAGGGGCCACATTGGAAGCGGGGTTTTCCCGATATCTGGTCGTTCTTCAGATGTGTAGATATGTTTTGGATGGCCCTTTCCCAAGTCTTCTAGAAAAGGTGGGAGTGTAGTCTCAGCCTCATTAAGCACCAAATGGTCTACTTCCTCAAACTTCTCATATTCGCTAGTAAAGAGGGGACCGCCGGCAACCATCCTAGCGTTGAGTTTCTTACATCTCCTGATAACTTCTCTCACCGACTCCCTTTGCACCACCATAGCACTAACAAACACGTAATCAGCCCACCTAATGTCCTTGTCAGTTAGAGGGATTGCATTCATATTTACCAGCTTTTTCTCCCACTCTTGGGGAAGCATCGAGCTTACAGTTAATAAGCCAAGAGGTGGGAAAGCCGCTTTTTTAGAAGTGACTCTTAGCACATGCCTGAGACTCCAGAAGGTATCCGGATACTGTGGATAAACGAGCAATATTTTCAAATCACACTCCCTAAATTCAATGACAACCACGCGGTTTCGCTCAGTATACCACTTGGCTAGTAGCCGGTAAACAGTTAGCCTTCTCTAGCGTAACGACCTTGCCAGAGTCACATACCGCTATTTCGTGCAATGAGTTAACAAAATACTATCTTGTTACCCTTTCGCCCCCGACCTAATATGGAATATGGTAAGCCACTGCTCTCTGCCAAGCTTTTTTGATCCTATCAAATTCATCCTGAGAAACGGGCTTTTGGCTGTAGCGAGCCAGCAGGTAACCCTCGGTAACCCGTTTCAGTTCGTCTTGCTGCCGGGGGAATTTATGCTCCAGTAACTCCAGGTGTTCCAGAGGGGTTTGTGAGGGGATGCGAGCTACTCCCTGTCTGGCAGCCCATCTCAGGAGGTTACGGTAGAGGGCCCGGATAGATATTAAGGGCTCCTCCGACTGCTTGGGGCGCTTTCTCCATCTTTGAAAGAGCAACATCAGCAATAGCCATAGCTTCCTGATCAACTGCGGAAAGAGGTGTAACAGACTTCGGAGCACACTTCGGGAAACCATGCGGAGCTGGAATCGGACGGGCTCTATCGGACGAGCTGTACGCCTGCCTTTCCGCCTTCTTAGAGCAAAGGCGATAAGAGCTACTATTGCCAGAAAGATGATAAAGACGATAATCCAGATGACCACGGGGCTTATCCCGGTAGCACCATCAGACGATGGGGGAAGTATAGGTGTGGGAGGGGGAACGGCCTGTTCCGGTCGCATACTACAGCTAAAGTCGAATTTGAACCCGGGGTGTGGGGTAGCCGCTGCTTCATGCTGAACCATCAGCCAGTCCGACAGCTTGGTAGAAATATTCCCCAGCCAGTTTACGATGGCGCGTGCCACCTCCGGGGAGAGAAGCAGAATTAAAGCCATACCGGGCACCATTACACTTGCTCCGGCGAGGAGCAGGTAGTTCGGGTTGGGAGAGCGTAATACCGTCGCTCCATGGGAGAAGGAGCTTGCCCAGCGTGCTAACAACAAAGCCATCGGAGCCAGCAGAAAGAAGAGGAAAACCGGCGGAGCACTGCCCGCTACCTGCGAGAAAATCAGCACAGCCAGAATGCCCATCTGGAGACGGAAGGCGATGGTGGAATAATTCACTTGTTCGTGAGGTACAGTATGCCCCAGTAACCAGGTAAGTCCGCAGAAGCCCATTCGCAGAACAATGCCGAAGACATCTGCTTGCCCTATCGCCAGGGTACCAAGCAATCGTTCTCCCGCGACTACCAGTATCACCAAGATGACCAAAGCCAATTCCAGGCCAGACCTCAGCCGGTGCGGAAAGGTTGAGTGGGGGATAAGCTTGGAGAAGAGAGCCAATGGATAGAGGAGTAACATAAGGATGAGGATATAGGCTGGTATGCTTAGCAATGACGCCAAGAGATACAGGTAACTCAGCTCCATTCCCAGAAAGGCAAAATAGAACAGTGTGTATGGTCGGGTGGGTCTCATTAGTAAGCCTCTCCGTTAAGTGAGACGACAGTGGGGCTTTCCTGCTCAGTAGCCTGTTCTATACTGACGCATAGGAGCGAATGCCCATCCTGCTTAAGGTGGCAGGCCAAGCTGCTGAGAGCGGGCGTTATGGTGCGAGTAACCACCACCAGGGTGGCTCCCATAGGGAGGATGGTTCGGAATTTGTCCATCTGCTGGTAAAGAGATACTTGTGACTTAGCTGTGATTCGTGCTAGGGCTTCAAGTATTTGCATCAGGTGGTTCCGCCCGTTAGCTATCGCAATCTGCGCCTCCGGTTCGCTGTTAGTTATCAGCCCCACCGCAAAACCCTGCCGGTCAGCTTCGTAAGCCAGGGAGGCTACCGTGCTAACAGCACGCTCGAACTCTTCATCTTCTTCTGGGAAGCTATGCACATCCAAAATGAGGAGCAGGCTGAGGCTGGTGCTGGACTCGTACTGCCGGGTTTGGAGCTTACTATGAGCAGCGCTGGCTTTCCAGTGAATGCGCTTGAAGGAGTCATCGTAGCGGTAGTCACGAGCCCCTGCCACTCGACTGATATCTTCGTAGATGCTCCTGGGAGTTGCCTTTTCTCCCAGCAGGGCTCTCAGGGGAAGATTCAGCTTACTCAGGGGAAGTATCCGGGGGTAAACCAGCAAGCTTTGAAAGTGAGGCAGGACTAGCTCCCTGGGAAAAAGCCCGAACATGTCTCCGGAACGCAGCCGAAGCGGCCCCAGTCGGTAATCCCCTCTGGCTTTGGCCTCTACTGTGTGTTTCCAGGTGATAACTTGCCCATGCGCTAGGGCAGTGACCCAGCGCAGCCTTTCCCATGTATAGGGGCTGGGAGACCTTTTACCCGTAACCAAACGATATGGCAGCTCTATCTCTGTTTCCAACCAGGGAAGAGGTAATCCCCTGTTGGACAATTCAAAAGTAAGCTCTATCTCCTCTCCGGGAAAAGCGCGGTCGTGGCTGATGCCTATCTTTCCCGATAAGCCCCGGAGGGCATAATGGCTCCAGAACCGGGGCAGGATAGCTAGTACCAACAGAAATATCGTGCTGGCTAGCAATGGAACCATCTGATTAAAAGCCGAAAAGATGAGCACCCCCAGTAAAATTACCAGCACTGCCCAGTAGAAAATGGCTGGATAACCCAGGCTGACGATTACTTTATCCGGCGCTCTATTCTTCTGCCGGGACCGGGAGAGTGGAGAGGATATCGGCAATTAGTTCCTCCTTGCTGGTGTTGTGGAGATAGGCTTCCGTGCTCAGGATAAGACGGTGCCCCAGCACCGGCGCGGCTAGATGCTTGACGTCATCAGGCAAAACGAAATCCCGTCCCTGAATGAAGGCTAAGGCCTGTGAGGCTCGGTAGAGGGACAGGCTGGCTCGGGGGCTACCTCCGAGCGCGATGGAAGGGTGGGCGCGAGTCTTCCCGATAACTTCCAAAATATAGCGTCGCACTGAGGACTCCACATATATTTCCTGCACCTGCCGCCTGATGTCCATTATCTCGGAGGCTGAGGTCACTGCGGAAAGTTGCTCAAGGGGGTTAGACCGCTCAAAGCGGAGGAGCATAACATCTTCATCCTCCAGGTTGGGATAGCCTATCACCAGCTTCAGTAAAAAGCGATCTAGCTGAGCTTCCGGGAGAGGGAAAGTGCCCTGCAGTTCCACCGGATTCTGAGTAGCGATGACCATAAAGGGTTGGGGTAGCGGCATAGTGACCCCATCTACCGTTACCTGCCTTTCTTCCATACACTCCAGCAGGCTGGACTGGGTACGGGGTGTGGCTCGGTTTATTTCATCCACCAGGACGATATTGGCTATCACCGGACCGGGGCGAAACTCAAACTCGCAGCTCTTCTGGTTGAAAAAGTGTATGCCCGTAATATCGGAGGGTAGAAGGTCAGGAGTACACTGAATGCGGCGGAAACTGCAGCCGAGGGAGTGGGCCAGGGTCTTAGCCAGGGTAGTCTTACCAATGCCAGGCACATCCTCAATCAGAATATGCCTCTCGCAGAGCATGGCTACCAGGGCTAATTCGAGTACCTCTGGCTTAGCCACCATGACACTCTCCACGTTTGCCAAGATACGCTTAACAAATTCCGGAACCATCGTAACCTCCTACCTGCCTTAAACGGCCTAGAGCTATTTCGCAGACAGACTTGGTAATTTAATATAAGGATACTTTGAGGGCGAACTGCAAATCAATTATAATGTAAATTAGTTATATTGTCACAAAGGATATAGGCTATAGGTTAGCGTTTGGCGGAGAAGGCATGGACTTATTCTGGCTAGGTGGGGAAGGACCCAAAGATATACCCTCGTTGGTTTATGTGTATCTGATGACCACGCTCGAGGTACCAGCGGATAATTTAACTGGCCTCCGCTCGGTGTTGAAGACGGGCTTTTGGGATGGCAAGCCGGTGACTTTTATCCGCATCTATGACCCCGGCGCTAGCGAAGAAGCACGGCAGGTCAAAGACTTTACTTCTTTAGACAAGCACCCGGATCTCATCCTATATGAAGGGTATTGGGAGAAGGGCAGCGACCACGTATTCTTGGAATGCAGGACGGCACCAAAGCCCCAGTCTCTGTGAACTGAATAGACTATTCTGCAGTGAGGGCATCTGAAGAGGGAACTCCGCGATAATCTTAGCCAGATGCGTCGTTCGCCCACTTCTAAAGCACTTACGCTATTCGGTGCAAGGCCGAAGTAGCCCAGCTGATTTTAGTACCTTGGGGAAGTCAGGTCACAATTTGAGTAATTGTTGCCGTCGGTTCGCTACGTTAAGCAGTGTCCTCAGCCATCTAGGCTTGGACACGGTCTAGCCAATCAGAGACATACCCTGCTACTTCTTGCCAGCGGGGTTCCCCAATAACCCAGTGGGCATGATTTGGGAATTCCTTATAGATTGAGACGGCTCTGTATTTGGCAGCAACCTTCTGCAAGACCGAAGCCGGAGTGATCCGATCTTGGCCTCCGGCGACAACGAGCACTGGGCAGGTAACCTTGGCTTCATTGACTCGCGTAGCGCCTTTCCTATCCAAGAACCAGAATCCAAATTCACAAGCTGCTCGGCCAGACTCATAGACAAATCGGCTGAAAATCTTCTTTTGATCTTCCGCTGGTAGCAATTGGAGCATCGAATAGACTGCCTCATTGAAGGTCTGACGCATCGGCTTTCTCCAAAAGCCCCATTTTGTAAGTCCGCTCCAAAAGCTTCTTATCACCGATGGCTTCAGGGCGATAATTCCGCTCGGTGACGCAGGAGTCAACAGTACCAGGGCTTTGGCTAA
>Ga0315547_1001260_pt1 | contig 20665 bp, 19 predicted proteins | sample SalMarSW160240MG_2_FD_202542 | JGI IMG/M metagenome (GOLD analysis project Ga0315547, IMG submission 202542) | Salt marsh sediment microbial communities from the Plum Island Ecosystem LTER, Massachusetts, United States - Salt Marsh Sediment SW1601-240 ...
CACGCACTATTATTGCCAGTAGACACCCCATTGTTCCCTCATTGTTATCCCCTTTCATAAATATTCTATCATGTTGGTCACACCCTCTTTGAGTATCTGCTCTCCAGATTTTGAGCCAAAATGGATTCTTCTACGAGCCAACATCTTCGTGGCTAGGCTTAGGTAGCACCAATGTTCCCTGGGGACATCCCCTTGCCTTGTGAACAATCTAGCTTTGAATACCTGCTGCCTAGGCAGCGGTGAAAAGTTCGTTAGAAAAAATGTTAGCAAAAGGAAGTGTTGACAGTTAAAGAAGTACAAGGGCATACTATAAACAAGAATCATGGTCAAACTATTTTCAATAATAATGAGGAGGAACAAATGCTTGGAACAATAGACAAGGAGCATATGCAAAAAGGTGGTATAAAGAAGCCCCTCGCTATTGGCTTAGGGGTGGGTATCGTCGCAATAGTAGTGATAGTGATTATCGTTACACAGCCTTTTTCTCCGTTTTCTGGGGAGGATGCGGAAATAGCACCGCGGCCCGGCGAGTGGGCTGCTTCGACGGGATGTGACGAGTTTACATTCACGTTCACTGTAAGCCCTGACAGCACGGGCATATCTCAAATTTCTTTACATTTCACAGAATTTGAATGTGGAAATGTGGAGACAACCGGCATTTGGCAGAGTGACCCATTTGATCCGGTAAAGCCTATTACTGGTGGTCAATTTAGCGCCCTAGGTATCCAGGGGACGTTTGACAAAACTGGCACCCATGCTTCTGGCACTTGGGAAATTGACTGCCAGGACCTATTAGATTCCAACAATCAAGACTTGCCTACGCACTCAGGTACCTGGACAGCTTCGCGATAATTCCCATATTCTTCATAGCTTTCTTGCTTTATTTCTTTGCGAGAGGATTGCTAAACGGTAAATATGGCCCTTTGGACTGGCCGATGCACTCACCCTACTCACCCCAAGAATACCTGTCTAAATCAATAGCAACACTACTAACCTCTTAGCGTCTCACCCTATAGATGAACACATCGGCGGCACGCTGTTCCGTCCAGATTCTTGAGGTTGACTGGATTTGTCGACGAGCCAACATCTTCGTGGCCAGGCTTAGGTAGCCCCAATGTCCCTAAGGGACACCCCCTCGCCCTGTGACTGATCCAGCTTTGAATATCTGCTACCTAGCACTATGTCGCTAGATTGCCAAAAGTGAATAATCCTGACTGCGGTTACATATCGCCCCGTTGCGAGCTACACGTAATTATCGCATACTGTCATTACGCGCATATATGCAATTTGTGTTGTTTTCTAGCTTCAATTTGAGCATAAGTCATATATTATGAACAGAAAAGCTCTATCCTCGATGTCCCCGAAAACTCAAAGGAAACCAGTGTGACGCTAAAGGGAAACAACGGTGGTCTTGGCCGTCTCGTGGAGAATCTTGTTACTCCAATCTCCAGTCCCTAGCCCCTAGTGACATTTTCCCCTTGCTCAAAAGAAGAATTCATGCTAATTTCTGATTGGAACTCATGTGCTACCCTGACGAATTAAGTCCCGCGGGTGAAGTTGCTGAAAACGTGACTGCAAACCAAACACAGATTAAAAGTAAGCGCGGTGGCCAGAAAGGCAATCGGAATGCCCGTAAACATGGCTTCTATTCCGGTACCCTTAGCCCTGCCGAAACATCCCAACTGTGGAACATTACGAATCTGGAAGGCGTTGACCCTGAAATAGCGTTCATTCGCGTCAAGTTACAGTCTTCCCTTCAGCACGATCCTGGTAACCGCCGCGTAATCAGAGAAGCCTCCAGATTACTCGTGAAATGGTATTCGGCAAATTACCGGTTGGACCCGACCGACCGCAACTACCTGAAAACTATTGTCGAGAATCTTTTGGAAATTGCCTCCATGCGTCAGTTCGCCAGCCCCCACGGCTCAGGACAAACCGACGAAACGAATCGTGTGTATTTTAAGGGCTAAATGTGCCGGAGGTAATCGCCTTGCGTACGGGAAAGAGCTATTGAACTCCAGAAAAAAAGTGATTTTTACAAAACGAATCATCCCGGAAAGGGAAACAACGGTGGTCTTGGCGGTCTCATGGAGGACCCTATTAGCATCCAAATAACAACATTTTTCGCATGTATGCCCAGAATGGCACTATTGAGTGCTTCCCGTTCCTTTTATTTGCCAGTCACAAAGTCTGAGGTAAGATACTCCAGCCTCGCAGAGGTAACTGGGTGGTAGAGTTGCTACCTTCCGGGCAGGGTGTCAATTACGGCGCTCTCCTTTGTTCTATTTGTTCATGTCTTCCATTGGCGGTTCGCTAACGATATAATGGCATTGAAGGGAGGCTCGAATGAATTATAGAAGGCTGTCTTTTGGAGAAAAAGTAAAAGGTTTTCTGGGAGCCCCTGTTAACACGTTCAATAATGTGGAAGCTGAAGCGCTGGGAAGTGCTCTGAAATACTTCACGATATGGGTTGTGATATACGCAATTTTGCGAACGGTAATTTTCTATACGGTAGAGAGGCGAGTTTTTCAGATACTATGGGATTTGCTTGGATTAAGCGATGCCCCGCTATACCTATACCATTTCGACCCGGTTATATTTGCTCTGCTAGCTGTGGCCGGTGCCTTTACTAGCCTTTTCATAAGCGGGTCATTGACACACCTATTTGTACGGGCTTTCGGTGGGAGAAAAGGCTACAGGAACACTATCAAAGCATTTGCATATGGCTATACTCCGCTCTTCCTGTTTGGCTGGCTGCCGTTCGTAGGAATGCTATTTCCGCTCTGGGCACTGGTATTAAACATAATCGGCATAAGGCAGCTACATGAAATATCTACAGGCAGAGCAATTGGCGCGGTGCTACTTGGCATAGTAGCATTAATGATCATTGTATTCTTAGTAGTGCTGTTCGTTGTGCTATTCGTTGTTATCTTGGCGGCTGCGTAGTACGATTTGCACATAGTGAGCTCGAGATAATCGGTGAAGAAAGGATATGGACTTGGAGGATGAGCGTGAACGAGCCATAGCTTCATTGCGGGCAATCAGAGAGTGTCTCGAAAATAGTATATCTGATGTAGAGAGTCCCATGGTCACCACGTATCACTCTGCACTTAATAAGCTGGAAAAGACAGGCATTAACGTGTCGGATTTCCGGATACCTGACCCCTGGATTAAGGGGCCTGATATTCCCTCAATGTATTCTCGATTGTTTGGCGGTCCAAGAGTCAAGAGAGAACTATTCTTAATAAAGTTAGACGCTATTCTGCAATATTTGGCATAGACCGTAATTTACTACAAGAAAGTCCCTATATTTAAATATCTACTCTCCAGACGATTTTTTCTACGAGCCAACATCTTCGTGGCTAGGCTTAGGTAGCACCAATGTCCCTGGGGATACCCCCATGCCAATCCTGACTACCCACAATATAGGGACTATGTAGCTAGGGAATCGGGATAGCTTTTCTTACCAGCACAAAGGCAAGTGCTTACCAATTTAGCTATGCACAACGGATTGCTAATCCCCTCGGTTTGCCCGATGGTCCAGAGGAAAGTCAATCAAAAGTACAATCAGAGCAAGGGTTTTTCCCTTTTCCAGCGACTAATAATATGACGAAGGTAATAGGTCATTCGTACTATGAAAAATACAGATGACTCTGCCAGCGACGAAAAGCAACTAGCGATCGTGCCGATGCATTATGCCGCTTTGCTGGCAATGACACGCCCACTGGTCATTACGGAAGACGTCCCCCTGTTATTGCGAGGAGGGGAGGTTTTTCGCTCAGGCTTCGGAATCTCGCCTGAACCAGCTGATTGGCGGGCAGACTTTACCCTGAGGAGAGGCGAATTTCTTCGCCCTGACTTGTTAGGGCCAAGGATGGGGGGAGACGAAGGGATGGCGACGAGAGGAGAGAGAGCGGGGACAAGATCTGGCCCTGAAGGTGAATGTGATGTAGTTGGAGAGTCTATCTCTGTTTTCGGCCAAACAGGCTTGAATTTGGAACTCAGAATTTATCTTGGTATGTCCTGAGCTAGTCCATTATGGAGGTATAGAGCCTCAGGCTATCCTCAAGCTTCACTGAACTAGTAAATGGCATTATACTCTTCTAGAGACTTAGTAAAATGAAGCTAGTTTACGAAAAGTTAGCTTTAATTTACGATGTAACTATTAAATATACAAGATTGAAAAAAGGGGTGATTATGATATTTTTCTACGAGCCAATCATATCCTCGCTACGCATAGGTAGCATCCGCAGTAGTGGGTGTCAATCGTAGTGTAGTGCTATCCTTTGCTCTATTTGTTCATGTCTTCACTATAAGGTTGGATGATGGTATAATTAAATCAAGAGGGGGTTGAAGTTAAAGTTAAGAGGCTGGTCACTTTAGTCAACCTTGCAGCCCTACTAGCAGGGTTAATGAATCCTAATGGTAGGAGATATGTCCATCGTAGAATATGCTTAACAAGATGGGGCATGGCATGTTAATAGGATTGTGTTTAGGCTTGGCTATGATTATTATCGCAGCTATTGCGGTTTCTGTATTTATGGTCTGGTGGTGGATTCTGTAGGAGAGGGCATATTCCTGCTTTTTCTCCAGTGATATCAGTAGGTCGCGAAGCTGGCATCTCGGTGCACGGTGCAGCTTGGGCAATGATAGCTTGGCTTGTTATCCCCGTTGTCATTTATATGAATCCTATATTTCAATACCTGTTCCGCATCTGATATTTGAGTATCTACTCTCCGGATTTTAAACCTGACTTGATTTTCTCTACGAGTTCATATCGTCGTGTCTAAGCGTAGGTAGCACTAATGTCCCTGGGGGACACCCCCTTGATTTGTGAACATATAGATTTGCCTTATGAACAATCTAGCTTTGAATACCTGTTGCCCAGGCATCGCTGTTGGGGCTGACTCGACGGTGCAAAACCGTCTTCTTGTTTACCAACTGTAAGATTTGAGGTAAAATAGGTTCAGTTTTGCGGGAGTAACTCAGTGGTAGAGTTCCTGCCTTCCAAGCAGGGTGTCGCGGGTTCGAGTCCCGTCTCCCGCTCCACCTAGCTTCGAAATCCGCCTGGTGTGGCGGTTTTCCATTTTTAAGACAACCTGTCAAAAAGCAGGTTGTCGCTAGTATCACATAGGTTGCGAACAAAATGTCACAGTTTTGTAAGCTTTTTACTCCAGATTTTATGACAATTTCACCGACCGTTCTTTATACTGGTATAATAAAAAGAGGGGGCATCTAAACTGGGTAAAAGCAGGGGTGCTCTATACTCAGCTATGTAAAAAGTAACTACCGGAACTATATCCGGACCTGTTCGATTCCTTTGAAATTACCTTCCGACCAGCTCAAAAAGTGGATGATAACGATTGGGAACATTATTAGCATAACTCATGCGTGTCTAAACCGGGTACCATTTGCGGAGATATTAAATGGATAAGTCTAAAGACACAAAGGAAACTGAATCTAAGACTCAGGTGCCCGGGACAACGGAACAATCGTTAAAAGACCTGCCTGTCACAGAACTAATGAAGCGCCTTAGCACATCCACTGATGGCTTAAATCAGCGAGAGTCGCAGGACCGCCTAGAGAAGTATGGTTACAACGAGATTGAGGAGAAGCGGGTTAGTCCTCTCCTAAAATTTCTGTCTTATTTCTGGGGTCCAATCCCCATCATGATCATCATAGCGGCTATTCTGTCAGCGGTACTGCGTCACTGGCCGGACGTGGGTGTCATTCTAGCACTACTGGTAGTAAATGCCGTGGTGGGCTTTCGTGAGGAATATCAGGCAGACAGCGCTATCGCTGCGCTCAAGAAGAACTTGGCCCTCAAAGCAAAGGCTAAGCGAGACGGAGAATGGGCAAGTATTGCAGCACGCGAACTGGTGCCCGGTGATATCATACGCCTTCGCATAGGCGATATCATACCGGCTGATGCCAAACTTCTCGAGGGAGACCCCGTGCAGGTAGACCAGTCAGCCCTAACCGGTGAATCTCTCCCGGTTGAGCATAAATCAGGAGATGCCGTCTTCTCTGGCTCGATCCTGAAGCAGGGTGAAATCGACGCCATAGTATATGCCACAGGCCAAGACACTTACTATGGAAAGACTGCCGAACTGATCAAATCAGCACAGACGCGAAGTCATCTCCAGCGCGCCATCATCAAGATTGCTGATTATTTGCTCATCATTGCAGCAGCATTGGCCGTCCTGATAATAAGTGTGGCGGTTTCCCGGCATGACCCGCTACTTCAGGTGCTGCAATTTGTGCTCGTACTGACCATAGCTGCCGTTCCTGTAGCGATGCCGGCGGTTCTATCCGTTACCATGGCTCTGGGAGCCAAGATGCTAGCAGCAAAGCAGGCGATTGTCACCAAGCTGACAGCAGTCGAAGAGGTAGCCGGTATTGATGTTCTGTGTTCAGATAAGACCGGCACGCTGACCAAGGCTGACTTGACGCCAGGAGAGCCTTTTACTGTAAACAATGTAAAACCTGAAGAAGTGATTTTGGCTGGTGCACTGGCTTCACGTGCTGAAGACGAGGATCCAATTGACCTGGCCGTACTGAGTGGGGTCAAGGACACCAAATCGCTGAAAAATCATATCAGATTGTTCATTTTCAGCCCTTTGACCCGGTCCACAAACGCACTGAGGCTGAAGTGAAAGGACCCGACGGAAAGACCTTCAAGGTTACCAAAGGTGCACCCCAGGTTATTCTGGCGCTGGACCCTAACTCGGGGAAAATACAAGCAGCGTTTGACAAGGCGGTCAACGAGTTTGCCTCCCGTGGCTTCCGCTCCCTGGGCGTAGCGCGTGCCGATGACAAAGATAAGTGGCAACTTATCGGCATAATTCCGCTCTCTGACCCGCTGCGCGAAGATTCAAAGGCCACTGTCGAGGCCACTCGTGAGATGGGGCTAAAAGTTAAAATGGTCACCGGAGACCAACTGGCTATCGCCAAGGAAATCGGCCGGCAACTGGGGCTGGGCACCAACATTGTGGATGCCAGCGCCTTTGATGAAACAAAACACCATGAAGCAGGGCAGTTGGCCGATGCCATAGAAAAGGCTGATGGCTTTGCCCAGGTATTTCCCGAGCACAAGTACCATATTGTCGAGGTGCTCCAACAAAAGGGCCACATTGTAGGCATGACGGGCGACGGTGTGAACGACGCACCCGCTCTGAAGAAGGCTGATGCCGGCATTGCCGTGGCTGGGGCCACCGATGCTGCCCGAGCCGCCGCCAGCATCGTGCTTCTGAATCCAGGCCTTTCTGTAATTATCGACGCCATCAGGGAAAGTCGCAAGATATTCCAACGTATGCTCAACTATGCCATCTATCGGATTGCCGAGACGGTCGCTCTTCTGGGATTTCTGACCCTGGCCATAATTCTCTTCAAAATCTATCCGGTGACTGCGATAATGGTGGTACTGCTGGCGATACTGAACGATGGCGCCATCTTATCCATCGCTTATGACAAGGTGCATTATTCTAACCAACCCGAGGTTTGGAATATGCGTGTGGTGCTTGGCGTGGCTACCACATTGGGAGCTTTTGCCATGCTTCGGTCTTTCGGCATTTTCTATCTGGGCGACAGCGTATTTCATCTCAACTCCGATTTGATTCGAACACTCGTATATCTGAATCTGTCTATAGGAGGCCACCTGACTCTCTTTGCTGCTCGCACCAAAGGTCCTTTCTGGTCAATTGAGCCCGCACCAATACTGTTGGGAGCCGTACTCGGCACCCAGGCAATAGCCACTCTTATCGCCGTCTACGGTCTATTGATGACACCCTTGGGTTGGACTTATGCCGGCATAGTCTGGGGTTACTGTCTCGGGGTGTTCCTCTTGCAGGATTTGGTGAAGCTTGCTGCTCGTAGAATCTTCTTTGGGGAACACAGTGGCTATTTTGGGAGGCATGTGAGAAAGGAAGCTTAGCAGAGTGTGAGAGGCTAAAGCAGTGATGAAATCGTTAGAGAATCGCTACGCAAAAATATTCGGCGCCTATGACATTCGTGGGGTAGTCGGCGAAGACCTTGATAGTCCGATGGTCAGAGCTATCGCGGGCGCTTACGGCGATTACCTCTGCCCCGACCAGCCGGGACACTTTGTCATAGGACATGACGGCCGGTGGAGTTCGCCGGCGCTCGCCGAAGCAGCTAGCGTTGGCCTGCGGGAGTCCGGCCACAATGTGACACACATGGGACTAGCCAGCACGCCTATGGTTTACTGGTATGGAGCCGAAGGCGGCTTCGATGGCTCCATCGCTGTTACTGCCAGCCACCTCCCCCAGCAATACAATGGATTGAAGCTGTGTCAGCGGGATGCCCTTCCTCTGAGCAGTGAGCACGGCCTATCTGAAATATCAGCCATGTTAGAGAGACGACCTCAGCGCAAGGAATGTAACGAATTACTACAGCAAGCTTCGCCGCTTGCCCTATATGTAGCCAGGATGCAGGATTTCTTGAAGCTGGAGAAACCCATAAGGGTAGCGGTGGACGCCGGCAACGGAGTGGGCAGCATTGCTGCCGAGGCTCTTTTATCCGTGGTTGACCAGGTACAGTTATGGCGGCTTGGATTCCATCCCGACAGCTACTTTCGTGAGCGGTCTCCAAACCCTCTTACGGAAGGAGCCCTCGACGCCCTTTCGCAGATGGTTAAGAAGGAAGGACTGGACTTCGGTGTCGCATTCGATGGCGATGCCGATAGAGTGGTTGCGGTGGATGAGACCGGGGTAATGATACCACCCGATGCGGTGGGCGGACTGGTCGGACTTCGGATACTCAGGCAAAACTCAGGAGCGACGATACTCCATGATTTGAGGGCATCGCGAGCGTTTCCCGAAGAGATCAAGGCAGCGGGAAGTAATCCCGTACGTACCAGAGTCGGACATGCTTTTATTAAACGTGCTATGCGCCAACAGAAAGCCCTGTTCGCCATGGAACTCTCCGGGCACTATTACTATGCAGACCTGCACTGTATTGACAGTGGTCTTCGCACCCTGGTTGAGCTGATGAATATCGTCTCATCCACGGAGAAGCCACTTTCGCGGTTGATCAAACCGTTCCAGCGTTACCCCACCAGCGGCGAGATTAACCTCGAAGTTGCTGATAGAGATAAAGCACTTGCAGCTTTAGAGAGCAAATATCGGAGCGGGCAAATTGACCACCTGGACGGATTGTCGGTGGACTATGATGATTGGTGGTTCAATGTCCGCCTTTCCCATACCGAATCAATATTGCGCGTCAATATAGGCGCTGCCAACAAGACACTATTGTCAGATAAAAGCAAGGTCCTGTTAGCAGATATCGAGAATATCAGTAAGGGTTTAAGCCATGGGTAATAGCTATTGTTGTAACAGGAGAGTGCAATGGAAAGGAGGTTAATATGAAAAGGATAGCAATTAACGGACTGGGGCGTATAGGTCGCATGGTACTGAGGCACTATGTGGCAACACGTCCAAAAGACATCGAACTCGTTGTGGCCAACGATCTGGTACCCACGGATGATTTAGCCTATCTAATCAAATACGATTCGGTTCATGGGCAGCTACCTTTCCCTGTAACAGCAGAGAAAGACGCAGTTCATGTAGGTGAAGTCACCGTGAAAATTACTGCGGAAAAAGACCCGGCACAGTTGCCCTGGAAAAAGCTTGGCATTGATGCAGTTATTGAATCCACTGGTCACTTTACTAAACGTGAACTGGCCGCCAAACATCTTGAGGCAGGAGCAAGAAGAGTGATCATCAGCGCACCGGCTCCCGACGCTGATATCACGATAATTGTTGGGGTAAATGAAAACAAGTTCGACCCAAAAAACCACCGCGTGATCTCTATGGCTTCCTGCACTACAAACTCACTGGTTCCGCCACTTAAGGTACTGATGGACAGCTTCGGTGTAGATCGTGCGATGGCAACTACTGTTCACGCCTACACGGCTAGTCAGGCACTTGTTGATAGACCGGACAAGAAACGCAGTAGAGGGCGGGCAGCCGCCATGTCTCTCGTTCCCAGCACCACAGGTTCGGACATCGCCACAACTCTCGTGCTTCCTGAACTCAAGGATAGGCTTCGAGCTCTGGCTATTCGTGCACCGATTCCCGATGGCGCTATCACTGATATCGTCGCAGATCTTAAGAAATCCGCCACGGTGGAGCAGGTCAACGAAGCTTTCAAGACGGCTGCTGAAGGGTCATTAAACGGTATCCTCGGATACACTGAGGAGGAACTGGTATCAGCCGATATTATTGGTGATACCCATTCCGGCATTGTTCATGCCCTTTCCACTCAGGTGGTGCAGGGGCGCATGGTTAAAGTCCAGGTCTGGTATGACAATGAGTTCGGATACTCAAAACGCTTGCTCGATATAGTAGAGCGGTTAGATCTCTAGATACGGTGTCCATGTCCAGCGATGGGATTTTAGTTGAGGAGGCAATTATGAAAGTGCTAGTTTACAGTGCACGCTCTTACGATCAGGAGTTTCTTAAGGCCGCAAACCAGGCCAAACATGAGCTACATTTCACTGAAGCGCACCTTGACGAACGAACGACCGTCTTAGCCAGGCAATATTCGTCAGTCTGCTGCTTTGCTGACGACATTCTAAACAAAAGAGTAATCAAACAGTTGTCGGATGGTGGCACACGGCTCGTCGCCCTGCGGGCAACAGGTTTCAATAACGTTGATCTCAAGGCAGCCGAAGAACTAGGCATGACTATCATGCGGGTATCCCGTTACTCTCCTTACGCAGTAGCCGAATTCGCCGTCGGCATGATGCTTGCCTTAGACCGCAAGATCCACCGGGCATACAATCGAGTTCGTGAAGGTAATTTCCTGCTTCATGGATTAATAGGTTTTGAACTGCATGGCAAAACAGTGGGCATTGTCGGCACCGGGAAGATAGGTAGTGTACTTGCCCGTATTCTACAGGGTTTCGGCTGCCTTCTCCTGGCCTATGACGTGACTGAGAACCCCGAATGCGTCAAGCTGGGAGTCAGGTATGTACCGCTGAAGGAGTTATTGAACAGTGCGGATATTGTTAGCTTACATGCTCCTTTAACACCTGAGACCCGGCATTTGATTAATGCCGAGAACCTCTCTTACATGAAACCAGGAGCTATGCTTATTAATACCAGCCGTGGAGCCCTGGTGGATACCCGTGCTCTTATCCGTGCTCTCAAAAAGGGTCACCTCGGAGCCGTCGGTCTTGACGTTTATGAAGAGGAGTCGCATATTTTCTTTGAAGACCTTTCTGACGAGATTATTCCTGATGATGTGATTATGCGACTCCTAACCTTCCCTAACGCACTTGTTACCGGCCACCAGGCATTCTTTACGGAGGAGGCTATGGCCATCATTGCCAAGACGACTATTCAGAACATCAGTGATTTCGCTGCTGGCCATGAGAATGAAAATATCCTGAGGCCTAAGAATGTGCTAAGAGCCTCTGGTAAGGATAAATAGTAAGGAGACTATCATGACTGTATCCAGCCATTATCTGCTACCTCCCTTACCGGAAGGGATAGAAGGTCTCGCTGAACTGACCCTCGATCTTCGCTGGTCATGGAATCACGCCGCTGACAAGCTATGGAAATATATTGATCCAGAATTATGGAGTATGACCTCTAACCCATGGCTAATGCTTCAAACAGTGAAAACGAATCGCCTTAAAGCACTGGCGACCGATTCCACTTTCCGGGGACTGATGGACAAACTTGTAGCAGAACATCGCGAGGCTATAGGAGAGAAGGCCTGGTTTCAACAGAACTATTTTGAATCGACGCTAAAAGTAGCCTACTTCAGCATGGAGTATGGACTTAGTGAAGCACTACCGATTTACTCGGGCGGTCTCGGGATACTGGCGGGTGATTATCTCAAGACGGCGAGCGACCTGGGCGTTCCTGTAATTGGAGTGGGGCTTCTATACCAGCAGGGCTATTTCCGCCAAGCGGTCGATGCCCGTGGGGACCAGACCGAGTCTTTTCCATACAATGACCCCGGTCAGCTTCCGATTATGCCGGTTCGCAATCAAAATGGGGAATGGCTTCGAGTAATGATAGACTTTCCCGGTGGCGCCCTGTGGTTGCGTGCCTGGGAAGCCAAAGTCGGCCGGGTGAAGCTTTATCTCCTGGATAGCAATGACCCTATCAACAGTCCCCCTGACCGCGGAATTACCAGTGAGCTATATGGCGGCGGACCAGAAATGCGCCTGCAGCAGGAGATTGTGCTTGGTATCGGAGGCTGGCGGCTGCTAGACGCTATAGGTATCGAAGCGGAGGTATGTCACCTTAACGAGGGACACGCCGCACTGGCAGTCGTCGAGCGGGCGCATAGTTTCATGATGAGTGAACATCAGCCTTTCAAGGAAGCTTTGGCCGCAACTCGTGCGGGCAATGTCTTTACTACGCATACGCCCGTTGAGGCAGGTTTTGACCGGTTCTCACCAGAATTGGTGGGGCGTTATCTGGCAAATTATGCAGATCAACTGGGTATCGGACTGGGCGGTCTTCTAGCTTTGGGCCGCCAGGATCCTGCCAACTCACAGGGACCACTAAATATGGCCTTTCTGGCTATGCGAGGTTCAGGGGTGGTCAATGGCGTCAGTCGTCTTCATGGCGAGGTAAGCCGGCACATTTTCCAACCATTATTCCCTCGCTGGCCCCGTGGCGAAGTACCAGTTACCCACGTTACCAACGGTGTTCACATGCCGTCATGGGACTCTGCAACGGCCGATACGACCTGGACCAATGCCTGCGGGAAAGAGCGTTGGCTAAATACCATGGATGCGATTAAAGACGATTTCAAGAAGGTCACTGACGAGTCGCTGTGGCGACTACGTATGGAACAGGCACAGCAACTGATCCATTACGTACGGGCACGTCTTGGCCGTCAGCTAGCGAGAGCAGGCGCCTCGGTGCAACTCATAAAGCAATCCAATCAGCTACTGGACCCTGACGTTCTCACAATGGGTTTTGCCCGGCGCTTCACCGAATACAAACGGCCAAATCTATTGCTCCATGATCCCGATCGGCTAAGCAGGATACTAAACCATCCCGACCGGCCTGTTCAACTCGTCATTGCAGGTAAAGCCCATCCCCGCGATGAACAGGGTAAAGCCCTGATCCGAGCGTGGTGGGAGTATTCGCTTCGTCCCGACGTGCAAAACAGGGTCATCTTCCTCTCCGACTATGACATGGCTCTGGCCGAGCAGTTGGTACAAGGCGTGGATCTTTGGATAAATACACCCCGCCGCCCCTGGGAGGCTTGCGGTACCAGCGGCATGAAGGTTCTGGTAAACGGTGGCTTAAACTTATCGGAGCGGGATGGGTGGTGGGCAGAAGCTTATCGTCCCGAAATCGGCTGGGCCATCGGCGATGGGCGGGAGCATGGTGATGACCCTAACTGGGACGCCCAAGAAGCGGAAGAGACCTACCGTCTCCTCGAGGAGGAAATTATTCCGTGCTTCTATGAACGTAATGGCCGAGGCATCCCCACCGCCTGGATAGCACGCATGCGGACGAGTATGGCTGAGCTCACACCAGAATATAGTACGAACCGAATGCTGCGAGAGTATGTCGATAGACTATACCTCACTGCTGCCCAGAATTATCATAAGCGCACTGCCGACGGGGCAAATGAATCAGTACGCTTATGCCACTGGCGAGAGTTACTGGAGACACACTGGCAGAAATTACGCTTTGGAAGACTAGCTGTGCAGAGTGAAGGGGAAGATTACACAATCACCGTAATAGTGTATCTTGACGAGCTTGATCCGAAGGCAGTGCAGGTCCAGCTTTATGCCGAGTCGCAAGGTAACGAGGAATCCGAAATTCATGTCATGGAGGTAGCTGAGGCCGCCGGAACAGCGAATAGCTATCTGTATCGTGCCCGTATCCCGGCGCGTCGGCCGGCAGAGCACTATACGCCACGCATCATTCCCTATTTTGATGGGGCTGCGGTGCCCCTGGAGGCCAGACAAATACTGTGGTATGAACACTAGCTGGTCAAACAATGTGTGCGTGAGACAACATTTGGGATTGGAGGAGTAGCAATGGCAAAAAAAACTGTAAGAGACGTAGACGTCATGAAAAAGCGAGTGCTGGTGCGTGTGGACTTCAATGTTCCAATGAACCATGGTGGCGCAATCACTGATGACACACGTATTCGTGCCTGCCTGCCGACAATAGAGTATCTGGAAAAGCCTCAGGCGCGAATCATCCTTTGCTCACATCTGGATAGGCCTGGTGGCAGTGTGGTAGAAGAGTTACGGCTCGCGCCCGTAGCCAGACGATTGTCAAAACTCATTAACAAGCCAGTCGAGGCGCTGAATGATTGCATTGGCATGCAGGTTGAAAGCGCTGTATCTAGATTGCGGGATGGCGAGATAGTCCTTCTTGAAAATCTGCGTTTTTACCCACAGGAAGAGGCGAACGATCCCAATTTCGCCCAGAGCTTATCGCGTCTGGCAGATATCTACGTAGACGATGCTTTCGGTGCCTGTCACCGTGCCCACGCTTCAATCGTCGGCATAGCGCGATACCTGCCTGCCGTTTCTGGGCTTCTCCTGGAAAAAGAGCTTGAGACCTTGACTGGTCTCATGGCAAATCCGGGCAGGCCGTTTGCGGCGATGATAGGCGGGGCAAAACTGGCCACCAAACTGGGACTTCTCAACAATATGATAACCAAGGTAGATTGCCTACTCATTGGTGGTGGTATGGCCGCCACATTCTTGAAGAGTCAGGGCCATGGTGTAGGCAGCTCAGCGGTGGAGAATAGCCAAATAGAGAATGTCCTCAAGGTTGTGAGCAAGGCAAAATCGGCTGGTGTTGAACTCGTGTTGCCACAGGATTTCCTTGTCGCGGAAAAGCTGGAATCTGGTGCCGTTACCAAGACAGTGCCGATGGACAAGGTTCCTGAAGGTTGGATTATTGCTGATATTGGGCACAAGACCGTGGAGGTGTTCTCCGGAGTGCTTAATAAGTGCAAGACAGTTTTCTGGAATGGACCTTTAGGAGTTTTTGAAATCGCTGAATTTGCAGGGGGAACACGCAGCCTGGCCAAAGTGCTGGCAAATCTCAAGGCCACTACGATAATTGGTGGTGGCTCTACTGCTGAGGCTGTGGAAGAAATGGGACTAACGGATAAGATGTCGTACGTATCCACAGGAGGAGGGGCGTCACTGGAACTCTTGCAAGGAAGGGAGTTAGTTGGGGTAGCCGTGTTACAGGATAATTAGTAAGAGAATGATGGATTCTTGAGGTCACTTTAAAGTTGGTACGAAAATAATCACAAAGGAGCAGGTTCGATGAAAAGGATTGGCATATTGACGAGTGGAGGAGATGCCCCGGGTATGAATGCCTGTATTCGGGCAGCCGTGCGGACCGCCACGGCTGCTAATGTGGAGGTTCTAGGCATAAGACGCGGTTACAATGGACTCATTCATAACGAGATGGCTGTGCTTGATAGGAAATGCGTAACTAATATCATTCACAGGGGTGGAACTATACTTGAAACATCACGCTGTCCTGAATTCAAGACCCCCGAGGGCAGGGCAAGGGCAGTAAGAGTGTTGGATGAAGCAGGAATTGCTGGGCTGCTCCTGCTTGGTGGCGATGGTACTTTCCGCGGTGGCACCCTGCTGGCAGACGAGTGCAACATCAGCATTGTCGGCGTGCCGACAACCATAGACAATGACGCATATGGCACGGATTACACCATAGGTTTTGACACCGCCATAAACACGGCACTTGAAGCTATCGACCGTATCCGTGATACCGCCCTATCCCTTGAACGGCTCTTCTTTGTGGAGGTCATGGGACACCACACGGGATTTATCGCTCTTGAAAGTGGCATCGCCGGGGGTGCTGAAGAGCTAATTATCCCTGAAACGCCGCTCAGCAGTGAAGAACTCTGTGCAAAATTGAAGGAGGCTTTTAAGGGGGGTAAGAAAAGCGCCATCGTTGTGGTAGCCGAGGCTGAACAACCTGGTTACAGCTTTCAGATTGCTCAAGAGGTAAAGAAAAATATAGATGTTGAGTCGAGAGTATGTATTCTGGGGCATATCCAGCGTGGGGGTTCGCCAACTGCCCGCGACCGTGTGCTGGCAAGTAGCTTAGGCGCTGCTGCGGTCAAGGCTCTATTAAGTGGCAAGAACGGTTATATGGTTGGCGAGATAAATAACGAAATAGCCTATACCGCGTTAGCGGATACCTGGGAAAAGAAAAAAGGACTTAGCCCACGGCTTGAGGAATTGGTCAGTCTTCTTTCTGCATGAAAAAAATACCTGTGGGCTTTTGTCCGAAGGGAGGACTTAATGTAGAGATTATCGCTTGGCAGAATCAGGGGACTCCAGCAGATAGCGAATGCCAAAGGCATTTAATGTGGAATAGGGACAGGGCAATCGCAGACAATTCAACACTCGATATAAGGAGGAGGCTATGAAAACTTTAACTAAAGCAATTGTAGTTATACTTGCAATAGTCCTGATAGTTTTATCACTAGCCGGGTGTGTGGGTCCACAGGGAGCAACTGGCCCCCAGGGTCCTGCTGGGCCCAGCGGCGACTCCGGCTCAGGGTTAACTTCAATTGTGTCTGTAATTGACAACTTGGAGCAAGCTATCGTAAGGGTTGATGTTACACTTGCCATGGGTGGCGGCTCTGGCTCAGGCAGTATCATTGACAAACGTGGCTACGTCTTGACTAATTACCACGTTATTGACGGTGCCCTGACTATCCAAGTTACCGTAATGCACGTAGGCACTTTCCCGGGTACGGTAGTTGCCGGTGACCCGAATCGCGATCTGGCACTGGTAAAGATTACTTCAACGCGGACTGATTTCCCAACTGTCACATTCGGCCAGATGTCAGACGTACGGGTCGGTGCGGAGGTGTATGCCATTGGTTTTCCGCTGGGCACAGAGCTCTCTGGTCCGGCTACCGTGACAATGGGCATCATCTCGGCGCAGCGTGTTCTGGACGATGGCTTCAATTATATACAGACAGATGCCACCATTAATCCAGGTAATAGCGGCGGTTGCTTGTCTATCGCCAATGGCAATATGATTGGTATCCCCTCAGCGGCTATTGCATCCGTGGGCTATGATTATGATATCGAAGGTTTAGGTCTAGCTGTGCCAATCGACGATATACTAACCTTTGTCCAGGAAAACCTGCCGCCATAGATTACGAGAAGCATGAAGCTAAACTGAAGTCTTATTGTCGGAAACTGAGTCAGGTTTCTCGACTACCTTGGGTACTTCTCAATGCCAAAACTGACTTTAAGCGTTTCAGGAAAGAAGTAGAGATAGCCTGTAAGGCCGGATATTCAAGTTTTATGGCAGGACGCGCCCTTTGGCAGGAAGCCACTCAAATTGGTTCTAGAGAAGAGAGACTGAATTTTTTCAAGAGCCAGACCGTGTCGAGGCTAAAAGAGCTTACCCGGGTAGCTGAAGAATGGGCTACGCCCTGGTGTGTTAAGATGGGCTCTAAGGATGGCCAGTTCCCAGACCTGGCTGAAGGTTGGTATAAAAGCTACTGATGCGGAAATACTCTCAAAGTAAGGAAAGGTAATGAGGCGGTCAAGATTATACCCAAGACGAACGAAGATAGTATGCACCATTGGCCCGGCGACCAGCTCGACAGCGATGATCGAGAGGTTAATCAGAGCTGGTATGAACGTTGCCCGGCTTAATCTAGCGCACGGCACGCTGGATGAGCATGCCCGATATGTTCAGGCTATAAGAAATCTGAGCAAAGGTCTGCACACAAACGTTGCCGTTCTTATAGACCTACCCGGTCCCAAATATCGTACCGGGAAGCTGAAGGGGGGCCAGGCCCTTTTAAAAAAAGGTGCCCAGTTGGTTTTTACCACGCAGCAGATAGACGGTGATGCGACAAGGGTTTCGGTAAACCTTCCCAATCTACCTAGAGATGTAAAGCCGGGGGATATCATTCTAATCGCTGATGGTGAGATGCAGGCCAAAGTATTGAAAATAAGGGGCAGCGAGGTAATGAGCCGTGTCACCGTTGGTGGAATTCTGACTGAAGAGCGGGGCCTCGTGGTGCCAGGTATGCGTATTTCCGGGCCGTTTCTCACCGGCACTTTGCGGGAAGACCTAATTTTCGCTCTAAGCCAGAAACCGGACTATCTGGCTCTTTCCTTCGTGACCGAAGCTGAAGATATAGTCGGTGTTAGAAAACTCATGAGAGAAAAATATACGGAAATACCCATTATCGCCAAAATTGAGCGTGGTGAAGCGGTGAAAAACCTAGATAGTATTTTAGCTAATGCTGATGGCATCATGGTGGCCCGGGGAGATCTAGGAGTGGAGATCCCCTTGGAAAAGGTGCCTCTGGTGCAGAAAGAGATAATCAGGAAGTGTAATCAGGCTGGCAAGCCGGTGATTACTGCTACCGAAATGCTGGAGTCAATGGTGAAATCAATGCGACCCACTCGGGCAGAGGCCAGTGACGTAAGCAACGCTATATTCGACGGCACGGATGCCACCATGCTTTCGGAAGAGACTTCAATCGGAAACAATCCGTTGCAATCGGTAGTGATGATGGATAGGATTGCCCGCGAAACTGAAAAAAAACTGCCTTATGAAATAGCATTGTCCGAAAAGAAGACATGGTTTGAGCAAAGAACTGAGGAACTGATAAGCTACAATGCCTGTGTTACCGCCCATAGCTTGGGTGCGCGTGCCATTGTTGCTTTTACCAAGTCAGGCAGCACAGCCGGGAGAGTATCAAGATACAGGCCCCGTACAACCATTGTGGCGATAACACCAGACGAAGTGATTTGCCGAAGGCTGATATTGTATTGGGGAGTTCAACCTGTTCAAATAGCCACGCCTTCCTCCGTATCCGGTCTGTTTACAACGGCATCAGCCATCACGAAAGAACTCGGTCTAGCTAAGCCTGATGACCTAGTGGTAATCACCGGCGGCATACCACTCGGTTTGGGAAGCACAACGAATCTGCTCAAGGTGGAGGTCGTTAGCTAGAGACATAATTGTGTTCAAAGCGGAGGTTATTTAAGGTAATGAAGCTTGTACTCCTGAGACATGGCGAGAGTATCTGGAATTTGGAGGATAGATTTACAGGATGGGCTGACGTTGGCTTGTCCGCTAAAGGAATCGCTGAAGCTAAAGAAGCGGGTAAGAGCCTTAGAGACAACGGTTATTCTTTTGATGTTGCCTTTACTTCTGTGCTTAAGCGAGCGATCAGGACCTTATGGCTGGTCCTGGATGAGATGGACCTAATGTGGACACCGGTGCATCGATCGTGGAGGCTTAATGAAAGGCATTACGGAGCATTGCAGGGCCTGAACAAAGCCGAGATGTCGGCGAAAGTCGGAGAACAGCAGGTGCACATATGGAGAAGGAGCTATGATGTCCGGCCACCAGCTCTTGAGAGGACAGATGCCAGATATCCGGGAAATGAACCGAAATACCGTGGGCTTAGTGAAAACGAACTGCCAGTCACAGAAAGCTTGAAGGATACTGTGGCCAGATTCATGCCTTACTGGAATGAAGTTCTTGCCCCTATATTGAGATCAGGAAAGCATGCCATAGTTTCCGCTCATGGCAACAGCCTGCGGGCCCTGGTCAAGTATCTCGATAACATTGGCGACAACGAAATAGTTGACGTGAATATTCCAACCGGGATACCGCTTGTTTATGAGATTGACGAAGAACTGAAACCGCTGGCCCATTTTTACCTGGGAGACGTCGAGAGAGTCAGAAAAGCAATAAATGAGGTGGCCGGACAAGGGAGGATAAGTTAGTAGCAAGTTTCAAGAGCGGTGATTGTAAGAAACTAAGAGCCAGGTGATTAGTGGTGACAATATGAAAAAAACCAGATATACATGTAAGCATTGTAAACATAGTTGGGTGGCTAGAAAGGCAAAACCGAAGAGATGTCCCCATTGTCGGCGTAGTGATTGGATACCAGAAAATGGGCTTCCATATCACGATCGATTTACTGATAATAGCGTATTCCCGGGCTTATAGACGGAAAAGAAGGAGGTATTAGCTAATGTTGGCTAGGTTATACATAATAGGGTGAGTCCCCAAAGATGATTTGAACACTGCTCTGAGGCTTATTACAAAACATGACATCAATTAAGTACTAGTTATATAAGATAACGAGTGTGCTAGAGTAGTGAGCCGGGCTGATATTCTAGCTCACCTTAAGTTGAGTCAAGAACTCGGCCTAAAACAGAAAGGAGGATAAAATGTTTGAAAAAATTCTAGTTTGTCTTGATGGCTCCGAGCTCGCTGAGCAAATTCTGCCTTATGCTGTAGAGGAGGCGCTTCATTTCCAGGGCAAGCTTGTTCTCTTTCAAGTGATCCCTGAGCCTGTAGCCTTTAGCCCGGGTATCCCTGGAGCAGCATCCATACCCATACGGACTGATACTATGCTTGAGGAGGCAAAAAAGGCATTGAACGAGGCTAGAGACTATCTTGAAGACATAGCTACACCGTTGCGTAAGAAGGGCATACAGGTAGAAGCCGTGAGCATCTTGGGGGGAGCTGGCGAGGCAATCCTGAGCTATGCCGAAGGGAACAATATTAACCTAATTACAATAGCCACCCATGGACGTAGCGGCCTGAGACGAGGAGTATTTGGCAGCGTAGCTGACTACGTGCTAAGAGAGTCAGGGCTGCCAATG
>Ga0315547_1001262_pt1 | contig 20643 bp, 9 predicted proteins | sample SalMarSW160240MG_2_FD_202542 | JGI IMG/M metagenome (GOLD analysis project Ga0315547, IMG submission 202542) | Salt marsh sediment microbial communities from the Plum Island Ecosystem LTER, Massachusetts, United States - Salt Marsh Sediment SW1601-240 ...
CTTCTGCCAGGTGCCCTTCTACCCAACCGATAACAGGGACTTCACTTCCCACTTCCTTACTCAGTAGTCTGGCTCCATTGATCCTGTCCATTGTACGTTCCGATTTATAGACATCCGGATTTTTCAACTGGCGGATATCATCCTCTGTTTTTATTTTACCGGTTGATTTTACCGTTTGAAAACTCACTTTTCTTAACACCGTACCTCCCATGGGTTGAAGTTTGACCTCTTGTTTGGTTTGACTGACGGGATCAAAAAGCAGGGTTTCTAACGATAAGCAACCCCATGGGTTGTCGCTGTATATGTCGGATCGAATGAGTTGAAATACTGTATTCGGCATCATTTGATAACGCTTGCTTTCATCATGTGTAACCCCATAGTGCAGATCCCGGAAATCATCCAGTTCATACCTCTTCAGTTCAATCTCTTTCCCATCCAGTTCAAGTGCAAAAACCAGTGGACCGTAACTTACGAAACAATTTTGTTGAAGATCCCTGTTTATTTTTGGCTGTGTCTTAAAGTGCAATTGTACCTGGTCTCCTGACTGCCATCTTTTTTTCAGGTGCAAATAATGTTCATCCTTTTCTACTGCTGCATCCGTTTCAACAACTACCTCATCGGCCCATGAAGGTTTACGAATGGCGATCTCAAACTCATTTCCATCTTCCAGAGCAAGTGTAAACAGGATATCAAAGTCAAAAGGATAACGGGTTTCCTGGATGACTGTTACCTCTTTCCCGTTAACCGTAGTTTGTATTTCGGAGGGTCCGAAGAGGTTTGCCGCCAGACCATCTTCTGTCCGCATCCACATCGCTTTTACATAGTAGGGATAGATCCGTCCTGCATTAGGAACACAACAAACAGCAATATCCTGATGGGTTGGTGAATACTTGTAGCGATTCTGGTATTCCTTGCGGGACCGGTTGACATCCAGGGCCCCAGCATGTGATAGGAATTGTCTGTTTTGCAGTAGGCAATGGAATATTCGCCGGGGTGCCTTGCACCCTGTCCGGCATTGAATAATAGCCATTCCATTGCATCTGCCCAATGCGGGTTGCCGCTTTTCTGTAACAGGACACTGTACGAATCCAGCAACTCGTGTATGGAACAATATTCATACCCGGTGGAATCGGGATGGGCAGATCGTCCCCCGATCCATTCGTCGCCGATGGGTCCCCCGCTGGGGCATATTGTCATTCCAAGTTTTTCCAGGTAGCCATCAAGTGCCTTTCTGATCACTGAATCTCCCGAGTAACAGGCAGCATGGGTCAATGCCCGTAAATGCTCATAGGTGTGTACTCCATGTTCCTTGAATTTGTATTTTGGATTAAGCAGGTTCTTAACCCGAACATCTTCCATTGAGGTTTCGTGTTTGCAGTAATCGTTGTAGAGAAAAACAGCGTAATCTTTATACCAGGGATTGTTTGTGAGCTGGAAAAGACGATCCAGTACATCGGTCAGGGTGAGACCATGGCAAACTCCTCCCGATGATTTTTCAACCTTGAACGGTTCCGAATTGTTGATCGGATAAGCCTGCATCGTCCTGTTCATCGCACGTTCAATAGCTTTTAACACATTCTCTTCACCCGTTGCTTCATAATAAGCAAGAAGTCCCCGAAACAGTGTTGCCTGTGCCCACAGTTCTCCGTTTTCACCCTGGTGCTTATATCTCAGATCTTCATCATAAATACCAAGATAACCGTCCGGATCCTGGGTGAGCAGTTTGTTCCTTACATAGTCATCTACCCGTTCCAAGGCTTTTTGGTTTTCGGTGAGAATGGCATGGCGGATCAACCCATCCCACCAGTTGGATTGGGTTTCGCTGTTCCACCAGAGCAACTCCACCGCCCAGTCATCAGGGCTTACAACCGTTCCAACATCTTTAGCCTGTACCTTGCGGGTTAACCGGTCAACTCCATAAATATCATCCTCCACAATCAGATCCGGAACAAGTTCATCCAGGTGTCCAACAAACCCTTCTTCAAGGTCTTTTTCCATTTGCGATTTCATCCAGCCCCGTGGCTTGATCGCACCAAACCGGATCCATTCGAACGGTTCCATCTCTTTTTCGTCCTCTTCTTTTTCGTAATGTAATGAATTACAGGAAATAAACACTAGGAGAAGGAGAAATTTGATAGCAATTCTTATACAAATATTCATCCCGTGATGGAGTTGGTTGTGCATTCTATAAATTTAGTTTAACTCTGCTTATTATCCAAGCTACACCTTTATCCACTCATCTATTCCATGCAATTTTCCTATCTTGTCTTGGAATCGCAATCTATGCACTATTCTGATGATGAAATAATCAGAGGCTTAAAGCAGGATGATCAACAGATGTTGAAATACCTGTTTGATGTGTACTATGAAAAGCTGGTATTCTATTCCCTTACCTATGTGATCCGCAAAGAAATTGCCGAAGAGATCATTCAGGAATTGTTTGTCAGGATATGGGAGAACAGAAAGTCTCTGTTAATTACAAAATCATGTAAAGCATATTTATTTACCTCTGCAAGGAACAGCTCGATCAATTATCTTAGGAGCAAGTATGCCAGAATACCGTTCATTAGTCTTTCAAATATCATTGAAAAACCAGAGCGATCCACTGTTGAAGATAAACTGGTTGAGAGTGAGCTTAAAGCCATGATACAACATTCCATTGATACTCTTCCACCGAAATGCAGGATCATTTTTAACCTTTCACGGAATAGCGACCTGTCCAATCAGGAAATTGCCAATATACTGGGTATCTCAACGAAAACGGTTGATACGCAGATCCGGATTGCTGTTATAAAAATGAAAAGAGCACTGGCTGGTAAATGGGATTAACTACCTGATTAAAGTCCTTCCTTTTTTAAGCATTATAAAAAAAAAATTGTCCTAATAGTAGGAAAACAAAACATGTATTGGTCACCATGAATGAAGAAAAACTAATTTACTTTATTAAAAAAGAACTTTCTGAATCTGAAATGAGCCGGGTGGAACAATGGATCAATTCATCAGAGGAAAATGAAAAATACTTTCAAAAAATCAAGTTATTATGGGGAAACGCGGCATATGAAAATCAAAAAATAATAATCAATAAAAGAGAGGCATGGGCGAAAATCCACTCTTCAATATCAGGGAAGAATGTGAAGAAATCCTGGGCTACTGGTCATCCTCAATATGTTTTCAGAAGGATTGCAGCTGCAGCCATTCTGATCATATCCATTGGGATTATTGCATTGGTACTGAGGTTCCAGGATCGGGATGAGGCAATCAACTGGGTGAGTGAAATAACCACCATTGAGAAAAAAGAGATTATCCTACCGGATGACAGCCATGTTTGGCTTGACAGAAACACAACGTTAACATATCCGGGAAAATTTACAGGAGAAACCCGATCCGTGATTTTATCCGGAGAAGCCTTCTTCGAGGTATTTAAACAGAAAAGAAAACCATTCCTGATTAGTGCTAAAAATTCCGGGATACAAGTTCTTGGAACATCTTTTAATGTAAAATCAGAAGCCTTTTCCTCCCAGGTCGTTGTTTCAGTAGTCTCAGGAAAGGTCGCACTTTATGATTCAACCCGTGTGGATAACAGAATTATCCTTGAACCAGGAGATCAGGGTATTTACGATATCAATAACAGAACCCTCGGTAGAAAAAGAAATGTGGAACGCAATTTCCTTGCATGGAAAACAGGCATTCTTGTTTTTGTAAATTCACCGATAGAGATGGTTTGTAGGGATTTGTCTGAGCACTTTGACCTGCCCGTTGAATTAATCCCCAACCCTGAGATTGTAGAGAAGAGACTTACTGCAACCTTTGATAATAAAGAACTTGAGGATATCCTGAAAATACTTGAATTAACTCTCGATATTCAGTATACATCGGATCAAAACAAAATTGTTCTTTTTATCGAATAATCAATGATGTACGTGGAACGGTTGTTAAGAAAGCAATGACTTAGCCATTCGAAATCATGGAAATCCGTCCGAGTTGTTATGCATTAAAACCAGGCAAATTGTTTATGAGGAACACGCTACGAATATTGCTAATGCTATTTCTCCTTTCAGGAAATGCCTCTGCTCAGGATAAGGATACCATCCTGAAAATCCCCATCCAACTATCCACAAATCAGGGAACGATTCATGAAATCATAAACGAACTGATGAACACTCATCATGTGAATTTTTCATATGATCCTAAAATTATACCTCACGAAAAACAGATTACCCTGGAAATTACAAATCAAAACCTCGAAGGGATTTTATCACAAGCTTTTAAAGGAACAGATGTTAAGTTCACAGCGATGGAGGATATCATTGTCCTTTCAAAGAGGAAAAAATATACGATAAGCGGTTTTATTGAAGATGAAAAGTCAGGTGAACGAATGATTGGTGCCTCGATCATTGAATATCCTTCTCAAGGAGGAACCGTTTCAAATAATTATGGATTTTTCAGCCGGACAACCATGGAGGGTGAGGTGATCATTCATATATCCTATGTTGGCTACACATCGTTAACAGAAAAATTTGACCTCAAACGGGATACAGCTATTATCTGGAAATTATCCCCGGGAATGGAAATTGCAGAAGTGAAGATTTCAGCAAATGGTTTGGAAAATAAATTAAACAATTCGGAAGTGGGTGTTGAAAACATAAACATGAGATCAATCTCAACTTTGCCTTCTCTAATGGGTGAAGGAGATATAATGAGGGTGATGCAATATCTTCCAGGGATCCAGTTTGGAACTGAAGCTTCTACCGGATTGGTGGTTCGGGGAGGAAGTCCTGAACAGAACCTGATATTATTGGATGGGATCCCGGTGTACAATTCAAATCATGCATTTGGATTATTCTCCGTGTTTAATTCAGATGCGATTAAAAACCTGAAACTCTATAAGGGTGGCTTCCCCGCCCGCTATGGTGGACGGCTATCTTCGGTGATTGATGTACGGATGAAAGAAGGGAATATGAAAAAAATTCAGGGAAGTGTAAATATAGGTCTAATTGCATCGAAAATTACACTTGAAGGTCCGCTTCTCAGAGATAAAGTATCTTTTATTATTTCCGCACGAAGAACATATATCGATTTTTTTTTACCTGAAACAGGGGATAGTGATATTCCCGGTTTTCATTTCTATGACATCAATTCAAAAATCAATTACAAATTGTCACAAAAAGACAGACTCTATCTAAGCTTTTATCTTGGTAATGATGAGTTTACGGAGCAAGAAAAATACAATGATCCGTATACAACCTATAAAGATAGGGAATGCAACCTGGCAGTATGGGGAAACAAAACCAGTTTGCTTCGCTGGAATCATATCTACAGTAGCAAACTGTTCAGCAATCTTTCTCTATTATTCAGTGAGTATGGATTGAAAATAAAAGTCGATGAAAAAGAAAAATCCTATTATGATTATAAATATGAAGCTACAATCTACAACTCAGGCATAACCGATCTTTCAGCCAATCTCGATTTTGATTATTATCCAAATCCTTCAAATGACATTAAATTTGGAATGAATTATATATATCACTCTTTTAACCCGGGCAAACTACATAAAATCTCTGAAGAATACTACTATACAGCTGAAGGGAAAATCTATCCCCCAACTGGCAATATCGATGATAAAAGCAGCAATGATCCGATCTATGCCCATGAATTCAGAACCTTCATTGAGAATGATTTTACACTTCGCGGTTGGCTTTATGCAAATCTTGGAGTTCACTACTCCGGATTTTTGGTACAAGGGAAATACTATTCATCACTCGAACCCAGGATTTCTGTAAGCTTCCCGCTTACCAATGATCTGACAATTGAAGGTGCTTACTCCAGGATGAGACAATATATCCATCTCTTAACCCATTCAAGCATGGGATTGCCGACAGACCTGTGGCTGCCTGTTACGCCTGAAGTCAAACCGCAGTATTCAAACCAGTATTCATTTGGATTAACCTATTCCCGAAATGCTATGTACGAACTGAATATGGAAGGGTATTTCAAATCACTTCATCAGATCTATGCATATAAGGAAGGAGTGGATTATCTGTCTACAGATAACAGCTGGGAAAGAAACATTGAACTGGGTAGTGGGAGATCCTATGGCATAGCATGTACGCTCCGAAAACAGATTGGTAAACTGAGTGGTTGGTTCAGCTACGCGTATTCAAAAACTGACCGCCAATTCGAAGAGGTGAATTTTGGGAAATCTTTCCCATATAAATACGATCGGAGAAATCAGGTGAATACCGTGGCGAAATATGCATTTACTGAAAACTTTTCAGTCAATGCTACTTGGATCTATGCTACAGGGATGGCCTATTCACTTTCTACAGCCAAATACAGCTCACTTTTTAATCTATACAATTGGAATGCACCCGATAACCCGGCCAGTTATATAGATGTTTATGAAAACCGGAATAATAAACGAATGCCAGCATATCACCGTCTCGATATCTCTGTGGAACATTTTAAACAACGAAAAAGGATTGCCCGAACATGGAACCTTACCGTGTATAACGTTTATGGACGCTTTAATCCCTATTTAATCTATTGGGACGAGGATAAGATTGATTATGGTACAAGAAAAATCAAACAGGTTGCTCTTTTTTCGGTTGTGCCATCGATAAGTTGCCGGATCGAATTTTAATTCAAGAATTGAATTCATTCACTACAGAACCAGACGATGAATAAAAGAATATACTATCTGAAACTTATTTTGTTGATGCTTTTAAGTGTTGTATCATGTGAAAAGACAATCTTCATCGACACACAGGATGGGGATACTAAAATAGTAATGAATGGAATCATAACACCAGATTACGGATTATGGCTGAACCTTTCCAGGAGCATTTCACCTTCTGAACCACTTGCTTCCAGTTATAAACCAATCATCAATGGAACAGTGACCTATTTTAAATCAGATTCCCTTTTAAACTCTATATCTCAAAATAACTCAGGTAACTATTACGATACCACGTACCTGCCGGAACCTGGTGTGCCATACAATATACAAGTCAATGTACCTGGATTATCCGAGGCATCTGCACATGTTACAATTCCTGATCCGGTTCCTATTCATACGTTTGATACGACGGCAGTTGTCAGAGAAGAAGGAAATATCAACAATGGCTATCACACTGAGATCGATTTTTTTATTGATTTTAGCATTGAAGATCCGGACCCTGCAATAAACTACTATATGCTTGGTATTTTTTATCTGGAGGAGGGAAAGTTCCAACCCCTCGAAGCAGATACGGAAGATTTACACATGAACATTTACATCAAAGATGGTGTAAAGATACTGGCCTGGGACGATCAGGAATTCAATGGTCAAACTGGAGATTTCACGGTATTCTTCAGGCTATCTCAACCCGAGGGTTTCGAAACACGGTTTCGATTCGTCCTCTATTCCATTGATGGTGATTATTTCAAATACCTGAAATCCTATTCTCAGAATTTCACAGTCCTGAATGAAGATGCCTTATTGTTTGAAGCCGTACCGGTTTCCTCGAATATTAAAGGAGGATATGGCATAATAGCTGCAGTCTCTTCTGATGTCAGAACGTTTGAATATCGGTTTTGAGTATCGAGATGAGACCGTCTGAGGAGCAGTTGCTTAAACATACTTCCATAACTTGCATCCCGCATCGTACGATTTCAGGACCCAGCAGTTCGTAAGCCCTATCTATATCAACTATATGATCAATATCAACAAATTCCCGGTAATTTTCTGCTGAGATCTGGCTGCAGATGGCGTTGCCAACACCGATAATATCGCCTTTGAAGTGATAATCAGCCTGAATTGAACTATTAAGAGAATTATTTTGAGATGAGACGAATATTGTCGAAATTAGTATGGGCTAAGGCAACAGACAGAGAGTTTACATTATATGTCCATCTCTTTTGTGACTAACCTCAATAAAGCCTCAGATTAAATTAGCAAATTGCTAAATAGCCATAAAAGACTTAATAATAATATTTTATGAAAAGGGTATTTACACTATTACTTGTTTTGTTAACAATTTTCCGAATCGAGGCACAGCCCGGTCGGAGTAGTAACAAAACCAACTACATGCAATTTGGCATTAAAGCAGGTGCTGTTTACACAAAAATAACAAATTTGTCGAAGGTCCTGGTGAGTGAATCGTATTATACCGGTTATACGTTTGAAAATAGCAACGTATGGGGCTTTACGGGTGGTCTATACTTAAACTATAAATTTGAAGGATCCATTTCTGCTATTTATTCAGAAATATCGTATTCCCGGTTGGGCAATAAATTGCATTATTCAGATATCGATGATTTTGAATATGATTTTATCGTAAAGTACGATTATCTCAACCTGGAAATCTGGTATAAAGCTTATCTCATACAGGGGCTATTCTTAGGTGCAGGACCCAAAATGGGTTTTAACTTAACACCAGGAGGTCTGTATTACACATCTAACGGAGAGGACCAGTTTGGTCCGGATATACGTATTCAGCAGCAAATGCGGGATGTTTTAAAGGGCCGTACTAACTTTAGCATTGGTTTGAGTGCAGGATATGACTTTACATTTGGCTTATCTATCGATGCACGTTATTATTATGGGATAAGCGATGTAATGGAAACAGAAGTTAATAATTTTCATTTTATCGAAAACAACAATGCAAGCCGTGTAATACAGGTAACACTTGGGTATGCAATACCTTATCAGTTTTGATTTCTTCTAAGATGTATAATAAGATACCCTGATTTAATAGCATTCGAATACATTCATATGAAGCAAGTTATTTTTATCATTGCATTAATCCCATTTTTTTCTATTTATGGACAACAAACAATGCCTGGTGGTGTTCCGGGAGCTTGTGTCTGGGAAATTACCGAAGGTATACAACCTGATCAGGCCCAATGGAAATCAAAACTCGACAGTACTGTAAATACTGAATTGGTAATTAAAGGAAAAATCAAAACAATCAATAATAATCCTGCACTATTTTTCAGTAAAGGGACCAATACAATAAACAGTACCCTGGACCTGGGCAAATTAGCAACCTTTAGTCTGTTTACAGTATGCCAGGGAAACGATACCATTTTGGAAAGGGTCATTTTCAGTCTCGAAAATGATACTGCCGCTGAAATGGTATTAACTAACCGGAGAATGGCTGTGCTGGATGTATATCGCTATGCAAACTTCAGTGCAAATATGAAACTATATCCTAAGATATATTCCTACACTCAGAATAAAACAGCAGACCCGGGTATTGTATCACGCAGGCTTCAGTTTGGATGGCCACCACGCAGTCAGCACCTGCCTGTGTCGGTCTTTAGTGGCATAGTCCCGGAAATTATACTGTTTAACAGGTTTATTTCGCCTGAAGAGCGGCAGAAAGTAGAAAGCTACCTGGCCCTGAAATATGGTATTTCATTAAACCAGGAATTCCCAGTCTCATATTTAAATAGTAATGGAGAAATAATCTGGGATGCTGAAATGAATGCAGATTATTGTCAGAATATTGCGGGAATAGGCAGGGATGATCTGTCAGGACTTAACCAGAGTATTTCTGAAAGCACTCAAACTCCTGGTGTGATGAAAATAGGTGTTTTGGGAGAATTGAAAAACAATAGTTTTTTAACCTGGGGAGATAACGGTAAACCACTTCGCTTTGAGGAAGAATCCGGAATACGAAAATTGCAGCGGGAATGGAAAATATCTGCATTCAATTTTAAAACTGATTCATTATATTTTGAGACCAATGAGCTGTCATTAAGCGAAATAGATCCTTTGGATGACGAAGAAACCTTCTGGATGATGGTTGACAGAAGCGGAACAGGAAAATATCCTTTCAGACAAACAGGATATGTTCAATGCCTGCCCTTGTCTTTATCAGAAGGATTTATCAGATTCAGTTCAGTGGTTATCGATGCTGACAGTTCCGGCAATGATCTGTTTACGCTTCTTGCTGCTCCTTCATTTTTTACGAGGAGTATTATTCAATCGCCCACATGCTCTTCGCCGCAATCAGGGGCAATTCAGACAGAAATAGCAGGAGGAGTACCTCCCTTCAGGCTCATCCTCAAGGGAACCTCAAACTCCAGTTTTCTGGTTTCAGACAAAGAATATGAAAGGGATCATGTCTTCGAAGGCATCGGCCAGGGGGGGTATATCCTACAGGCGATCGATGCGGATAATAAATTATTTATTGAGGAAATATGGGTTCCCAATGACCATCAATGGGAAACCCAGATAAGCCAACAGTACAAACTTGTTGAAGGGGGAACCCTTATTTTAGACGCTTCGGAAGGGATGCCGGCAGTAAATTATATCTATTCATGGACAGCACCTGACGGGTCCATAGTAAATAATGAAGTAATAACAATTGACCAGCCTGGAAATTATTTGCTTTCTGTTACCGATGATAATTACTGTAATTCCACCCTTGAAATTAATGTAAATCAAATCGGCAGATCAAATTTTAAAAACGTGGAACTATTTCCAAATCCGGTAAATGGATGGTTTGTTGTGCGTGTGAGTCTTGAACGCATAGCAGATGTAAATGTTGTTATTTCAGATATGTCGGGCACCGTTTTAAAACGAACCCTTCTGCAAAATGATCGGTTTTACGTTTATAATGATGTAATACAACAGCCGGGGATATACTTAATCACCCTGGAATCAGCAATTGAAAAAGTGACTCTGAAACTAATTGTTCAGTAACCTTATAATAGGCTATAAATAATCTGGATTATAAAAATATAAGAACAATTCGTTCAACCATCTTAATGAAAAACGGTTTTCGTTCAAATAGGTTTATTTTAGTAATAGGTATAATTATTTGTTTTCCTCTTTTCTATAGTTGTACACGATCTGATCAGTACAATGAAGCCGTCATTACATCCCACTCACAAGAAATAGCATATACTCAGGAGCCTTTACTACTTAATACAAATGTTTTTGAAATAAGATCCCTGAAGGAAGAAGCTACAACCCCGGTGGTTCATTATAACATTGTTATTCCCGGACGCACCATGCAATCGGCAGAATTTATGCCGGGGATACAAAACAGTATCAGCATGGATGGTGTTTTACTTAGCATACCTGACGGTGGTATGAACCAAACGAAGAGTTTATCAATTACTGGTTTACTGGATGAAGATTTACCTCCCATACCAGATGAGATAACCAATGTAACTAAAAATTACTATACGGGTTATCGTTTTTTACCACACGGCATGCTTTTCGATTCAGCGGCTACTATTGCCATGGCATACGACAATAGTCTGATTCCTGAAGGATTTACCGTTGAAGATGTTTATACCTATTATTATGATGAGAGTGATCACAAATGGAAAGCGCTGGAGCGCGACAGCATTAATCACAGATTAAGTTTAATCGTTTCCAGTACATTACACTTTACCGACATGATCAATGGGATTATAAAAGTCCCTGAATCTCCTGAAACAGAAGGATTTGTCCCAACAACAATAAAAGATATTAAAGCTGCAGATCCAGCTTCAGGAATTACCTTAATTGCTCCTCCGGTTGCAAATAACGAAGGTGATGCCAAATTATCATATCCCCTTAAATTACCCGAGGGTCGTTCTGGTATGCACCCTCAATTGACACTTCAATACAGCAGTGATGGAAGCAGCGGTTGGGCTGGTTATGGCTGGAGACTCAATGTGCCAGGTATTTCGGTTGATATTACCTGGGGAGTACCCCGTTATTTAAATGATAAGGAATCAGAAACCTATCAATATGCCGGATCACAACTTACTCCGGTTGCACACCGTAGTGAATATATTGACCGAACACCTGAAAAACGTTTCTATTCCAGAATAGAAGGGAGTTTTTCCAAAATAATAAGGCATGGTGATAATCCAAAAAATTACTGGTGGGAAGTAACCACAAAAGACGGAGTCAGAAATTTTTACGGAGGTTTACCGGAAACGGGTATAATAACCAATGGTGTCTCCTTTGATGCTGCCGGGAATATTGGATATTGGGCATTAATCGAAACCCGTGACCTGCATAATAACTTTGTACATTATACGTATGATAAACCCGCAGAAGGAGGACAGCAACTCTATATCAGAGAAATAACCTATACCGGTCATGAGGCGGAACAGGGCCCTTACAAAATCGAATTTTTAAGAGATGACGAAGCCAATACTTATGAACGTAAAGATGCAAGTATAAATGCACGTTATGGATTTATCATACGCGACCGGGACTTATTGCGTCGTATTCACATAACGTATGACAGCGAACCCATACGCAGCTATACTTTTCAATACAAGGATGGTATCTTCTTAAAGACCTTGCTGGAAAGTGTAACCGAGTACGATGCCGCAGGAGATGAATTTTACACCCACCGGTTCGATTATTACAATGATATTAAGGTAGATAATGAACAAATTCCATTTGTTCCCGAAAAGAGATGGGATGTACCGGACGATGACCTGAAAGGTCCATACCTGAATATTTTTCTTAATTCTATTTCAGCATTAGGAGGGTCGGCTAGTGTTGGGGGGTCAGGTAGCGTTACGGCCACGGTTGGATTGCTTGATGGTAAAGTGTTTCTTAAAAGTATGACTGCCGGTGGCACTGTATCATACCAAGGTTCCAAAAACGAGGGCTTCCTGGTATTAATTGATTTAAATGGAGATGAGCTTCCGGATAAGGTTTACAAAAAAGACGGCGGGATTTACTACCGGCCTAATTTGCTATCCTATCCAAGTGAGGAAATGTTTGGAGAGAAAAAGCTGATAGCCGGGATTGATAATATTAGTGTTAGCAAAACTTCAGGTTTTGGTTGGGGTGTTCAGGCAAATCCACCTTCAAGTTTTATAGGGTATGATAATGTTGATACCAAAACTAAAACCTCCGTTTATTTTGATGATTTTAATGCAGACGGATTAATTGACCTGGTTGATAATGGTGTGGTATATTTTAATCATTTGAATGAAAGTGGTGATCCTGTTTTTACAACCTCGAGCGAATTAACTCCAAATCCATTATATGCCAGTAGTGAGATAGATCTGAGTATTCTGCCTGATCCTGCCGTAGAACAGGCCAAACTTGAAGCACAATTTCCTTTGCACGATGCTGTTAGAATGTGGCAGGCACCCTATAGCGGAGTTATAAGCATCAATGCTCCGGTTAATCTGATCGAAGATACCAGCATCATTGCCCAAGCGGATACCTATAAGGACGGAGTAAAAGTAAGCATCCAACATAATGGAAATTCGCTCTGGGGTATTGAGATTGATGCTGATGATTACAGTGTACATGTGCCCGACACATATTCGATTACAATAGATAAAGGGGATCGAATTTATTTCAGGGTTCAATCAAGATTTAATGGTTCTTACGATAAGGTATACTGGGATCCGGAAATTTTATATGGTGCTATAAACGGATCAGACACACTGGTAAACCTGGAAGATAGTAATGGAAAAATAATCGGAAGATTTAAAGCATCTGAAGATTTTGTGTTAAGCGGACTGCAATCCATAGGCATGCCTAAAACAGGTGCGATTAAAATCAAAACCGCTTTCTCTAAGCCAGTTACAACCGATAGCATAAGAATAGAAATTTTATATACAGACACTCTGGGAAACCAGGCCACCATATTTAATCGCGAGTATAATCCTTCTCAGAATATCATAGCTGATTCGATCAACCTGGACCTTGAGGTGTTGAAAAATGAATTTATCCAGTTCAGGGTTTTGTCTTCAACAAATGTTGACTGGAGTAACATTAAATGGGATAACTATGTTGAATATACCAGGATCGACGATGGTACTCCTCTTACAGGAAATGATGGCAAACCACTTTTGTCTTTTAAAACCATACCTGAATTTTCAACGATGTTTAATAATACTATCAGGTATGAGTGGCCGATAATTGCCGATACTGCATTTATGCTCTCTTTAGGATTGGATAGTATCGATGATTTTTCGCATCCAATGCAAATCACTCCAAACCTGACATTTAACTACCCTGTGCCTGGTGGTGATATCACTTTATCTGTGAAGTTGAAAAATGGAATTGTGGGAAAGAAAAAGTATACATTTAATGGTGGAACTAAGTTCAAAAGTGAAGATACATTACTTGCCAGTGTAAAACTTTGGGATAGTCTTTATTTCGAATATTATTTTTCAGGTATCGATTTTGCGGCCCCAATTGATACTGCCGATGTAATCATTGGGTCCGATATTTTAAATCCCCGTAAGGCATCAGTTTTCAGCCCCATTAATCTGCAGGATAAAATATTTGGTCACCTGTATCGTGGCTGGGGGCAATTTGATTATAATGGAAATTTTGAACGAGCCACCTCTCCAATAGATGAAAATCTCTTAAGGCTAAGTGACAATCGAAATGATAATGTTGCCTCTATGCAAGATTCATCGGATTTAGATGGAGTACAGAATCCACTGGATGAGGTTTTTAATATAATGATACCCTACGCGGTAAAAACTATTTATATGGGTACTGACGAACAGGTTTATATTATGCCGGACTGTATTTCCAGTTCGCGGTTGGGTGAAAAGAATGTATTTGTTGAACCATATGTATTTTCAGCATCAGGATTAAATGCAATTACAAAAGTAACTCAAAGCTCTTCAAAAAGTGTAGCTGGTGGGCTGAGTAGTTTATCATATAGCCATTCATGGGGAGAGGATAATTTCATTATCGATATGATGGATATGAATGGAGACATGTACCCCGATTTACTATCTACAGATAATATTCAATACACAGGAGTTACAGGCGTTTTATCAGGTTCTTCCGTTAACCATTCTCTGGGTGATCATTACTCTAAATCTGAAGCAGATGGATTTACTCTTGGAGGCAGTTATGTTTATGCTAAATCAAACAATTCCGGTTCTAAAACTCCTTCCAAACGTGTTAACTCTAAAACAAGAGATAATTCTAAATCCAATAAAAACTCAGAATCTGCACAGGAAACCTCCAAATCATCAGTTGGCATAAGTGGCAGTTTCTCAACCAATGATGACAATACAGATCAAACCTGGCTGGATATAAATGCTGACGGGCTGCCTGATAAGATTTACTCTGATGGCACTGTCAGGTTAAATCTGGGATATTCTTATGCACCGGCAGAACATTGGAACTTTGATGCTATATGCGTTGGTGAAAGCCAGGATTATGGAGGTGGTATTGGTGTAAATATTGAAAATGGCAGTTTCACAGCTGGTGTTGCTATTTCAAAGACTGATAATGAAGCGAATGAGACTTTTATGGATATTAATGCGGACGGGTTGCCAGATATGGTTAAAGGCAATAATGTTTACTTTAATACAGGAAGTGGTTTTACACCTCCCGTGGAATGGATCGGACTTGGTACACTTGATGCCGGAGAATCTATAGGACAATCAGCTAACGCCGGCTTTACTATTGGTATTGCTATTCCGATTTTTTTCATAAAAATATGCGTTAATCCTTCCGCTTCGGTAACCAGTGGGTTTAGCCATACCCTTACACAGCTGGCAGACATCGATGGTGATGGAATGCCTGACTTTCTTTCATCTGATAGTGAAGGTGAGTTATATGTAAAATCATCAACCATCTTTCGTACCAATATCCTGAAGTCAGTAGAGCATCCCCTGGGCAGTAATTTCAGCCTTGATTATCTCCTGACACCCGCCGTTTATAAACATCCGGGCGGGAAATTGGCACTGAAATCGGTAAAAATGTTTGATGGCCTGGCAGGCGATGGTATTGATACAACGTATAATTCATTCGAATATAAAGATGGTTTCTATAGCCGCTACGAGCGGGAATTTTATGGCTTCGCTTCTGTAAAGACTCATTTTCATGATACCGGGAACGAAAACAAGATTTACCGTACTGTGGAACAAAAATTCAGCAATAGCGATTACTATACCAAAGGCATGATGCTTACGGAAACGCTTACTGACGGTGAGGGTCGGAATCAAAAAGGCTTACAACACATCTATTCCTTACGTGATATCCATACAGGCGAACTTCTCTCCGGAACATTTGCACAAAGTAATAGTGATCCCCTGTTTGTTGCACTCGAAGAAACCAGACAATATTCTTATCGGGTTACTTCGGAGCCACTGATTACCACAAGTGTCACCTATACTTACGATACGTTGGGGAATATTTCAGGTCATACTGACTACTCTTCCGGAAATGAAAAAGACAGGTATTCTGTTGCCATTCAGTATCATAGTAATACAGATAACTATTTGTTTTCTGTCCCTTCGCTACAGGAAGTATCTACAATTGAAGGTCTCAGGCGTAGAAACGAGACATCTATAAATGAGTATGGCGATATCACACAAATACGACAGTTCATTACCAGCAACCAAACCGCTCAATTTGATATGGAGTATGATGAGTATGGCAACCTTATAAAAATTACCCGCCCTGCCAATTATAAGGGCGAACGGATGTGGTATGAGTATGTGTATGACCAGGCTGTACATTCCTATGTTACGGAGATCACGGATGCATATGGGTACAGCTCATCCGCTGTATACGATTACAAATGGGGGGTGCCCGTTGAAGTTGCAGATAAGAACAAACAGGAAATGCAATACTCATACGATGATTTCGGCCGTATGATCGCTTTAACCGGGCCTTACGAACTGGCCTCAGGCAAACCCTATACCATTGTCTTTGAATACTATCCGGGTGCAGAAATACCCTATGCCCATACGCTGCATTACGATAGTGTTTATGATTCCAACATAGAAACCTATTCCTTTACTGATGGTTTGGGTCGTCTGGTACAGGTGAAGAAAACTGCTTCATTGTTTGAGGATCCCGCAACAGAAGATACTCCGGGTTATATAGTCTCAGGCAAGGTAATGTATGATGCTTTTGGCAGGGCTACGGAAGTTTACCAGCCGGTTTTTGAAGCAGATGGAAACCCGGCAACATACAATATCAACCCTGATAACATGCAACCAACGTTGATAACATACGATGTGCTGGATCGTATTTTACAGCTTATCCTGCCAGATGGTTCCATCACTACACATACGTACAATATTGGAGATTATAATGGCGAAACGATGTATGTCGATAGCCTTTTAGATGCACTGAACCATTCATCTGTAACGTATACCAAGGCTAACGGGCGACAGGCAGCAATTGTTAGAAAATCAGACACAGACGATATTTATACCAGTTTCGAATATAATGCTATTGGTGAATTGCTTACTGTCACCGATCCCATGGGGAACATAACCATTTCAATGTACGATATGCTTGGCAACCGCATATCGTTTGATCATCCCGATGCCGGTTTAACAGAATTTATATATGATGGTGCAGGCAACATAATAAAGAAAATTACTGCTAATCTTCGAAAAAAAATCCCCAATGACGGGGCCATAAGCTATAAATACGACCGTGAAAGGCTGGTGGAAATTGTATACCCGAGGAATATTCAAAACAGGGTAAATTATACTTATGGAGAACCAGACGCACCATTTAACCGTGCAGGTCGTGTTGTCCTGATACAGGATGCCAGTGGGGGGCAGGAATTTTTTTACAGCAAACTCGGCCAGGTAATTAAGTCCATACGTACCATTCAATTGGGCGAATCGGATATGCGAACCTGGATATGGAGTACTACCTACGACACATGGAATCGCGCACAAACCATGAGCTATCCCGATGGTGAAAAAGTGAATTACTCTTATAACCGTGCAGGAAACCTCCAAAAAATGGATGGTGAAAAACTGGGCCGTTCCTATGAATATATCTCTAGAATTGGCTACAATAAATATGAGAAACAGGTATACCTGCAGTACGGTAACGGTTCTGTAACTACTTACAATTATGAACCCGAACGCCAGCGGTTGGAACAAATGAGTGTTACTTCAAATAACCAGGTGTTAATGAATAACACTTACACCTACGATGTAATGAATAACATTCTTGGAATAACCAACAGCGCAGCAGCTACAGGAAATATTGGAGGGGCAACATCACACCTATATTCTTATGATGATCTCTACCAGCTTATACAAGCTTCTGGTAAGTTCATCGGAAAGAGCGATACCAGCAATTATACCCTTGCCATGCAATATGATATTATGGGCAAAATAGTGCAAAAAACCCAAACGCATAATAAAAATGGAAAAGAACAGCATGCCACTACCTATGATCTTGGTTACAAATACGCTGGCCCGCAGCCCAATAGTGCAACAGAAATAGGAGCGCGGGTATTTACATACGATGAAAACGGCAACCAGACCGGTTGGGAAGATACGGTAAGCCATGACTTTCGCAAACTTTCGTGGGACGAGGAGAACCGCCTGACTCTAATTTCCGATAATGGCTACGTGAACCGGTATGTATATGATGCTTCAGGCGAACGGGTAATAAAGAGTCATGGTGGTACACAGGGTGTGTATATAAATGGTGCACCCATAGGTATTGTTAACCATTCCGACGATAATTATACCGCGTATGTAAGCCCTTATTTTGTATTTCAGAATGACAGGTTTACAAAACACTATTACAATGGCAGTACAAGGGTAACCAGCAAGGTAGGCAATGGACAGTTCCAGAACCAATACCATTTAGGTGTGTTTGAAATTACCGCTGGGGGAGTTAACTATATTAACCGCCAGCAACAACTTATGGACTGCAAAGAGGAGTATGAAAGTCAATTAGGTATAGCCCCCGGCCCGCCAACGATGAAAGGGATCTATGCCGATCCTTTGTTTTCCGGAACGGGTTATCCGGACCTGGGCACTCCCGATACCACTACTCCGCGAGGCTGGCCTAAAAAACCTGTATTTGCACCGGCAGGCGGCCCGCCCGGGGCACCCATACAGTGGGGCGATGAGATTACAAACGATAATGTGGAACCTGGATTTGGCTATGTGGGAAATGGAAATATTGAGGAAGTCCTTCGTTATTTCTACCACTCCAATCATCTTGGTTCTGCCAGCTATATAACCAATGCCAGGGGAGATGTAACACAGTTTATAGCCTATATACCATTTGGAGAAACGTTAGCCGAGCAGCATGCCGATTGGAACAGCCCGTATAAGTTTAATGCCAGGGAATTGGACAGTGAAACAGGACTGTATTACTATGGGAACAGGTATTATGACCCCAAAGTGAGTATTTGGTTAGGAGTTGATCCTCTGGCAGAGAAATATCCATCTATATCGCCATATGTTTATGTGGCGAATAATCCTGTTGTAGATAAGATGAACGGAATGGACGTACAATCGGTATTATCTATCATTAAACAAAAATCTGCTGAAAAATCGATACAACTCAACATGGTCACAATTAACAGTGATAATGTACCAAGTAGTATCTCGAACTTGCCAGACTTAAATACAGGCCCCAGCTTCATGGATTTTGATCCACCATCGACTGAGAATTCTGGTGAGGAGGATCCAGGTAAAAAGCAAGTTGAGGATGAAGCAGAAAAGAAGACTCAGGATTCAAGCATTGAAAAAACTACGGCTACTCAACAGATTGAAAAAACCCTTGATCTGGAAACAGTTGAAAACGTTGATGGCCAGGTCGAAGAGACCGTTTCAATGGATGTGAAAACTGAAAAAACACAACAAACAGAGGTCAGGGCAATTGAAGCGTCTGATAAAAAGAGTATGACAAAACCTGAACCTGAGATAAAAGTCGAATCAGGTACTGCACCAGAAAAGGTTACGACTCTGAAAAGTACTGAAAAGAAGGATAAAATAAAGTGATAGGGGATAGGAAGACAAAAGACTAAGGGCAGAACCGAGTGTTCAGATTTAACCCGTGAGCTAATTTGGCGGTAGCCACACTGTGCAACATAATAAGAAAATAATGACCTTAGTGATGCAGAAAATAACATTGGCGTTTGAAAAATATGCTATCTGCAAAATCCTTATGAGAGGAACTGGATTGGTACTTGGTGCGAATAGAGAACTGACAGGGTCTGTGTGACCTGCCAGGGTTTTTGTTATCCAATCGTCATTTGGTAAGTTTTATCCTTACTGCAATAGGCCCCTTGGGCCCCTTTTCTAATTCAAAGCTGACATGATTACCCTCCTGAATATCTTCAAGAAAATTATTTACGTGTGCGAAAACACTTTCATTTGTTTCTGAATCCAGTATAAATCCATAACCTTTCGACTCGTTAAAAAAACTCAGCTTACCCTTCCGTATAGGATCGATCTTTTCGTCAGGACTCCGTTTTGCTATACTAATTTCGATATCCTCAATTTTAACTTCCTCCCTTTTGCGATCCGGAGGAGTGGAAGTGATCATTCCATTTTCGTCAACATAAGCCATCATGTCATCGAAGCTTCTTTTATTCTCCCTTTCTTTTTTTGCCAGCCTCCTCTTCTCTTTTTCTTTTCTCTTTTTCTCTTTTTTGTTTCGTACTTCCTTCTTATTGAATGTTTCCTTTGATCTCCCCATAAAGTAATTTGATTTTATCGTTAGAATTTTCTTATTGACAAAACAAGTTGGATTTATGATTCTAAAAAAGCCTCTTTCCCTTCAAGCAGAATTTTTAATTTACCCAATCCATTGCTTCTGATTTGTCTGATACGCTCTGATGACATGCTGTATTTTAACGCTATGTCATTCAGCGAATAGGCAGGTGTACCACACAATCCGAATGACATGATCAGTATTGTTGCCTCCCT
>Ga0315547_1001264_pt1 | contig 20622 bp, 20 predicted proteins | sample SalMarSW160240MG_2_FD_202542 | JGI IMG/M metagenome (GOLD analysis project Ga0315547, IMG submission 202542) | Salt marsh sediment microbial communities from the Plum Island Ecosystem LTER, Massachusetts, United States - Salt Marsh Sediment SW1601-240 ...
GATAAGGAGATGATTAGGGATGTCTCCACAGGTGATGTATATACTCCGATAGCGGAACGGTATAATATCTCACGTGATGAGGCTAAGGTCTGGTTCTTGGCTACCACCTACGAGTCCAGGGAGTATGTAGATGTAGCAGAGGCTATATACCGTATGTATCCTAGATTCAAGGAGTGGTGTCAGGAGAAGAGGGATGAGGTTAAGGAGAAAGGATACATAACTACTTACTTAGGAAGAGTGAGGACTGCTGAAAGTATGATGGAAGGGGAAGAGGATGGATACAATCCTATGATGAAAGCAGTTAATAGTGTAGTGCAGGGTACAGGAGCAGATATATTGAAGCTTGGAATGTTAAGGTTAGAACGTTTTAACCAGAAGGTACTAATGCATGATGAGTTAGGATTGTCTACCAACGAGCAGTTACCAGATTATATATTAGATGACTTGGTAGAGTTCCCTGTAGTGTGGAAGATAGGGACGGGTGAGAATTGGATGAAAGCATCTAAGGAAAGTTAAGGGTAAAATTCGTTGAATGCAGAGAGATAATTATAATTGTGGGGAATATATCACATTAAAGGAGTAACGATGGATATAGTAGAGATTTTATGGACTGATGCTGGTACTTGTGCTCACGAAATATCTATGGATGAAGTGCAGGAACACAGTGTAGTGGAAGGACGCACTGTAGGTTACTTGGTAAAGGAGGATGAGGAAGGAGTTACCCTGCTAATGACATTATTCCCTGTCATCCAAGATGCTAAATTTCTATGGACAATTCCCAAAGGGATGATAAAAGAGAAGATAACACTAACAGTAAAAGAAAGGATGAAGCTAGGGAGATTTAGTTCCTCTTAGCAGCACTACTTCTACTAGCTGAAGTGTACCCCGTCTCTACTCTCAACCCTACCATAGTATAGAACTCATTCAACTTATCACTACCTGCTCTCAATAGAGCTTCAGCTACAGCCAGGTAATCAGGAGCATTGGTTCTTTCTTTCTCAGCACGATTCAAGTGAGCAGTAGCAGCATTCAACCAGTTCGTAGCCTCATCAGCATAACCTGCACCTACAGCTATCTGAGCCTTAGCAAAGGCAACATAAGTATTCCCCACATCATCACCAGCATTTACAGCATTGATAAGGTCACCACCCGTAGCCATCAAGGATACGGCAGCCTCTAAACGAGCAGGTATATTACCTAGTGCTGTCTTAGCTTTAACTATACTGCTGTCCCCCTCATCACTCTGAGCTACTGCGGTATCTACTGCGGTAGCAGCTTTATAGATATAAGCTCTAGCCTTGTTGATTAGAGCATTACCACAACTTCCTGCTACTATAGCAGAGTTTAGATGGGAAGGATAGTTCCCTTCTGCTTCTAGGGTAGGAGCAAGGAATCTCTTGATATACTCTATACGTAACAGTGTATCTTCTGCTAGGTACACATCATCCTTAATCCTCATGTAATCCCCTACAATCTCATAAGCTGGTAACTCCATAGGACTTCTATCTGCTGGATACTCCACCCTCTCTATTCGGATACAGTCTGGGATATTACTTGAGATATTAAGTATCTGTGGGTCTAACTCATAGTCCACAGTGTAAGCTCCATCTGCTAGGTTACTCCCTACCTCAGTGATTACTCCTGTTAGATAGTTGATAGTGTAATCATCATTACGAGTCTTCTCATTACCTGACCCATCAGTTATTGTTTCAGAGTCAAACTTCACTGGATAATGTTCCAGTGTTCCAGTGTTACTAGCAATAGTTAGAGCCTCATCATCTATGTCAGTCTCTCCTATCTCCAACTCTACTATACCCTTGTCTGGTATCAGTCTACTCATAAGGGATAATGTGGTCTCCATAGCAGTATTAACATCATCCTCAGAGTAGGTAGCGTTATCTTCATCCTGTAACTCTAACAGTATCTTCTCTATTATCTCTTTCAGAAACATCTTACTCTCCTATATATATTATAACATATAATATATGTTATAGTCAACTCCCACTATAAGGCATAGTGAGTCCACTTAAATCTTTCTCAGTAGCTTCACTCTTCTTTTTCAACACCCATTTAGGGTACTGGAAGAGTCCTAGTCCCCCACTCTCTGTAACCCATATCATCTCTTCCTTAACCTCTTCTAAGGTCTCTGGAAGGACTATAGGCTCTTTCTTCTCAGTTCTAGCACTAATACCTTGAGGTAACTGAAGACTGAATGGTGCAGCGTTTAATCCCTCTGCACCCAGAGAGATAATCATTTGATATACTCCCCTATCATAGAATCTCTGGATACGTGTTACAATTCCCTTTACAGTATTCCCTCTAGCGTCAATGGCTTCAACCCTCTCCCCTAGCTGTTGGAAACATATCCCCAACATCTCTATCCTACCACTGTTACTCATCTCTTGTATCTTATTTAATTTAAGAGTAGATAAGCTCTTAGCAAAGGTAACGATGTCTTCTATATCTGCCCATTCTCCACCAGAACGAGCAGCTACTCCAGGGATAAGAGAAGGAGGAATTATCAAATTAGCATCCACCTCTCTACCTGAAGCATTGATACTATCATCATCCTTTGCTGTGCATTCTTCCTCATCGCTTGAACGGGGAGCTACAACAGCGTCCTCATCACGATAACCATAGTAGTGGTCATCACCATCAGCGTACTCAGTGTAGTCTGGATTATCTGAACCATCGGGTAGCTTCTCAGCTATGTCCCTTCTATTCCCTGTTAGTTTCATATCTAGTACCCTAGTAGTAACACTATTAGGGAATACAACTTCCTTGCTTCTAATAGTTACATTCACTCCATGTCCACATTGATATGTAACAACTACATCATGGTAAGAAGGAACTATATATCTAATTTGACTACTTCCTCCTGTATTTCTCTGCAGCAGGTATCCACTACCAAACTCTAACAAACTCATTATAGCCTCTCTCTTGGTATTCCTAATCTCTATGTAGGGCTTAACCTGATTGAGCATATTCTCCTCAATCATGTCCCCTGCATTATACCATGTCCACCAATCAGCACCTATAAGATGTATCAATATCTGCCATACACTCTGGTCATAATAGTCCTGCCACGCTACCAATCCCATCATGTCAGGATGGTTGAAGACTTCTACTCCTAATGTAGGAGTCATGTTATCTAATATATCCCAGAAGTCCACACAGGTAAGGTTGAGGACTTGTTTCCCTGGTTGAGATACATAACTCTGGGATTTAACCCATAATGGTGAGGGAATCCCTCCACCTGGGGTTGTGGTAATAGTAATTTCCTTCCCTTCGAAGTTCTTACCATGAAGAGAGCCATCACTGTCATCTAAACTTATATTAAATACACTTCCAAATAACCTCTCATCTGTCTCTAATCTAACTACAGCAGCGTTGGTAAGGTTGGTGTCTATAACTGGAACAACTGAGGAGAGAGCTTCACATTCTCTGGGTTCATCTGGTTCAGGTTGTGTGCAGGTAGTACGGAAGGTTACATCCTCTCCCTGGTAAGTTGTTTCTGGTTCATTATAACGTTTTGCTATAGCTCTATAGTGATACCTTGTACAAATTGATAGTCCCTTTAGCACTCTACTACAGACTATTTTTGTATCTGTGCAGGTAGAACAATCTGAAGTAGAAGGACTTGTCCACCACTGATTAGGGTAATCTGCATAGCTACCATGTTCCTCTGTGTCCCAAACAAAACCAAATAATTCTATTTTATCCCCTTCAGCAGCATCTGGAAGCTCTGCCCACATATTCATCCTAGCTTCATGCCAAGCGATACCACTAGCAGGTAGAGTATAAACCATAAGGTCTTTCTTCCCTGGAGTGAAGGTACAGACAGTACTATATCCCAACCAAGTAACTTCGTTCTTATCTAATGCCACTGCTGCTGCTTGGAAGAAATAGGTAGCATCTGGGGTTAGTCCTGTTATTTCATGGGAGAAGGTCTTCTGTGCAACACTCTCATCTGAAATGTCATCCCACCAACTCTCCTGTTGTTCCCCCTCTTTCCACCAATAGAACCCTACATCGGTTATTTGTAAGTCATCCCCTCCATCATCACAACTCCTTCCATCTGCATACCCTCCAAGAGTAGCAGAGGTTGGGAGTATATCCTCATCAGCTATATTGCAGGATACATAGAACTTATTAGTAATAAACTCTTTGGTGTCATTCCAGCAGTGTATATTATCCGAGTTGGTAGCTCCTGCTTGGAACTCATAGATTGTAGCTGGTTGTATATTACTATTATAGGGAGTAATCTGATAGTCAAAAGCTATTAGAGGAACACGCTCACCAACAACGAGATTCTTCTCGTATGTTCCTTCCCAACTACTCTCTCCTTTCTTTCTCCATCTGAATGACCATGCTATGATATTCCCACTATCACCATAATATATCTTTGCTGCACCGTGCAGGGTAGATGCTATGGAGGTAATATCTGTTGCATCATAAGTAACTACAGCGAAGGGACAGACATCTCCTACTTCACCGATTAGAGCACCAACCATTTCAGTAGCTCCTCCACGTGTTACTCCATCCATTGAACACTGTGCTGGTGAATAAGCATATACTAATTTGGATGCTGCTTCTGAAGCAAAGAGAGGTGTATCACAAGTTTCGTCTGTGAAGAATTGCCCCCATATAGTTCCATTAGTTTCATCTGTTGGATTGATTGGAGTTAACTCCCAAGTTACATCTGCACAGTTATGACAGCCATAGCTGCCTGCTGAACAGGAGAGTCCTGTAACATGATGTCTCCAAGTTCTTCCATGAGTTTCTCCATTATATAAAGGAAGTATGTCTAAATCTACCCATCCTTCTGCAAAAATTGTTCCTGGTGGCATTTGTCTAATTCTGAGATAAGCTCTGCTAGGACAACCAGCTTTCCTTGCCATTCTACATTGGATAGCTGTTATAGTATGTCCAGCTATCTGTCCTGGATGACCACAATCAGGGTGGTATCCATCATAAGCGAGTTGAAGGGGCATAGTGTTATAACAAGAAACAACCTGAAAGTCAGCATCCCAGTGTTCGTATATTTGACTCATATTATTCCTTTACTTCAAAACCAGAGGGCTTAGTCCCTCCGTCTTCGTGATTCTCTTTCCTTTTTACCCATTGACAGTTCATACATAAGGTCTGATACCCCTCTGGATAACCTAAGTTCTTCAACCTACGATATAAGGCAACTCCCGTAAGCTCTCCTAAATCCCTAAGAGCCTTACCATCCCCCTTGATATGGTCTATTGATAGTGCTCTTATATCATTATAACCGCAGCGAACACAAGCTAGTTCTCCCTTGCCATAGTATGTTAGGGTCTCAATTCTCACTTGTTGGTTCATTTGATTTTGATGTTCCCTATTCTTTTCCCTGCTTCGCTTGCAGTATTCAAGTATTTTTTCCCTGTTTTTTATTCTATAAGCAATAAATTTATCTTTGTTCTTATGATAGTACTCTTGCCTTTTCCTATTGGCTTCCTCTTTATGCTCTTGATGGTATAGTTGTCTTCTTCTGTTAATTTCATCTCTATTTCTCTGACGATATTGACGAGCAGATTCTCTATTGGCTTCTTTGGTTGTCATCAAGACTTGACCTCGAATCCATCAAAGCAAATACATACATCGTTCTCAGCTACGTACTTCACTCTCCACCAACCAGAAGTACCATCACTAGGGATGGAATATGTTTGCTTGTATACCCCTGTGGATACATTATCCATAGATGTGGCTTCCTGTTCCTCTTCACCGTCTGGGTCATATATGGTAGCTTTGGGATAGTTGTCAGTCAAGTCTGTTAAGTCCCACTCCTTAGTAGTGAAATTCCATTCGTAGGTATCTACTTCCAACTGAATGGATTCCCCTTTCTCAAAACGTCTAGTCTTTAATTGTGTCATATTATCCTCCTCTCATACTGGTATGAAATTCATATAGTCCCCTTACCACAGGGGACATCTCATATAATCCTCTTATAACACTATTCATAACATATAAGGGTCTTACTGTGCTAGTTATTTTACAAGACTGTTCCTTCTTTACAGTAACAGTATCAACACCTTCTCCAGTGTCAGATACATCCCCTAATGTGGAGTCAGTTGAGATGTCCTCTGCAACCCCTATCATCTCTCTTAGCAGCACATCAATTAGAAGGTCTAATGCTTCAGAACCTTCTCCCGTATCAGATATTTTAGTCCCTCTGATAAGAGCTTCTATCCCTTCACCTGTATCTGTAACAGTCTTATCTGCCATGTTACCCCTCTCTCACATGAGTCTTCATCTTATATAGTTCCCTTATAATAGAACTTACCTTATACCTTTCTCTTATAATAGATATTATATTATATAATGGTCTTACATCACTAACCATTCTATATACCTGAGCCTTATCTACTATAACAGTATCAGTACCAATACCAGATTCACTCACAGCTTCAGGAGTCTCATCTATTGTTATTCCCTCTAACACTCCTATCATTTCTCTTAATAGGACATCTATTAAGAGAGCAACTGCCTCTGAGTCTCCTCCCACATCTGTTACAGATATATCAAGATTAGGTAGACATCTCTGCCAGCTATTAACCCAATCTAAATCTAAACCATAATAGGGTTCTGTGCTAGACCAATGTATTATCATTAGTTTGTTACAACTGTTAGAATAGTTGTTCTACAATCTTCCTCAGTGAATTTAAATGTTATAACATCTCCATTCAAGTCAGAAGCAGCTAGGTCTATCCTATATGTACCATCACTTTCCTCTACTGGACTGTTGGCACAGGCAGAGTAAGTTCCATCATCTATAAGACGTTCTGCTGTTATAGTTTTACCTGTTGCTGCTGTGTTGCCATCCAAAAGATACATTACAAAGTGGAAGTTACTCAACGCAGTATTCTTCTTGATACCAGTAGCAAACCCTGTAGCAGTTGCCCAATTACCTTGATTGGTCTGGAGTTCATCAGTATCAGCGAGGGCTAAATCTAGATTAGCGTCTATTATGTCCTGCTTTGCTTCTGTAGCTGCATCATCTGTGCCTCTCACGTCAGTGTTCGTAGTGCAGGTGTCTGTGAGAACTACACCTTGAACTTTATGAGTAGATGGGTCATACCCTGTGTCAGCAAGGTCTTTAAGGTCAGTAGCACTTTGAGCATCACCTCCTATCTTGGTTACATTTACCGCTTGGTCGGCAGCAAGCTCAAAGCCCGCCTTATCAGTTAAAGCCCTTGTTCCGTATTCCCAGACCTGTTGTGCAGTAGCCCCACTTCCGCTCGGTGCTTCCTCAAGGGCATTTTCAGTAAAGCGATATGTCCCGCCGTCATCTTCTAATGTATCATCGAGTTTATCTGTAACAGCTTTTACATTGTCAACATCAGTAGCAGTAACAGCGTTGATTACATCTCTTACTGTGTCTATCGTGCCGTGTATGTCTGCGTCTATGTCGTACTCCCCTTCTGCATATATTCCATAAGTTGTCCCATCGGCATAGATGCCAGCAGCATTTGGGGAAGTACCACTAGAGGCTCTTAACCCTGCACCAGTTGTATTGCCAGCTAATTCCATTCCGTGTTTCGTGGCAGCAGAACTTACCGCTTTTATTGCACTATCGTCTGAAGATAAAACCTCTAAAGCTACATTGGTATCACAGTCCAGTTTTAACTTCCGTGCTGATAAATCAACATCGTCAGTATGACCAGTTCCTAAGAAAACGGACTCTACATTATCAGCAGCGGTTGAACTCCCGCTTATCTTTACAGCATCCACTTCCTGGAATCTGTTTTCTATAGAGAAATGAGCTAATACAGCATTTACGGTCTGCCCATCAATAGTAGCTGCTGACAAGACAACAGCATAATCAGCCCCCGTTGCATAGAAGACATCTGCACTTAAATCTATTGTACAGGCGTGTATTCCAGTTAGACTATCAAAGTCCTCTGTATCAGTTACCCCTGCTACGCTTTGAGAGACACCATTATCCTTATATACACTCACCGTGCCATCGGCAGTACGAGTAACGCTAGCACCATCAGCGTCATTTGTACTCCAGAGGAAGTAGACAGTTTCATCTTCTTTATAATCACCTAAGTATTGCATTATCCTGTTAGCCTCCCTCCGATAAGCCCACTATTAACTAATCCACCATAAACCAAGCGACCTACTGTTACTGCTCCAACTACCTCTTCGCAATTAATTTCAACATAAACTTGATTACAAGCTACTGAGCCTCCACTTGTTGCTCTCAGCGACACTCCTATTTGTAAAGCATCAATGTCAGCCCAAGCCCAAGCTCCACCTGTAGGGTTATTATCCCACCTCTCGGAATAAGTTGCATAAGCTGTATCAGAAGCAACTTCCGTGCCATCAGTTACTATGTCGTCACTTTTTAATGATGGTTTAGCATAGCCTTGAGAACCACTGTATGTAGCCCTAAAATAAATCTTAATGTAGTTTATTGTTCCAGCCCCTACGGAATGTGCAGGAAGCTTATATAAATCGCGTAAATATAAAAGAGAGTCAGTGTAACTGGTATAGATATATTCATCCTCATCAGGCGGTGAATTATTAACATAGTCCCAATGGTCGCCGTCAACGGGATATTCTCTGGGAATATGAGTCTCATCACCAGTAGCATTTGGTCTTAATATCTCTTTGTATCCGTAGTATATCCTTACTGAAATACAATCGACATAAGCTGCCCGAAAAGAGAAGGAAGCAAAAGCAGAAAAATCTATTCCAAAGTCGCTACCCCGAACATCACTATCGGATAATCCCGAATCCCAGGAATCATCAGACGCACCATAGGTTATTTCTGTATCAGTGTTAGACCAAACTGTAACACCATCTGCTTTATTGCTGCCCTTCTGCTCAACTGAAGTCCGTAGATATAAGGCACTGTCCGCTACACCACTGGCAATATTAGCTTTCTTCTCTATCTTTACCTCAATACCAATTATACTCATCCCCGAAGGAATATCGTCTGTTGTGAACCCAAAATTTGTGCATCTAAGCCAATGAGTAAAGTGATTGATAACTATGAAAGATGAAACATAGGCATCATTAGATGCTTTTGCGTTATCAACATTAGACCAATCACTCTCACCGAAAGGTCTAGCTACGTTAGCACAAGTTCCTGGGGCTTTCCAATCTGTTACTGCCATTAGTCTCCCTCATACACTAATATTAACTTAGTGTTATCTATATAATATAACTTAAAGTATATATTAACTTAACGTTATTTCGAGAGTAACTGTCCACACTTGACCAGCAGCCTTAGTTCCCTGAGCAGATACCTTACGGTTCATGTGAGTGTCAGTATATACTTGGTCTGCAAGAGTATCCCCATTAACTACAGCGAACTCTCCCCAAGCATAGTTACCCTCCCCACTAGCAAAACTAGATTTGAAGGACATCTTCTGGGAAGTGTGAGTGGGGTATCCACCCTCCATTCCCTTCACTAGCTGGTTAGCACCATTGCAATGTGTCTGTGCAGCAGCAGCAGCTTGAGTATGGGTAGTCCAGGTTACTGTGTTATCCTCAGTGGTATCTCCCTCATCGGTATTCCATGTAGGTTCAGTAGAGTCAGAAGTACCAGCAGTGGTACATTCATATATGTTACTATCTGTCTCAGGAGTATCCTTGACTCTATCACCCTTAGAGTATGCAGTATCAGCTACCCATATATCTGCCTCATTATCACCTACACATATATAAGCATTGGAGTTATCCCAACCCTGTCCACCAGCAGCACATATCAGGTCTTCCATGAGGTCAATGCCAGCATTAAGTAGACAGTTATCAAAGAAAGTAGTTGTTAAGAATGAGGGTTTACCTAATAGTTGGTCTTCTTTACTAAGCCATCTTTCTACTATCCATTTAACGTTCCAGTTAGCTTTTTCTAACATTAGTTCCCTCCAGACTCTTTCTCAACTTTCTTAGCTTTAATTCTGTACCCAGCGTATCCACTTACCAACCCTGTCATAGCTGCTATACTCCCTGCTAGAATCTTTCCATTCATTCCAAGGTACATAGCATACCACTCAAGAACACCTATAATACATACTGTAACTATGATAGCTTTTACAATACCTTCCATAGTATCAATCCTCCTATTACTAATAGTCCTATGAAGCTACCTCTTCCTAGTCCATAGTACCAGAAATCTTCCATCACCATGTTCTTGAGGTCTTCATTCTTTTGCCATATCTTCTGTCCAGTGAGCCATGACCAGAACCCTATGAGGAAGGAATGTACCTCCTCTGGGGTGTTCATAAACTCAGCAGGGTCAATATATTTAAGCATCCTTTAATGAGTTAATCACAACCTACCACTTCAATAGTTGCCTCAGCACCTACTCCAGCATTGGCAGTGAACTTCACATATCTTATCCCACCAACATTGAGGACGCAGGTTGAACTCTCTGCAAGAGTTATAGCAGCAACACTTCCATCAGTCTCATCCAAGACATAAAGGTTTGCAAAGGTGACGTTATCAAAAGAAACTTGGACTGTAGCAGTAATAGCAGTTGTCATATCAGGGATTCTCACTATCAAGTTCTTATAGGGAGAACCTAAATCTGCAACTGCACTGACAGTCTCACCATTATCTATAACTGCATCTGTAATTGGACTACATAAATTCATTATTTCTTACCTCCAAAAGCTTCACTTAGACCAAGATTCATATTAGATTTCTTAGTCTTATCTCTTATATAATTATATACTATAGCTTTACACTGGTCGGGTTCTCTACCCTCTCTGATACATTGAGCAATGGACTCACTCCTCTTTGCTTTAATATCTTCAGGTGAGCTATCAGGTGTTAAGCTTTCAACTGACAGTGGCATTTCTTTCCTCCTTTAGCATTTCTGTTAGCTCCTCAAGACTTTTGGAACAGTGAGGATTGTGGAAGTAATCCCAACTTGCATCTGTCAATTCCTTTGCATTCTCCCCAGTCTTGAACTCCTCCCAAGATTCCCCATAGTGATAAATTAAATATTCTTTGACTGGTGAAGGAGCAGGATATTTCCTCCCATCAAATTCAACCTCCGCTGATTTCTCAAAGAATCTCAGAGGGAATACATGAACTCTCCAATCATTGTCCTCCTGTGGAGGAGATTCTACAGCGTACCATAAAAACTTTCTGCTACATTGAGTAAATTTCAAGTCAAGTAAAGTTGCCCTATCACTACAAAGCAACTGTTGCGGTATCCCTGGATTCTGTTGAATAAGGGTGTAACCAATCTCCCATAATCCCTTTACCAGATTTGGTATCTGTGTATCAGGAGCTTCATTAGGGAGGATTCTAATATCTATATCATGGTCTGTAGGGATTAAAGCTTTATCTCTTATAATACCTAGCAGAGTTCCACTATCAACGTAGTAGTTAATATCAAGCCTATTTAGCAGACTCGTTGTTTTTTCCAGCATCCTTTGGCTTGCTCTTACGTCCTTCATCCAAATCAATTCCTATCTTCTTTATAGTATCACAGGCATAATAAACAATATTCTTTATATGCCCAAGCTGAATCCCTGTGTGTGCCCACACCTTTGCTCCTACTTCCCTAGCTTTATCACAGAAATCCCAATCCTCAGAGATGTAAAGAGGAGGTTTAGCATAATCTTCAAAGAAAGGATAACACTCCAAGTCACTCCCTTTTTGAAGTAGAGGCATCTTCAGCTTGTCTCTCATCTCCTCCAGCAAATTCCTTTGTATCCCCATAAAACCTGTAGAAACATACTGAACCTCTACTAAGTCTCCAGTAATCCGAAGACCTCCTGGTAGTCCAGAATGTTGGGCAAGTTTAGCTCCACCAGCTACAGGATACAGCCCCCCAATCACTCTATATTTCTTTCTTGTTAAAGCATTATAAACATCCTCTATATCAGAGGACTTAAAAACTATGTCACTATCAATGAAGAGTAAAATGGAAGCTTGGTAATCCCGTAGGAACTTGGAGGCAGCAATAGACCTACTCCTTCCTAGGATACCTTCTCCGTACTCAAACACCCACTGGTAATCTATAGAGGTAGTTTTTCTAAACTCCTCCATGCAAGACACCGTTCCAGCAGAGACCAGCCCTGCTGTGTTGGTGCAAATTACCAAGTCTCCCATTTATCCAGCTACTCTTTATTTTTTATTGCTTAGTCCTTCACAAGGTAGTGAATGTAAACTTTTCCTGCCAAGGTTGAAGCATCCGCATTTGCATTTGAAGTCATAAACTTTCCCCCAACATAACTGTTTTGGGGAACATTCGCAGCCATGTCTCCAGCAGCTTCTACACAATACACACCAACAGCAGTATTGGTAGCAACACCATCCAGGAACTCATCTCCTATGTTACCTGCATCATCTATGTTACTTGACACCCCAACATCAAGAGTTGAGGTATCTGTTCCACCTGATGTAGTGATTTCCATAATGACTTTGTCCACCATAATGTCTGCTGCTTCTGGGTTTAACCAGCTAAATACTTTACAGTTGGCATGGGTATTAGCTGTTGCAATGTTTGCATTACCACTCAGAGTTGCGACTGCCCATCTATCTTTAATGTCAGACTCTTTTCCAGCACCATATTTCCTAGTCATCTCAATCCTCCTTATGCGGTAATTGCAGCAGTGTCGTCAATGTTGAATATCCTAGCTGCACCTTTGGTTGAACCAAGAGCGAAGTCAAAGTATCCAACAACACGAATACCTTCAGCATTGTAGTCTTCCAGTTTGTCAAAAGTGTCTACGGACATAATCCTACCGATTTCTCCACCCTGACCACCTGTTACTAGAGAGAGACCACCTTCCATAATTTGTCCAAAACGGACAGCATATACGCTAGTCAAAGAGGCACTAGCATCATAAGTTCCCGTTGCGGATTCTGTTACGGTTAAGAAGTCACTCCTAACAATAGGTATGCCATCAAAGTACGTAACACGTTGTCCCAACTCATTTAGAGTCGTAGTCATACGACTACCAAAGATTTGGTCTTTGTTAGCAGCACTCTCAAGTGGAGCTTCCTGCACGAAAGCATCAAACTTACGAGCAAAGTTCCTGTTCATCACAAGAACATCGGGTTTAGGTCTTACAGCATCAACTAAGCAACGCAACTGAGTAATACTCAGAGCACCACCACTAGCATTAGCAGTTCCACCTACAGCAGTCATTGAAGCGTCAGCTTCACCAGATGCACCTAGCATATAAGCTAGACCATCACAGTGATTAGTTGCTCCAGTGCCATAAAAGAGTTCAGCTTCTAACCAATGGGTTAGACCCTTAGTTATCTCTTTCATAACCTGTGCTCGGTAGTCATTAGGGTTCTTGTAGGTATCCCGTATGAACTTATCTATACGCCTTTGTCCACCAACAATCGCTAAGGCAACAGTTTTCTTGCTACCATAAGCAGTGTCAGCATCCCAAGACATCTGTCCACCAGGAGCGTAATAGTTGGGTGAGGGTAGTGTACTCTCTCGGTAGTAGATTAGTTCTTTGGCATCAATTTGCATTACTGGAAGTCGGGAAAGCATTTCCCCTTCTTTTATAATCTCTTCAACCACACCAGCCAGTAACAACTCATGCTGTACTAGCTTTTGAGCCTCAGTGAGACTATTCCAGTGTCCTATAATTGCCATGTTAGTTTCTCCTTATTTTATTTTTTGTCAAACTTATCTGCTAACCCTTGAGATAGTTTCTCAAGAGTTGAGAGATTATCAACTGAGCCAGTTCCACCCTTACCTCCATCGGGTAAAGACTTCTTAGCTCCTGCACCAACAGCTTTAACAGCCTTTTCGTATATGGTAAGCTGCTCTTCGGTCAGGTCTTTTACTTCCTCTTCAGGTGCTCCAGCATCAGTCAGAGATTTTCTCCTATTATCAAGGATACCTTTTTCCAGAGTAGCAATCTTATCCACCAACTCTTGGTGCTTTTCGGGGTCAACTAATGACTTCTTTGATTCTTCAAGGGACTTTAGTTCTGCCTCTAACGCTTTAACACGCTTGTCTGAAGATTCCAATGCTTCCTGAACGTTAGCAAGTTCATGCCTTGTTTCAGCAGTAGCTTTCTCTGCCTCAGCAGTTTTACCTTCTGCTTTACGAAGCATCTCCTTCACTCCAATGTGTTCGTGTAGTGGCACAGTCTGTGGTTGTTTAACCTCAGATTCCTTGTTCCCTTCAACAACGGTGGTTTTAGTCCCATCCGTTCCATCTGTATCTTCTGCCATTACAATACCTCCTATACACTTATATTATAACATAGAACATTAGTTCTTGTCAAGTGTTTTCATTAAATAACCAAAGGTTTTGGTAAAAGTTCTTCTTCCAGCTTACTTCTCCAGTATTCTTCCTCAGCCTCAGCTAAGGTTGGTAATGCTGTTCTGGGGATATTCATGTAATTACATATAGTAACCACATCCGCTTGAGCCTGTGAACTTCTAACCTCTGTGATACCATTATGTTTGAACATATACATAGTAGCATCTACAAAGCTATGAGACTCTCTGTACTCCCTCTTCTCAGCAGCAGTACCCAGAGCATCATACTCTGTCCACTCATCCTTGCAATCTAAGTAGAATATAACCAGAGGACTAAAGTTATAATCCCATGTTATTATGTCATCTGGAATCCCTTGTGCTTTCATTATACGGTTCACGTCTGTAGCAAACCTATCAAGAGTGTAGAGTGCTCCTTCCTCATCTCTTTGTCCAATTAGTTGTTCCTTCTCCCATATCTCTTCTCTTGCACTATCAACACTGTGCTCTTCCACAGTTTCAGTTCTAAACATGATATGCTGCATTCTCTCTACTAAGTCCCTCTCAGCAGCGTCTCTCTGCTCCACAGTAAACTCACTGTTCAACTTATGTACTATAGTACGTAGGAAGTCTCTATCCATGTAGCTTTTATCTGTAGCAGATTCCATAGAACCTAAGACTACAGTGTACCAGGGCAGCAGTGTGGAAGCCATTCTGGGGAGAGCTTTAGTTACCCTTGATTGTGCTGACATATCTCCAGATACAGCTAAGAGCAGGTCGTACATTGCTGCTGTTACCTCAATAGGGAATCCTATAGCGAGACCACCAAACTGCCAACTCATAATGTCCAGAGGATTATAGGCTTTTCTCTTTGACCCTGTAGTTTTAGAGATAAACTCACTAACTACAATTCCCCAGAACACCGCAGCTACCACTCCCCTAAGTGCTGCTATCCTGTCCCTCATTGGTAGTGTAACATCTCTCACAAGGTTGAGTTGTGTTACTTGTCTAGTCCAGTAGCTTCGGGTAAACACAAAGAGGTTGAAGACACTCTTACCATAGAATCCATGTTCTAGTTCAGGTCTCAATCCCCTAATATAACGAAAGTGAACCAAATCAGCTATTTGTTCTCCAAGGTATCCAGAGGAAGCTTCTAGTCCTGTCAGCCTACGCATGTTAGGAACACCTAAGTCTACTTCATCCATTAACAGTAGTTTAATATAATAATCACGATTGCCTTTAACTAAACGTCTAGCCTCTGAGTTCCTTATAAGTATATCTATATCCTCTTTGGTCTTTGCAGAAGCTAAGAATTTCTTACCTGCCTCTTCTGCTTTGTCTGAAGCTGCATTGAAAGTTATACGTCTAGGGACATTGTCTGAATGCCCATAGAGATTCAACTTTTGAGAGATTCTATTTATAATTGTAAAAGGATTCCACTTCGTTCCCAACTCTTCTTCAAGCATATATTGACGAATACCTGACATCTGACATACTAAATTGTCATAATAAAACCTCTTCCAAGCAGGACAAGGTTTGAATCCTCTCTTGAATAACCCTATCCTATCAAATGCGAAAGATATAGGCTGAAATATATTCCTAAATGGAAGGTAGGGAAGTGTACCAAAGACAGTAGCGTAGACCTGGGATTGAAGACGAAGTATAGCTCTCTGTGCAATGTTAAGACTCTCAGGTATCCTTTCCCATTCAGTTAAGGAGCTTCTGAATATCCTTTCTATCTCCTCTGGATTATCAAACAAATCCCAAGACCTAGTTATATCTGCATCTAAGGCTCTTATATCTGTAGAGGTTCTATATCTTATAAGAGTCCTTCTACCATAGGACATTAACCTTTGCACTGGATTACCCTCTTGAGGAGTAGGAGTAGCGTACCTCATCTGGAGATGCCTGTAGCCTATCTGGGGAAGCTCTCTACTGTAACGGTCAAACAGAGAACGGGGATATGCGGTCATAATAGGGTCATAGGCAGTACCTACCACACCCCAAGACTTAGTGGAAAGGAAGTTATAGAGAGCATCCTCTCCCTCAGCTTCTAAGACTCCACAAGCCATATCTATATCTGCCTTCAAGGAGGGTTCTATAGGCTTCCCACGAAGACGGAAAGTTCTTGCTATAGCATCTGGGTCTCCAGGAGTACGAGAGTAAGCTTCTATAAATCTCTGATAGCGTACAATAGGTTCAAAGGTTCTGTATATCTCTTCCATCTCTGCTTGTAGAGCTTTCTCATCCATAGTCATACCAGCAGGAGCTAATCCTCCTTCACGTCTGGCTATAATAGATTCTGATAATCTCCTCATTGAGTCTTTACTCTTCAGAATCTTAACGAATCTAGGGTTCTGTGCGATTCTCTTGTTGAAGAAGTCTGTCCACTCCTTATCTGTTCCCCTAAATAGCGTGGTTATTCTACGGTATCTCTTATAGAAGGGCAGTCCACATTGGTCTTCTATTATCCTAGCAAAGTCTGGTATATCTCTTATTCTAGGAAGTTTACCTACATGGAGACTCTTAGGAGCAGTCTCCGCTATCACATTAGGGTCAGGTAGAGGAGTTAGGTATTCCTTCACTTTGGGGAAGTCTAAGAGCTTGTCCTCCATTATCCTCCACTCATCTTCTAATTTAGGAGCACGTGCTATAAGGGAGTATCCTTCTGGAAGTTCACGTTCAAACTCAGGTTGGATGAATCCTGTTACACCTACACGTGCTTCTCCAGTGGGGAATACCTTAGCAGCTTCTAGGTTCTTGATTATACTATTCTCACCGAAGCTTGCATGGAGAGTGGGAATAAGCTTTCTACAGAGTCTCATCATATCCTTGGAGTGAATACCATACTCAGGAGCATGGTCTATAGCCCACTGCCAAGCAAGAGTTTCAACTCGTACTCCATGTCCTAATGCTCCAGAGGCTACTCCATGTCCTTGTTCATGTAACAGCACAGCCTGTATAAAGAGCTTCTCGTTCTCAGAAGTTACAGGAATACCTAGACTTCGTAGAGTTTCTGCAATTCCTCTTTCTCCATATAGTATATTCTGTGACCCCGTTCTTTGCTGTAAGATACTAGAAAAGCTCCAAGACTTCCCTCTAGACTTAAGAACAAAGTCCAATCTGGGATTAGAAGCTTTCAACTGAGCTATTAACTGTGTGGGGCTTAGGCTAGTAGCTTTACCTACAACATAATCTATCTCTTTACCTGTTATATCAAAACTAAACTTGATAGGTTCTCCTTCCCATGTGAGATGGGTGTAGAACTTATTACCAGGACTATTATACTTAGTGTTACCCCAACGTATAGGATTGAGTGTTACCTTAGTAGCAGATATGTTATTTAATAATCCATTGGGAGTGATAATAGCTTCCTGTTCAAATTTACGCATCAAAGCAATAGCATCTTCTTCAGGGATATTCTTGATGAGGTATCCCTTCTCCTCTGCTGTTCCCATAGCTCCCACCCAAGTAGTCTCTTCTATATCATATCCAGCCTTACGTAGCTCCTGTCCTAACTTATTATGTAAAGATATATTCTCTGAGTCCCTCTGTGCTGGAGTAAGTCTAGCCCATCGTGTACTCTTAGCAGGGTTCTGGGCAGATATAATAGCCCAATCCTTCTCTGCCAGGAGTTCTCTGAAAGCATTAACTTTCTTAGTAATAACCCCAATGTTGAATCTTTCTGGAGCTTCTGCTGAAAGGATAGTAGCCCATCGTTGAGAGAGAGACAGGCGTTCAATAATTCTATCTGAGCCTGTAGCTTGACCTAAGACCCTAGCAATAGGGTTTCTTTTATCCAAAGGAATCTTAGTCTCCACAGGAATTATAGGAAGAGATTTATTATTCTCTATCATCCACTTCTCAATGAACTCAGCAGTTATATCCTCTGGAAGCATCTTCTCTGTTATTATCTTATCTATAAGCTTTAAGAGATTTGCACGTTCTGTTTCTGCCCCTAGTGTTGCTCCTTTGGTAGCAAGATTTCTAAGAGACTGCCCACTAGCATTAGCCTTAATTTCTGTTTCAAAGATACCCATTACACCTTTACCCCAAGCCTCAGTAAGTTCCCTAGCTTTTGCAGGGTCTATCTTTAAGTTATGAACAAAGTCATTATAAGTATATTTCAACGCTGCTCTAAATAGAACTTTAGGAGATGTACCTTTAGCCATAGAAGCTATTACATCCTCCAAAGCACCTTGAGCTTTAAGGAAAGCGTTGAACATTGATTTGGATTCCCTTGCTGATACTCCTAGTTTTGCAAAGTCCTCTTCCAAAGTTAAGGATGCTCTAGAGAGGGTTCTCCTTGCCATAGCTGCATTCCAACCTCTTCCTATAGTCCACTTAGGAACTAACTCCAGAGTACGGATAGGAGCTAGAGCATCTATAGTAGCAGCTATACCTAGACGAGATGCTGCTGACTTTGCACCTGTAACACCACCACGCTGTAAGGACATTCTTATAGCAGGTATCACACCCTTAGCTAATCCTGTTCTAGTCCCAATAGTTAACCCTGCTTTTGGTGCTAACCATCCCCCAAACTTTACCGCAGGAGCACTAGGGAGTACAAGCCCTAATAGAAGGAAATACCACATAGAGGGAGCAGTCCCAGATAAGGCTATATCCATCTTTGCAGAAGTGGCAGCATAGTAAGCTTCCTTCATCTCAGGAGTAATGGTGAACTCTCCAGGTCTCGGCTCATCTGCATAGACTCCCACATAATTCATAGGGTCTCTTGCGTCGGTTGTATGGAAGAGAGACCAGAACATAGGGAAGTTCCTCTCCCACCAGGATACAGGCTCACGTCCATAAGCTCTATACCACTCACCAGAGTACATTGATTGAAATAGATTCTCTGCTGTAGATACTTCTTCTCCTTCTCTCAAGTCTCTCTGTATCTGTCCTGTTCTTTCTGCCATCTTGGTAGGAAGGTCTATATATTCAAAACTTTCTAGTGCAACACCTAGAGCACCTAAAATATCAAGGACAACTTTTCTTATTCCTGTAGGATATAAGTCAGGGTATTGTTCAGGAGGGTAGTTCTCTTCAATATACTCATATATCTCCTCCTCATCTGCATTCTCAGCCATATCCTCAAACTTTACTCTCTTAGAAAAGTTCTCTTCAAAGGATAGCTCACCACTCCAGAATCCCCAACTCTTTAATTCTGATATTATCTTCTCTCTATGTTCTGGTGCTACATCAGCCAGTTCAGGAGGACGGTGCATAGCTCTAAGAGCATTGGTCACTTCACCTATATCTGTAGACCATGCTACTGAGGAGGCTATAAAGTCTGGATTTAATCCTAACTTTCTATATGTGGTCTCTACATCTTCTGCTGTTACAGGAGGAGCAGTGGGAACTACACCTTCCCTCCCCTCTGCTACAGCAGCCATATAGTCTATAAGCCACTCTCTATCCTCTGCTGTCCAAGGTTCTCTTGAGATATGAGGGAAGATAGTCTCTAACTCCGCTACAGATGTAACAGGAATGCCTTCTTCAGCGAGAGCCTGGAGTTGTGAGGTTATCTCCTGAGTGTCTTCACTGATAGTCTTCCTATCCATTAGCTCCTGTTGTCTCAGAGCTAACTGATAAGTTATAGCTTCAGTCTCTTCGGGAGTGATACCATATTCAAACCCTGGTCTGGGAAGTGCTCTACCCATAGTCTCAGGATGAAACCATGCAGCAAACTCACGTAGACCCTTCTCCCATGTAGGTCTCTTCTCCCAATCCCACGTCTCCATCCTACCTCTAGCCCCTTCAAGTTGAGAGGTAACATCGGTTAGTTCCCTTTCTTCCTCTACACTAAAGAAGGATGGAAGGGTTCTAAACTCTTTGGGAGTAGGATATTTTATTCTAGGAGTTTCATTACCGTTAGGCATTACACTCTTCCAACTTCTGCTTGTTCAGCAGGAGTGAAACCTTGAGACTCTTCTGGGGGGAGTACCTGTGATGGAACAGACACCTTAGCTCCAGGAGCACCTGCTTTCCTCTGAGCTTCTACCCTACCAGCATCGGTAGGTTTAGCTTGACCAGGAGCAGGTAATCCAAACTGTGCTTCCATAGCGTCTGCTGCTCTACGAAATAGTTGTGCTGTTCTCTTACTCTCTGGTGTACCCTGGAACTCCAAGTAATCTGCATGGTTTCTCCATGCAGCTATTAACTCTATGTTAAGAGTCATAGGATGCTTGGTAGCTGCATCTGTTTTCTTACGTCTCAGTATAGCCTGAGTGTCAGGGAAGTTGAGGACTTCTGACAGTAATGTAGTCTCATCTACCATCTCCTTGAGGTAGTTAGCTATAGTGGACTTCTCTAACCAATCCTTCGGTGTAGCAAGTTCACTCTCTACTGTTATATATATATCTTCTGGTATATCTTCAGGTTTAAGCTCCTCCA
>Ga0315547_1001266_pt1 | contig 20621 bp, 28 predicted proteins | sample SalMarSW160240MG_2_FD_202542 | JGI IMG/M metagenome (GOLD analysis project Ga0315547, IMG submission 202542) | Salt marsh sediment microbial communities from the Plum Island Ecosystem LTER, Massachusetts, United States - Salt Marsh Sediment SW1601-240 ...
CAATAAGGAATAACAAAATGGCCACCAAAATAACGACCAAAAATCTATCCCAAAAAGCAATGCTGGTAACACTGTCCATCAGCCAATGGCTCGCACGAATCAGGGATCCGGAAATCTCACAAAAAGCCACCAAGGATGCTCTTGCTAAACGCTCAGATATTGTATCGAGTACCAAGGCTCTAATCCCGATCAAGGGCGCATTCAAAGATCTACGATCAGCAATTAGCGCAATCAAGGCCTACCACGAAATAATGACCCTGCCATGGAGACGTAACCAACGAATTTTGCCATCTTCCAAGTATCCGAAATATTCCAAACAGATGAGAGATCTTATCTCCAAATTTGATAGTATTATTCCACTATTTGCCCATGAATTTCCATCGCTCAAGCAAGAAGCGAAACTCAATTGGGGAACCCTGTACAATGAACAAGACTATCCTGCATCTTCTGATCTCTCCAGCAAATTTGGAATAAGTTTATCTGTCGACCCAATTCCAGCAGATGGTGACTGGAGGGTAAACTTGTCCAAAGAAGAACTCGAAAAACTCAATGAAGAAATAGAAAAACAAAAACAGGAAAGACTCGAAATAGCCATGGATGCACTTTGGGTTCGTATCTATCAACCGATTAAGCACATGGTCGAAGTCCTAAACAAAGATAAGCCACGAATCTTTGAATCATTAATTACCAATATTCAGAACATCGTACAGTTATTGCCAGATCTAAATATGGAAAATGATCCACAGAAAGAGGAACTCAGAAAAAAGATTGAGGATAAACTTTGCGATATCACGCCCGATATGCTCAGAGAATCGGAAGGTATCAGAAAGATGGTATTAACAAGAGCTGAAGAACTGAGAACTGAAATCAAAGAAGTCAGTGGAATAGAAGATGATGATATTGCTGCTGCGATGGTTACCGGATATAGTGGAATATATGATCAGAAGAAAATTAAAATGTAAACCCCGAGGTATAAAATGACCCCATCCCAATTAGCCAAAATACTCGAAATAGGCATCCCAAACCACCACACCTTCCTCATCATCAGCGCTCCAGGTGTCGGAAAAACTCAGATCATAAAACAATGTGCCTACAGATCTAACTTCGAATGCCAGGTTTTCCATCCGGCAATCTCCGATCCCACAGATTTCAAGGGCATGCCCTGGATATACAAGCCTGAAGAATCTTCAGCACCCTCAGCAGAATTCATTCCATTTGGAGATCTTCGCAGATTACTTGAATCACCACAACCAACCCTGGCTTTTCTTGATGATTTCGGTCAAGCACCATCCTCAGTCCAGGCAGCTGCCATGCAAATGCTATGGGGCGGTCATCTAAACGGACATAAATTTCCTGACCATATTACCTGGATCATGGCAAGCAACCGGCGTGAAGATAAAGCAGCAGTTACCGGTATCCTTGAACCAATTAAATCAAGAAGCTTTTCTATTCTAAATCTAATGCCTGATGTTGAAGACTGGATCTATTGGGCAATAAATGCTGAGGTACCAGTAGTAATCAGGGCATTTATTCGCAATAAACCAGATCTTCTTTTCCAATTTGAGCCAAAAGCTGATATCAAAAACTCTCCTCTTCCCCGAACATGGTACTATCTTGGTGAGCTGGTTAAAGCAAAGTACCCCAAAGAGGTTAAGTTAGAACTGTATCAGGGAGCTGTCGGTGAAGGAGCGGGAATGGAGTTCTTCGGATATGAACAGGTATTTATGAAATTACCCAACCCTAAAAAAATTCTTCAGGATCCAGATGGCAGTGAAATCCCAGAAGACCCGGCTGTACTCTATGCATTAACCGGAGCGCTTGCGCATCTGGCCACTGATAACACATTTGGAGCTATCTGTAAATATGGAGAAAGATTATGGAATGATAACAAGGCTGAATTTAGTACAGTGATGATTCGGGACTGTGAACATATACGACCAGAGGTGATGGAAACAAGTGAATATATTGAGTGGCGGAGTTTGCATCCGGAAATATAGGAAAAATGAAAAACCAAATTTTCATAACAATGGATGGCGGTTTAATCCAAAATATCGAAGTTACTAATGATTTAAAAGATATAGAAATCACAGTTATTGACTACGATACAGAAGGAATTGATGAATCAGATTTAGTCACAATCTCCGGATATCCTGCCAAAATATACCAACATACATTTTCACCTGGAGATGTAGAATTTTTTGAAGATGTAATAAAGAAAAGAGATAAGTCACCCATGACAAAAAAACAGGTATTTAAACAAATTAAAGAAATCGTTGGCGAATTTGATCTCGATGAAGAAGTCCATGAATTCAAGAGCCTAGAAGCATCAAAAATTAACAACGAAGGGATCAATGCCCAGCTTGAATATTTAGAAAAAGAAGCTGGATTAGATTGGCTAATTGAAACTTATTTAAAATGACTCGAATCGAAACATCCTGAGGTATGATATGACAAAAAAAGGAGATAATCATGTCTAAAGAACAAGATTCAAACAAAACAATGGAAAAAATAAGGGAAAAGTTCCTGAAGTGGGTGGAAGATTACGCTGATAGAAAATTAACAGATCCAGCAGAAATTGAAAAAGCATTCAAATTTCTTACTCTGGAACTCAGAAATCGAGATTTTATGCGCAAACTTATGCATGGAGAAAAAGCACTTGCATTACGACTTATCAAATTTCTACCGGAAGATGCCGAACTAAGGAAAAAATATATCAAAATGACAAACCCAGATACAGCCTCTCTATTTGATAATATTAAGTAAAGCTTAGCCCGGCCCAGCCCAGCGCAACCAAGCCCAGCCCAGCGCAACAAAGCCCAGCCTAGCTCAGCATAGCAAAAAAATTAGTAGGAAAAAGTTATTACATCACAGCTTAGCACAGCCCAGCAGAGCGTAGCTCAGCGCAGCAAAGCAAAACACAGCAAAAAACATAATAAATAGAAGGGAAAATAAATGAAAACTCATAGCATTGAAGCCACAGCTGAAGGACTTTCAGCTATAATGTTTGATAAGTTCTTTGATCAAAGTAAAACTAAACGCAATCCCAAAGAAAAATTCTACACCGATAAAGCCAAAAATATAGTATTTCCAGTAGATAATCTTTGGGGATTTTTAACATCACAGAGAGATGGATGTATCAAAGTATTTGAAGGTAAAGATTGGATGGATTACTACCGGGCTTGCCAAGCTTTCTGTAGTATCATCTCACCAGACCCTATGCCGTTTTTAGATGAAAATAACAAACCAATTAAATTTGATGATTTTAAGAAAAAAACATACATATATACCACCAGCAGGATAGTTGGTTCTGGCACAAGAATAAGTAGAGAAAATATTTCCAGACCAGTATTACGATTACCATGGAAAATCAAAATTAATTTTATTCTATTTCAAAATGAACAAATTTCTCCAGAGACTATAGAAAAATGGCTCCGGGCTGGAGGATTTACTATTGGCTTCGGAAATGGCCGTCCTCGTTTTGGAAGATTCGAAATAACAAAATGGAACGTTATCAAAAATGGAAGTTAATACAATATGACCCCCATCGAAAAAATCATCAAAGCCCGCCAGCTCCTGGTTCTTGATTACTTCTTTTTTGGCAGTCTCGTGCTGAAGTTGAAAGTAATCGAAGATGGACCCCACTGCAAAGCTAATAACTGGAAAGGCTGGACAGATGGTAAATATCTGGCCTTCGATCCGGAATGGGCCGCTGAAGAAACTATGCCAAAACTAATCGGATTCTGTGCACATGAAGCATTACATCCCGCTTTCAAGCATACTCTAAGAAGGGGAAATAGGATCCCCCGCCTGTATTACATGGCAGGTGACTATGTAATAAATCCCATCCTAATCAAAGCTGGCTTCGAACTCCCAGGAAATCCCCTTCTTAATTGGGATTGGTTTGGAAAAACGACTGATGAGATTTATGATATCCTGCTCCAGCAAATAGTGGAGGAATTAGAAAAAAGACAGAAAGAGAAAAACTCAAGTGGTGACCAAGACAAAAACCAGGATGAAGATCAAGGTAAAAACAAAGATCAAGATGAAGACCAGGATGAAGACCAAGATGAAGATCAGGATGAAGACGAAGATAAAGACCAAGGTGAAAACCAGGACCAGGATGAAGATAAAGACGAAGACCAAAAAAATCAAAAAGACCAAAAAAATCAAGAAAACCAAAAAGACCAAACCAGTACCCCCCCCACCACCAAAGATATCCTCAACCAAATCATCGACGATCTAGACTTTGACGACTTCGGCGGAATTGAAGAAACAAAAAATGAAGATGGTTCCCAACTATCCCAAGCTGAAAAGGAACAAATGGAACAAGACTGGAACGTTTCAACACTCCAGGCCGAGCAACTTCAGAAACAATGCGGAAATCTTCCACTCGGACTGGAACGTCTGGTTGAAGAATTGAAACACCCACCACTCGATCCAGCCGAGGTTTTTCAGGAATTTATGGCACAGATTGCCAAAAATGATTACAGCTGGACACAACCAAATCGAAGATACATTCAAAAAGGGATATACTTTCCTGACTTACGATCGGAAGAATTACTCAGAGGAATGTTCTTTCTGGATACATCAGGCAGTGTCGATGAGAAAGAATTGGGTATAATGGAAAGCTGGCTTGACCGCGTGCTCGAAACTTTTGATGCAGAAATTACAGTACTTTACTGTGACAGCGAAATCCAAGGAGAACCGGAAATATTTACTCGGGCAGATCTGCCACTGAAATTACATCCCATGGGAGGAGGTGGAACAGATTTCAGACCGCCATTCGAATATGTGGAAGAACATGATCTCCAGCCTGATTTTGCAGTTTACATGACAGATCTGTGGTGCAGCCAGTTTCCTAATAATGAACCCGACTATCCGGTAATATGGATCTGGGTAAAAAAAGAACGATTTGTAAACTATAAACAAGATCCACCGTTTGGAGATGTGGTAGAGATGGAGGTGGAGGAATGAAAAAATTTAAAGTGTCACTATATATCATCTTCTATGAAGAGGAAGTTGAAGTAAATGATTCACTAGCAGCCATGAATAAAGTCTGGGATAATCTTGATCAGAGAATTGATACAATAAATCTTAAAATGGAAGTGAAAAAAATAGAAGGTGAATAAACTTCCAAAATGTGATGAATGTGGCAATACCATTGAAGTCCTTGAATCCCCCATACAATGGCAGGCGTGGGGGCGGTGCGTTGGCCATATGGCCTGGCAAAAAATTAAACAACCACTCTACTTATGCGAGGAATGCGAAGCAGACAAATGGGAACATTGTGAGTGTGGTGCCCTCATCGAAACTTATTGGTATGGCCATGGATATTTGCCAGAAGATTATGAGGGCGATACTCTCTGTCCAGAATGTGCAGAAAAAGCAGGTTTTAAAAGAACTGTAGGAATTGGAGATCCACCATGATCTGTCCAAATTGCCATAAATCAATAAACCGTATCCATGCTTACTCTCAATGCTTTCAAAAAGTCACCATTGATGAAAACAATCAATGTCAAGAATGGTCCTCCCCAGACGTTCTTGAAGATACTCAATTTGAATGCCCGGAATGTGCTGAGGACATTTCAGAGCTTATCCTAGTCTAAAAAGCAATACTATATATAAAGAACCAGGATTTCGGAATCTAAAAAGCAGGCAATGTTGTAAATTAACTCAAATTGCCTCGCGAGGAGATTATTTTAGATAAAAAATCTCCTATATATACAAGCAATAAGAATCCAGAAATATTACTCCTTATAAATAAACCCAACAAAAAAAATCGCCGAAAATCGCTGAATTTGGAAAGTCGAAAAAATAGCTCTAAAAACCAAATATCTCAAATTGAGATACTTACAGTCTTTCTTACAGTCTTTCTTACACAACATTACGCCATTTAGATTTCTAATATACTGGAATCATTGAACTCTTACACCATCTTACATAATGAAAATCGGCGGAAACGTAGACTGGATCTCAGTTTGAGTCCAATTTCTTACATTACACTTCTAAAACTAAAAGTGCCTCCTAGAAAAATGGTGTAATAGTGTAAGACGTCCAAGACATGCGTTCTAATTCCTTAATAATTTCCATAACTTATGACCCTTACACTATTTTTCGGGATTATGTAAACTAAAGTGCCGTAACTTATAGAATTTTATCAAGAATCTGGCCTTACACTATCGGTCAAGAATGGTGTAGGAAAGTGTAAGGTTTGATTTGTTAAAAAGTCGTGATGAAGGAAATCGAAGGAATTCAAAGGAAATCGATGAAAATCGACGAAAAGGGGTAAGGTTTTATTTTTTGAGCTTCTTCAGTATAACAGAAATAAACTTATCAGATCCTCTTTCCAAAGCAGCTTTTTCATCAACTCTAAAGAACAAATAATCTGTGAAAAATGTCTGGATAGTTTTCTGACGTTCTAAACTATGTTCTTTATATTTCCAATTTTTTCGATAAAATTCTTCATTCCAATCAATAATGATCTGGAAATCATGATTACAATATTCAACAAAGAAAGTCCGTCGACCATTAATTTGAATACCCTGTCTTCCTCCATTTGTGGGATACCACCCGGCTGTATTCAAGGAAATATCCAACTCTTGGAAAAAATCAACAGCATTAAAATTAACACTTGCTGGTTCCCTAATTATTCCAAATTTGGTCCCTGTTCCTTGCTTTCCAGTAAACTTACTAGGTTTTTTCTGTCCTTGAATCATCAGCTTTAATTCCTCCTTATGAAAATATTGTTTACTCAATCCAAACAAATGATTATTTCGAGGATCCAAAAAGATTCTTTCCAAAATCATCCATCACATTCCTCCGTATTTCTTTTCCCATTCCGGATCTTTTTTCCGCATCCAACATCGAATAGGCTTATTATGTCTCCAAATTACTTCATTTTTAAAACCCAGACTCCGCAATATCTTTCCAGTATCTTTACGACCAATCTTTTCCCGCTCAGCTCCCATCATATTAAGCAAAACCTCCATTCGTAGATAAATGGTTCCGTCATTGACAACAATTCTATTTTCAAGATATCTAGAGTCGTTAGCTACACCCTCTCCAGAAATATCCGAATTAATCATTCTTAAAACCAAACCTGCTAACGTCTCATCAATCGTTATTTCAATAATTTCAGCCTCTTCAAGCGCCTTGTTTAGCATGTTTTCCCACCGGGTTTGTGAAATAGCTTTTGGAACCCGGTTAGCAAGCTCGGTAAATTTGACCTTAAACTTGTTAAAAAATACTAATTCTGAAGTTCCCATCTCAACAGCTTCATCATGACCGGACAAAAAAATCTTATACCTCCGGGTTCCATCTGGTGGCGGATATTTGACAATCTGAATTTTTTCAATCTTTCCGCCAACACCATCACCCATCTGATCACGGCCCTCTCGCTTCTCAATCGATTTAATGACAGTATTTACCGCTTTCCAATCCAAAGGGGGTATATTTCTTTCATTCCAATTTTGAAGGAGGATCTCAACCTGTTCAGCATCGCCCTCAAATTTTCGAAGATAATAACCTGCAAGCTTGGCACAGGTATCCGTCCGCCTACCTTCTTCTACTCCCATCAATGCTTCCTGGACCCAACCTTCGATATTGCGTGGTTTCCTATCGGTCTGGGCAAAAAGTTGTTTCTTGATTTCTTCAGGAAGTTCAAGGAGATCATCCAATCCCATCTCAGTTGGATCTATTATCCATTTATATTGAGTGCCATTGGGATGAATTGAAGGAGGTACAACGACATAGCCACCATCAGCGCGGACATCGACATCAGGCAGCATTTTTGTCATATTATGATACTTTTGATCGCCGGGATGTTTAAAAAATTGCTGTATTGCATTTGGTTTCCCGGTTGCTTGAGAAATAGTATTATGAAGCTGATTAAATTTAGCAATGTAGTTTTCTTGACCGGCTGATGAGTCAATATCAATGACTATAATCCCTGACACTGAACCGGTAACAATACCAATATTGGCATTTGGATGCTGTTTCCACCATTGTTCAATCTGCTCAGCCGAGGCCTGTATTTTTTGATACTTCTCCCATTTTACCAGAGGTTTTTTTTCCTCGGGTTCAAGTGGAATAACAGTCCAGCCAAGGTTTGCATATTTCTTGGCATAAGATAATAAACTCATTAAAAAGCCTCCCTTAACAAACTTTAATAAGAAAAATTCCCTCGAGTAAATTTTTGCGATTTAAATATCTGAATAAATTGGAATATTTAGATCAAAATTTTTCCCTCGAGTAAAAAAAACCGCCTCGAAAGATCACGCTCGGGAACTGGGGGACCCGCCCCATGTGTCACCACACGGGGAATCTTTTGAGGCGGCTGCGTCGTAGCTTTAGCTTGATATTAAAAATTGTTGGGATTGCCCAATATTCAACGTGCAACCTGTTCTCCTTTTTGGTGGGTTTTCACTAGATAAAGTTATTACCGGATGAAATTACCACATATTTTGCTCCATATCTATCATAAACTTCTTTACCTCATTAATGGAAATACAAACCCTTGCCTTCCCTAAAGCTTCTCTAATCTTACGACCAAAAATTTTCTGGAGACGAGATTCGGTATCCGGTGGAATCTTAATCTCAATGGTATAGAATCTTCCCTTGTAACAAATAAGGATATCATATACAGATCGGCGACCATAAGGACTCGGAGTATAGGGAAAGGCATAGCAGTGTTCTAACGAGTTGAGATATTTGAGAGAATCCTGGACAAGATCGGAATGGGGCTTCGACATAGAACAATTATATAAAAAAAATGTAGAGAAATCAATTTTTTTCTTGTTTTCGTTTGAATTTTTTAGTATACTTATTATGAGATAAAAAAATTATCTCTACAAAGAGCAGGGAAATGTATAAAACGCTGAATCCTTCCATTGATATTCAAAATAATATCTTACATCTGAAATTTAAATTTGACAGGGATCTCATTGCCCAGATCAAGCTCCTGGGTATGCGGTGGTCTCCGTCCAAAAAAATCTGGTATGCCAAGATTACCAAATTATTTGTAGAGAATTTTCTAGAGATGTTTCCATCGTTTTATGAAGATCTGAAAAAATATGTTCCCACAACTCCTCAGATTCAGTGGACTCCCTCATCTTATCTCATGGATCACCAGAGGAAAGCAGCTGAATTTGCTGTAGGGACACCGCGTTATTGTTTCTTCCACGATGTCGGGACGGGTAAGACCCTAACAGGCATAGAGCTCTTTAAACAGAAAAGAGTAAAAACTCTGGTCGTCTGTCCGTTGGGTGTCATAGAAGATGCCTGGATGGAAGAAGGTATCAAGAAATTTGCACCGGAAATTATAGCAGCAAATCTATGGCGGGCAAGGAAATCCAAAAATATGGATTTTGCTTTAAAACAGGATCTCTGCATTATCAACTTCGAATCTTTCCGTGTTGAAGCAAAAAAATTGGCTGAAGCCGGTTTTCAGATGCTGCTCGTGGATGAATCAGCAAAGATAAAAGATGCCAGGTCCAAAACTGCAAAAGCCCTCATTGAGTTTGCCGAAAATATGGATTATGTATATCTCTTCTCTGGTAACCCTGCCCCCAACTCCGAACAGGAATATTTCTCTCAGGCCCGGCTAATTAACCCAATGCTTTTTGGCCATTCATTTTACAATTTCCGTAATGGGTACTTTTACAGCTTTGGCTATGGAAATTTCAACTGGAAAATGAAAGAAGATCGAAGATCTGAATTTATGGAAAAGTTAAAAAGCATATCTGAGGTTGTAAGAAAAGAAGATGTTCTGGATTTGCCAGAGGCAACGTATAATATTCGGAAAGTCTACCTCGATGAGCTAGAGAAAAAGGCCTACAAAGATATGGAACGACATTTGGTGATCGAGATTGGAGGAAAAGAAGTTATTGCAACCAATGCCGGTGTTAAGCTAATGAAGTTAAGAGAGGGGACAAGTGGGTTCTACCTGGATGAAGATAAGAATGTGGTTAAGGTAGGGACATCGAAGTTAAAGGAATTGGAGGAACTGCTCGAGGAAATTGGAGACCATCAAGTAATTATCTGGACACATTTCCACTATGAGGCAGACATGGTGGAAAAATTGTTAAATGGTAAATCTGTTGGCAGGGTAGACGGAACCATCTCCAATCAAAATGTCAAGGATCAAACAATATGGAAATTCAAGCATCAGGAAATTCAATACCTCGTCGCTCATCCAGCATCAATGGGTCATGGAGTAACAGAAGTCAATTGCGCCCATGCAATATATTTTAGCCTGAATCACAGTTGGGAAATGTTTGATCAAAGTTGTGGACGGATACACAGGAAAGGTCAAAAAAACAAGGTATCTTATTTTTTCCTTATTGCTGATCAAAGTGTTGATGAAATTATTTACAAAGCTTTGGGAAATAAAAAATCAGTGGTTGATGCGGTGTTTAATTACATACGGGGGATGAGGTGATGATTTACAACATAGGCGATAGGGTTTGGTATGCAGGCCGGGAATCCATACAAGAAAGAGTAATGTGTCCAGAATGCTTTGGCAAAAAATACCTAACCGTTATTCTGGGTGATGATAGTCAAGTTACTATTGATTGTGCTGGCTGTGGATCAGGCTATGAACCACCCAAAGGATATGTAACGTACTGGAAACAAAATGTTGAGGTAAAACTGGTTACTATTGATCGAGTAGAAATCAATCCTACCTATGTTGAATATGTATTTGATAGAGTTGGGTGCAGTGGTCACATAGCCAAAGATACAGATATTTTTTCCACCAAAGAAGAGGCTGAGGTCAGGGCTAAAGAGCTGGCAGAAGAATGGAATAAAGAACGGCTTGCCAAAATCCATCGGAAAGAAAAAAATAACAAGACTTGGTCTTGGCATGTCCATTACTACAGAAGGCAAATTAGGGATGCTAAAGAAACCATTGATTATGCCACACAACAATTAGATGCTGCAAAACAACATACAACTGAAGAAAAAATTGAAAAGGAGCAAAAATCATGATCCAAAAATCTGAAGACCTCAAACAACTATTTGAGGACAAGCCCGATTCCGTATTAAAGGCCAGAATCAAAGAGTTCTATGTAAAACTAACAGAAGTCAACAGGCTGAAAAAAGAACTCGATGAAGCTCAAGATCATAAAACCGAGGCTGAAGATATTCTCTTCCAGACACTCGAAGATAAAGGGCTTGAGTTGGTGAGAACCGAGGATGGCACATTTTATCAACGATTTGATTTCTTTGCCAGTTTTGATCCGACTCAGAAAGATAAGGGGTATGACTGGGTTCGAGATCTTGGTTTTGGCGATCTGATCTATGAAACAATCAATGCACGGACGTTTTCTGCCTTCATTAAGGATTTGCGGAAAAAAGACGAGAACCTCGAGCTGCCGGAATTTGTTCAGATGCATACGAAGAAGAGAGTGGGATATAGGAAAAAGTAGTAGGGAAAACAAATGCGTACAGCAAGGCAAATAGCAGAAGAGATTGTAGATAAGATAGTTGATGATATACAAGATCGAAAAGGATTAGGCGATGAGTGGGATGAGATTGAGGAAGAAATTCAAGAAGAAATCAGATTGATCTGGGAAAAACTCATTGTTGAAAGTTTATGAGCGCTCTAGACACTGCCATCCCTTTAGCAGAAGAAAATCCAAACTGGAAAGAGGTAAATCTGGAATTCAAATGTGGATGTGGATACCGAGGCCATGTAAGTGAATTACTGTGCGTTGAGGATAATGACACAATGTGGTGTCCGGTTTGTTTGACTGCAGGGTGGGTGTGGGTATGATTTTTCCAGATCCTTTTATTGATTTATCTTATCCTTCTTCTATAATTTTTGAAAACCAATTATGAAACCCTTCAATCCGGATCATAAACCGACCAAGCAAGAGCTGAAAACTCAGGTCAAAAATTACGAGCTGTATCTCAAAAATACCAAAGTAGATCCGGAAGAGATCAAAAGACGTTTAAACAGTTTCCGGGAAGAGCTTGGATTAGACGAAGACATTGAGAAAGTTACTGAAATCTTTCCAGCAATGATTGGAGCCAAAATTGGCAAAAGCTGCATCCGGATTGCTCGAGATACAATGGATCTGGAAAATGTGGAGATGTTTTTGAAGAGCATTGTTTCAATACTAAATGAAGAACTATATCAAATCGAGAATTGTAGATTTATGAAGAAGATAAATGGGAGAAGAAAAAATGGATATGAAGAGAATAAATGGGAGAAGAAAAAATGGATATGAAGAAAATAAATGGGAGAAGAAAAAATGGACAAATTTTATAAACTAGCGAGACCAGATGGCTGGGATTTTTATACTGGTAACACAATCAACTACCGGGATAAGATTGGGAAGATTGCTAGACGTCCAGAAACTGGAATAGTTCGACTTTGTTCCAATACTTGTCTTCATGCATCCAGAAATCCTAATCAAGCCCTTATTGCAGCAAAAATTCCTTGTTCTGTTTATTTCGTTGAAGGAATTCCTATCAAGGAGGATAAGAATAAAGCTGGTTTCAAGCAATTTTTAGTTTTAGAAGAACTTAATCCAGAGAAAGTCTTTGAATGGAAGTATAAGGAAGCTTGTAATTCTAGCTATCCATTTAAAATCAAGCCTCCAAAAATTACCACAATCCAAATAGAGTTAGTTAAAGATTGGGCTTCTACCCGGGCTTTGGTCGGAGATTTGGCCTGGGATTCGGTCAGGGCTTCGGTCGGAGATTCGGTCAGGGCTTCGGTCGGAGATTTGATCTGGGATTCGGTCTGGGCTTCGATCGGGGGGGGTTCGATCTGGAATTCGATCTGGGATTCGGTCTGGGCTTCGATCGGGGGTTCGATCTGGAATTCGGTCTGTGATTCGGTCAGGGGTTCGATCTGGAATTTGGTCTGGGCTTACTTAGGTTGGATTTTTTCCCCTTGCATCAAAAAATGGAAATATATTGATCACAAAAAAGGAATTTATCCATTTCAATCAGCAGTAGATTTATGGATGCGGGGTCTGGTCCCGAGTTTCGACGGCAAACTTTGGAGATTGCATGGTGGAGAGAATGGGAAAATTTTGTGGGAGGGTAAAATAAATTAATCGCGGGGAGGGTGCTGGTCCCAACTCAGGCCCATAACTTGAGCCACGCCAGTTCGATTCTGGTCCCCGCTATCCAAACTATTGCTAGAGTTGACAAAATTTATTGGGCTGAAAAAAAGGAAGTTGAGGCACTCTAGCAATAATTAAACAACCGAAGGGAGGTGATGCTAAGATGACAGAGCCTGATGAAGGCTTAACATAGTATCCGGAGGGCTGTCGCATTCCGAGGCACAGAATAACGCAAATGACAAGAGTTTCTAACAGAAGAAATTTTATAATATTAACCTTTTAACTAAAACAAGGAAAAAAACAATGACAAAAGAAACAGAGACCAAAGAATTAAAAACAAAAGAAGAAATGTTACCAGATGAACTTAGAGAAACATTTAACCTCAAGCAAAACATGGAAGGTGTCCAGCCCAGGTTACCTCAGATCGGAATCGTCCATCAGGGCCAGCTTTTCATAATGCATGATGAGACCAAGGTGGCTGAGTTTACATGCATCATCCTCGATACTAACCGGATCAATGCCTGGTGGGAAGTCTCGTATGATGAGAGCGGAGGAGGCACTCCGCCTGATTGCTTCTCTATGAACGGAATCGAACTTGATCCAAATTGCAGTGCACCACAGTCGCCTACTGGATTGTGCAGGGATTGCGACAAAAATAAGTTCGGATCCGATGGCCGTGGCAAGGCCTGCAAGAATATGAAACGGGTTCATGTGCTGCTTGATGGTGAAATGCTGCCACTGAGGATGACTTTGCCTCCAAGCTCTCTCAAGGCAATCGATAACTACATTTCAATGCTCACATCCAAGGGCCTCCCCTATCAGCTGGTTCATACCATATTCAAGCTGAAAGAGACCAAGAATAAAGAAGGGATCAAATACAGCGAGATCAAACCGGAAAAAGGCCAGTTGATCACTGATCAGGAGAAAGCCCTCAAGCTCAGAACAATGCTCGAGGAATTCAAGCCGATCATGCGCGGCCAGGAAATTGTGCTTGAGGAATATGGGGAGAAAGAGGAAGAATAAAGAAAAAGAATAAAGGAGCAACTCTCCTCCTTAGGACGGCCACTACCCAGGCCTGTTGCTATATTGCCAAAATCCGAATAGGCTTCTCTTTAATGAGGAGCCTATCGGAGGGTTAAAAAATTTTGATAATTTAAAAAAACTTCTTGCATCTCAGTTCAAATCCTGGTATACTTTATAAAACGTAAAAAATGGATCCTCAAAAAATGATATCCTGTCTGCTATGCGGCACTGTTGAGACACAATATTCTTTTCAACATAATTCCCAGATTGAAAGTACAATCAGCTCTGATGCAACAAGTATGGTGTGCTCGGGATGTATTAGCAAGTTGCTTAGTACTGGACTAGAGAAAATCGAACGGTATGCACAGAAATTAAAATCTCAGAATCAGATCGAGCAAGCTGAAACCGTTCAAAAATTATTTGGGGGAAATAAAACTAGAATTCAAAAGGAAGACAAAATTCAAAAAGAGGAAAAATTGAATGGACCCAAGAGAAAAATTAAAATCAGACTTCCTAAAGGAAGAAAAGCTGCTGATGTTGCTCGGAGATCTCAAAAAAGAAACACTTGATAGATTAATCCGTGAAAGAGATTTTCCAGTAATTCGGCTTGGAAAGGGAAACAGATTTTTTCGAGAACAATCGGTCGTAGAATGGCTTAAAGAGCAAAAAAACCTGGAAATTGCTGGAGAAAGTCAGTGACCATTTTTTCGTGCCACTGAAACGATCTGAAATTAAGGTAAACGAAAAGAAACGTAAGGCAAATGTGTTCAAACGGAAAGAAACGGAAGGGTGTTTTTGACATGCATAGTGAATCATTAGTAAAACCGATCGCGCGTTCTAAGCACCATTTTGAGCCTCTCAGGACATATTGGAATTTTTGAGAAATGTTAAAATTTATCTGCCCCAAGTGCAGTTGTACAAATGTTAAAATAATAAATAAGATCCGAAGAAAAACTGAAATTCAAAAGGGAATGCATTATCATTTACGGTGTATGGAGTGTGGGTATGAGTGGAGTGAGAAGAGATGAGAATAAAATTATGAAACTAGAAATTGAAATTGGTACAAATTTGAGAGAAATATTTAGAGATTTAGCAAAGAGAGCTCCTGAAGAAATTGGAAATATTACAAAACCCTGGGCTGAAGCTCTTGAAAAATTCTTGGCAGATGGATCCGTTAAAGGTCTGCTTTTGGAAAAAACTGACAAAGAGGATGGGACTTACATTGATATCAGAATTACAAAATTATGAAACAACTTATGCAATCTGGTTAGAAACTTATGCAATCTGAAAAACAACCTACATTAATTGGATATTGTAAATATTGTGGATCTGAGGTCTATGAGCAGAGTGAGAGAATGATTTGGACAGGACCGGTGGAATGCGGGTATGAGGTGGAAGAGAATGTGGAAAATATAAAAATTCAGCCAAAGGTCGAGAAAAAATGACCCAAATCCATAAACGAGCAAAGGTCATAGGATCTCCCGGAACAGGCAAAACCACCTATCTCCTCGAGCTCATCGAGAAAGCAGCTCAAAAATATCAACCGGAACGAATCGGAGCTGTCTCTCTAACAAATGCTGCGATCGAGGAAATGAGAGACCGAGTGAAAAAGGCTACAGGATTGTCTAAAGCCACTGCCAAAAATATCCGGACTATACACTCTACCTGCTTCAATCTTCTTAATCTTAAAAAGGAACAAGTAGCTGATAAAAAGATTAAGGAGTTCAATGAAGCCTTCTCGAAATGGCAGATGCCGTTGAGCACAGAGATTACCGAGGATGAGCACTATGCTACCGAGTATGGCTATAGGTACACACCAGAAGAAAATAAAAAGCGTTTTCAGCAAATCCAGATCCTAAGACACAAGATGACTAAATTTGAAAAATGGCCTGAGATGTTACAACAAATGCATGAGGACTGGAAACACTGGATGAATGACAATAATTACATCGATTTTACAGGTATGCTTGAGCTTGTGTTGTGGCAGGGACTGAGACCGAATATCGATATTTTGCTGGTTGATGAAGCCCAGGATGTATCGAGCCTGGCAATAGCCGTGCTGGAATTATGGTCTGAGGATTGTGTTAGCACTGTATACGTTGGTGATTCAGATCAGGCTATTTTAAGATTTGCCGGAGCGGTACCCGAGGCATTCATAAATCTGAATCATACATGGACTCATGTGCTTGAGCAGTCGTACAGGGTTCCTCGAAAAGTTCATGAGTATGCCATGAGCATTATCAGGCAGGCAGAAAATAGGGAGGATGTTGATTATTTGCCTACAGAGATTGAAGGCCAGGTAATTAAAGGATGTCATGAACCTGATTTATCGTTGGATGGCACTCACATGATATTGGGAAGATGCAATTTCCACTTGAACCGGTGGAGGGACTGGTTAATTAAACATGGAGTAACTTTTCATAATCCGTACCGGCCTGGAGATAAAGCCTGGAATCCTCTAAATACTAAATTGTGGAGAGCTGCCAGGAACTACATGCAGTTCAAAGATGGAGTTGAGTTGAAGGCTTTTGAATTTGCCGGAATGATAAAAGAGATGCGGAGCGAAGGAAATTTGGTAAGGGGGGTGAAGAAAGACCTGGATGGAATAATCGGAGATGTGGAGTTCTTCGATTTGTTTGCCGGAATTAGTTTAGGGATATTCACAGATGAGTTTTTGACATTCAGGAAAGAGTTTTCAGAGGTTTTCAATGTTAAAGGGCAGAGCGGGGAAGTGTTGCTGAGAGTACAAGATATTATGGAGGAGCCAAAAACAATAATTGGAACAATACATTCAATTAAGGGAGGAGAGGCGGATAACGTCTGGATCGATACGGGAACCTCGTGGAAATGTTTAAAGGCAAGTGTGGAGAGCAGAGAAGCATTCTATGATGAATGTCGCGTGGGGTACGTTGGGGTGACCAGGGGGAGATTTAGCGTTGGGTTGATGGAAGGGGGAGGACGTAAGAGTCGGGTGTGGGGATGAGGGGGGATGGGGAGGAAAATAAATTAAAAATATGGGACAGCTTAAAACAGAACGAATAAAAAAACAGGAATTAGATTTCACCTATAATATCTATGTGAACAAAGAAGGTCAATTCTCAACCACTTTGTCTCCTGATGTTGTTAAACTCTTTGAGGATGCAGGTATTGAATTACATCAAAATAGAATGAAAAACTCAGGATATTTTGTATCAAATACATATGAAGGCCTGAAAGATAGCATCGAAAATGTTATCAACGAATACTATAGCAAGGAACTTTTAGAAAGCAAGATTGTTATTCGATATATTATTCAAACAACCTGTTTATATTGTTTAGATATAGATAGCAACATAGTACCCAATGGAGAGAAATATTGGACAAAAACAGATTCTTATAGTTGGAAAGAGGGAACGATTGAACAGCATGAACAAAGGCCACAATCATTTGGTTTTAATGTATATGCTAAACCCTACAGAAAAGAAACCAGCAAGTTTAAATCTGGTAGAATAGAAACTAAATACGAGTTTCTTCATCACGAAACTGAGCGCGGTACTTATCTGGATTGGCTTAATTCTTTTGTCTCTATGACAGCTCCAAGAGGTGAGAATATCAAGGAAATTGATTACACAGAGGAAGCAGCAGCATTTTTTGTTGAGCTTTTGACTTCTATTTGCCAATTAAATGAAAAAATAAAGGATTTTTTAACACCGGATAAACTTATAAAAGTCATAGAAAATAAACAAAAGTTACTTGCTTAATAAACAAAAGCACACGGGAAGCACATCAATATCCGGCATTTACGGAGAGTGACGAAGATGGAGGGAGAATATACAGAAATATTTCTGTGTAGGGAGTTGTTAGGTGGAATAATAAATCGGGAGGAGATCATGAAGAAAAAATCGCTGAAATCAGCCATAGAAGTGGCTCTCAACGGAATGGATTTTAAAGTGGATGAAGCTCCGAATGGTCATTGTCATGTAACGATAAACAATCCAGAATATGACCGGAAAACTTATCCACCAAGATACGTTTTTTGGGTGGCGCAATCAGAAACCATGCTAATCGTATCGGAAGAGAGACCAAGCGGAGAGTTATTTGTTGCTCGCGACGCCAAGTGCCAGATGCTGGCAAGATTGATACAGGCATATTTTGCGGCCTAACAATGCAATTCAGCCGACCGGCAAGGGTAGTGGCTGATTGTGGCGTTATCTGAGAGGTAAAAATGTTTGAAAAATTAGAGCATTGTCCAGAATGTGATGAAGAATTACGCGGGGCTGGCTATGATTTCCAGTATTGCTGGATTTGTGGATGGGGAGTTAAGGAGAGAGGTCCATATTGTTCAGATCACTCAGATAACAAGGCAATCCAGCCGATACCATAGGCGCGGCTGATTTGCGGCGTTAGATGGAATTTTATGGAGGATATTATGGCTACCATTGAAGAACAATTTTGCATGATGGAAGATTGGTCAAAGGAAGACAATGAAGATGGCATCTGCATGCACTGTGGAGCGAAAGCCGAAGAAGGCAGAGTTTGTGACAGTTGTTATAGCAAATATAGCCCTGGCATGCTGGCAGAATTGGAGGGATAAAATTCCATCTAACAAGGCACTAAAGCCGACCTCGTAAACTCGGCGCCTTAGCTTTTCGATAGATTGCTAGGAGATAAATATGATTTGTTATTATTGTAATCAGGCATTCCGAGGCGATGAAGGCCAAGTAAAATGTAAGATTAGCGGGAAGGAAATTCCAGGGCCTATATATTACAGTAAGCAACCCTGCAATTGTCCCTTGGAGAAACAATCAGGGAGCAATCTATCAGATAAATCCAGTGGACAAATTACCAAGTGCGAATATTGTGGTCGTGAAGATTCTACAGTAAAAACCCTTTGTGGCAAATGCCGTATGTAATTTGCCACTGATTCAAGCGTTAAATGGTTCTAAAATGATAATCAATCTCACTAAATTATTGGATATAGCCACCAGGACAACTCATATCGTCTACGATCCTTTTGAGACAACTGATGGGTCGTATTATGTCAATAGGCTGGAGGGAACAAGCCCGGAATTGCCTTACAGTTTTGAACTTGAACCATCTAACAACCCCATACATCCGACCTGAGTACAGGCGGCTGATAGGGGCGTTAGGCCCAGAAAAGGGGCGGAATGTGAGGTAGCGCTGCTGAAGAGCATTCGACAGCATATCCCAATGCAGCTTTTAGCTGCTGGCCAGCAGTTCGAGGCTGAAATGAATATGTTGTTCCAGGTTCAAGACCTGGCGTCGCCTTTTGTGGGCCTAACAAGCAAATCCAGCCGACAGCTAAAGCTGCGCCTGATCGCAACGTTATATTGTGAAATAGCATGGAGGGGCATTGAGGGCATATTATTGGGATAATGAGTTTTACATATATGTTAGCTGTTAGACTTTTATGAATAATTCATTGCCCATAATCTTAGATGCCTGTTGTGGCCCTCGGTCGTTTTGGTTTGATCGAAATGACAATCGAGCAGTTTTCATGGATTGCCGAGAAGATAAATATATCGTTGACAGGGGTACGCCCGGCACAAAAGGGCGGAATCCCGTTATAGTGCGGCCACAGGTCATGGCTGATTTTACGCAAATGCCCTTCCGCGATGAAATATTTTGGCAGGTTGTCTTTGACCCCCCGCACTACACGAGTAAGTCTATGACCGGAAATTCAAAACTTGCACATCAGTACGGCATGTTATTTGCCGGGTGGGAAGTAATGATAGAGGCGGGGTTCAAAGAATGTTTCAGGGTGTTGCGACCTGGTGGGACATTGATTTTTAAATGGTGTTCAACGGAAATAGCGTTGTCCACCGTGCTTGGACTCACATCTCATAAACCGCTTTATGGGCACCGTACAGGGAAAAAACAGGCAACACACTGGGTATCGTTCTGGAAGTCTAACCAGGCGCTGGAGATGGACGGGCAAAAAGACGCCCGCCACTCAGCTTAATCGTTAAATGGAATTACTAAGAGGACAAATCAATGATTGAGGATAAATCAACAGAGCAAGTAAGGCCAACGGTTTTGCTCAAGATGTACGAACTTTTATTGGAATTAGCCTTACCTGGTCTATCTGTCCAGTTAAAGAAGTCACCCCGTGCTTTTGAGGCAGGTTTTGATTACTGGATTAATAAATCTATAAAAAAAGTTATGAAAAAACAGGGCGTAATTCCATCTAACAATCCAATCCAGCCAACCGCTAAACGCGGCGGCTGATCGCAACGTTATGTTTCTAGATAGGAGGGATTAACGATGAAATTGTCTATTCAAGGTTCAGATAATTCAGAGACTGCTTCTGCCATTGAAGCGATTACCGGAACTACAGTTATGAATACCGAAGCGTTCAAAGGTAAAGATGATGGTCATAAGTTTGGTGCAGGTCAAAGATGTAAATTAGTTGGATTAGAAGACTATCCTGAATTTAACGGAGAAATTATTGAGATCACATCTATTAGAGAAGATGGTCCTCACGGAAAAGCATATTATTTTAAAGCAGACAATTTTCTGATC
>Ga0315547_1001267_pt1 | contig 20612 bp, 21 predicted proteins | sample SalMarSW160240MG_2_FD_202542 | JGI IMG/M metagenome (GOLD analysis project Ga0315547, IMG submission 202542) | Salt marsh sediment microbial communities from the Plum Island Ecosystem LTER, Massachusetts, United States - Salt Marsh Sediment SW1601-240 ...
CAAGTAAAGAAAGCAACTCCTTAATCTGGGGCAAAGGACTTTCAAAGAACGAAGAAAATCTGTTTCTTTAAACTTAGATCTAGCTATCTATATTATACCAGTGAAGGACGTTCCATGTTGTTGACTGTAAAGAGCAGCGCGGGTAGCCGCACCCTTTAGGGTGCGTATAAACGCAGGCTAAAGCCTGCGACTACCGAGATTGCTACGTTCGCAATGACGGGGTTCACTAAGTATTTACCGCAAATCACCGCCCGACGGATAACTGATTATATACGAACTTCGCTTTTTGTTAAATTGGCCGGTGGGTGTTTGGATTGAACGTTCACACATTCACCAGCCGCTATCAGTGAAGGCTGGAGTTTTAAAGGCATGTGTATGAGCGCGGCAAACCACAAAGTCCGTAGTAGGCAAAGCGTGACGATTATCATTTTTCAGTGCCGCCTTCGTTTTCCCAAGAGAATAATATCGCGCAAGGCCTCCTTGCTTTTATCAGCCATCCATTACCAAACCCAGCACTTAGTCAAAAACTCTCTAAAGGAAAATGCTGGATACAGAAAGAGGAGAGCAAAAGCCTATCTTGCTCTCCTCTTGCTTTTACTATAGGCTATAAGGGGAAGTCAAAGTTTTGGTCACTTGGTTCAGAAAGCCCACCCTAGTTTGATGGCAACAGTCGGTCCAAGTCCTCCTACATCAATGTCTTTACCACTCCTTTGAAGATAAATGGCCCCGCAGGACCATTCAGCGGTAAGATTCTCACCCAGGAGATATTTGTAGCCCATATTAACTCCAGCACCTACCACAGAAACCGAAGCTCCCCAGTCCTCTTCTGTTCCCCAATCAGCTCCCGCACCAAAGCTTCCGTAGAAACCCCACCATAGACCTTGTGGCGCAGTAGGCTTAAAGTAATTCTTAAGGCCCACTGTTGCTCTAACACCCAACGCTTTACGGCTAAAGGTAATGGCCGGGGTTACATAAAGACTTGAGCCGGGACTGGTTACTTTCTCGTACTCAAGACCAAGTCCTCCCCGGAAAACTGCCGTCCCCAGCTTAGGCTTTTCCTCATAGAGCTGAACAAGACCAGCCCCAGTCACACTAACTACCCTCTTGGGTCTTTCCTGCGCCAGGGCTGTGCTTCCCCACGTCCCTGATATTAGCACCACCGCTAATACCAACCAAATTCTCTTTATTGTTCCCTTCATTTTCCTTTCCTCCTTTTTTGAGTCTTTGTGACCCATTTAACTTACCACTCTTCTTTTTTTCTTCTGCTTTTCTTCGATGGCTCACCCCCTTCGTCTCGCTGTCAATTTCGGGAGACCTTTCGGAAAATTGCGAGAGCTTATATAAAAACTCTAGAAAGTCAACAGGTTATTCTTTGTAATCTTCCTTTCTCTGAGCCAGTTCCGGATCATCTTCTTTCTTTTCTCCCCTAAAGCTTCAGAGTTATCCCATGACTTCCACTTATCGTCTCCGGTGCTGCGCCTTTTTGCTTTTCCAGCGTAGCTTCAATCTCTTTTTTCTTCTATTTCTGTTCTTTCTGCCCATATAGACCTGCTGAAGTCCTTGGTATATTCGTCGTTAGACATAAGAACTGGTCTAAGCCGGACCAGAGTATGGTGACTTCTTCATGCCTTGCAAAGTTCTGACTATTTAGTCATAACCGACTAGATAGTCAGATAATTATAATGATTTTTTAGAAAGTGTCAAGGGGGGTATCTCAAAACACTAGGATGTAACTGTGACAGAGCACCGGGTGGTTAAGTTAAGATTGGCAGGACCCCTATTGCATCCACGGCCACAAATATGGGAATAAATGCCAGTAATAAATTCTTGATCATAGTCACGGTCCGGTTCTAAAAATGATTACATAACGAAGGCTGCCGTTTCTGAGCTAATAGAAGCTACCGTTTGTTCAACCCGTCCATCGATTGCGGCAAGGATAGTTTTGCGTGTCTATTTAGGATCGGCTCGCTAAAAGAGTTTTTCTGTTGATCCATTTTCTTATATCCCGTTTCTTTTATTCTTTTTTAAGGTAGCTCTGACGATTGAAAAGGAAAATTGAGTAATGTGGCGAAGTCCCCCTACGGTGGAAAGATTTCTCGTGGTTCTTCCTATCTCCGACATAAGTTCATGGATAACAATTCTTTCTTTAATTTCTCCAATCTCTTTTACCCTAGCCAGTCGATGAATGGAGTATAGGCCGATCAGGAATGCTAAAAGGAAGAAAAAATCCCACTGTTGGAGATTCAATGTTTGAAAGGCTAGGTCCTTTCCCGGGCTTGTCCATCTTAGGGTCCAAGAAAGTTCTCGTTCAGCGAAGAAGTCCGCAAATCTGCCGCCTAGAACCGGAGCAACACCCGCTGCCAAGGAGTTAATAAAATTTGTAGTAGCCAAAAAAGCGGTTGCCTGTCCCTTTGGTGCCAGCTTAAGCCCAATATTTCCTGACGCAAGACTTACTCCTGCAGCAGAAATACCGGTAAAAATGTGTATAGCCACCAACAAGGGGATAGTTAATAGGTACTTTTCAGGCATCGTGGTAAAAGTCCAGGCGAAAATGCACCCGATAAATAGGGGTCCGCTCACCCGGAGCACCGATTTGTTACTAAAACGATCAGAGAATTTTCCCCACACTCGAAAAAAAGCAAGACTTACGAGTTGACTTACTACCGCAAGGACAATAACAAAGGACATATCCAGCTCGAGTCTTTTCAGCATGTATACTGTAAAAAAGGGAGCTGCTAAGTTGACTGCAAAGCTCCAGGAACTCAAAAATGCAATGAGGTTCTTAAAATTGGGATCTCTAAGTGGTTGTAAGATTAATTTCAGAAAATTTGGCTTTTCTTTTGCTGCTGGCATCCGAGGCTCTGGTATGGTTGATATAACGTAAATTCCGAGTATACCCGCAAGACATCCCAAGAAAAAGAGGGCCGAGTAACCATACAACTCGTAGGAGGTAGGAAACAGTCTTTTCCAGTAGTCAATATAGAAACCGGCAGCTAAAGAAAGGGGAATTCCTAATGCGGTAGCCAAAGCCATTCGCTTCGAGAAAAAAGATCCCAATCGACCTTGTGGTACCAGATCACGCATCCAGGAACTCCAACCGGTACTTCCAATTGCAACAAGACTCGAGCGAATTAAAAGAGCTATAATAAGAATGATTAATCCTGCTTCAATTGAAAAAAGGAAGGGAATTAAGCCGATTAAGAGCCAGAATAGTCTTGCTGGTGTCAACATATAAACACAAATTGCTCGCCTGTTCCGTATTTTCTCAACCAAATAGATCGAAGGGATTTGAACCAACTGGGCCAACGCAGGGATGGCAGCCAAGAGTCCAATTACTGTATTGGAGGCTCCAAGTTTCAAGGCAAAGGCAACCAGAAAGACACCCCCTGTCAGGGTTACCATCGCTTGAGAAGTTAAACCATCCTTTATGACGCTTTTAAGGCCGGATTCGATTTCTTGGTCCGTTAACGTGTCTTTAACTGGGAATCTCATCTTAAATCCCCTTGAAACTGAGAGAGGACAGCACGAGGTCGTAAGGAATTGGAGCTTTCATCTAACTTACTTCCCTCATTTCTGTAAAGCTGCCATAGCAAATGAGGTTATCTCCAGCATGGAGCTTATGGTTCCCCCTGGCCACCAAAATCCTTTCTTCGTCTCTTTCGATAGCTAAAACCAGGATTTTCTTTTTTCCCAAATCAGAGCTAGCCAAGGTTTTTCCCACAGAGGGCGATCCTTCATGTAAGGTAATCTCACCGATGCCGAAGTCTTCCCCGAGATCGAGTATCCGCTCTATAGTCCTTTTCTGAAGTTGGAATTTTTCTCGAAGTTTTTCCTCGATTTTCTTAGAGAGCAAGCGGGCGAGCCTGGTGTGAGTCGCCATTTTAAATATCAGATAAAGGGCGATTATGAGAACAATGAATCGCAGTATTGCCCAGGAGGAGGTTACCGTGAGAAATGAAGAAACCAGTCCCGCAATGACTGCCACCGTTCCAGCATTTCCGATGATCATAAGAAGAGAAATTATTCGGCGCCTCATTGGATGGTTAAGCACCAGTTCTGCTTCTCTGGTGGTAAATCCGGTACCGGTGAGGGCCGAAAGAGCCTGAAAACTTGCCGTGGGCTTATCAAGACCGGTGAGCTGAAGGGCTACCATAGCTACCTCTCTTATCATAACACTGACAAACACGACGACGATTATAAGGATAATTCCACCCATTAGCTAAACCTCCCAACTTTTTATTATTTGACTTTTTTAAAATCTACTCTGAAGCTTATTACTCGCAACATAGTTTGTTACCTCCCATAAGACACGGAGCTAGATCAACCTTTTTACAGCCACTTTTTTCTCTTACAGTAAACTAACATTAAAATGCCTATAACAACCATCGCCACCAAAATGAGAGGATAAGCCCAAAACCATTCAAGTTCGGGCATATATTTAAAGTTCATCCCATAAATACCTGCTATGAAAGTCAAAGGAATGAATATGGTAGCAATAATGGCTAATACTTTCATAACCTGGTTCATTTTATTGCTGATGCTGGAAAGATAAATATCAAGCATCCCAGAAAGGATATCCCGGGAGGAAAACCAACCTTTTTTGATCTTTTCTTGATGAATCTGGGCATTACAATTCACCTCCCGCCGAGTAATATAACAGATAACGGTATGTGTGTAAAAGAAGTTTTGCGTAAGCAGAATTTAGACGGGGAAGCAAAGTCTTTTACACCGTGATAGGCGTAGTTTTAACATCATAGACGGCCATCTTTAATTCCCATTTGTTCGGCTTCCTCATGGAAATGTCTGTTTTCTTAAGAGTTAAAATTTTCTTTCTTTGCAAGAATCCAGACTTTCATTTCTCTTTCGCTCCTCCATTTGGTTTTTTTTCGAATTCGGTCTCCTCCAAAAGTTTTAACCTTTGCTCAGCGGCCTGCAAGATCATTTTCAGCATTTCATCATACAAAATTCCTGCAATTTTTGCCATCTTGGCAAGATGACCATCCCAGCACCAACCCGGGTTGGGATTCACCTCAAGGAGTTTTGGATTACCTTCTGAATCAAGCCTCCAGTCAAATCGGCAGTAGTCCCTGCATTCAAGCCGTTCAAATAGTTTCAAGCAACATTCAACAACGAATTTTCCCGTTTCATCAGGTAGTTCTGCCGGAATGGAACGAAGATTCCAGTATGGAGAATCAGGGAGCCATTTGGCTTCGTAGCCACAGATTTTTGGAAACCCTTCTGGAAGCAACGAGTAATCCTCTTCTACAATTGGCAAAACAGCGTAAGCCTCAGGAGAGTTACCAATGACACCCACAGTTAAATCTTTTCCGGTAAGGAATTCCTCAACAAGAATGGGTTTATCATAGCCAAATTTTTCTCGTATTTCGGAAATCGCATTCATGAGCTGCTCAATACTGTATGCTACACTCCTTTGGGTGATCCCAAAGCTGGAATCCCCAAAGTTTGGTTTTACGATGACCGGAAAATCAAATGGAAGTTCAAAAGTTGTATCTTCTGGCCTGATGAAAAAGGATTCGGGTACAGGAATTTCTATCTCCTTGGCGATGCCACGTACCAATGATTTGTCGTAGCAGTGAGCGAGACACTGAGGTCCAGCTCCAGTGTAGGGAATTCTAAACACGTCCAGTAAGGCTGCTACATGGAGTTCCTTTGTCTCATCATTGCAATACCCTTCGTCACACAGATTCAAGACCAGGTCCAATTCCCCTTTTTCTTTGAGTTTAATGAGGTCTTGAATTAGGGTGTCGTGATTGGTAAGGTATGTGAAGGAGTGATTTGCGTTCTGCTGGAGTACCCTCAATGCTCCTTTCAGTTGATCGACTGCATAGAGGTCATCGTCATCAAAAACGCCCCAAGGCTTCACAGGATCAGCTTTTGTGGGATCACCAAGAATCACAACTACATTTCTTGAACTCATTTTTTTCTTAACTTTTATTGGCATCCACTCTTTACGGACTACGCCGCTTACAATGATTCTTTTCTCCATCATCCCAAAATCCTCATTGCGCTTTGAATCGGATGATACCGGCCCGTGTGCGGTGATGTCGCTGAAGCCCGCTGTTTTCAGGAGTTCACTCAGGCTCTCATGGCCGTACAGTCTCTCAGCATAAAATTGATCCGTAATAATACCTTTTTCCACATGGGTAACCACTTCTCGTGAGATTAGACACTGTTTGTCCAATGAAAGGGAACGCTCCCGACAGACAAAACGCTTTTTGTCTATCCATTCCCAGGACCTCCTTTGAAAGCGTTCCCGCAGGTATTCTCCATCAGCAACATCAATGAGAAGTCGTCCCCAGGGCTTGAGAATCCCGAAAACCTCTTTTAGAACTCTCAGGTCGCCCTGAATGGTTTCAAAATAGCCAAAACTGTTGCCTAGTATCATCACCACATCAAAGGTATCGGGTAGGTATGGGAGCTTCCTGGCGTCCCCTTCCCTAAATCTAACGTTCAGCCCTTCTTCTTTTGCTTGTGTTCTCGCTTTTTGAATCAGGTAGTGCGAGCGATCCAGACCCTCAACACTTTGAAACCCCCGTCTCGTCAGTTCAAGGGAGTGCCGTCCCTGTCCACAACATAGATCCAGAATTCCATCTTCTGGTGAGAGCCTGAGAATTCTCAAGAATAAGTCAACTTCCTTCCTGGTGATGTCCTGATCATCTACCACGTCTGCATCTGTTCTTAAGTAGATTGAATTGAAGATGCGTCGCCACCAATCGGGTTGTACATGTTCCTCTAAATTGAGTACAGGCCCAAGGGATTTGGTGCCTGCCACGATGGCTTTTCTCCCTTGCGGAGGTTCGGATTTAGATGATTTTCCCTTCATGCTTTTATCCTCCTTGTGCCAAAATTGCGTCTAACTTGTTGATACCGACACAGTCGCATGTTCTTCGAATTTTGGAGTATAGGCGACAATGTCGCACCTACATCACTGTCTAAACTTACCCCTTATTCAAAAATTCCCTAATTGCATCTTTGGGGGATAAATTAAGGTAAAGCTAAGTGGTTGTCAACCATCGTATCCCAAAAGAGTTTTGAGGGCTCCAGTGGAGATTCCTTTTTAATTAATTCTCCGTCTGCTACTCAAAGGCCAGCTTTTCCTAAAAATCCCTCTATCCCACAACTGGCTTGGGAAAAATCTCTTGACAGAGGAGCTTCAAATTTGGCAAGTTCTTACAGTTGTCTTGGCTCAAGAAAGTCTCTCAATTAGAAATCGGATAATTAGGTGATAACAGGGGCTATTAATATATGCAGAAACAAATGCTGTTTCTTTATGTTGATGAGTCCTTTTGAGTAAATTCCATTCTTTTTTTGGGATCATAAGAGCTTATCTCTCCTTGACCTATCGTACATACAGTTTCAACTAAATAATCAGCTATCAGCTCTAACCAGTTTTCTATGCGCTTTACCCCTGCTGGAAAGTCATTTACTTCCAGGGCATAGTAACCATCTTCACTCTCTAGCAAATCCATTCCCCCTATCACCATTTCCATGCTATCGAAACAGCGCAGGGCCCCCTCCATTATCTCATCCGGAAGGAATACCTCCCAGGCCTTATCCTCATTGGGATGGAAAAAACTCTTAACCACCTTCCCTATCTTATAGATTCTGGTTACACTGTCATTATTGGAAATAAATTTTTGTAGATATATCCACTTTTTCCGCAAATTCTTTAGACTCTCTACCGATTTTACATATATTATTCCCTTTGAACGCCCATATAAAGGCTTCACCAGAGCGGGAAACATAGAACCATCCACATTTTCTAAAATTTTTTCCTTTGAAGCAAATACTGTTCTCGGTACCTTCAAACCCGATTGTTTCATAATCTCATCGGACATGAACTTATTACTACTAAGGCACAAAGCCCGGTAGGAGTTTATCACCACAGTTCCCATCTCCTCAAGGTATTGGGCAAGCCACAGATACTCGCGCTCAAGAATCCTTACTATCACAGCATCGTAGCCCCTTAAGGAGGAAATATCGGGATTAATCACGCAGGGGCTAGTTATTTGAGAACCTATACCCTTGTTTAGGAGGTAATTATTTAAAGATATGATAGGCGATTTGGATAATTCGAATTTTTCTGAAGTAAGAAGTCCTACTTTCATATAATCTCCTTTGTTCCTTTGGACAATGAATGTTTTCTCTACCCTTGTTTACTATAAAATTAACCTGGGTTTCTTGCCCCCGAGCCACTCTGCAGCCGATTAATTTATGAGTGTCTCTTTTCTTCTTTTTGTTCAGCGGCTATGATCCCGCGCAAAAAAGTCTGGGTAATAAGTTCTGCCTTATCCACAAAAGGTCCCTTTCTTTCATTTATTATCCATTGGGAAATAAAACCGATAATGATGCCGTGAAAAACATACGCTTGATTTGCTGAATTAAATGGTCGAAAAACTCCCTTTCTAATTCCATCATCGAGAACATTGGCTAAAAAACTTATATATTTTTTATAATTACTCTGCATCTTTTGTGTGTATCGGCTTTCAAAATCCTGATGTAGCGCTCCTCTTATGAAGAAAAGAACATTGAAAAGAGCCCTTTTTTTCTCAAAAAAAGTAAAATGGGCATTGACCAATTTCTCGATTACCTCGTGAGGATCCTCTATCCCAGCTATTTATCGCTTACAGTAACCGAGTAAGTCATCAATACTCTTTTTGGTTAAATACGCCACAAGATCCAACTTATTTTTAAAATGGCAGTAAATAGTGCCCTTTCCCACATCGGCTTCTTCAGCAATCTCGTCAAGCGTAGCTCGAAAGAGACCTTTCTTGGAAAAAGTTTTGTACGAAGCACGGATGATTTTGTTAGAAGTATTGATTTTTCTTCTCTCCCTTCGGCTTAACACCTGGGTCATTTTTCTCCTCCGATTATCAATTATTTAATAAAAAGTATCTTTCTATCAGTTTTGACTATTTAGTCATAATCGACTTAATCGTCAGATAATTATAATCGTTTTAAAAAGAAGTCAAGGGGTATATTCGACTTTTGCTGAAAAATTCATATAGTTTTCCCGTCCCAGACTTTCTCCTTGACATCACTCCTAAACTGCACTAGATTATAACAGGGTAAAGAGAATGCTGGCCAAAGTTTACTCTAGCGCTCTTCAGGGAATAGATGCTTATCCTGTGGAAGTTGAAGTAGATCTAGCCCGAGGCCTTCCTAAGTTTAACATTGTTGAGCTTCCCGATGCTGCAGCAGGTTCTCGCAATATCCTTATAAAGACTAATTGGTAAGCCTTTCAGAGTTTTGTGAAAGGCACAATAATAAAATCAAGAGGAGGTGATAACAATGGCCATGTGGGATCCGTTCAGGGAGTTTGCTCGGGTGGAGCAAGAAATGAGGAGAATGTTCGATGATTTCTGGGGTCGGGGAATACGACGAGAGGCGCTTCCTGGTCCGCGGGGAGCTGGAGTGCCTGCAACAAAAGAGCGAGGTTTAATTGGCACTCCTGCAGTAGATCTGGTAGAGAAGGGAGATACGCTGGTTTTACGTTCTGAGATGCCTGGGCTCAAGAAAGAGAATATCAATATCTCTGTTACCGAAAATGACATCAGCATCTCAGGAAAGGTAGAGAGAGCAAAAAAAGAAAAAGCAGAGGATTACTACTACTCTGAAAGAGTATGCAGTGCCTGGGAGCGAACGATTCCCCTTCCGGTTAAGGTAAAATCTGAGCAAGTTAAAGCTAAGTATCAAGACGGGGTACTGGAAGTTACTCTGCCCAAAACTGAAGAAGCCAAACGAAAGAGAAAAGAAATAAAGATTGAGTAAGTTTAAGGGCTGCCCCTTTTTGAGGGGTAGTCCTTAAAGCCAACCAACTTCAGATTGACTAGGCTTAAGAATTGACGCATACTTAAAAGAATAGAAAAAACCGAAGTTGTAGACTCAGAAGCAGTGTGTAGCGCTCGGGAAAGGTAAAGGGTTTTTCTTGCAAGTCAAGCCTATGAGACAGCCAATAAAGGGCGCAGTCCCGTTATGAGGGGGTGGCAGAATGGTAGAAGAATATGCAAAGGGGTTTTATGAGAATTGCTTGAAATCAAAATGCAACTATTCAGTTCCAGGAAGGCTCATAAATAGACTAGTTGTGCTGACGATGGGCTTGATATGTTTCACAGGGTCAGCTGAGCTTGGAGCCCTTAGCGCTCAGGCTTTGTCCGATCGGGTCAGTGAATTCCTGCGAAGCCGAATCGAAGTGGCAGGATTTGCTCCGAAGATCACGGTTGGAGAAGAACTCATCCATGCCTCGGTGATGTTGCCGCGTTTTTATGAGCGTCGAATCTACCGGCCTGCCTGGAGTGATGGCCATGGTCCTCTTCCTCAAGTGGAAGCTCTTATCAAAGCAATCAATGAGGCTGATCGCGATGGACTCAGGCCGAGTGACTATCATTTGGCAAAGATCGAGGCCACGCTGAGAGAGGTGCGGCAAAATCAACGTAAGAAAAAGCAGCTTGAGCCCCGCAGGCTGGTCGACCTTGATCTACTGTGTACCGACACCTTCTTGCTCTATGGTTCTCATTTATTGGCGGGCCGCATCCACCCCGAAACCATCGATCCGGAATGGCATGCCAACCGCCGGCAAGTCGATCTTGCTGGACTTCTTCAGACCGCTCTCGATTCAAACCAGATTGAAAAAGTCTTGAGAGGTTTGCTTCCACCACATCCGGGTTACGCAAGCCTCTGCCAGGCTCTGGCCCGCTATCGAGACATTGCCTCAAAGGGCGGTTGGCCTATGATACCTGCCGGCCCTAAAATGAAAAGAGGTGATCGGGGGGAACGCGTTGTAGCGGCGCGCAACCGGCTTATTGCCGCAGGAGATCTTGCCTCTAGGTTATCCAACGAGGCAGACTTATTCGATGGTGCCTTAGAGGAGGCGGTACGGAGGTTTCAAAATCGGCACGGGTTGGAAGTGGACGGAGTCATCGGACCTATGACTCTGGCTGCCCTGAATGTGCCGGTGGAAGAGCGCGTGCGGCAGATTGAGGTCAACCTGGAACGCTGGCGCTGGCTTCCCGAAGATCTCGGGCAACGCTACATCCTTGTCAATATTGCTAATTTTGAATTGGAGGTAGTGGAGAAGGGCCAGCCAGTGATGATTATGCAAGTCGTGGTCGGCAAACCATATCGGCGCACCCCGGTCTTCAGCGACAAGATGACCTATCTGGTGTTGAGCCCCTATTGGCATATTCCCCCCAGCATCGCCGTCAAGGATAAGCTACCCTTGATCCGCAAAGACCACACGTATTTGGCCACCCACGACATTAAGGTTTTTCAAGGCTGGGGTGCAGAGACTAGAGAAATTGATCCCCAGACCATCGATTGGTCCAAGGTTACCGCCAAGGACTTCAATTACCGACTCCGTCAGGAGCCTGGACCGCTGAATGCGCTGGGCCAGGTAAAATTCATGTTTCCCAACAAGTTCAATGTGTACCTTCACGATACCCCCTCCCGAGAGCTGTTTGGCAAGACCGTGCGGACATTCAGTTCCGGGTGCATCCGGATCGAAGAGCCCATTGAGCTGGCAGAATATCTCTTGCGGGGTGATGCCAAATGGACCCAGGAAAATATACTCGCCGCCATCGATAGGCGAGTAGAACACACTGTACGCTTGCCAGAACCAATGTCGGTACATCTCCTTTACTGGACGGCATGGGCAGATGAGGAGGGATCAGTTCAATTTCGCGGCGATATTTACGGACGCGACCAGCTGCTGGATAAAGCCCTGCGAGAGAAACCACCCCACCCTTAGGAGTCCGAAAATGGATCAGTTGCCTCAGAAGTCGCCCTATACCCTGAGCCGAGGAATCCAGATTCTGATTATTGTCCTTATCGTACAAAACCTAGCGGCTGGACCAAGCAGGGGATTCTCTTCTGGGAAGGCCGGATTCGCGGTGAAATTCAAAGATGAGGTATCGCCATACCGAGTAATCGGGATTTTCGTCCTCCCCAATGAGAGACTCACGCTCCAGGTACTGAATAACGCCAATAAGGACTCCTATGTTCTAGAGGTGTCGGCTGGGAAAGTTACGCCAATTGCTGCCAACAAGTGGCACTGGCGAGCCCCAGGGGAAGCTGGGCTCTACCCGGTTAAGATAATTCAGCCGCACACTGCCGATTCTATTACGCTCAACATTTTTGTCATGGTTCCCTACAATCGTTTGAAGGGAGAGTACCTTAATGGATACCGCATCGGTACCTACCCTTCTGTATTATTCAAGCAGCTATCGATCTACAAGCCACCGAAGGGGTTTATTGAGGTCACCAAGAAAAATGAGAAAACTTTTGTTGCTCCCCATCTCAAACTGGAGCAATTTTTGTGTAATCAAGAAGGTAGTTATCCCAAATACCTGGTGTTGAAGGAACGACTCCTCTTAAAGTTAGAACTTATTCTGGAGAAGGTTAATGAAGAAGGCTACCGTTGCGAAACCTTCACTATCATGAGCGGATACCGGACCCCTTACTACAACAGGACGATCGGGAACGTGAAATACAGCCGCCATCTCTGGGGAGACGCTGCGGATATCTTTATTGATGAAAATTCCAAGGATGGCATCATGGATGATCTCAACCGGGACGGTAGAATCGACTATCGGGATGCCGCTATTCTCTATGACATAATCGATGGGATGTACGGTAAACCTTGGTATAGGCTTCTTATAGGTGGATTGGCAAGGTACGAAAAGACGGCATCCCATGGACCCTTTGTCCATGTCGACGTGAGGGGATTCCGGGCGAGATGGGGAGACTGACTGGTACCACGTGTGCTAAGTTAAGAGCTATATCTGTCGTCATATAATCATTCTTTTCAAAAGAAGGACATAAATATGATCAAGAATTTGCTATTGGCGTTTGTTCCTATATTTGTAGCTGTGGACGCCATAGGGGTTCTGCCGATTTTTATTTCATTATGAAGAAGAAATTGGTCTTGGCGATGCGGTTTTTCGAGGAGCCATTGGCCTTGAGTTTGAGAAAGTGACGAGTCCGAGCTCCAGTACCTATATCACCCCGGCCGTTTCCTTCGGGCGTAAAGCGTTGGGCGTGAGAGCAACAATGGGTCTCAAGAATTACTTTGAGCCCACTGCACCAGAAGGACTCTGGTGGGGCGTCTTCGGAAACCTTGGTCTGGGAGCTGACTGGGGACCAGAGAAGGATTGGGGAGTCTCGGTTTCTCAGGAGTCATTGAGGAAATTGGTATTGGAACCACCAAAATCAGAGATGTAAGTGGACAGCTTCATATTTTGTTTAACGGGAATATAACTTTAGTTAAGAACTTTACCGCGTTGGTTCGTTCTTTGGTGATTCTGTTTCCAAACACTGACGTGGTCATCTTTCAGCCCCTTTCCTGGGAAGTCACGATGTCGATGATTCTTGTCATCCTAGTGATAATGATTATAAGCGTTGGTTTTGGAAAGGTTCCTGGTAGAATACGTAGTTATGATGAGAGATGGCTGAGGCTAAGATAAGCCGACATCGACTGAATGAGGATAGTAGACAAGGTGACCCCACGTGAGAAAAAAGAGAAAGACTAAAATAGTCTGTACCTTGGGTCCGGCAACTGGTTGTAAAACAGCAATCTATTTCTCAAGAGCCCTTTTAAAGAGAGCGAGATACTCCCTGGCTATTTTTGGCCAAGTGATTCGCCGTCCAAATTGGTAAGCCTTTCTCCGGAGGAGGTTTCGTTCACTCTCATTTTTGAGAAGATCGATGATCTGTTGGGCCATAATCCTGGGATTTCCAGATCTGATCAGACGGCCTCTGCCATTCTTCAGAAGTTCCCGGGCGTACGAATAAGGAGTAGAAACAATCGCTTTACCATAAGCTAGAGCCTGGGTAAGTGTTCCTGAGGAGATTTGCTCCTTCGAGCGGTAGGGGGTAACATAAATATCGGCGGCTGCGAGATACGTAGCAAGCTCATCGGGACTGACGAATTTGTTGTGAAAAACTATGTTCTTTTCCAGTCCCTTCTTTCTCACGAGGCTCTCAAGAAAATGTCTATATTTCTCGCCAGATCGTTTGATGACATGGGGATGAGTTATGCCCAGGATAATATAAAGAACCTCAGGGATTTCTCGTGCTACTGAACCCATTGCTTCAATAGCTGTTTCAATCCCTTTGTTCGAGCTTAATAAACCAAAGGTGAGTATCACAGGCCGTCCCTTAGCTTGGATAGAAGCTTTGTACTCAGATGGATTGAAAAAGGGCACATCCGGCGCTCCATGAGGAATGATAACAATTTTCTCCTCCCGGACCCCATAGACATCTCCTAAAAGATTGAAAGCTCTTTGGACTATTACCACAACGAAGGTTGAATGCTGAGAGATCGTTCTAACAATATCACGTTGCTCTTTTGAATGTTCTTTAGGTGCTCCACCTAGCGAGTGCAGCGTGGTAACTAAAGGTTTTCTCAAATCTTGCAGGAGATTAAGAACAAAAATTCCATTTCTACCACCAAAGATGCCAAATTCGTGCTGCAGGCAAACTACCTCAGACTCCGAGGAATTGAGAAAATGGGCCGCTTGGTGATAGTCTGGTTTCTCTTGGTCATTGATTTCAAACACAACCTCTGGGGGATAGTGAAACTCCTGAGAACTATCACTAAGAGCAACTACTCGGAGAGCTTTATTTTGACCAGAGACCTCATCATAGAGGTCAGAAAGTGCTTTCACCAAATCGAAGGTGAAGGTAGCAATCCCGCACCTACGAGGAAGGTAGGTGCTAATAAAGAAAGCGTTTATAGGTAGAAAGGGTCTTCTTTCACGCACTGCTCTCTATCTCCAGATGTTTTTTCCTGAATCCTGCTTCACAAATTGGATAAGCTCGCTCAGATCAGCGGTGGCTAAAGCAACCGTTGTATCAGCCGCACCATAATAGAGGCGAAGTTCCTTGGTGTCCCGGTCTACCGCTGCCCCTGTGGGAAAAACCACCCCGGGTACATTGCCTCTCTGCTCATAGGCTTCAGTGGGACTCAAAACCCATTGCTCGCTACGAGAAATCATTTTCCACGGCTCATCCAGGTCTAGTAAAGCTAAACCCACCCGATAAACGCTACCGGAGGCAGCCACTCTCACACCATGGTAAACGAGGAGCCAACCCTCGGGAGTTTCAATTGGTTGGGCTCCCAAACCTACTCGATGGCAGTCCCACCATCCTGGTCTTGTGGGAATAACTACTCGATGGTCTCCCCAATGTTTTAAATCAGGGGAAAAACAGATCCATATGTGAGCTTCTCCTCTAATGATGGGCCGGTGAATCAGGGCAAATCGGCCTTTAAAACGGCGGGGAAACAAAGAGGCATCCTTATCTTCGGGTGGGAGCAAAGGACCCTTACGATCAAAGGTTCTAAAATCTTCAGTCATCATCACTGAAACCAGAGGACCTCCCCGTGAGAAACAAACGTAGGTAATAGCGTATTTCCCTTGTTCTTCTAGCCAAACAACTCGCGGATCCTCGAGGCCGTATTGCTCTTCCCCGATATTCGTGTCTGGCCTCAGAATTAGATCGGGCAAGATAGACCAGTTTTTTTTACCATCTTTGCTTTTAGCGATGGTGAAGTGGGAGAAGCCTCTTAAATCCTCAGTTCGAATGAGAAGGAGTGTCTCGCCTCGAAACTCGGCAGCTGCTGGGTTAAAAACCGCGTTCACCTGATAAGGCCAATATGAGGGAGTAAGGATGGGATTACCAATATGCCGCCGGAAAAGAGGATCAGGTTTTTTGAAGCTCTTCAGTGCTGACAACTGCTGTCATCTCCCTTCGACCTATAAGGCAATATTGTATTCACAAAGTCTCATTATGATTTCCCCGTGGATTTTTACGCGGCTCATTAAGAGATTCTAAGACAAAAAACGCTTAGCGTCAAGCAATTGCATCCACAACAACCTTACAAAAGCAATCTTCTCTACGGTTCAGCCCCTCGATTTCCGTCCTCATTTTTCACTCCTCCATTTTTTCAGGAAATTTGTCTGGTTTAGGGCTAGGACCTAACGGCCCGCTCGTTCTTTAACATGCTAACTTCTGTAATCTGAACTGGAGAAAGTTAGAGAGTCCTCTCGGGCATCTTTTGCGGGGAGCTGTTTACATATGTTTCGGGAAAAGACCAACCAAAGAAAGCATTTTAAGGAATTTTTGGAGGCTCTGATCCTTCTCGGGGGGAAATAGTAACCTGAGGGAAGGGGATACTAATCTTTTCTTTTCTAAATTCTTCAACGATTACCTGCATAAGCTTTCCCCTCAGCTTAATCCAAGGTATTCCCGCATCGGTACTAAACCAGAAAAGTACTTTAAAATTGATCGAGGAAGCATCAAGTGTTTCTAGAGCCACTATCGGTTCAGGATCTTTGAGGATGGGAAGGTCTTCTCTGTTTAAAGCCCTGGTTATCGCTTCTTGAACTTTTTGTAAGTCGCTATCGTAGTCGACTCATACTACTACCTCTAATCTTCTTTGGTTGTACCTAGTGTAGTTTTCTAACACTTCAGAGCACACTTTTCTATTGGGTATAGTGGCAAAAACTCCGTCCCAGGTTTTTAATTTAACCGACCTTAATCCGATATCTAAAACTTTTCCCCCTATATCTCCGATAACTAATGCATCCCCGATCTTAAATGGTCGATCAAAGAAAAGGATGATCCCGGCCAAGAGGTCTGAAGTGATGTCTCTGATTGCAAGTCCGATGACGATCCCAACAATTCCTGCTCCGGCCAAAAGTCCGATTAATGTTCCTCTCAAATGCCAGATACGCAGTACCACAAAAACAGCTACGATATAGAGAATAATCGCAAAGATCTTCTTGATCGGCTGTGCTTCAGGTTCTCCCAATTCCAGCTTGGTGGTAAAATTATCAATCAGCCGGTCTGATACAAGCTTTTTCACCAACCAAGCAGCAGCTACTGCTATAATGGAGTAGGTTACTTGATAAACTACAGCAGGCACCTAATTTTCCTCTTTCTAGAAAATTTCTCCTGTTTTTCTTTAATTCTCTCTTTATATTTTACCTGATTTTTCCAACCTGTCAATACAACCCCTCCCTTGCCACAAATATTTGATGTTGTAGCTCATGATTCGGACATTGGCATAAGCTGAAAGGTAGCAAAGAACTAAGCTAAGCAATACAGTACATACGAAAGCAGCTTTATATCCCATAAATCCTTTCCGATAGACGCCAGTGCAAACCGGATTTTGACAATCTCCCCAAATGGTGAGATAGAGGGCGAGCAAACCTATGAAGCACAGAGTTAGTCCTTCTGCAACCCACTTCATGGTTATGATTCGCTTGCTGTCTTCTGATATGGCCCCGAAACCAGAAACCACAGATTCGGTTGGAATAATGTGAGCCACTCCCCATACCGTGATTACAACAGCGCCTATATATAGCATGATATGATCTGCCCTAGACATCAGCCATCACCTCCTCTCAGCCGAATAGCCGGTCGCTTGTGGATACAGGGCTGTACTCTTACCAGCCATCAAATGGTCCGAAGTCAGATGTTACGATTTATCCGTCGATTGCTGCTCTAAGCACACCAAGGCATCGTGCCGATTCCTGCTGGTTTCCGCCAATCTTTGGCCCCAATAGGTCAAGAATCCAACGACGTCAGTAGCAATCGCCCCCTACACTTAGACGATGGGCTAACCTTCATTTTTTAGTTCTGCCCGGCCATGGAATAAACATAGGCACCCTTTTCTTGTATTCGAGATACTCTCTACCAAGCCGTTTCTCCAGTTCTGATTCTTCAATTACTTTTAACTCAAGGACATTAAGTAGAACAAAAAGTGGAGTGAATATAAAAACGAGAGAAATTGACCTTAATAAAATACCGAGGCCAAACAACCAGATAAATACACCAGCAAGCATGGGATTTCTAACATAGGCATAGGGACCGGTAGCAACCAACTTAGGGGGTGGGTTGAAAGGCACGGGCGTTCCCTTTACATTGATAAAATGCAGAACTGACCATAGATTTAAGAATAGTCCTATGGCAATAATAGGGAGAGACAGAGTGATATTCAATGACGGAGGAAGGAGTTTTGGGAGTGCTAAAAATTCGAACCTTCTTACTGCTTCTCGCTGCCTCATAAAACATGTTAATACATTATAAAACCTTATTTTGGCCGTTTTTGCTTATTTTACCTTCTCTTTTAACCCCTTCCCCGCTCTAAACCTAGGGACTTTTTTAGCTGGGATCTGGATAAATCCTCTTGTCTGAGGATTAACCCCTTTTCTTGCCGTTCTTTTCACAACCTGAAAAGTGCCGAAGCCGACCAATGTCACCTTTTCGTTCCTTCCCAGCGAGTCTGTGATTGCTGATATCATTGCATCAATCACATTGTTAGCATCCTTTTTTGTCAGACCAACTTTCCCTGCCACTTCCTCTACCAATTCTGCCTTGTTCATCTTTTCTCCTCCTATTTGGGTTTATTTGCTTCTAATCAGGCTAAAATAAGCTTATTTGAAAAATAGGAAAAATGCTCTCTTCTCGTTTCAAAATAGATCAATAGGAATTTTCTAGAACTCCCACTTTTCCCTATGCCTTATCTGTGCTTTGATGCTTTTCGAACTACGAAACTACTTTATTTAACCTGCCTTCCTGCCCGATCAATAGTACAATCGTCCCAAATTCTAGTAAGGAAAAGAGCAGTCCGGTCTAACTCGGTTACTCTGCCCTTATTATTAAAGTTAAAAGTTATCTGATTTCATGGAAATTATTTCTGTAAAATCTGTTCGACCTCGTAATTTTGACTTAAAAGCTTTCAAATACATCGCCTGAGACGGTTGTCTCCACCAGTAGGGCCTGAAATACGAGTTTAGGCTGTTCAAATTTCGTCTCCTTATGCGTTAAGCTCTTGGCACACCCCTCAAGATAACCCGCTAATCCTATTCCAAGTTCCGTGTCTATGAACTGGAATCCTTTGGCAAGTCCGAACCGCGCTGATATCGGAGAGGTGTTATGCTTTACCACATCTCTCCCAGCGACCTTCTCCTTAATCTTCCAACCTTCGACTGTCCTCTCGTATCCTGAAGGGTCCATGAATTTGTCGAGTTCAAGACCTGACATGAGGAGTTCCCTAGCATCTGAGCTGCTTGAGGAATAGAAACTAAAGCCAGCCAGGGATGTGTGACCCGCCATCATTGAGGTTATTGCTGACTGCGGATCTGGTTTCTTCGATGCTTGAAAGGTGGATATCTCATAGTGACAGCCCTCGCCAATTGCCTGCTGAGTTTCCTCATCATAGCCAGTCTGCGCCCTATAGGAGAATCCATAGTGGGTCCTATGGCGTCCTTCTTGAATAACCCGCTCATATAAACTGGATGAAGCTCTTCCACCTCGGTGTATCCGCCAAATCTCCAAGGGAACTCAATCTTTTTCTCAGAGGCTTCGACCCCTCCTATGAGAACTCCCCCGTCTTTCTGAGCTTTCCTGTCAGAACTTATTACAATCAACGCTAGTACCAGAAATGAAATTACGAAAGGCTTAACCATGGCTCTTGGCCTCCTCTTACGTCACTTTCTCTCTCAAAACCTTTCCCGGCAAAAATTTAGAGACCTTCTTAGCCAGAATCCGAATAACTTCCCTTCTTTGAGGATTTTCTCCTCTTCTTGCCTTTCCTCCTCTTCCTTCCCGGTTCTTGGATTTTCTTTTCGGTCGGCTCTATAGCAATCTTTCCCTCAGTTTCTTCACCTTTCTCAACCGGCTCTTGCTCTTTCTTTTCCTCAAAAGGAGTCATCCTATATTTTCCGTTGAAAAAAGCCCCTTCCGGAATAATTAAGCCATGGGCCTTGACATCTCCCTCCAAGACTCCTGAGGGGAAAAGTTCTACTTTCCCCTGGCAGTTAATATTTCCTATGACTTTGCCCCCAATAGTTATTGATTTAGCTTGAATATCGGCTTTTACAGTAGCACCTTCTCCCACAATAACATCACCTTCGACTTGGATTTTTCCTTCAATTTTTCCGTCAATACGAATACTGTCTTTATCCTTCAACGTTCCTTTGAACTCTGTTCCCTTCCCTATGATACTTTCGGTTTCGGACTTCTCCTTATGACCAAACATTCCTTATCACCTCCTATAATGCGTTTAATAGGAATTACCCGGTCTTATCGATTCCAGAGTTTTTTAAATTTTGCCATATCCTCCGTGTCAAGTTTATCTCATGCCTCTGCCAGAGTTCTAAACGCAAGAGGAATAATGACAATACTAACGACGATACCGGCTAAAGCAAAGGGACAGATAGGAAGACCCACCGCTTGAGCGAGAGGATTAGGAACTTTGAGGGCTGCAGGAATAACAGGGATAATGATTCCAAGAGTAGCCATGATGATGGCACCGGTAATTGCCCATCGCAGCCTGGCAAAGCTAAGAACAAAGAGAACTATCCAGATTACGGGAATGACATAAACAAATGCTGGAACGCCTTGACCAAAGAAAAGTGCAAAAGCGACCATTGAGCCTATAGGGATACTTGCTTCTAACAGCATAAGTACAAGGATGCCTTTTGCTCGGGTAGAAAGAGCCATTGTTATCACCTCCTGTGGGGTGATTTTAGGACAGAATTTATCTTAGCTTAATCTTGGGTTGTGTCAAAAATAAGGCGCGTTTT
>Ga0315547_1001268_pt1 | contig 20593 bp, 21 predicted proteins | sample SalMarSW160240MG_2_FD_202542 | JGI IMG/M metagenome (GOLD analysis project Ga0315547, IMG submission 202542) | Salt marsh sediment microbial communities from the Plum Island Ecosystem LTER, Massachusetts, United States - Salt Marsh Sediment SW1601-240 ...
GAGAGTGTTCAGGGGTTCAGCATTCAGGAAAGACCCCTCCCCTTTCATGGCTCAAGCTCCCTGAACCCTGAGGGCTCAAAGTGTCTGCCACATGCAGTAAAACAACGGGTATGCAAGGAGCTAAACGCCGGGTTTCCTGCTTATTTCCCGGGTTTTTGACCCTCCATGACCGAAAAAATCTCCCAGGATTGAAGCACCTGTATCGCATTTCTCAATTGGTTGTCGTTCTTGATAAGGTCTTGAAAGGGAGCTTCCTCCTTTGAGAAGGCCCTTTTCTCCTCCTGCTCATCGCCATCCTTTTCGAGGTGCCCCTCCAAATCCTTCTCCCGTATCACAGGCCTCTTCTCATCTTTTGGCTCTTTCTTTGGCGCTACGAAGGCGACTTCGATATCAGGCGTAATGCCGCTGGCCTGTATGGATCTTCCATTCGGGGTATAATACAGGGCCGTGGTGAGGCGCAAACCCGACCCATCCGAGAGGGGAAAAAGGGTTTGTACGGAGCCCTTCCCAAAGGTGGTAGTGCCCAGTATGAGCGCCCTTTGATTGTCCTGCAATGCACCGGCCACGATCTCGGACGCGCTTGCGCTTCCTCCGTTGATCAAGGCTACTATCGGATATCCTCGTATACAATCGCCGCTCTGGGCATAGGTCTTTTCCTCCTGCTGGTCCCTTCCCTTGATCGAAACAATCACGCCTGAATCGAGAAATGCATCGGCCACTTCTAACGCCTGGGAGAGCAAACCGCCTGGGTTATTTCTCAGATCCAAGACAAAACCCTTGAGGCCCTCTTTGCCCTCCAGGTCCCCCATCGCCTTAGATAGTTCTTGACCGGTATTGCTCCGGAAGTTCGAAATCCTCACATAACCGATACCATGGGGAAGCAACAGGGAGCGAACGCTTCTGATGGGAATCGCATCTCTAGTGATCAAAAACTCGATCGGTTGTTCCGTATCCTCCCGTCGGATAGTCAACTTGACCTTGGATCCCTTAGGCCCTCGAATTGCCTTCACTGCTTCCATAATGGAAAAATCCTTTGTCGACTTATCGTCTATCTTAATTATCTGGTCTCCCGCCTTTATGCCGGCATCAAATGCAGGCGTGCCCTCTATGGGCGAAACAACGGTAAGGACATTGTCCCGAATGGTTATCTCGATCCCTACCCCGGTAAAGCTCCCCTTTGTGTCTATCATTAATTCCCTGTATTCATCTGGGTCCATAAAATCTGAGTGGGGATCAAGGGTCCCCACCATGCCCTTTATCGCCCCGTAGATAAGCCCCTTCGGCTCAGTGCCCTCCACATAGTGCTTCTCGATCTTCCGCAAAACCTCGGTCAGCACCTCAATGTTCTTATATACCTCTTCTGTGCCTGCACACACTTCCTTGGATACGCCGGCGGCAACCATCCACACGGTCACGAAAATAATCGCAAACATCTGGAGAAAAAAAATGTTGGCCTTTGTCCTTATCATCTGCTCTCTCCTCTCGTCGTAGTTTTCGTCCTGTTCAGGCTCGCGGGCTTAAACGCGCAATGGCCGTATGCATGCTCATAGATTCCGCGTGATCGCTCCGCTTTTTGCCTACTTTACCTTGAGCCATTCCTCCGGGTCAAGGTGCTCCCCTCCTTTTCTGATCTCAAAATACACCCCAGGCCCTAGATTCCACCCAGGATCTCCGGCGATACCCACAGGCTCTCGTCCTGAAATCATCTCCCCTTTCTCCTTTGCCCTCTTGCGGAGATGGGCAAAGAGGGTAAAATAGCGTGCCCCGTGATTGACGACCATCAACTGCCCATATCCCTTAAACCAACCGGAATAATCCACTCTGCCGGGAAATACCGATCGAACTTCTTCGCCTGCTGACCCGGTTATAAATACACCTTTTTTATGCATGAATGGGTTTGAACCTGATGTATGCAGATTCCGTACGATCTCTCCCTGTAACGGTAAGGGCAATTCCCCTTTCATATGTGCGAGCCCTTTCAGCTGAGACACCCCTTTCCCCTCATTCTCGAGTCCTCCCATGGTCTGATTGAGCGCGTCAGCTGCCTGTTTCAGTTCCTTCACCGCCTTTTCATAAAACTCTTTTTCCCTGCGTGCCTTCATGAGCACGTATACCCTGCTCTCCATATGCCTCTCAAGGAGCTCCGCCCTTGCATCCTTTGCCTTCCGCAATAGATCGAGAGCAGCCTTATTCTCCTCGAGCCCGGCTACCTCCCCTTCAACCTGGGTCCTTTTCGCCTCTACCCTATCGAGAACCTCTCTATCCCGATCCATAATAGAGCTCATGTACCGAATGGTCTTCTCAAGCTCCTGAAGGGTATCAGCGCCCATGAGAAGGGCTATATAGCTGGTTTTCCCGAATTTGTAGAAGGCAATGAGCCTCCTTGTTAAGTAGTCCTCGACATCCCGTAGCGAGCGGTTCAACGTCTTGACCTTGTTTTGGCCATCCTCGATAGCATCTTCTATCTCCTGGATTCGGCTCGATACCTCACGTAATGCATCGCTGTTCTTCGCCAACTCCATTTCCAACCGTTCTATCTCCCCCAGGAGATCCTTCTCCTTTGCATCAACGCTGAACAACTCCCCCTGCTGCTCTAAAAGGTGTTTTTCGATCTCCTTGATTTGGGAGCGAGTGATCTCGATCAGCGTTTTCCTCTTTTCGCTTGAGGTGTCCGCCCACAGAGAGGCCGCCAGTATGGCGCAAAGGCAGAGCAAGAATGAGGTGAGACCAGCGATCTTTTCGTTCATATTCTAAAAAAACGGCTCAATGAGATCATGCTTCCAAGAAACCCAACGAGAATGCTCATAAGCAATAAGAGCAGGATAGCACCCGGCGAGAGAAACACGATATCGAGAGAGGCAAACCCAACCCTGAGATCCAAACTGGTTATGATTGCGAGATAGCACAGGAATAGGATCGCCAGGGCGGTCAATCCTCCGAGAAGTCCCTGTATCGAGCCCTCGATAAGGAAAGGGGCCTTTACAAAGCGATTGGTCGCGCCCACCAATTTGAGTATCTCGACCTCATCATGCCTCCAGTAGATGGTCAACTTTATCGTGTTTATGATAATGAAAAGGGCTGCTAAAAAAAGCAATCCCCCGAAGATTATGCCGGTCAACCTCGCTGCCCTCATTGCTTCCTGAATCTTCTCTACCCATTCGTGGCTGTAGTGTATCTCATCAACTGCCTCGATCCTCTCGATCCTCTCTTTTAGTTGCTGAGGAAAATCCTCAATACTTCCCCTGGAGAGAACGATTTCAAGGGAGGCAGGTAAAGGGTTATCCTCCAAGCCATCAAGAACACCGGCTTTATCGCCCAACCGTTTCTTGAGTATTCTCATGGCATCGCTTTTTGAAATAAACTCCTTGATCGTTACCTCAGGATATCGGAGCAGTTCCTCTGTTACCCCCTCAACGGCAACCTTATCGGGATTCCCCTTGAAATATATGGACATGGTCAAGGCGCTTCCCTGCTCCTCAATCCAATAATTGATATTAAAGAATATGAGGAGAAAGGCGTCAAACAGGAGAAATGCGATAGCCATCGTACCGATGCCTATCAGGTGGACCAAACGATTCTCAAAGATGTTCGCCAGTGCTCGCCTCGTGGAGTAACGAAGCAATGTTGCTCTCACCTGAAACAAACTCCCTCTCGTATCAATTGGCAAACGCTGGGTCTTGGATACATACCCCATACGTACTATTTTAGCCTTTTGAACACTATTCCCGGCCATTGCTGAAGGCCAAATAGTTACACATGGCGAGACCCATGGGCATGGAGATGTCTTTTCTTGACATATGCCCTTAAAATAAAAGGCATTGCAAGGTCCCGAAAAACGGGATAAATTGCCTCTCGGCCATGAGCTCAAGGCCGAATGGCTCGAGGCCGAAGGGCAACCAACCTATTAATACCAAATTGCAATCATGTCATTGCGAGGAGCGAAGCGACGTGGCAATCTATCATATTGAGCCTGCCCTGGTGCGAGATACTAATCGGCGAGCATATACGGTGAATCATTTCCAGAGCATAGTATTCTATACATGGCTTCGAAAACCAGGTCTGGGCCAGGGATTGCTTCACATTCGTTCGCAATGACATCTATCAATAGTATCCGTTTGAATGCAATTTGGTATAAGGTAGTATACGGATTGGATTCATCCGGTTTTTCGGGACAAAGGTCAAAGCATCATCAGGGCATAGCAAAAAAAGACATCTCCATGCCCATACACCGAGTAATTTCAAAGCGCAAAAGTATTCCCCTCATACAATATAGGCAAAGGCCGAACAAATCCTTCTGCTGCTTTTATCCTCCCTTCTCTCTTCACTGTGCTACCCTGCCCTTATTGAGGGTAACCACCCTTCTCCTCGTTCCCGTTAGGAGTGCCTGGTTATGGGTTGCCACAATTACCGTAGTACCCCTGATATGTATCTGCTTCAAGAGAGCCATTATCTCGATGGTTAGGCCCTGATCCAGGTTTCCAGTTGGCTCATCAGCCAAGAGAATCAGGGGATTATTTATAATGGCCCGTGCTATGGCGACCCTCTGCTGTTCGCCACCTGATAGTTGAGGGGGATAATAACCCTCCTTTCCCCCTAAATCGAGATACTTGAGCGCCTGATGAACCCCCTTGCGTATGGTTGAGAAGGGAGCCCCCATGATCTCCAAGGCGAGGGCTACGTTCTCAAAAACAGTACGCCTGGAAAGAAGCTTGAAATCTTGAAAGATCATCCCTGTTCTTCTCCGCAGCAGCGCAAGCTCTTTATCCTTAATCCTGCTCAGATTCCTTCCGTTAACCAACACGTATCCACTTGTTGGCATCTCGGCGCAAAAGATGATCTTTAGCAACGTCGTCTTTCCCGCACCGCTGGGTCCTGTGATGAATACAAATTCCCCCCGCTCAATCGTCAGGCTCACGTCTATGAGCGCGCGGTTTTCCGAGCCAAAACTTTTGCACACATGAAAGAACTTGATCATCTTGCCCAAACCAAGGCACCGCTGTACAAAAAAACAAGGCCCACAATCAACGCTTATCGAAACCCATATCCTCTGGAGAGGGGCATGGGGTGAACGCCTCTTGGTTCCGGATATATGGGTCTCCGGCTACTGGGCTTAGTCAACGTCTTCTCTTCTTCAAGAGCAATGGCAGTTCGTTAAGAGGCCAGCAACCTGTATGCATCAACTGCTTAGCTATTTAGAATAAGGCCTGAAAGATGTCAAGGTGCTATTCACCAGGCATAGTGAATGGCTCTGGGCTTAGGCTGGCCTTTATCTCGGTATCTCATTTTGCGTATTCAACGGCTCTTGTTTCCCTGATTACCGTGACCTTTATCTGCCCAGGGTAGGTAAGATCCTTTTCTATCTTCTTTGCTATTTCCTTACAAATCATCGCGGTTTCGGAATCATCCACTTTATCGCTCTCCACTATTATCCTCAATTCCCTTCCTGCCTGAATCGCGTATGATTTATTTACCCCCTTGAGAGAATTGGCGATCTTTTCCATATCATCCAGTCTCTTCACGTAGGACTCGATCATCTCCCTTCGGGCTCCAGGCCGTGCACCGGACAACGTATCGGCTGCCTGGATAAGCACATCTAAGATGGATTCAGCCTGTATCTCCTCGTGATGAGCTGCGATCGCGTGCACTACCTCTTCGGATTCACCATATTTCTTGGCGAGCTCGGCGCCTATATGGGCATGGGTTCCCTCGACCTCATGGTCTACTGCCTTACCGATATCGTGCAGCAACCCGATCCTCTTGGCCTGTTTCTCATCCAGGCCCAACTCCGAGGCCATTATGCCGCACAAGAAGGCAACTTCAACGGAGTGTTGGAGGACGTTCTGCGCGTAGCTTGACCTGTATTTGAGCCGACCGATCAGCTTAATCAGTTCCGGATGGATCCCATGGATCCCAATATCAAAGGTAGCCTGTTCCCCTGCCTCCTTAATATTCGCCTCGACTTCCCTGCCCACCCTTTCAACGATTTCCTCGATTCGAGCCGGGTGAATCCTGCCGTCCTCTATCAGCCTCTCAAGGGCTACCTTTGCCACCTCTCTCCTGACAGGATTGAACCCAGAGAGCACCACGGCCTCTGGTGTATCATCGATGATGAGATCTATTCCGGTTGCTGCCTCGAGCGCCCTAATGTTCCTGCCTTCCCTTCCGATGATCCTCCCCTTCATCTCATCGTTTGGCAGGTTCACCACCGACACGCACCCCTCTGCAACGTAATCACCTGCGTATCTCTTAACGGCCAAGGCCAGGATCTCCTGTGACTTTCTCCTGGATATCTCGCGTGTCTCTGCCTCTATCTTTTTAATAAGTTTGGATGCCTCATGACGTGCCTCTGATTCCATCGAAGAAAGGAGCATCTCCTTTGCCTCAACCGCGGAAATCCCAGCAATCATCTCCAGCTTCCTCCGCGCCTCCTCAATGAGGTTGTCAAATTCATCCCCCTTTTTCTTGAGCTCCCCCTCTCGATCTGCGAGGCTCGCCTCTTTGTTGACTATTCCGGATTCCCGCTGCTCGAGTTGCTCCATCTTCTTCTCCAGGTTTTCCTCTTTTTGGAATAACCTTCTCTCCTGGTTCTGGAGTCCCTTGCTTCTCGATCTTGTTTCCTCCTCGAACTCGATCTTCATTTGATAGAGTTTGTCCTTTGCCTGGAGCTGAGCCTCCCTTCTGATCGTCTCGGCCTGTTTGCTGGCCTCGAGGATAACCTTCTTCGAGTAGTCCTCTGCGGAATCAAGCTTGTGCTCAACTGTCTTCTTGCGAACGATAAACCCTATCACTCCTCCAATGATGATCCCTGCCAACGCTCCTATGCCAAGATAAGCGATTCCCATTGTCTCATCACCGCCTTTTTGTTTAGTTCTTTGGTTTTTAGGGGAAAAGAGGGGTTGGTAGAGGCTTACGAAAAAAAGAGGACGCGGATGGCAGGATGAGCTTTTCTCAGGCGACACTCAACGAAACATAGCGCCTTCTAAGGATTTAGACCTACCGTGTATGTCTCGATATGCTCCCTGCACCTTCACTCTTTTTATGTACTATATGGCTATCTTCACCTGGTGTAGCATACATCCAAGCGGAACTGTATTCGTTAAGCCTTAAACTATCAATCCACTCTTTATAAATTCCCCCGCTTCAATGCCGTGTGGGCGGTTCTTTTTGAACCCAGACTGACTCACTTGGGCGTTTTGGTGCCCCGTTAGGTCTGCTTCGCTTTGGTACCTGAAAAGACACACAAGAGCACCTGGAAACCCCCCTTCTTAGTGGTGTTGACTCAAAAAAATCCCGCCCATCACGAACATAGCAGGGGAAAAGGTTACTGCAATACCGTGTTTAGGTTTAGCATCAATCTCTGGGACCTGTTATTGATTTCCCTGAGTAGATCCTCCTTTTCTTTTATGATTTGAAAATAATCTCCCGCGATATCAAGGGCTGCCAGAATGGCTGTCTTCTCATTGTTGAGGCCGTTGCTTGAGTTGCTTATATCCCTGAGCTTTTGATCCACATATGCCGCCACCCTTAACATCCGCTCCTTATCGTCCGTGCCCCTTATTTCGTATTCCCTATCCCTTATCTTGATCGTAACTGTCTCGTTCGCAGTGCTCATCGTTTTACGCAATCACGCACACTCCTCTATTTTCCTCAAAAGCCGGGCTATTCTCTCCCGCACGGCTTCTCTGCCAGCCATCAGGCCCTCCGTCTCCTTCTTGAGTGAGCGAAATTCCTCCCCTCCCTCTTGGACCCGTTTCTCTAAGGCGGCATTCTCCTCTTTCAGGGAATTCACCAGCGAGATAAGTGCCTCTACCCCCTGCTCCAACAGTTCAAATTGATCGAGGTCGTCTGTCCCCATACATGTCTACAGAATGGTAACTATTTTTAGTATATCGAATTTTAATTGAAAGTCAAGCGATAAGAAGGTGGGCCTTACGGTAATGTCAGGGTCAAGGGTTTCTCTATGGGATGGCCCTGAGGGCAGTGCGTCCGCCCAGCCAACGACGGATTCTTGGGAAGGGGTTAATGTGCCTATAGCGCCTTAAGCAAACGCCATATAAAGAAAAGAACGCCCACGACCATGCCGAAGATAGCGCAAACCTGGGCAAACAAGAAGAGGTAAAAAAGCTTCTCCCTCGTATCCCTCGCTCGGTCATAATTCCTCGTCCTTGTTGTGGCCTCACGCCGCACGGTCGTGTCCTCGGATCTCGCAACTATCTCGGTTTTGAAGAGCTTCTGTCTCCGCTTTCCCTCCATGAAAAACGGCTAAACTATAGACCCATCCATCGGCTTCATGAACATCCTCTCTGCTTGCTTTTTTCTCGCCTCTAAGGATGCCTTTATCTTCTTTAACCGAAGGAAGCTCTCCCTTTCTATCTCTTCCATCCTCATCTCTATATGCTTGATGGTCGCCTTGAGCCTTGGGATGACGATATACTCCAATGCATTCACCCGCCTCTTGGTCTTCTCTACCTCCTGAGCGATCCTCCTCACGGACTCTTCCACTTCCGCAAGCTTCACGATTAACGAGAGGGCCTCCTCGAAGCCTTTGGCGGCATCATCGAGCTTCGCGTTGGTACTCAGCAGGCCGTATCCCCTCTCATGGACCTTTCGGACCAGAGCTCCGACCTCCATAACGGGAACTGAGACGCCCATTATGTTTCTCGCTATAACGCCCAGGCTTATATCCCGTGCGCTTATTGAGCCTATCTGTTCAATTTCTCGGCTTCCCAGCAGGACCTCTGCCATAAGGAGATCCTGAAAGGCTCCATTCAGTTGTTCCTCTGCCCGTCTTCTCGACTCCTTGTACTTCTGGATCACTACCATGAACTCGGAAATCAACGCATCACGCTTCTCCTTCAAGAGCTTGTGCCCCTTATCGGCGAGCTTCACCCTTCTTCTGAGCTTCAGAAGCTCCATCCTCGTAGGCTTTACGTTCTGGAGAATCTCTGCCATGGGCTAATCTCCTGCCTGCACTAACGATTTCCTTTGTAGTATTGCTTCACGAATTTATCATCGATCCTCTTAAGCTCACCCTCTGGAAGCACGGACAGCAGATCCCATCCCAGATCGAGCGTCTGTTCAATGGTCCTGTTTTCATTCGCCCCCTGAGCAACAAACCTCTCCTCGAACGTATCCGCAAACTTCAAATTGAGACGATCCCTCTCGCTTAATGCCTCCTCGCCTACCACTGCCACGAGGCTACGGACATCTCTTCCCTCTGCATATGCGGAGTAGCATTGGTCGGACACCCCTAAGTGATCCGCCCTCGTCCTGCCCTCCCCGATACCCTCATTCATGAGCCTCGAAAGGCTCGGAAGGACATCAACCGGAGGGTAAATTCCCTTTCTGTGCAACTCCCGAGAGAGCACGAATTGTCCCTCGGTAATATATCCGGTGAGATCCGGCACCGGGTGGGTGATATCATCATCGGGCATGGTGAGTATAGGCATCTGGGTAATAGATCCCTTTTTCCCTATGATCCTTCCTGCCCGCTCATAATGGGTGGCGAGATCGGTGTACATATACCCCGGATACCCTCTTCTCCCGGGAACCTCTTCCCGTGCCGATGAAATCTCCCTCAAGGCCTCACAGTAATTGGTCATATCCGTGAGGATCACCAGTACATGGGTGTCATAATTGAAGGCGAGGAACTCCGCGGCTGTGAGTGCCATTCGAGGCGTGATAATTCTCTCGATGGCAGGATCATCTGCGAGATTTATGAATGAAACGATCCTCTCAAGGGCCCCCGAGGATTCAAAGCTTTTCATGAAGAAATTCGCCTCCTCATGGGTGATGCCCATAGCCGCAAAGATCACGCTAAACGGCTCTTCCGAGCCCAAGACCGTTGCCTGCCGCGCTATCTGTGCGGCGAGCTCGTTGTGGGGTAAGCCCGCGCCGGAAAATATGGGTAGCTTCTGCCCTCTCACCAAAGTATTCATCCCGTCAATGGTGGAAATACCGGTCTGGATGAACTCGTTCGGGTAAGCCCTTGCCGTTGGGTTGATGGCCGCGCCGGTAATCGGTAGTCGTGTCTCTGGAATAACCTCGGGTCCCCCATCGATAGGCCTGCCCAAGCCATCGAAAGACCGCCCGAGTATCTCTTTGGAGACCGAGAGCCTCATGATATCCCCGGAGAATCTCACTCTCGTCAGATCCGTATCAAGCCCCCTTGTCCCCTCAAATACCTGGATAATGGCTAGGTTCTCTTGTGATTCCAGCACCTGTCCCATCCTGCTGTCGCCCCCGGGAGTACGTATATAAACCACCTCTCCATAGGCCACCTCCTCCACCCCCTCGATGATCATGAGGGGGCCGGCAACCTGGGTGACCGACCGATATTCCCTCGCTTTGATATCCCTTGCCTTTTCCTTCATTTTTGATCCCCCAGCGATTCAAATTCTCCCTCAATGGACCTTACCAACCCCTCATACTTTTGCGGAAAATCGGGATTCGGGGCATACTTCATCCTGGCTATCTCGTCCTTAACCTTCACCGCCGCGATCCTGCTCGCCATAATGCCAGAGCTGATTGCCTTTTTGACCTCCTCGTAGAATCGCTTAATGACCTTTAACATCAGATACTGCTTCTCCTTGGAGCAGTAAGAATCCACCTCGTGATAGGCGTGTTGCTGGAGGTAGTCTTCCCTGATCATCCTCGCCACCTCCAACAGTGCCCTGTCCGCCTCCGGCAAGGCATCCTGGCCGACCAGCTGAACGATTTCCTGAAGCTCTGCCTCCTTTTCCAGAATGGTCATCATCTCCCTTCTGAGTACCTGGAATTCCTTATCCACGTTCTCGTCAAACCACGGCTTCACGAAGTCCAAATAGAGCGAGTAGCTCGTCAACCAGTTGATTGCCGGGAAATGCCTGCGGTCCGCCAGGTTGGTGTCCAATGCCCAGAAGGAACTCACTACCCGCAAGGTGTTTTGAGCAACCGGCTCAGAAAAATCCCCTCCCGGAGGGGAAACGGCACCGATAATCGAAACGGATCCCAACCTCTTTTCCTTGCCCAAGGTCACTACCCTGCCCGCCCTCTCATAGAAATCGGCGAGCCTCGTGCCCAAATATGCGGGAAACCCCTCCTCACCCGGCATCTCTTCCAGCCTCCCTGAGATCTCCCTGAGCGCCTCGGCCCACCGTGATGTCGAGTCAGCCATCAGGGCTACGTCATACCCCATATCCCTGTAATACTCTGCAATAGTCACCCCCGTATAGATCGAGGCCTCCCTGGCTGCCACCGGCATATTTGATGTGTTTGCGATCAGGGTAGATCGCTCCATCAATTTCTCCCCGGTGCTTGGATCATCCAGCTCCGGAAAGGTGATGAGAACCTCCGTCATCTCATTGCCCCTCTCCCCGCAGCCGACGTACACGACGATTTGTGAGTCAGACCACTTCGCAAGCTGATGCTGGCTAACCGTTTTGCCGGTCCCAAATCCGCCGGGAATTGCCGCAGTGCCACCCTTGGCTATTGGGAAAAAGGTGTCGTATATCCTCTGGCCCGTGAGCAAGGGCACCTCCGGGTCAAGCTTCTCCTTTAGGGGCCTTCCTATCCGTACCGGCCACTTTTGTTTCATCGTTAGCTCATGCCTCTCGCCCCCGTCCTCGAGAACGGCGATAACCTCATCAACCGAAACACTTCCTCCCTTGATCTCCACTACCCTGCCCTTTTTACCGGGCGGCACCATTACCTTGTGAAGTATCACCTTTGATTCCTGAACCTCCCCTAGGATATCTCCCTCGATGAGCTCATCGCCTTTTTTGACCTTAGGACCGAAATCCCATTTCTTATCAGGATTGAGGCCTGGAACGTTTATCCCTCTTGTTATGTAATCCCCTGCCTGGTTCTTGATCTCCAACAGCGGCCTCTGTATCCCATCATAAAAATTGGTAATGATGCCTGGGCCAAGCTCCACTGAAAGGGGGACGCCTGTCCTCACGACCTCTTCTCCTGGTTTCAGCCCGGTTGTATCCTCGTAGACCTGCACATACGCCAAGTCCCCTATAAGCTTTATCGTTTCCCCCATGAGTCCTTCCTGGCCTACCCTCACCACCTCATACATCTCACATCCCCGCATGCCCTTTGCGATGACAAGTGGGCCGGCAATGCTCTGGATCTTCCCCGTGCTTGCGTCTGTCATAATTCCCTCATTATGTTATTTCAAATCCAACGGTTTTCTTGATAAGCGCTCTGATAGGGTCAGGCCTCGTGAGCAAAGGCCCTCTGCTATCCGGAATCTCCACCAGGATGGGCATTATCCCCTTTTTAAACCTCGTGGCCTCCTCAAGCAATTCCCCTAACTCCTCCGCTACCCCTTCGGTAACCAACAGAAGGGCGATCTCTCCGCTGAAAAGCTTCCTCAGCAGCCCCCTTACATCTCCTTTTCGCGCCTCATCGATCAAAAAAGTCCTGCGGATTCCCGCCAGCCTGAAGCCATGAACCGTATACCTGTCACCTATCAAGGCAATTTCCATTGCTACCTCGTCACTGTCGCCCGTATGGTCTCTCTGTCGAGATTTACTTCGGTGCTCCTCACAACAGCCAAGAGGCCTTTGACCTCTGCCTCCTTGGATGTGATAAACCCTATAAGAGGCCCGGGTCCAAAAGGCTTTTTCCTCCTGATGTCCTCGGCCTTCTGTGCCACGAGATTGTCGAGGGCTGTTTCAAATGGAAAGACAGAACCAGTCCTCTCATATTCCGTCTGAGCGCTCAACAAAGGCTCAAAATAGATGGTATCCTCCAGGAGCGATATAAGGCCGGATACTTCCTCCTCATCAAAGGCAGCCGTTATCCGGCGTGTGAGCGCGCACTCTGAAATCAAAAAAGGTCCCACATCCTCCAGGGAAAGACCTTCATTCTTTGCCCTTAGGATCATCTTAAGGTTGTGGGTCTCCGTGCATACCTGGATGAACTCCCTGAATTCCTTCACGCTCTTCGACTTCATGACCTTTGCCAAGAGTTCCGCCCAGAAGATCTTGTCCAACAAGGCCTCCAGAAAAAATAGGTTGTGCAGCGCGTGATATCCGGCCAGCCCCTCCGTGAGCGCATTATAGGGAGTTCTCGTCAGCAGCGCGACAAATCCATCCATTCCCTCCGCTTCGATGAGGCCCTTCAGGAAGGCAAAGTCAAGCTCGCCTCCCTCCACCAGGGATTCCACGATCTCCTCCCTCCTCAGATCCCCATGGATCCCCCGCATGATCGTCCTCAGATTCATCACATCCCATCTTCTCAAGAGGTATTCCCGTATCGGCCATGCGCCCTTGGGCATGATATCTGAGATCTCCCTGGCCAACGCGGAGAACGCCTCCAGGATTGAATTTTCCAGCTCCTTTGCCTCATGCGTTGCCCCCTCTGCGAGGTAGGGAAAATAGTCCGTTCCCTCCAACAGGGAGGCTACCTCTGCCGGTGAGGTGCAACCCCATAGGTCATCCCATCTCGTCAGAGATATGAACTTCCCCTCCTTTGCCATCACCTTCGCGTTTATGTAAAGATATGAGAGGACATCCTTGATCACAATTCATCCCCAAATAGCAGCCTGGCAACATCGACCCGTATGCTCTCCCTCAAGCGGTCCAGTTTTGCCTCAAGGGTGTTGTCAACCTCAAGCTGTTTTTCCAGATCCCTTACGATAACGCCTCCAAGGCAGGAAATTGTCGTATTCGCAAGGGAAAGGGAGATATCCCTCCCCGTCTTCTTCTTCACAAAGCTAGAAAGCTCCCCCATCATCTTCTCGTCGAATCTGCCGCTGTCCCGTCTGTTTAGGGCGAGTTCCACCTTTTCACCGGCAACGATCTCACAGGCAGATGCCACAAGGCTGAACAAGATATCCTTATACACGAGGTGATCCTGCTCTCCCTTTTCGGCCACTTCCTCTAAGACCGTGGTAACTGCCTCAAATGAGGCGGCAATCACCTCTTCTTGAGCATCCATCTTCCTTCGTCTCGCCTCGAGCTTCTTCTCGGCGATAATCCTCTGGCTTTCAAGTGCGGCAATCCTCTTTCCCTGGGACAGAATCTTTTGCGCCTCTTCCTCCGCCTTTTGCTGGGCGGCCTTCTTGATGCTCTCGGCCTCTGCATGGGCCTCTTGAAGCACCGCTGATATCTCCCTGTCCACATTTGCCTTAATGTGGGATATTATCTTGTCAATGCCTTTATCCGACATGTCTCCCCTCGTCTCGAAAGAACGGGCGCTATCGGCAAGTCCTGAGATCTGGCTCACATGACCTTTGTTCCCACAAAGATCAATATGGCGATCAGCAGCCCGAAAATAGCAAAGGTCTCGGCCATAACAGCGAGCACAACCGCCTGACCGAAGGTCTCGGCCCTCTTCGCTACAGCGCCCATGCCGCTCGCGGCAATAGCGCCCTGGGCAATGGCCGTAAAACTACTCAATCCGATTACAATCCCTCCCCCAAGGGCCGCGTAACCCATCGTCAGGGGTATCTCCTTTGCCGCACCGCCGAGCACGCCAACGCCGATAAGGATCAATACGGCCCCCAAGAACCCATAGATTCCCTGAGTCTGTGGGAGGGCCTGGAGTACCAGCACGGGACCGAACTTCTTTGGGTCTTCCGATATCACCCCGGCCCCCGCAACGCCGGCTAAACCAACTCCAACCCCAGCACTAATAGCAGCCACCCCCATAGAAATTGCTGCCCCTATAATGGCAAGCACGACCCCCATAGACAGTTCCATAATACATACCTCCTTGTTAGGTAATCTTCGCTACCTCATAGTTCCTTGCAAGGGGCGTAAACTCAGCCCCCCCGCTCTGATAAAATTTTGTGAAGAACTCCACATAGTGCAATCGGAGCCCGTGAACAAAGCTCCCCATGGCGTTAATAACGAAGTTGAACAGATGGCCGATAAAAAACACAACAATGGCAAGCAGAACCCCTGCCGTGCCCAGCGCATAGAGCATACCGGCGAGCACATTGACGGTCATAGCAATTCCCGTTGTACATAACCCCAAGGCCATTAGCCTCGCATAGGAAAGGATGTCGCCCATGAACCCCGTTATCTGGAACATGGCCATTGCCTTGTGCCCCATCAAGAGCAACGCGAGCGAGACCACCATGAAGGCCAGGCCTCCCGCATTGTAGCCAAACAGGTAGAGCGCAATGCCCGGCTGTGCGAATAAAAACCAGAGGTTGCCGGTAAGCGCATTCCACAGTTGTCGCCTCTTGAGGTTATCCACCACGTTTATCACCACCCCTATGTTCACGTGGGCTAGGCCAATGACAAGGGCTATGATGAGAAAGGCTGTTACCTGGACCATGGGATCGAATACCATCATCGTCTCCAGGACGGATAGCCTTAGCCCAAAGCCCCCAAACCATCCTCCTGAGAGGGCCCCAATGATAATCGTGGCGGCACCGGCCGAGAACAGAATGACCCCCCCGTCTCGTATCGCCTGATTATATCTTCCTCCTCCTCGTATCAGAAGGAGGCCCAGGGCAAGGGCAATTACCCCGTACAGGGCATCGGTGAGCATGATGGAGAAAAACAACATGAACCCGGGAGCGAGAAATAGGGTTGGATCAACCCCGTTATAGGCAGGCAGTCCATAGAGACGCGTCAAGAGCTCAAAGCTCCTGAAGAACCTCGGGTTTTTTAGCAAAACCGGCACAGTATCGCCCTCCTCGGGATCGGATGCCTCTATTACACATGCCCCATGGGTGACCTCCCGTATATCCTTCTCCGCCTGTACGAAACTCCCTTCCGGAATCCAGCCCGCAATCACTACCACGTGCTCCATTGAGGCGAATTTGTTCTGGCTCTCTTCCCTCTGTCTCTCGGCCGACAGGAACTCCCGGTACTTCTGAAGCTCATCCCTCCATCCTCGCGCGATACCCGCGATCACCGCCTCATATCTTGATTTCTCCTCGGTCAAGGCCTCCAATCGCTTTTCAACGGACTCCATCGCGTCCCGCGGCCTTCCGCGCCGACCCTCCAGTTCAACCCTCTCCCAATTCAAACGACGGAGGCTTGCCAACACAAGCGAGTGCTGTTCTTTGAGGCATATTACGAGCGTTATCCATCTGTTGCCGGGCAGTTCCGATATCCCGAGGTAGAAATTTCCATCGGTCACCTCTTCCAACCGTTCTCTTATGGTATCGATCTCCTCCCTTGCTGCTATCCCCAGCAAGACGGACAGAAATTCAGACTCTCCAATATCCCCGAGATCTACCTCTAAGGACAGAATGAGCTCCAATAAGCCCCTTACCCTCTTCAATTCACCAATCTCCTCCTCGATTCTCTCCAGCGCCTCCACCGCTCCTTTTGTCTCTCGTTCGATCTTCTCAATGCTGATGTCAACCGTCTCAATAAGCTCGTTACCACACATCTCCCTGGTCTCAAGCCTCTTAGGGGGTGAAGGAGCGAAAATCCCCTTGATAAAGCCCTCTTTCGGCTCCGGATCATAGCGTTCGAAAAGATCTAATAGCCGATTTACCGCGATATTCTGAGTGGCTATCTTTCGTATAGTGGCGGAGACGGGATGAGGTCTGAGCAGATCTCCTAACGCTGGGTCAGAAAGTTGTTCGGAATAATCGGTGAGATGGACCGTGCCGAGCTCCTGTAGCCTCTTGACTGCTTCATATCGGTAGTCCTCGAGGGCGAGGATCTGTATCTTTTTCATCCTTACTGGTCTCAGCATGCTGTCAACCTAATAGCGCTTGCAATATGAATTCTCTTGCCTTTCCCAAATGGTCCCGGGCACCAGCTCTGATCCTCTCGATCTCCTTGTTCCATTGTTCGGCAATGTTCCGGCACTCATCCCGCGCACCCCTTTCAGCATCCTCTCTCATCTTCTCAGCTTGATCTTGGGCGTTGCCTCTCCTCTCCACGATAAGCTTTTCAGCCTCGGCCTTGGCATTCTCCACCACCTTACTCGCCTCGGCCTTGGCATTCTCCGAGCTCTTCAGGGCCTCCTTCTCCGCATTCTTTATCATTTGCAAGAACTCTATTATCATTCTAAACCTCCCCCGCGGATATGGTCTTTCTTGGGGAACACTGCTTTAAGGTGGAAAGGTCTTCAACCTTTTGAGGAGGCAGGGTGGTCTTGTAGTGGGTTTCTTTCTCTAAGCCCTGCATCGTGCAGTTTCCCTCAAATATAACCCCTTCCTTGATGACCAGTTTCGGGGTCTGGATGTTCCCAAAGAGCTTGCCAGGAACATTGATCTCTATCTTGTTTTCCGCAACGATATCGCCGTGAACCTCTCCGCTTATTATCATGTCGCCAACGTGAACCTTCGACTTGATAACCGCGCTCTCGCCAATGATCAGGGTCCCGCTGGAAAAAATCTCACCTGAGAACTTTCCGTCTATCCTCACCGTACCCGTGAAGGAAAATTTACCCTCGAATTCCGTATCCTTCCCTAAAAAGGCGTTTATCTCATCCTTGGCTTTTTTCATGGGCTGCTTCTCCTCGTTGTCGGTTTTCCAGCGGCTCCATACCATAGTCGTGTTATCGATTGCAAGTAAATTTTTCCGTGCCCCCAATCAACGGAAGCCCCCTCCTGCTAAGATAAAACAGGGATCGCTTGTGAGATCGTAGGCCCTTATTTCTGAAACATAAATCTCCTCATGCTCACGTTCATCACCAGACCCATGGAGGCAAATGTAGAGACCACCGATGATCCCCCATAGCTAAACAGCGCCAATGGTATCCCCACCACGGGAAGGAGGCCTGTCACCATGCATACGTTGATTATAAGGTGCCAGAAGATCAATGCGACTACGCCTACCACCACAAGGATACCAAACCTATCCTTGCTGTTCCTGGCTATATTGAGACACCATAGCATCAAGAACAGATAGAGCGTTAATAGGATTGTTGATCCTATGAATCCCCATTCCTCCGCCAGAACTGAAAACAAAAAGTCGGTATGCTGTTGAGGCAAAAAATTTAGGCTCGTCTGAGTCCCTTTGAGGTAACCCTTACCCCAGAATAGCCCCGATCCAATGGCAATCTTAGACTGCGTAACGTGATAGGCGGAGCCGAGAGGGTCTGTCTCAGGTCTTAGAAACGCGATGATCCGCTCTTTCTGGTAACCCTGAAGGCTCATCCAGAAAAAGGGGGCTGAGATACAGGCGATGGAAAGAAAAATAAGCATTGATCTCCGGTTCATATGGACAAACATGATAACAGAGAAAGAGACGATGAGCACTACCAGGGCAGTTCCCAGGTCTGGTTGAGCGACGATCATAACAAACGGCACGCCAATCATCACCAAGGGTTTCCATAGATCCCTCATTCTATAGTCGCCCGTTTTCTGAGAGGCGGAAAAATACTTTGCGAGCATCAGGATAACAGAGACCTTTACCATCTCCGAGGGCTGGACCGAGAAGAATCCCAGGTCTAACCATCGTTGGGAGCCATGGGTTACCCTGCCTATTTGAAGAACGGCCAGCATAAGGATTAAACAGAGGAAAAACAGAGGATACGCGATCCTATCGAGGAGGTGATAATCAAAGGTCGTCATGAGCAGCAGGACCAAGAAGCCGATCCCGTACCAACAGATCTGCTTCACATAGATCCCGCTCCCCCCGATCGAATATGTGGCGCTGTAAAGATTAACGACGCTCAGCAACCCAATCATCATTAAGATGCCCAAGAGAATCCAGTCGAAATTATCCAGCAATCGTCGATCAAACATATAGCCTTATCGCTCCATTGCCCTCATCAGGATTTCTGTCTGAAATAGCCCTCGATGATCATCTTGGCGATAGGGGCTGCGGTCCCCCCTCCCGTGCCGCTGTGCTCTATTAGTATGCTCACCGCGAGCTCCGGTCTCTCGGCAGGTGCGACCGCCACGAACCACGAATGGTCTCGGAATTTATAGGGAACCTCTTCTTCCTCTATAGTCTCTTTGTCTTCAGGAAGGGCTATTACCTGGGCGGTACCCGTTTTGCCGGCCACCTGTATACTGCCAGTCCTCGCCGATCTCCCCGTTCCCTCCGGCTCGTTGACCACCCCGATCATGGCCCTTTTTATCAATTCCATGTGCTCCTTCCTTATGCTCCAATGCCCCATAACATCGGGCTGAAACCTAAAAACAGTGCCCCCCTCCCCCTTGCCTACCAATCTCGTTACCTGCGGCCTAAAAAGGATTCCCCCGTTAAACAGGGCCGAGATAAATCTCGTCATCTGGATAGGGGTAACAAGGGTAAAGCTCTGCCCAACGGAAACCGACAGCGTTTCCCCTTCCTGCCAAGGGATATGCCAATGGTTGAGCTTCCATTCCCTGTCCGGGATAAGCCCTGGTTTCTCGCTCCCCAACTGAAGGCCTGTTCTCGAGCCTAAGCCGAGCAAACTGGCATATCTCGCGATGGTATCTATGCCTATCCTTTGACCCATCGTGTAAAAATACACATCACACGACTCGACGAAGGCCTTGTGCAGGTCCACCGACCCGTGCCCTCCCTTCTTCCAGTCTCGGTAGCTCCTGCCTCGAAAATAGTGGCTCCCAGTGCAGATTATCTTCTCCTGCGGGTCAATTATTCCCTCCTCCAACCCAGCAAGGGCTACCGCTATCTTGAATAATGAGCCCGGTGGATACTGCCCTGTGGTCACCCTGTTTTGTAGCGGAAACCGGGGGTTTGAAACGAGGCTCTCCCACCCCTTCCTGTCCATGCCCCTTGCAAAGTCATTCGGATCAAATGCGGGGCTGCTGGCCATGGCCAATATTTCCCCAGTCATGGGATTCATGGCGACAATCGCGCCCGCCTTATCCTCAAGGGCCTTCTCGGCCAGCATCTGAAGACCTTTATCTATGGTCAAATAGACATCCGAACCCGGCTCCGCGTCCTTTTGAAAGAGCACCCGCAGCCTTCTGCCATACGCATCCACCTCCACCTGTTGGCCTCCCCTCATGCCATTCAACTGTTTTTGCCACTTTCGCTCAATGCCGAATTTCCCCACAAGATCTCCGGGTCTATTCTGCGTATACTCCTCACTGGTTAACTGTTCTCTGTCGATTTCCCCGAGATATCCGATGAGATGGGAGGCAAATGGGCCATAGAGATAATGCCTCCTTGGCTTCACCTCCATCACAACGCCGGGCATGCTGAACATATTTGTCTCCACCTTGGCCAACTCATCTCGGGTGAGACCTTTCTTTATGTGGACGGGCTGAAAGGGATTACGCTTTTGAGCCATTCTTATCGTCTTTCTTGCCGAGGCATCGTCTATCTCGACCAACCCTTGAAGCCCTGCCAGCAGGCTATCCAGATCACCGATATCCTCAGGAACTGCCCCTAATATGAAAAGGGGGCGATTGTCGACCAGCAGCTCGCCATTCCTATCGTAAAGCAATCCGCGAAAGGGCACAACATCACGCAGGTAGATCCTGTTGTTCTCCGACTGTGTCCTGTATTTTGACCCATGAATAACCTGCAGAAACCACAACCGTACAAATAGCACGCCAAAGGCAACGAGGATAAAGAAGGTAATCCTCGTGAGTCGCCTCTGAAATATATCGGTTTCTGCGGGGTCAAAACCCGAACGTCCTGCCATGATGATCACCCGAGATTGCAATAGGGGCCCCAGAGGGCTTCTCGCCGCCAGCTAGGTCCAGGAAATAGAACAAGGG
>Ga0315547_1001269_pt1 | contig 20576 bp, 15 predicted proteins | sample SalMarSW160240MG_2_FD_202542 | JGI IMG/M metagenome (GOLD analysis project Ga0315547, IMG submission 202542) | Salt marsh sediment microbial communities from the Plum Island Ecosystem LTER, Massachusetts, United States - Salt Marsh Sediment SW1601-240 ...
ATTAAATCGAAGCTGAGTTTGTTCCTCGAAATGCCACGATAGCGCTTCGCCAGCATCTGCCAGTGGAAGCAAAACGCGTCAAGTGCTTCTTTGTCTTTCCAGAGATTAAACGGCTCGGTAAATTCACGGTTGACCGAATATCCCGGGCCGCGGTGGAAGTTCAGGCTGACGTGAAGACCGTATTTATTGGCGAGCTGCACAGCCCGGTCGAGTTTTTCGAGCATTGGCTCGTGGATTTTGTAGTCGTCGCCGTCTTTTATCCACAGCCGATAGCACATCGGAAAACGAACGAAGTCAAAGCCCAGGTCGTGTATCCAGCGGAAATCGTCTTCCGGGAAGTCGCCCCTGCTTCGCATTGTGAACATATCCAGCAGGTTGAATCCCCGCCAGCGGGGCAGCGCTGTCTGGGCGACAGATTTGCTCTTCTTTGCTTCTTTTTTTGGTTCCCGTGCATATCCGGGCAGTGCCGCCGCAGCCACTCCCGCGGCCATCATTTTCATAAAGTCCCGTCGATTATTTTCCATTTTTTATTCCTCCTGTCTGTTTCGAGCTAACAATTGTTACCATTTTGGTTATAATGAATCAAGTAAATTTGGATTTTAGCAGATATTCTCGGACTAACGAAGAAGTTTTTTTCACACGATTAGAGTTGACAGCCGGGGGGGTAGCTGCTATAATAAAATGATAGATAGCGGTAGTTTTTGCGTTGCTCACATAATAAATGTGCCGACTTGTTAGTACAAAGGGGACTTTCTGAGAAGAGAGTCGGTTTGTTAGATGTTGAAGAAGGAACAAGTGATGAAAAATACGTCTGTTTTTGTCTGTAAAGTGCTTTTGTTTGTTGTCTTGTGTGCATTGGTTTTCCTGCCTTGCGGTTGTGGCAGACAGCTGGGCGAGACGAAGGCTGAGGCGAGCAGAAGGCACGAGCGCATTCTTCGTATTAATCATCAGGAGATGATGGAAGACATAGACAGGGTGTTTCTCTTGGACAAGCCAAGTAAGCTCACTGACAAGAGGATACCCTGATACGCAGAGCTCAAGGGCACAAATTATGGGCGGTTGAATCTGAGATTGCCTTGTGCCTTTATGTTCCGGTACACTGTAAAAAGGATTTGATTAGTGGAAACACTCAGCTATTATTTCTACCGGGTGGCAGGGTATGAATGGTGGCGTGTTGTTATCGAATTATTTCTCATTGGCCTTGTTGTTTACTGGGTGGTTGATTTCCTCGAAGGAACTCGCGGGGAGAGGTTGTTCCGCAGCGTAATACTCATTCTCATCGCCGGTGTGCTCATCTTAAACCTGGTAGCCGAGCAGCTTAGATTTGAACGCCTGGAGTATCTTTATAAAGGTTTTTTAATCGGCGTTTTGGTCATTGCCGTTGCAGCATTTCAGCCTGAGATTAGAAGAGCGCTTATACGAATAGGGCAGCCCAGATTCTGGTTGGGTTCGTCACAGCAGCTAACAAAAACTGTTGAAGAAATAGTAACTGCCGTAACTGAGCTTTCCGCCGCCAAGACCGGAGCCATCATAGTAATTGAGAAGCGTGTAGCCTTAGGAGAGTTTATAGAATCCGGTGTTCGAGTTGATGCCGAGGTTACGGCTGAGCTGCTCAGGACTATTTTTTACCCCGGCACCGCCCTTCACGATATGGCCGTGATAATAAGAAATGACAGGGTAATGGCCGCCAGTGTGCAGCTGCCTTTGGCCGAAGCTGGAAGTATTGACGGCGTTGAACTTGGCTCCCGCCACAGGGCCGCTATAGGGATGACGGCAGGTTCGGATGCCGCCTGTTTGGTAGTAAGTGAGGAAACCGGCATCATTTCGCTTGCCGAGAAAGGGAAGCTGACCAAAAACATAAGCGAATCTGAGTTGAGAAGACACCTGACCAGTACGATGGCTGATTCTGTACGAATCGGCGAGAGGCTATGGGGGCATCCCAAAAAAGATATTGGCCGGGACCAAAAAGATTTTGCATAGTATCATCAAATCGAAATGATAAAAAAGCCCAAATTTGGCAAAATAGCGGTTGTGGTATTCATAACGGTCTTAATCTGGGTCTGGGCGGACTTGGCCCTGGACGAAGAATTGCCTGTTTCAACGGCTACGATAGGTATTGTCAGGTCCAATCCCAAACTCTGGGTAAGTTTCGACGATACATCGTCTGTTCCTGTTGAGGAGATGATTCTCAAAGGTCCGCTGCGCAAGATTGCTGAGATGAGTAAGAAGTTAGAAGAGGGTCAAGGGCTCAAGATTGACTTTGATGCTGCAAAAGAAAAGATGAATGAACCCGGCAGCTATTCCCTGACCCTGCTGCCATTTTTAAAGAGGGACAAGGAGATAAACAGGCTTGGCCTGAAAGTCGAATCCTGTAAACCGGAGGTGCTCCCCGTTAGAGTTGTTGGGCTTGTTAACAGGCGTTTGGATATACAGTGTGTAGATGAGAACCAAAATCCGCTGAGCCAGGCAACCGTTGAGCCGGCGCAGGTAGATATGCTTGTGCCGGAGGATTGGGGTCAGGAAAAGCGCGTTGCGGAAGTTTTGTTGACACGCAGGGAAATTGAGCAGGCAAGAGTTTCACCTGTCGAAGAAACACCTTACATCAGGCTGGCAGCCGGCCAAACAAGACAAGCCTCCCTGCCAGTGAAAATCACAATGCCGCCTGAGCCGGATAGGCTTAGCGGTTACACCATAAAGGCACCAACGCTCGGCATCGCCTTAAGTCCGACCCTCCAGGGCAAATACTACGTTGATGTAAACAATCTGGGTGAAGTACTGAGTCCCATAGCTATTAAGGCCACACCTGAGGCAAAAAGGGCCTATGAGCTCCAACCATCCCCCATGATGACGTTATACGTTCTTGACGGTGACAAAAACATCGCAGAGCCAAAAAGACAAGTTGTCTATAACTTTCCTGAAGAGTCTGTCCGCAAGGGTGAAATTGAGTTGACAAATCCGCAGCAGCCGGCGGAAGCCAAATTTAAGTTGATACCTGTTTCTTCTACAGAGGCTTCGAAGGTCCCACCCGGCTAAACAGACACCCTATCTCGCTATTGTTCGCCGGTACAGAAAGTTATCAATGCCTCAACTGTCATCCACAAAGCCAGCGCAAAGATACCTCCTCCGATTATAACGAGAAGCCAGCTTTGGCTTTCAAGAAAAGTTATTTCGTTTTTCACCATTGCCCAGTTGGTAATCACCAGCATTATGACGCAGGGAATTGCGGTAAACAGGAATTTTAATCCGCCCTTGTGTTTGAGATAATGTGTAATCACCAGCAGGGCGAGTGCGGCAAGTAGCTGGTTTGATATGCCGAACAGCGGCCAGAGCTTCATAGCTCCCTTTCCGTCTGCACCCGTAGCAAAGGCCAGCCCTGCCGCTGTAAGCACAGCGAAACTGGTTGCCGTCCATCTGTTGGTCAAATATGGAATTCGCAAATCGCTCGCCAGTTCGCTTACCACATAGCGCTGGATTCGTACCGAGGTATCGAGCGTTGTTCCGGCAAACGATGCTATGAATACACCCATCAGCGTAATGCCGACCATTTTGGGCAGCCCGAGCGAACCCATCATATTGGCTGCACCAATAACTACCGGTGCAATTTTGTCCGACAGCCCTTTGTCTCCCATCCAGGAGTTGTATTGATGCAGCCAGGCGGCCTTGCCTGTAAGGATTGTTCCGTTATCAACTTTCAAAGCCATACCAATACCGGCTCCGACGCAGATAATAACCAGCACCGCCAGGGTGCTCTCCAGGAGCATTGAGCCGTAACCCACGAATAAGCTGTCCGGTTCTCTGGCCACCTGTTTAGAACTTGTACCGCTGGCAACGAGGGAATGGAAGCCGCTTATAGCGCCGCAGGCGATTATCACGAACATAAAAGGCCATATTGGCAGTGTGTCTGCCGGTAGTGAATGGTTAATGGCAGGTGCAACAAGAGATAGCTTGCCTCCTAACGCTGCTGCCGCTGCCCCACTTGCCAGAAGGCCCATAGCGATAAATAGCTGCCAGGCATTGATATAATCCCTCGGCTGCAAAAGTATCGTTACCGGCAGTGTCGATGCTGCCCATGCATAAATCAGTAAAATTATCACCCACAGTCCTGTGGCGGGCATTCCAAAGGTTGTGCCAAGCGTAACAGGCATTCGACTACCAACCGCAATACACAGATACATAGCAGCCACAGCAATAACTGTTGCAGCAGGGATATTTGCGCCTTTTTTATAGACCGCATACCCCAGCGTCATTGCGATGGGTATCTGAAGCCAGACCGCGATAACTGATCTGGGAAACCTCGTAAATACCGCCGCAATAACAACGCCGAATATTGCGATAACAATGAGCAGACTCAAAAACACAATGCAGAAGAATATAAACCGCACTCGAATATTTATGTATTTAGCTGCTACTTCCGAGATGCTTTTGCCCTGGTTTCGCATTGAAACCACGAGCGAGCCGAAATCGTGGACGGCGCCCATAAAAATACTGCCGAGCACCAGCCAGAGTATTGCCGGCAGCCAGCCCCAGATAATCCCGATAGCAGGCCCGACAATCGGCCCGGTGCCCGCAATCGAGGTGTAGTGATGACCAAAGATTATCCCTTTCTTGGTGGGGACATAATCGATACTATCCTTGAGCTGCTCTGATGGCACGGGTGCATTTTTATCAAGTTTGAATATCTTCCTGGCCAGAAACCGACCGTACGTATGGTAAGCTATCAAATACCCACCACCACAAACCAGCATTAGCAAAAGCGCATCCATTCCAATCTCTCCAAAAAACAGCGTAGCGTTCAAGTTATGGATTCCTGCCTCTGCCTTCGCAGGGGTGACAATCTTGCGCAGGAATGACGGAACTAAGCGTTACAACTAAATACTAACGACATTCTCTGTGCCTTCGGGTCAGAAGCCTAATCGGCACCTCACCTATAGGCAGTATTGATTGCAGTCTGCCTTTTATAAACCGCATATAATTCTCTTCAAAAAGCTCCGGCTTGTTCACAAACATTAGTATCGTAACCGGGTTGACGGCAATTTGCGTGGCGTAGTAAATCTTTGGCCAGCCGGCTTTGCTTTTGCTTGCCCCAGCCCGCTCTGTCTTTATCAATTCAAACGCCTTGTTCAATTTGGCAGTGGGTATCCACGTAGTTGTCTGCTTGAAGATCTCAGCCGCCAAATCCAAAACGCTCTGGACGTTTTTTGCCTCGGTTGCGGTAGTAAAGGCTATCGGTGCATATTTTAATACCGGCAGCAGCTTTGTCAAATATTCTTCGTAGTCGCTGGTCGCAGCCGAGTCTTTGGCCAGGTCCCACTTGTTGATAACGATTATGCAGCTTTTGTATTGCTCAGTGATGAATCTGGCCAGTTTTTTATCTACCTGTGAAACCGGCAGTGTGGCATCTATCAGAAATAGGACGACATCAGCCCGGCGGATAGACTGTGTCGCACGGACATAACCGTAGAATTCAATACTGTCAGCTATTTTGCTCTTTTTCCTTATCCCCGCCGTGTCAATAACGATGATGGTTTGGCCGTCTTTCTCAAACCTCACGTCCACGGCGTCTCTGGTGGTACCCGGCGTCTCGCTGACGATGACCCTCTCGGAACCGACCATAGCGTTTACAAGTGTACTTTTGCCGGTGTTTCGCTTCCCGACTATCGCTATCTTCATAGTCGGCTCAGCGGGTTTGGCTGATTCAAGATTTTCGAGCCTGCCAAGGACTTTATCGAGCAGGACGGCTTTATTAAGATTGTTCTTCACGGAGATACACAGGAATTCCCCGAAGCCGAGTTTTGAAAATTCGCCCGCAGCCGGAAACATTTTCGCGTTGTCCGCTTTGTTGGCAACGCCTATGACGTCAAGTGCGTGTTTGCGCAGCAGCCGTGCTATTATTTGGTCCAACGGCACAATGCCGTCACGAATATCGACCATAAACAAAACCAGGTTTGCCGACTCAATCGCCATGCCGATTTGCTGTTCGATATGCTCGCTTAACCGGTCGCTGTCTACTACTCCGTATCCGCCGGTATCGATAAGCTCGAAATACTTTTCGTTTTTCCCAATGAAGGTGCTGACACGGTCTCTTGTAACACCGGCGGTCGGCTCGACGATACTTATCATCTCGCCGGCCAGCGCGTTAAAGAGACTGCTCTTGCCCACATTCGGCCGACCAATTATTGCAACAACCGGCAACGGCATAAGTTCTGTCCATATCAAACTGTAGTTGTAGAAAAGGTTAAGTATACCAGAGGGTTCCCATTTTGCAATACGTCGCAAAATGGGGTCCCCAGCATAATCAGCCATTTGAAGTCTCAATATTGATGGGAAAATGGTTACTCTGGAACCGTCAGATATGAAGTAAGCGTTGTCTCAGATGGGAATTCGGTATTATGTCCCCAAAATTCAAGCTAAAATTTTGGCATTAATCCCTTATCTGTTGTATAATTGCGAAACTAATTGGAAGTTGAATTTGACAGGAGGAAAATAGGTTTTACCCCTCAGGGGTTAATTCAGGGAGTCAGGCTATGAAATCCAGCAGAATAGGTAGAGTGATGCAGATTTTAACGACCTTGCAGGCGGGAAAAAGCTATGCCGTTGAAGATTTATCGAAGATGTTAGGTATGAGTCGAAGGACTGTATTTCGCGACTTGAAGGAGCTGCGTTTAATTGGTGTACCGTGTCGTTATGATGCCAGGACGAGCAGTTACACAATAGAACCCGAGTTTTTCCTGCCGCCTGTTGATTTGAACCTGCAGGAGGCGCTGAGTCTGCTTTTGCTGGTGTACAAGGCACATAACCAGATACAGCTGCCGTTCAAAAGTTCGGCGTTACTGGCTGCTTTGAAAATCGAAAATAATCTGCCGGCCGGAATCCGCCAGTATTGCAATATGGCTTTGCGAAATATCTCTGCCCGGTCCGGCGCGCAGGCACCTGTCCACAGTTCAGGGGGACTTGACAGGACCTTCGCACAATTGCAAAAGGCTATAACAAAAAAACGTAAGGTGCATATTTGTTACCATTCGCTTTTCGAGAGTGACATTATTGAGTTGGACTTGCATCCCTATCATTTGTTGTTCAACCAGAGGGCGTGGTATGTGGTGGGCTTTTCGAGTATGCACGAAAGTATCCGTACCTTTAAGCTTAACCGCATCAGGGAACTGGAAGTAATGGAAAAATGTTACCTCGGCGGAGAGCGTTTCGATTTGAATGACTACCTGGGTAGGGCGTGGTCGATGATACCGGAAGGCAGAATCTACAATATCGGGCTGAGGTTTTTGCCCAAAGTAGCTAATAATGTTACTGAAGTTCAGTGGCACAGTACTCAACAGGTTACTCGCAACGGCGATGGCTCTGCCACCGTGGAATTTCGTGTTGACGGCCTGGGTGAGATTAGCTGGTGGATTCTCGGCTATGGCGACCAGGTCCAGGTCATCGCACCAAAGGCACTGCGAGAGAGGGTCCTCGAAACAGCCAAAAATATGATTAAACTAAACGAGACAGCATAAGCCGGGCAGGGTGTGGTTTCCCCCTTTTTCTTTTGACGGCAATTGTGGTTGTCGTTACAATGAGCAGTCCATTTTAGTACTTTCGTCAGGCAGATACAGATGCAAATAAAGCATTCTATGAACAGGAGATGGGTTATGCAGGAGTATAAAGATATTACACGCCGGTGCTTTTTGAAAAAAGCGGCAGGCGGCGCAGTGGGAGCAATTACTTTTCCATATATAGTTTCTTCTTCGGCGCTGGGTAAGACGGGCAATGTAGCTGCGAGCAGCCGCATTACGATGGGCTTTATCGGCACGGGCGGCCGGGGCGGTGCGCTGCTGAGTAATTTTATCAACCTTCGGGATGCGCAGGTTGTGGCCGTATGCGATGTGAAGCGGCCTAATTGCGAAGGCGCCCTGCAGCGAGTGGATAAACATTACAACAAAAAGGTGTGCACCGGATACAATGATTTTCGCCAGCTTTGTGCCCGCGACGACATCGATGCGGTCGTGGTGGCTTCTACAGACCACTGGCATGTGCTGCACGCATTGGAGGCGGTGCGGTCGGGCAAGGATGTATATTGCGAGAAGCCGTTAGGGATGAGCGTCAAGCAGGGACAGATACTGCGCCGGGAAGTCAATCGGTACGGCCGGGTCTTTCAGTTCGGAACGCAGGAGCGGTCGAGTCGGAATTCCCGTTTTGCCTGCGAGATGGTTCGCAGCGGCCGGGTCGGAAAAATCCGTAAAATCACGGTGGCTTCGAGGTACAGCATAGCCAGCGAGAACTTTCCGGCGATGCCGGTTCCTGATTCGATTGATTATGATTTTTGGCTTGGGCCTGCGCCGTGGGCGCCCTATCATCCGAGCCGGGTGAGCAACAGTCACTGGTGGCATATCAGTGATTACTCTCTTGGATGGATTGCCGGCTGCGGAATACATACGATTGACATTGCGACGTGGGGTAACGGGACGGACCTTACGGGGCCTTTGGAGGTGGAGGGAATTGGTGAGTATCCGCGGGACGGGACATGCAACAACGCGACAGGATGGGATGTAAATTTTAAGTTTGCCAACGGCGTTACAATGAACTTTACCGATGGGAAAAGGAATCCGCTCGGCGTTCGTTTTGAGGGAACCGACAGCTGGGTGTTCGTCAAGGAAGAGCATCTGGGCGGCAAGGTGGACGCTCATCCAAAGGAATTGCTCAGGAAGGAAATCGGCCCCGACGAGGTTCATTTACCGGTGAGTAATCACCACCAGCAAAATTTCCTGGACTGTGTCAAGAGCCGGGCAAGAACAGTCGCTCCTGTTGAGGTGGCGGTCCGTTCCGATGCACTATGTCAGCTTAGTGAAATCGCGATGCGGCTGGGACGTAAGCTAAAATGGAGTCCCGAGGAGGAAGAGTTTATTGACGACGCCCAGGCGAACCGAATGTTAACAAGGCCGATGCGCAGTCCCTGGTGTCTGTAGAACTGATTATTGAACTCGTTTAGTGATTGGAAAAGGGAATTCTGACTATGAAACAAAGAAGAATTAGTCGAAGGCGGTTTTTGAAAGGTGCCGGCGGTACGGCTGTGGGAGTGCTTGGTTTCCCGTATTTGGTATCGTCTTCGGCTCTGGGTAAGGCCGGCCGCGCTGCCGCAAATAATCGAATTGTAGTGGCCTGCATTGGAATGGGTAACCAGGGAACCGCCCACATGGGTTGGCGCGGTGGTACGGTCCCGAATTTGGGTTGGGTTGAGCCCGGAGGTTTTATGGGCAGTGCCGAAGTCCAGATGGTGGCGGTCTGCGATGTCGATGACAGGTGGCTGAATCAAGCTCGTGACATCGCCAACAAGTACTACGGCAATAAGGATTGTGCCGCCTACAAAGATTATCGAGAGCTTTTGGCTCGTGCCGATATCGATGCGGTAGTAACTGCTACACCGTCGCACTCCAACGCCATGATAAATATCGCTGCTGCCAAGGCCGGCAAGGACATTTACTGCGAAAAGCCGATGTCACTTACCATCGGCGAGGCCAGGGCAATGGCCGATGCCGTCAGGCGTTATGGTCGTGTATATCAAATGGGTACGCAGCAGCGTTCCGACAGGAATTTTCGTTTTGCCTGTGAGCTGGTCCGCAACGGTTACATCGGGCAGGTTAAGTCGGTAACGATTGGAGTTGGCGGCCCTGCCCGTGAATGTGACCTGCCGGCTGAGGCTGTGCCGGATTGTATCGATTGGGAGATGTGGCTGGGTACGGCGCAGTGGAGACCGTTTCATCCGGGCCTGCTGCGACACGGCTGGATGGGATATTGGAATTATGGCGGCGGCGAAATGACAAACTGGGGGCCGCACCACTTCGATATCGCCCAATGGGGTTTGGGTATGGACGGCAGCGGACCGGTTGAGGTTATCCCGCCTGATGGTAAGGACTTCAAGGTACTTACATATAAATATGCAAATGGCGTCGTTATGACTCGCGATAACGCTAACGGTGTTTTGTTTACGGGTACCGAGGGGAAAGTAGAGGTTAATCGGGGATATTTACGCACCTGGCCGGAAACTCTCGCAAGACAAAAAATCAAACCGCAGGAGATAAACCTTTATGAGAGCAAAAGCCACCAGGGTAATTTCCTGGAATGTATCCGCACGCGCAGCAAAACGGTTTGCGACGAAGAGATAGGTTACCGCTCGATAACTGTTTGTCATTTAGGTAATCTTGCATATCGGCTTGGCCGGCCGTTGAAATGGAATCCTGAAAAAGAGCGATTCGTGGACGATGACCAGGCGAACCGGATACTGAACCGTTCGATGCGCAGTCCGTGGCGGTTATGAAATTGATTCCTGATGTTGATTATGTGGATTTTTTATTTAGGTTAATCTTGAGGTAAGGGAGTTTGTGTTATGAGACAAAGAATAATTAGTCGTCGAAAATTTTTGAAGCGGGCCACCGGTACCGCTGTGGGGGCAATTGGTTTTCCGTATATAGTGTCGTCATCGGCGCTTGGCAAGGCTGGCAACGTGGCTGCGAGTAATCGTATCGCTGTCGGTTGTGTTGGGGTGGGGCCTCAAGGCACGGGCGTGATGCACAACTTTCTGGCGCAGAAAGACGCCCAGGTCGTTGCGATCTGTGACCTCAAAAGACAGGTTCGCGAAGTGACCCGAAATCTGGTCAATAAACATTATCAGAGTGAAGGATGTGCTGCTTACACAGACTTTCGTGAGCTGATGGCACGCAATGATATTGATGTTGTCCTTGTGGCCACGACCGACCATTGGCATGTCCTGGTGTCACTGGCGGCGGTCAGGTCGGGAAAAGATGTGTATATGGAAAAGCCGATGGGCTTGTCTGTGGAACAGGACCAGGCGATGCGCGAAGCGGTTCACCGCTATGGCAGAAAATTTCAGTTCGGTACGCAACAGCGGTCGAATCGGAACTTCCGTTTTGCGTGCGAGCTGGCCTTGAACGAGCGGATAGGAAAGCTGCATACAATCAATGTATGGTCTCCCGGCAGTTCTTCCGGAGGCGACCCGAAGCCGGTGCCTGAGCCGGATTGGATTGATTATAATATGTGGCTGGGAGCCGCTCCCTATGTGCCTTATACAAAGGACCGCTGCTCTAACAGCCTGTGGTGGTTTATTTCCGATTATGCGCTTGGATTTATTGCCGGCTGGGGTATCCATCCTGTGGATATTGCCCTCTGGGGCGGCGGTGACAAGGTCAAGACGCCGTTGGAGATTGAAGGCAAGGGTGTTTGGCCTTCGTCGGACGGTGTTTGTGATACGGCCAAGAACTGGGATGTTGTGTGCAAGTATGACAGCGGTATCACTATGAACTTTACGGGCTGGCCCTGCCGAGAAGAATGGCCGAAGCGCTACGGCAAGATACAAAGTCACGGCACCGCCTTCGAAGGAACCGATGGCTGGGTCCAGGTAAACCGTGGAGGCCTCACCGCTCATCCGAAGGAGCTTTTGTCGACGGAGTTTGGGCCGAACGACATTCAGCTTGATAAGAGCGACAACCATGTCAGGAACCTGCTGGATTGCGTGAAAACCCGTGCCCGGACGATATCCCATATTGATGATGCCGTCCAGGGGGACATAATATGCCAGATAAGCGATATTGCGATTCGGCTCGAACGGAAACTGAAATGGGACACAAAGAACGAACGTTTCCTCAATAGTGAAGAGGCGAACCGTATGCTCAAACGCGCAATGCGCAGTCCCTGGCGTTTATAGAACTGATTGTATATACTTGTGTGAAAGGGAGGTCATTGAAATGGCAAATGTTTACATTGGAGTCAATCTTGAATTTGTGCGACATGCCGATATGTCGTTTGAAGCCGGCGTAGAGAAGGCGGCCGAGCTGGGATATAAATATATCGAGCCGTGGGTTCACTGGGGACGCGAACTGATGAGCGAAGCCGGTTACTACGCGACTGTTTCACTACTGGACGACCCGTTCCGGGTCAAGCGTGCCTGTGAAAAGGCCGGCGTGAGACTTTCCGGCTTGTCGTCACACACTACGCTTTGTAAGCCGGATATAAGTGTGAACTACCTTAAACAGGCGATTCGTTTCGCAGCCGAGTGCGGTGCGCCGGTTGTCAACAGCGACGAAGGCCCGAAACCAGCCTGGACCACGGAGGAAGAAGACCACGTTTTGATGAAATATGTGCTTACCGAAGCGGCGGCGGTTGCTGAGAGCCGCGGCGTTATGATTGGTCTTGAGCCGCACCAGCAGTACAGCAAAAGTCCCGAAGGTCTGGAAAAGATTTATCAGCTTGTTAATTCTCCGGCTATCGGTATCAACTTCGATACCGGCAATAGTTATCTGAGCGGACACGACCCGATTAAGTGGTTGGAGAGTATCAAGGACAATTTGGTCCATCTCCACGCCAAAGATATTTCAATACAGCAATCCGAAGACGAACGAGGAAAAGTTACCGGCACTCCCGCCGGCTGTGCCTGCGGCGACGGCGTGATAGACTGGAAAAAAGTAATCGAGGTATGCATTTCTGCTCCGCGTGACATTGTTTTGAGCGTCGAGTGCGGCACTATCGAACAGGCCGAGCGAAGTATCAAGCATCTAAAAGGATTGGTATAAAACCGCCGCCTATGTTAGATTGTACGGTGGGGCTTGTCTGAAGTGCCTAAAGTGAGCTAAAGTGAACTAAAGTAAAAACATGCGTAACTTTAGGCACTCCAAACTTTAGGCATTTTGGATTGATTATGTGGGGTTTTTTATGGACACAGGCCATATTGGAAGAAGGCGGTTTCTACAGCGTGCAGCAGTTGGGGCTGCCTCGGTTACGCTTGGTAGGAAATTGTCCTTGGCTGGTGCTTCGGGCAAAGAGCGCATTTCTCGTAATCCGAATCTGGTTTTTATCTTTGCAGACCAGTGGCGCGCCCAGGCCACTGGTTATGCCGGAGATACGAATGTCAGGACGCCGAACCTCGATAAACTCGCCGCCGAAAGCGTTAATTTTGGCAATGCCGTGTCCGGCTGCCCGGTGTGTTCTCCCTATCGCGCGAGCCTGATGACCGGCCGATTTCCGCTCACGCACGGCGTTTTTCTAAATGACGTGCGCCTTAATACTGATGCCGTTTCCATTGCTCAGGTTTATAACAGGGCTGGTTTCGAAACCGGATATATTGGCAAGTGGCATTTGGATGGACGTGACAGGAGTGCCTTTATTCCGAGAGAGAGGCGGCAGGGCTTTAAATTCTGGAAGGCAATGGATTGTACGCATAACTACAACAACTCCTCCTATTACGCAGATGCGAACATAAAGCTAAAATGGAGTGGCTATGACGCAATCGCCCAGACCCGCGAGGCACAGCGCTACATTCGCGAGCACGCCGGTGCCAGTCCATTCGCTCTTTTTCTTTCGTGGGGGCCGCCCCATGCGCCCTATCACACCGCGCCGGAGAAGTATAGAAAACAATTTAGTGAAGCGCAAATCAAATTAAGGCCAAATGTCCCCAAAAAGTTCGAAGCTCAGGCGAGAAAGTCCCTTGCTGGCTACTATGCTCATATCGCCGCACTGGATGGCTGTATTGGAGAAATCCTTCAGACGCTTAAAGAAGCGAATCTTGAAAATGATACCATACTTGTCTTCACGTCTGACCATGGGGACATGCTCTATTCGCAGGGCGGGCAAAAAAAGCAACAGCCGTGGGATGAGTCCATCCTGGTTCCGTTTTTGCTGCGCTATCCTGCTAAACTCGGCAGGAAAGGCAAAACAATTGCCATGCCGATTAATGCACCTGATATTATGCCGACGCTTCTGGGTTTAAGCGGTATTGAAATACCCGACACCGTTGAAGGGACCGATTTCTCCGGTATTCTAACAGGAGCCGAGAAACCGAAGGACAACGCTGCGATGATTAGCTGCCCATCACCCTTTGGCCAGTGGACAAGAGCGAGAGGCGGCAGAGAGTATCGCGGCATTCGTACAAGTCGATATACTTATGTCCGCGATCTAAACGGCCCCTGGCTGTTTTATGATAACAAAAAAGATCCTTACCAGCTCAATAATCTCTGCGGTAAAAGCGAGCATAGTGAATTGCAGAAAAAGATGGAAGCTGTGTTATCGCAAAAGCTAAAACAGACAAATGACGAGTTTTTGCCGGGCACCGAATACATCAAGAAATGGGATTATATTGTTGACAAATCCGGCACGATACGTTATACCACTTGAGGTGGATATTCATACATAGTTTTACGTGTTATGTAGAGAACTTGAAAAAATATCTCGGGATTTTGAAAGGGGAGAAAAATGGATAAACAAGATTTAACGAGGCGGGAATTTCTAAATGCAGCGTCGGCAGCCTCTCTCGCTGCGGCTGCATCAGGTCGCATTCCGGCGTATGGAAATGTGAGCAAAAAGGCGGGTAAACCGGCAATTCTTGGGGGTCAGCCGGTGAGAACCAAAGGCTGGTATGATTGGCCCGTCTGGGATAAAGGTGCCGAAGAATCTATTTTATCCGTATTACGCAGCGGGAATTGGTATAGGGGCAGGGGGACAAAGGTTACAGAATTTGAAAAAAAGTACGCCGAGCTAATGGGGGCCAAGCGTTGTCTTGCCACTGCAAGTGGTACCACTGCTCTGCTTGTTGCCCTCCACGTGCTTGGGGTGGATGCCGGAGACGAGGTTCTTGTTGCGCCTTATACATTTATTGCAACTTATAACGTGCTTTTTCTTACCAAGGCCCTGCCGGTTTTTGTTGATACCGACCAGGAAACGTTCACGATGAATCCGGACAAAATCGAAGAAAGAATCAACGAACGGACAAAAGCGATTCTGCCTGTTCATATTCTGGGGCTACCTGCCGATATGGACAGAATCAATGCCATTGCAAAAAAGCATAACCTTCTGGTAATAGAAGATGCCTGCCAGGCGTGGTTGGCGGAATACAGAAACAAGAAGTGCGGAACTCTCGGCGACCTGGGCTGTTTCAGTTTTCAGAACTCCAAAAACCTCCCGGCCGGTGAAGGTGGCGCCATCATTGGCAATGACGAGGAGATTATGGACAGGTGTTACTCTTTCCATAACTGCGGCAGACCTTATGGTAGTGTAAAAAGAACCAGTGGTTACCCCGTCAGGGGAAGTAACCGCAGAATGCAGGAGTTCCAGGCCGTTATTCTGATGTCACAGATGAAGCGCATTCAAAAAGACGCTGATACGCGTCTGGAGAACGCGCTTTATTTAACCTCGATAATCAAAGACATACCGGGGATTATTCCCTACAAATTAGCTGAAGGAGCAACGAGGTCTGCATACCATCTGTATCCGTTCCGCTATAAAAAAGAGCATTTTAGTAACGTTACCCGAAATAAGTTCCTTGCAGCCCTGCGAGCCGAAGGTATTCCCTGCTCAGGAGGTTATGGCCCCCAAAATAAAGATGGTTTGGTTGAGGATGCTTTGAATTCGAGAGGTTATAAGAGACTTTATTCGAGCCAGAGGCTAAAGAGATACAGAGAAGAAAATCACTGTCCCGACAACGACCAGCTCTGTAAAGAAGCGGTGTGGTTCTCTCAGAGTATGCTCCTCGGAACGAAAAGGGATATGGACGACATCGCGGACTCCATCCTGAAAATCTATGAGAACAGAGCCAAGCTGGCGTAGCCATAAAGTCTATAGCGCAGTTTAAAAAGAGGGCTATTTGTTTTTTTTCATTTGGTCAATAAGCTCCAAGGCCTCCTTTATCATAATCTCACCGGCCCCTTTTGCCAGGTTGGTTCCCCAGCCGGGTTCGTACCCTCCCTCGTCATAGGCCTGGCTGTGGCAGACATAGCCGATTGTGTCATTGCTCAGTGTAACAATAAAAAGATTTTCCAATCCTGCTTTTTTCTTTATCTCCAAACCTACTTCCACCAGTATTTCTCCGGGCAGTCCAAGAATGTAAATATCGGCGATTCTTAAAACCTGAATCTCTGTTGCCAAGATTTCCTCTGGTTTGTTCACATCTGTAATTCTTTCAGGCGGAAGGTCTTTCTTTATCGGGAGGATGACCGGTTTTTTCAGCGCTTTTAGAGCAATGTCCCCGGATGTGGAAACGAATTGAAGTCGTCGCAGGACCTCTCCGCCCAGGGCTTTGCCAATCCGTGAGCGATGATTCTCTCCCCGGATTCTTACCGGGTTCATATCGCCGGCTGTGCCGAGCGCAAATAGGCAAATTCCTCCCTCCATCTGTTCGACAACCCGTGCAGTGTATCCGGGATAATCAGCCGATATGGAATAGAATTCCTCGTTATCTGTAGCACCGCAGACGGGATGGCAGGCATAGTTGACGATAGTGCCTACAATGGAGCTATCTGTATCTTCGACTCGGAGTATGGCAACCTCCGGATCAATGGGGCCGAAAACCAGATTCGGGTCAGCAGGCGGAAGCCGGAAGGTCATTGCCACCGAACCATCGGGCTTTTTTGTCCTTCGATTATAAACGATTTCGGAAATTTCACCTTTTACTACGCCCAGCTTTACCGGCCTGGTATTTTTGGCGGCGGTTAATATCGACTCAGCAATCCTTTTTGTAAGCTTTTGAACATAGGCTTTGTCGACTTTAGAGGCGGGTGTATCGGGCCAGTCTTTTCTTATCTTTTCTACCTTGGGCCCGAAGTGGGTATGTGTCGCACAAATCAGGACATTGCTTTCAGGGACACCGATTTTTTGCTTTACTATCCCTCGCACCTCAGCGGTAATCTCCAAGGGCACCCACAATAAATCAGCCGAAACGATTGCTATTTTGTTTTGACCGTCGTCAAGTACAAGAGCTTTAGCGTAAAGTTCATCGGATATTTGCTCACTTGGTTTGTTTCGGCTGCTATAGCCTGAAAGCCAAACCCCGACGGGTGGAGTAATATCGACTCTGGCACAACCGGCTTTAAGTGCCGCCTGACAGGAAGGGCAAAAAACAAAGCCGGATAATAAAATAACAAAAAGCAGCAAGGTGATTTTCAAAAAGCCAGGTTTTCTCATAGTTTTCATCTCCTGATATTGTCCCTGTAAAAGCCGGATATAATAATTTGTTTGGCCTGTGGCACGATTCAGTTCCTTTCTATCCATTCAATGATAGAAATCACAGCGTTGGAGCCCTGCCTGGCATTGCGAGCCTGGATGAGAACCTTGCCGTCGGCCGATTCGTTAGGGGTGATTTGCTGTTCGAGCCATCGGCCTTCCTGGAAGCCTTCGACCAGGCCCAGCGATTTGCCGGCTACTCTAACCGTTTGTTTGCGCCCGCCTTCAAAGTCATCCGGGTCAATCACATACAGCCGTACTGTTCCCCGCGTTCTCTCCGGCACTGTCAGCTCGATTTGCAGCTCCTGGTCGTCGGCCCGACAGTGATATACCGGAAGACCCCAGCCATCAAACGTATATCCTGTTTTAGCCGCCGCGGAAAACCCGGATTCAGCATAAATAATTTCCCGCTCGGGACGTCCACATAACATATAAAGGCGAACACCACGTTCCTTCAGGGCTTCAGTTGTGGGTAGTTTTTCTTTGTCAGGCCAAAAAGGTTCCTCAGGTGCCGGCGCACGCTCGGGCGCAGGGGGCATAGCCGGCAGGGGCAGATGAGGTTCCAACTGGTACCAATACACAACACTTGACAACTGCAGCGTGCTGCCGGGCTTGCTGAACTCACTGTGAAAGATCGGATTTTCGTTCTCCCCGAAACCAATCTCCACACGCAAAGATTTCTCAAAGCTGATGGCATCGTTGATAAAGAAGCGATAACCAAGCGCCCCTTTTAAGAATGGGAAATATCCGGTCAAGGCAAACTCGCTCTCTGTTTCGGGATACCCCCAACTGAATCCGAATGAGTCTTCGATGCCCTGAAACTCGATGGATGGGACTTTTTCACCGTCGATGTAAAACTTTTCATTTTCATCCACCGGATACCCCGCTCGGCCGGGCCTGCGTACCGTTACGTTCCAGCCGACGAACTTGCCCTTGCCCTTGGCTTCCAAGGCCGTGTAATCGCGCTTGCCAAGCAAAAGGGCTTCCTGCCGCCAATGGGCGTGAAAGTATCCGAGGTCTTCGGCAATCCTGTCCACTTGGCGGTACATAACATAGCTGTAGCAGGGCATAATTTTCCAAAGTTCGCTGCCCGGCTCGACCGGCCCATCATAGACCAGCACGATCTTGGCTGACTTGCGAAACGGCATCGGGAAATACGCATTAAATCCACGGCGCTTATTCACAATCGCTGTGTTCACCTGCTCCCGCAGGCCGGCCGGGTCGCAGAAGAAATCTACCAGCGGACAGTCCACGCTTGGCTCGCTCTCTGAATCCCAGTACATCTTCAGCAGCAGGTCGCGATTCAGCTTCAGCACGGCGGGCATAGCAAAGTGTATCATTGTAATGACCGCCGGGCCTTTTATTTCAGCCACGACTACGCGTTTTGATGAGTTGAACCGAGCGCTGAGCGGGTTTTCACTCCACAGGGCGTTTTGTGCCGCTGTTCGTCCGGGTATCAGTTTAGCCATATCCTCAATGTCTGAGGCAGGGTGCGATACCTGTGTTAATGCCAATGTTACTGTTAAGATATGAATTACCGTGTGTAATGCCATAAGCGGCCTCCATTGGTTGACAGAAAATGCCGGGATTTCTCAAATGGAATTCCCAAGTTGTTCTCGACTAAACACAACCAAATTCTACTTACTTGTCGTTTCTGTGTCAATATCTAAGTTGACTGCGCAGTCTGGATGCGAAATTATAGCTGTTGTCCGCTATGACCATTGTACCCGCCGATATAAGCATTTGTCACCATCGGATAATAGAAACTACACCGTCCTTTATATTGTGGGCAGGGGTCATTTTATCGCTCTGGTTATGGATAGGGCGGGCGATATGGAGGGCGATGCAGTCGCTTATCGCAAATAGCTTGTCGCAAATCATAAAAGCAATTTGCAATTTGCGATACGCGATTTGCTATTTGCAGGGCTTGGTTATCATATGTCACTGAGCTTGCCGTTGTTGTTATAAGGGCTGCCGTCCTTTACGATGTCCCCTTCATCGGCGTCAAAGTTCCAGTATCCTGATAGTCCCGGCTCATTGCCGCTCAATCTGCCGACATTCTTATATACCTGCTGGATTTCATAATCGGATAAGGCCCTGTTGAAAATAGCAACTTCGTCGATTATGCCTTTAAAACCCGCCGACTGTCCGCCAATTACTATTGTTTCTGGTTTGTTGGTAGCGGAAAGGTTGGCCACCGAGCTGTCCAAAACACCGTTAATGTAAATTTCTATTTCTCCGGAAGCCTTACTGACAACCGCAATATGACACCAGTACCCTTGCACTATCTCGCCTTCACTGTCGAAGTAATTCTCTTCGTCAAAGCCTGCCCTGACCTCCGGGACGCCATTGCCATCTGAATCGAATAATTCAATCCAGTTATTGTTGCCGCCTTCATCGAGCAGGTACATTTCATGTGTCAACGGAGAGGCTTCCATATTTATCCATAACATTTTAGTCTGTTCCACGCCCAGGCCCGATATGGTACCGACATCAATATAATCCCGGTCTGCATCGAAATAATAGCCGTTGCCCGATACGCCTTCAGTTAAGGTTGGACCGGTAGCGACCATTTCGCCGGTCAGAAGATAAAGCTGCCCGACCTCTTCTTCGGTAAGTGCCCGGTTAAAAAGCGCCACCTCGTCAATCATCCCCCGCCAGAAGCCGCCGTTATGCCTGTCAATACCGCCGATGTAAGCTGTTCCTGTAAATCCCTCTGCGGGTATGTGTCCTTGCTCTCTCAGCCTGCCGTTGCGGTAAATCCTGCCTGTAACGCCATCATAAGTGACGGTTATGTGTGTCCACGCATCAGGTTTAAGCCGCCAGTCGTAGTCGCTGAACTGAGCACCCTCGGCCCAGTTTGATCGCGACCACTCGGACTCTGATGATATTCTGTTAGCGTCTTCTGCGTCGGTGGATGCTGTCGTATCAGTCTCGCCTCCCATAAGCATCGTTGTTGTATCATCCACCTCCATTTTTTCTGCACCCACGGATATTCCCCCTCTTGTGTTGCCCTCGACCGCGTAGCAGTGTCCTTCGTCATACAGCGTAAATATGCGCCGGTTATTCATCGAACCAGCTTCTGGTGTTCTCACCCACGCCGCAATAGTAAATCCCTCCAGATAAATGTCTGGTATGCTTATGTAATCATCTTGGCCGTCAAAAGACATCGTCCCACTGAGTATCTCGTCTTGTGCGTATTTGGCTCCATGCACTTGCCCGTGTAAGTTGTTTCCTGAAATGTCGGCGGCAGTATTTGGGTCATCAGCGATGTTGAATGGATAATAAAGAACAAGATTTTGAATCAGGCTTGTCGGCACTACTTCCGCTATTGAATTGCCGCCTCCCTTTATTGGATAACCGTCGGCTGCCTCTTTGGCCTCAGTTTCTTGAAAAGACCTTACCAGCCCTGCCGATGGTTCGCCCAACTCCGACCTGCCACGGTCCACATTCCCTCCTCTTATTGTTGTGTGCATCGGGGGAGGGCCTATAATTTTTTCGGCTGTGACTATAGTAGTATCCGCTTTTGGTATTTCAGTTATTGTGCTGCTTTCGTCCACCTTGGCCGCAACACGGCTTTTAATTGT
>Ga0315547_1001270_pt1 | contig 20530 bp, 9 predicted proteins | sample SalMarSW160240MG_2_FD_202542 | JGI IMG/M metagenome (GOLD analysis project Ga0315547, IMG submission 202542) | Salt marsh sediment microbial communities from the Plum Island Ecosystem LTER, Massachusetts, United States - Salt Marsh Sediment SW1601-240 ...
GAAGTCCAACTATATTTTATCCATAATTTTTAACTCTTTTACCCTCACAAACTTACTTATTACCTGAAGATTTATTAATTTTATTACCATTCTGCAAAAACTATGGATAAAATACTATTATGTTATGGTTAATTCATTAGCTATGTGCACATTAGGCAACATGAGAAAGAACGAACCATAACGAAATATTGTTTAAGAAAACCATCAAAGTGGGTAAGTTTTCAAAATATATAGATACAAATCGGTTTATCTTGACTTTTAGAAAGATTAAATAATTCACAAGACCAACCTATTCAATATTGAGACAACATTTTGTAATCAAAGACTGATCTAGTAATTCAGAGGATATAATTCATCGATCAAAAACAACAGAACTAACCATAACACCCGCTCATAAATAATTGCCGAGATGGTAGTAAATTCACGGTTTGTAGCCCGCTTTAAGGTCAGTGTATCTTGAAGGGAAAGTACTCCACTCTCGGCAACTATTCATAGCGCAATTCCGTTATGATTAATCTTAAAATAATAGTAAATTAGCCCTTCAAGGACAAGTAAATAATTTGCAAGTGATACTAGGTCAAAGATTGCGGGAATTGCAAGAAGAAAAGGGGATGCTGCTGAGAGAAGTTGCAGCCAAACTTGAAATTGATACTGCTATGATAAGCAAGATCGAAAGGGGAGAAAACCCCTGTAAACGTGAACATATTCCAAAACTTGCAGCAATTTTAAATATTGATGAAAAAGAACTGATTGTTTTATGGCTATCGGAATATATTTATCCTATTTTGAAAAATGAGAAATTTGCTATTGAAGCTTTGAAGCGGACTAAAAAAAGGTTAAAACTATAAATGAGCAAAAACGAAAAACATACGGACAATACATTTTTTACGAATGAACCTGGTTCAACTCTTCTTGACCGGTTTGTAAAGACTTTAAACGATACGCAATATTTTGATGTTTTAGTCGGGTACTTTCGGTCAAGCGGTTTCTATCAACTTTATCAAGCCATTGAGCATGTTGACAAGACAAGAATTTTAGTCGGTCTTGGTATTGATTATGAATCTTATAAAACAATTAATGAATATCAGAATCAATCCATAATGGATTTTAATTCTCACGCAAATGCAAAAAAAGAATTTCAAAAGAACCTGATTAAAGAAATTGAAGATTCAAATGAAGTTGACCAACGACTTCAAATAGGTGTGCAAAAGTTTATTGAGTTCCTGCAAAAAGATTGCCCCGACAATGAAACGGATATAAAAAACAGGGGTAACGGCAAAAAACTTGAGATTAAGGCTTACCCGTCCAAAAACATTCATGCAAAAGTTTATATAAGCCGCTATTATCCTGAAGACAAGGAATATGGTTCGGTGATTACCGGATCAAGTAATTTCTCATTATCAGGTTTGGTTGCCAATCGGGAATTCAATGTTCAATTAAAAAACCAATGGGAAGTTAAATATGCACTTGACCAGTTTGAAAATCTCTGGAAAGATTCTGTTGACATTTCGAAAGACTTTGTTGATGCCGTAAAAAACAAAACATGGCTAAATGATTCCATTCTACCTTATGAGTTGTACCTTAAACTAATTTACGAGTACTTACAAGAGGACATCAACCTTGAAGAAGACTTTGAGGCCTTCCTACCAGAAGGTTTCATGAAACTGGATTATCAGGAACAAGCCGTGCGGCAGGCTATGAAGAAACTTAATGAGTACAATGGTGTGTTCATAGCAGACGTGGTGGGTTTAGGAAAAACATTTATTACAGCTCAATTACTTCAACAAATAAAAGGAAAAATTTTAGTGATTTGCCCTCCTCTTCTGAAAGAATACTGGGAGCAAAGTTTAATGGACTTCCGGGTCCCGGCCAAAGTTGAATCCCTAGGCAAACTGGAACACATCATCCGCAAGGGGATTGAACGCTGGGATTTCATTGTAGTAGATGAGGCGCACCGTTTCAGAAATGAAGCTACACAATCCTATGCTGATTTGCTTGATATATGTAGAGGTAAAAAGGTTATTCTTGTTACAGCAACTCCACTAAATAACACTATTGACGACATTTTTGCCCAATTGAAATTATTCCAGGTACCAAAAAACTCAACCATACCGGGCATCATTAACCTTGAAAAATTCTTTAACGGACTGAGGAAAAAACTGAAGAGATTCGAAAAACACGAACCGGAATATCAAATGATGATTAAAGAAGTTTCAAAGCATATTCGTGATAAGGTTTTGAAATATGTTATGGTGCGAAGAACCAGACATGATGTTGTCACCTACTTCAAAAAGGATATTGAACAGCAGAGATTGGTTTTTCCTGAAATACAAGACCCTCAAAAAATCATTTATTATTATGAAGGAGAAATCGAAACGGTATTTAATAATACCATCAAACTACTGGCACAATTCCGATACGCCCGGTACGTTCCATTACTTTATTACACTGGAAATAAAAGATTAACCGAATTCGAGAAACAACAGCAAAGAAACGTTGGAGGTTTCATGAAGGGGATTCTTGTAAAACGACTGGAAAGTTCCTTCTTTGCATTCAAGCAAAGTGTACAGCGGTTCATTGAGTCCTACAAGCGATTCATAGAAATGTATCAGAATGGAACGGTTTACATCAGCAAGAAAGTAAACGTGTACGATCTTTTGGACAACGATGATATTGAAAAACTCGAAAAAGCAGTTGAGGAAGAACGGGCACAAAAATATGAATCAAAAGATTTCAGGAAAGATTTCCTTACCGACCTCCAATACGACCTGAAAACTCTTAAAGCAGTTTGGGAATTGTGGAAAGATATTAATGAAGATCCTAAACTTGATAAATTCATTTATGAATTAAAGAACCATCCTAAATTAAAAAAACATCTGATTATTTTCTCAGAATCCAAAGAAACCGGAGACTACCTCTATGAAAACCTGATTAAAGTATTCCCAACTAAAGTAATGTTTTATTCCAGTAAAGGAGGAAGGCATACTGATGAACAATTGACCTTAAATCACACTATGGCCAGAGATACTATAATGTACAATTTTGATCCAAATTCTAAAACAACTTCCAATGACCTTCGTATCTTAATTGCAACAGACATCCTGGCGGAAGGAATTAACCTGCATCGCTCCAACATACTCATCAACTACGATTTACCCTGGAATCCGACACGGGTATTGCAGCGTGCAGGCCGTGTAAACCGCCTGGGAACAAAGCATTCAAATATTTACATTTTCAACTTTTTCCCTACTTCCCAATCTGATGAACATTTAGGTTTGGAACTAAACATTACCAATAAAATACAGATGTTCCACGATATTTTGGGTGAGGATGCCAAATACCTTTCTGATGGGGAGGAAGTCAACAGCCAGGAATTGTTTGACACTTTGAACAATAAAAAGGCATATACCGGTGAGGATGAAGAAGGCGACTCTGAATTAAAATATCTGGAGTTGATGCGCAATATCCGGGATAATGATCCAGATCTGTTTGATCGGATTAAAAAATTGCCCAAAAAAGCCCGTTCCGGTAGAAAAGCTGGTGAAATTGATTATGACCGGCTAATAACTTTCTTTCGTTTGGGCAAACTTAAAAAGTTCTACCAAAATCAAAACGGTACATCTGAAGAAATTACTTTTTTCGATTCCGTGAACCTGCTGGAATGTGCTGAGAATTGCAAGCGGGCATCAATTCCCATGGAAAAATATTTTAATATGCTAGTCACAAATAAAGCCCGCTTTGAAATGGACACAACCCAGGATGATGAAGGAAAAACAAGTGGCGGGACTTCTAATGTTAAATACATTGATAAGCGGATGAAAGAACCTTCTTTCCGCAAATACAAAGGATTCACCGATACAGATGAAGAATTCATCTTAGGCGTGAAGCAAATGATACAACAGGGTTTAATGGCCAAGAAAACAGCCCAAAAGATTAAAAAGGAATTGGAAAAAGAAGATGACCCGCTGCAAATGTTATATAGCCTGCAAAGACATATCCGTAGCGTTGCAGTGGAAGAGATACAAAACAGCAAATCTCCTTTATCAAGGGAAGTAATTTTATCAGGCTATCTAATAAAGTGATATGGAGAAGCGACAGGCACATGAATATATCAACGATGTTTTAAAATCACGGTTCGATCAGGAGCAGTTTGAACTGTTTATGCGTAACCTGCTCAACGAATTTGAACCAAGAAGCAATTACTACAGCGGTAATCTGATTCCCGAGGCTTTCCGTGATCATATAGCCCACTACAAACGCATTGGAAAATACACTGACCCGGAGGGCGAGCCGCTGGACATACTCATTGTCCAAACCCGATCAGTTAGAAAGCTGGAAAGAACCCGTACCGCCCTGAGAAACTTTGTGGTACGACATCTTAAAACTTTCGACAAGCAATATGCCCTGGTTGCTTTTTATTCCAAGGAAGATGACGGCGTTGACTGGCGTTTATCATTGGTAAAAATTGATTACGAATCACAGCGAAATGAAGAAGGAAAAATTAAAATCAAAGAAGATTTGGTTCCTGCCAAACGCTTTTCTTTTCTGGTTGGAGAAAATGAAGGTGCTTACACTGCCCAAAAGCAATTACTTCCCCTGCTTACGAACGATCATTCCAATCCGTTAATAGTAGCAGAAAAAGATGGTGATGGTAGTATCGAAGGAGCATTTAGCATTGAAAAAGTTACCAATGAATTTTATGGACAATACAAAGAACTATACCTTAAACTCAGTGAAAATTTCTCCTTAGTTCAGGCTTTAGAAAAGGAAGGCCTTTATCCTATCCGGTTTGTTAAGAAGCTGCTAGGGCAAATTGTATTCCTCTACTTTCTTCAGAAAAAGGGTTGGTTGGGCGTGCCTAAGAATGGTAAAATGGGCGAAGGTTCAAAGTGCTTCCTGCAAGACAGCTTTGAACAAGTTGAAGAATCCAGTCTTAATTATTTTAATGATTTCTTACGATACCTCTTTTATGATGCCCTTGCCCGGGAGCACAACGATGAGGGCATTAAATACTATTTCAGGCAACTGGATTGCAAAATACCTTTTCTCAATGGTGGTTTGTTTGAAGCTGAATACGGTTGGGAAACTGCCAAAATCAACATACCCAATAAGCTTTTCCGAAATAATGAAAAGAACAAAGCAGGCGATAAAGGTACGGGCATTCTCGATGTATTTGACCGTTACAACTTTACCATTAAGGAAGATGAACCTCTGGAAAAAGAAGTGGCTGTTGACCCGGAAATGCTGGGTAAGGTTTTCGAGAACATGCTTGAAATTACCGAACGAAAAAGCAAAGGTGCATATTATACCCCAAGGGAAATTGTGCACTATATGTGCCAGGAAAGTCTGATCCATTATCTGGATAATTCCTTGAATGAATACACCAAAAGTTTCCAGCCCATTGATAGCGACCAGACCAGTATATTTGGTGGCAGTACAGACAAAAAAGGCAACCTGAAAATTGAATTGGAAAACAAGGGCGACATTCACGTGCCTAAAAAAGACATTGAGCAGTTTATCCGGTTCGGGCATTTGGTTTTGGAACATGAAACAGCTGTTGCGGGAAAAGGCAAAGAAACCAGCGCTTATAAATACAAGATGCCGGAAAGCATTCGTATTTATTCTGAAAAGTTGGATAAAGACCTTGCTGATATTAGAATTTGTGACCCGGCTATTGGTTCCGGTGCATTTCCGGTGGGCTTGCTGCACGAAATTGTTACAGCTCGTTTGGTACTGAATTCTTTTCTGCAAAATAATGAACATACACCCTATTTCCTGAAACGCCACGCTATACAAGAGAGCATTTACGGAGTTGACATTGATGCCAGCGCTATTGACATTGCCCGATTGCGGCTGTGGCTTTCCATGATTGTGGACGAAGAAGATTATAATATAATTGAAGCCTTGCCTAACCTGGATTACAAGATTGTATGCGGCAACTCCCTGATTGGCATGCCTGAAAATGCCATGCGCGACCTGAAAGTGGAGGCCGAACTGGAAAAACTGAAAGAAGAATTCTTTCACGAAACCGATGAAGAAAAAAAGAAAATCCTGCGCCAGCAGATCAATACCAAAATACGCCAGCTCTTGGATTCTGCAGAGCAGTTTGCCGGCTACCATATTGACTTTGACTTTAAGCTCTACTTCTCTGAAGTGTGGCACTATAAAGAAGGATTTGATGTGGTGATTGGGAATCCCCCTTACGATGTATATGAAGGTAAAAGAGTTGATGAAATTCCTACTTTAAAGAAAATTAGCATCTATGATAAGGCGAAAACTGGTAAGTTAAATGCGTATAAATTATTTCTAGCAAAATCCATTACTTTACTTAAGAAAAAAGGTGTTTTTAATCAAATTTTTCAGAATTCTTTTCTTGGTGACAATTCAGCTAAACTTCTTAGAAAATATTTCCTTTCTGAGCAAAGGATTTTAAAATTAGATTCTTTCCCTGAAAGAGATAATCTTGAGAAGCGTGTATTTAGGTCAGCAAAAATGAGCGTTTGTATTTTATTCTCACAAAACTTTGTAAATGATAGGTACACATTTCCGCTTAGTATATGGGAAGAAAGATGGATGGAGAATTCAAAATCTGTCATTTTTTCTAATCAGGAACTCATTAAGTATGACCCTGAATCTTACGTAATTCCTTCTATTTCTGAAAAGGAAAAAGTTGTGCTTGATAAATTATCTCAAAAAAGTAGGTTTAAGCTTATATCCACTTGTTATCAAGGAGAGATAAATCTTTCAACTAACAAAAGAATTATCACAGAAAATGAAACAAGTTCCACCAAACCACTTCTAAAAGGTGCTGGTATTCAAAAATGGTACCTACCATTAAAAATGAGCCAGGGCAAAAATGAATATCTACTTCACCAAGAGTATTTTAAAAACAATAGTGGACCTAAGAGTAGACACTACCTTCACCCTCGAATAGTTATGCAGGGTATTACTGGTGTAGATGAAAAACAAAGAATCAAATCTACCATTATAGGATCTGAAATCTTTTGTGGCCATTCAGTTAATTATATTTCTCTTGAGAAGATTAATATAGAAGCTGCAAAATACTATTTAGCTATACTCAACTCTGAAGTTAGTAATTGGTTTTTTAAAAAATTCAGTACAAATAGCAATGTTAATAGTTATGAAATTCATAATCTTCCATGTCCGAAATACAAAGCTGATTGTAAAACATTCTCTCTAATAGCTGAATACCTTTTATTCAGGCAAAACAAATTGCCAAACTCAGTGGCATCATTTTATACAGCATTAATAAATGCTATGGTCTTCGAATTAATGTTTAATGAAAGTTTTCAATCCGCCAACAAACAAATCCAACCTCACTTAGGTGATCTCATACCCATCACAGATGATATGAACGATGAAGAAAAGCTGGCCATTATCCAAAGCGAGTTTGAGCGCCTATACGACCCAAACCACCCGGTTCGCAATAACTTAGAAACGCTGGATAGTATTGAGGAGGTGAGAATAATTAGGGAGGCGTTGAAATAACACATAATGAATATTACTTACGAACATATTGATTCTATTGCAAGAGGCTACAAAGGATTAAGCTTTGAAGAAATAGAATGCACAGAACATCTTTCAGGCTCGGTGAAGGATAATTTGTTGGACAGGGAAGAACACGAAGCACATTTGGCAAGTTTAAGAACTCTGGAAACAGATACCGGATTTACTGCAAACGAACAGTTATTGGCAGATATTCAGGCTTTGGAAGATAGGAATGTTAACGTGCAGAACTTTAGAATTGGTGAAGCTTATGCAGAAGTAATTTTGGAGGAGCATTTCCATTGCCGTTTCCATTGGAATGAGCACAGAGATGCCCGGAATCCAAAAGGAAATAAAACTGGGGCCGATTTAGTCGGTTTTATAGAGATGGATGGGCAGGTTCTTTTTCTTTTTGGTGAAGTAAAAACATCTTCGGAAACAACGAACAGACCTCCTCAAGTGATGACCAATGCTGATGGAATGGAGAATCAACTTCGTAATTTGTATTCAAGTGACGAAAAACGTAGAATACTCATTGCTTACCTTCAAAATAAAGCAAGATTATTCCCTAATGGTCATCTGTTTAAAAATGATTTTGAAGCCGGAATCAGGGCTTATTATTCCGGTAATCGAAATTATCAGTTAATAGGTGTTATAATTCGGGACGTTGAGCCAAACGAACAGGATATTTCTGTAAGTTATGAAAGAATCCGGGAAGATATCCTTGAACCCATTGGCCTGAAATTATTGGCATTGTATCTCCCTATTCAAAAAGAAAAATGGTTGCAAATTATTAATCAGAGACAAGAATGAGCATCCAATCAAAATATATCTATCTGGAACAGGCATACCCTGATATGCTGGAAGGGATTGGTATGCTTATTCAGAAAGGAAAACTATCAAGGCGATTTGAATCGGTTGAGCTTATAAACGATGAAATTCAACAGCTTGAGAAAGCAAAGGAACTTTGTGAACTGAAAATTATTGAACTTTGGGATGACCGTGAGACAATTGAGTTTAAAGCACTATGTGCCACTTATTTTGACATAGCCGGACAGTTGCCTACAGATACAGCCAGTGAATATTTCATTTATGAGCAAATCCAATTAATCACTTTTGGTTATTTAGGTGAACACTGGCATTTTGTAAGTCAGTATTTAATAGCCAAAACTTTCATCATTGATAACCTTGAGATCAATGATGACTGGAGCAAAAGAATACTTACCCTTTGCTTTAAGGCATTAGTTGGTTTAGTGGAAAAAAATTCCTGGAGAAATATAGACCAGTCTGTTCAGCTTATAAATCAATTAAGAACAGAACAGCATGATTTTGAAAATAATTTCCTCAATCAAGTAAATGAAGAAAGTCGTCCTTATGGTGCTGCTGAACTGGTTTCACTCTACCATTTCGCAAAAAGCATTGAAATACTCGGCCAATATTTGATCGAAGGCAGACCGCTTGATCCTGAAACACAAATCCATTATCATTTAAACCTTTCTAGAGAATTTGCACAAGAATCCGGTAATGTCAGCCTCGGCTTATTGTTCCAGTTTTTTGGAGCACTGGCTATAAAAATGATTCGCAACACGATCTGGTACACAACCAGGGGAATTAACAATTGGGTGTCCAGGTTTAATTATTTCATAACCCATCAGGAAGATAAAGGAGTATTTGAATTATTGTATCCACAGCGGGAATCCATTATTGAGGGAGAACTGTTAAATCCGGCACACCGAGCTGTTGTGATTAACCTGCCCACTTCAAGTGGGAAGACCATGATTGCTGAATATCGTATTCTTCAAGCTTTAAATCAATTTAGACAGCATGGTGGGTGGGTGGCTTATATTGTACCTACCAAGGCACTGGTAAATCAAATTTTTATTCAATTAAACAAGAATTTTAGTTCAATAGAAATTAATGTAGAAAAAGCCAGTGGAGCCATTGAATTAGACGGATTTGAACAGTATCTCATTGAAGAAAGCGGCAACAGAACGGAGTTTGATATACTTGTTACCACATATGAAAAAATGAATCTACTTGTAAGACAAGGGCTTGGCACTACTCCTGAACGTCCTTTGGTGCTTACGGTAGTAGATGAAGCGCATAATATCGAAGAGGAAAAAAGAGGGCTTAACTTAGAGTTTCTTCTGTCAACAATTAAGAATGATTGTGAGGAAGCCAACTTCCTTTTAATGACACCTGATATTTTGAATTCGAATGAGGTGGTTGATTGGCTGGCTGGTGACAGGGGAAATGTCATTAATCTGGAGTTGGATTGGTGGCAACCAAATGAACGGGTTGTCGGAGCTATTCAGGTAGAAGGTAGAGGAAGAAATTATACGTTTAACCTTATAACGCTTCATACGGATAAAGGGAGCTATGAAATAGGTGATACTATTCCATTGTATCATTTTGAAAATGCCGATAAAAATAAGTCAGAAATATATGGTGTAAATGGTTCTAAAAAACAAATAGCAGCTTTGCTTTCCTCAGAGTTACTCGATATAAACCATCCAATCATAGTTTTAGCCCGTCATCCTAATGAAACTTATGATATTGCTGAAATCTTATATGCTAAGTCAAATAATGATTTTGAGCTGGATGAAGATATCGAATTATTAAAAAGATTAGTTGAAACAGAACTTGGAGAAGACTTTCCATTAGTTAAATACTTAGATCGTAGAATTGCCGTACATAGCTCTGCTTTGCCCGATGAAATAAGGCTTTTAATTGAGGATCTTATGGCAAAGGAGAATAAACTTCAGGCACTGATTGCTACAACCACAATTGCACAAGGCATTAATTTTCCGGTATCTTCTGTCATTATGGGATCATATGCTTATCCAAGCAAAATGGGCACTTATGACATGCCTGTCCGGGATTTTTGGAATTTAGCCGGAAGAGTTGGAAGAGCGGGTCAGGGGAAAATGGGATTGGTTGGAATTGCATTAAAGAATGATCAGAATTTATTGCAAGTTACAGAATACGTTACAAAGGCCTCTGAAGATTTGCACTCACAATTATTAAGTGCAATAGATAACGCGATACGGCATGCCGATCAAGATTTTGACAGATGGCTTTTTGTTGATGAACGATGGTCTGCCATACTTCAATATATTTCGCATTTACGCAAACAAACACAACAACAAAATGCTTTTTTAGCTCAATTAGAACAAAAACTCCAGAGCACTTTAGGATTCCGACAATTACCTGATGAAAAGAAACAATTTTTGCGTAACAGTATCCGAAGGTATGCAAACACCTTCACATTGGCTGATGCTATAAGAGCGGACGAAACAGGGTTTTCAACTGTTTCTTTAAGACAAATGATTGGAAGGCTTGCTTCTTCCGGTTTAATACCGCAGGATTGGAACAAAAATCAGTTATTTTCAGAGCAAAATCAGAGCATGCAAAAATTAATTGGTATTATGCTCAATACCTATGAAATCAAAAAATCAATTGAGGAACTCAATGCCGGGGGACTACCTTTAGATCGTTCTAGTATTGCCAGGTTGGTCATTGATTGGGTCAATGGTCATGATATCGCATCAATAGCGTCCAGAATTTATCCTAATGAAGAATCCTATCGAGCTATTCAAAAAGCTACCAAGGCTTTGTATAAAGTGGTAGCTAATGCTGTTACCTGGGGTATTGCCGCTTTACAGAGGATGCCAACGAGCGGAGTAGATTGGGATAGTCTGTCTGATATTGAGAGAAAACGAATGGCTAACATTCCAGCTTATTTACACTATGGTGTCAATACCGATGAAGGAGTGCTGATGCGTAAAAATAACGTACCTAGAAGCATAGCTAATAGCCTTGGAGAATTATACAGCGCCTCGGTTAGAGGGGAGATATTCAGTCAGCCGTCTTCATCTGTTTCTAACTGGCTTGGCCAACAAAATATTGAGATATGGAATAGTATTCGTCCGGCAAATTCAAAACTTACAGGGGTAGATTACAAGAGAGTTTGGATGAAGCTGAATGGGAAAGAATAAGAACTTCAAAAAAATTGATTTTGTAGTATAATCCCACTCTTAGCATCCATACACAAAACGTTCAGGCACATTCAGCTAAAGCTGACCAAAATCCCAATCTATTTGTTGATAATTAAGAAGGGTGACGCATATTTGAAAATGTCTCGCTGCATAACCACTGTTGATAATAAATGTACAATAACCTGGTCCCAAATTACCTCAAAGGGATTTTGGGCTGTATGTTCACAATAAGTTTTGTAATTTAGTTACTCCTAGATACAGATTGTTGAAAATAATAAGAATGATAAGTGAAAGAATTTTTGAAGATGTAATATGCAAATATCCAGAACTAATTGAAGATGATTTATTATTTATCGACCGCCAGCTTTGTCATTAATTATAACTTGCTGTTTCATTATTTTTATTTTAATTAAATTAAATGATATGGATTATATAAAAATGCATCTTTTTGACATTATCCATTGTTCCCTTTTGCTTATTGGGTTTGGGGTTGGAATATTTACCGTTCTTTGGCAACTTAAACCATTACGTATTAAGCATTTTTATGATAATATTATTACCACAGAATCCAATATTAAAAATGAGAACAAAGATATTTGGGGTATTGATTCAAATAATGAAATAACACTAACTGATGGATCAAAATTTAAAGTTGATTTAGTTAAATTATCTTCCATGGTTGTCTTTTTAGACACGTACTGTTCAAATAGATCATTGAAAAGAAAGGGGAAAAGACCAAAAGTCTATTCTCAGTATTCAATGATTTATAAAATGTTTGAATCAAAAATTTATCGTGATTATTGGAAAAATATTGTACTAGATAGATTTTATAATAATGAACCCAAAAAAAATAGTTGGATTCAACGAATACTTAAAATCTCACCAAAAAGAAATTATGACTCGAAATTTGTGACTGCAATTGAAAACACTATTAAAAATATAGAACAATCACTGAATAAATTTAACTAAAATGAAATTATTCAGGAAAGCACTATAGTTCAATACCAGCAGCAGGAGAGAACTCATAAACATTACTCGTGAAGTTGAAACCGCTTTGGCTGAAAGTGGAGTACAAGAAGGTTTAGTGCTTATTAACGCGATGCGCATTTCAGCAAGTGTCTTCATAAATGAGGATGAATCAGGGCTGCACCAGGACTTCGAGAACTGGCTGGAAAAATTAACACCTGTGATTTGTGCTCTATGATCAGCCTTTAGATTTATCTGTGTAACATTTGTGATTCATTGATGGTCATGTAATAATTGATTAGTTAAATCATATCTCCCAGCTCTATTAAACAGCTAAATCGTTATTAATCAGCTTACTACATTTTTGTTTTAATTCTATACCCTTGATATGAAGCCATTTATAGCTATTCTAAGCCATTAGCCAAACCTGGGTAATGGTATATCATTAAAAAACACAAAAGTGCCTTAAACCGCTTAAAAACAGCATTATACGGGATTTTATAATATATCAGCATAAGGCAACTATTTGTATATCAGCAATATGACGAAATAGAGTGAAATGAGATGAAAGTCTGATTTGTTCCAGTTATGTGCCAGTAGTAGAAATAAATAAAGCCCCAATATTATTGTATATCAGGGCTTTATTCTTGTTTGCTGGTTGACCCGCCAGGGCTCGAACCTGGACTCTTCTGAACCAAAATCAGACGTGTTGCCAGTTACACTACGGGTCAATCATACCTCATAAAGTGCTGCAAAAATAGAAAAAAATAACCTAATTACCCAAACCTGAAATTTCGTGTACCTGTACAGTGTATTGCAATGCTCTTTAACATAAATATTTTTCTTAACCATAACAATAAATGGCATCACTTTTGCATAAATTACAACCGTAAAGTAATAACTAATCCGGTAACTTCTGGAGCACTAAAAAACTATGTCCGTGAACCTGGAGAGAAGCTTACTTTTTCTGATCTTCTTAATTCTTGCACTGAGTCCTGTTTTATCACAGGAACAGGAAGATCAAAGTGCAACGGAACTACTGTTGCTCTACTATGATAATATTTTCGGAGATGATGAAAGACTTATAAACGGGCACTTCTATTATGGCCCTGTCAAGGGTTCAATCCAGGGCCACCCCTATTATTTTGACGAATCATGGAAGAATGGTATTATTGAAACTGCCGACGCAAGGTTCGACGGTCTCCAGGTTAAATATGATATCTGCCTGAACCGTATTATCCTCAAATACACTTCAACAGACAATGCTTTTTACCAGATCGGTCTGAATTCAGGAAACATAATCAGGGTGAAAGTGGCAACCAGTGAATTTATACCTCTGCCCGGCACTAACGATTCTATTGATATCCCCTTTGCAGAGCTGATCAGTAATGGTCCCGTGCAATACCTTGTCACGAGAAATAAGTCTCTGCAAATTACAAACAGCTCAGGATCAACTGACTACGAATATAAGGAATATGTCAAACAATACCTGTTCTATAACGATATGCTTTTATCTTTCCGAAGTAAAAAAATGCTTTACAAAACATTTCCGGAGATAAAAAATCAGCTCAGAAGGTATGTCAGGAGAAACAATCTCTACCTCATCCGGAACAGGATTGATGATCGTGGAAAACTGATTGATTATTGTAATGCTTTACTCTCAGGCAATAATGAATAAAATTCTCATAATATTGCTTCTGCTGTTACTCTCCTCTGCTACCGGTTACGCATTGCAGCAGACCGGTCTGGTCACGGAGCATTCGCTGCAAACAATTACAAGCAACTCTTCACTCCCATATCCGTCAGCCCAACATGATGATCCGGTAATCTCAGGCAACTATAATAATACACCCTTTACCAATTTTGCAGCCGATCTGAAGATCAGGTACGGAATCATGATATACTCTCGCCCTGAATGGGTTGCCGGATTGTACGTAACAGCTTCCGGCGACTCCATAAATCTTACTTCACTTCTGAACGACCTGCTTTCACCGGCGAATCTTCATTTTGTCTACCGGGGCGGCGGTCAATACTTTATTACAGGGCACATCTCGATTACCGATGACTTAATGCCTGAAACTATTGATCGTGAGGAGCGAGGCGACATCAAAGACCCCGGCGACATTATTGGCCGGTTTTCCTATGAAAAGAAAATAAACCGCGTTACAGTAGGGTCTGCGGAAAATGCTGAAACAGGAATAGCCCTCCTTACCGGACGTATCACCTCAGCAACCTCAGGTGAACCTGTTCCTGGTGCTACAATTATTGTAGAAGGAACTAACAAAGGTGAGATCTCGAACGGTGACGGGTTTTACGCCATACAATTACAGGCAGGAGAGATATACAATCTTACCATCTCCTGCATGGGAATGGAAAAGGAGTCATATATCCTCGATCTCAACTCTACAGGTACCCTGAATATTGAGATGCAGGATCAACTGATTGATCTCCGGGAGGTTGTGGTAAAATCGGGTCGGCACGATAATGTCAGGGGGATGCAGATGGGGTTCCAGAGGATAGATATCAAGGAGATAAAGACGATCCCTGTTGTAATGGGCGAGCGCGATATTCTGAAAATAGCCCAGATGATGCCCGGTGTGCAAAACGTCGGCGAAGGGTCATCAGGGTTTAACGTACGGGGATCGGGCAGTGATCAGAATCTCTTCCTGATAAACGAGGTGCCGGTGCTTAATACGGGTCATCTCTTTGGTTTCTTTTCTGCTTTTAACCCGGATATGATCAGCGATTTTAATCTCTATAAGAATAATTTCCCGGTTGAGTATGGTGGTCGTCTGGCTTCCATATTTGAGATTTCAACCCGGAAAGGTAACAAAAAGAGGTTCGGAGCGAGAGGGGGGATCAGCCCCGTCACTGCCTCCCTCCTGGCAGAAACACCAATTGTCACCGACCGCTCATCCCTTGTCTTCGCAGGACGATCAACCTATTCAGACTGGATACTGGGAAGACTGCATGCCCCCGAACTGAAATCCAGCAGCGGCTCCTTTTACGACCTGATGACCTCCCTGCACATAATTCCATCTGAATCATCATCGATCCAGGTATTCGGATATTTCAGTAATGACAATTTCAGGCTTGCCGGTACTGACAGGTATATGTATGAAAACGCCGGTTCCTCAGTGGTATACGACCGTAAGCTAAATGAGAGATGGACAATGAGCAGTGCCGCCGTTTTCAGCCGGTATACCAATTACCACGCCAATACCGAAAATCCGTTTACATCCTGGCAGCACCGTTTCACAGTTGACCACCGCGAACTTAAGACCAAAGTCACCGGTTATAAGTGGCCTGATCATACCCCCACAGTGGGTACAGGTATTATTTCCTATGCCCTGAACCATGGCGCTTACGAGCCCTATGGTAACGATTCCGGGTTAGCTCCTTTACTGCTTGGCAGGGAACAGGGGCTCGAGCTGTCCCTCTTTGGTGCTGATGAGTACACCATAACCGACAGGCTCACCCTGTACGGCGGAATCAGGCTGAGCCTGTACAAATACCTTGGCCCGAATGATATCTATTCATATTCGGCATCACTGCCAAAAGAGCCTGAACATATTACAGATACCACATCATACGGAGTCCTGGAGACAATAGAAAACCGCGGAGGACCTGACTACCGTATTTCAGTTAACTACACATTTTCACCCACGGCATCGGTTAAGGCAAGCTTTAACAGGATGAGGCAGTACCTCTTTATGCTTTCCAACACCATAGCAATAGCCCCTACCGACAGGTGGAAGCTGGCTGATCCCCATATAGTGCCCCCCCTGGCCGACCAGGTAAGCCTGGGCTTTTATAAAAACATTCCCCGGAGAGCCCTTGAGATATCGGCGGAGCTATACTATAAAAAGACACGTAACCAGGTGGAGTACCGCGACGGGGCTGATCTTATCCTGAATCCCCTGTTTGAAACGGCCGTAGTACAGGGAGAACAAAAAGGATGGGGTGCAGAGGTACTGTTAAAGAGGAACGCGGGCCGGCTGACCGGATGGATGAGCTATACATACTCCAGATCAATTGTGCTGGTCAACGGGGACAATCCGTGGGAAAAGATCAACGGGGGAAAGGCGTTCCCGGCAAACCATGATAAACCTCATTCAGTCAATTTCGTTGGCACACTGAGAATATCACGCCGGTTCAGCTTATCAGGTAATGTTGTGTACAGTACAGGAAGACCGGTAACATACCCCACAGGTTTATTTCATGTCAGTGGTGAGACGGGGATTATTTACTCTGGAAGAAATGAGTACAGGATCCCGGACTATTTCCGGGCCGACATGTCTGTAAATATCGAAGGCAACCTGCTCAGGGAAAAGTTTGCTCATGGATCGTGGATGTTGTCGGTATATAATATCACCGGTCGAAGGAATGCATACTCAGTCTATTTCAAGAATGAAAACGGAAAGATAAACGGCTATAAGCTTTCTATCTACGGTACTCCCATATTTACTGTCACCTATAATTTCAAATTGGGTAACTATGCGGTTAAATAAATATATAATCTTCACCTTTATTATCGGATCAATGCTCAGTGGTTGTATAGATCCATATGACCCCGGTGATCTGAAATTTGAAAACATGCTTTTTATAGAAGCAAGGATTACAGATGACCCGGGTATTACACCTTATGTATCGTTCAAACATGCATACCCTTTTTCGGATTATAATATCTGGGACGAAACTATTGTGAACACCTCCGGAGCCACTATCTATATTGAAAACACCAAGGGCGAAAGGTGGTATTTTATCGATCAGTTTTATCCCTGGCTGGGCTCAATGCCAAGTTATTACTATTCTCTCACCGATACTAATTTTACACTTCAGGAAGGGGAAAGTTACAGGATTTATATTGAAACAACGGACGGATATATCTTTGAATCACAGTATGAAAAATACCTGGCCTCGCCACCGGTGGAAGAGATTACCTACAATTATGATACATGGGAGACAGATGAAACCGGTGAGTCGACAGATGGTTACCGTTTCTATATATCAAGTCGCTCAGAGGAGGAGGACCCGCTTTACCTGAGATGGATCCTTGATGCAACATACTACTATAGGGTGCCATATGACGCGTCTTATTACTGGACAGGAGACACAATGATCGACACCACGAGCCAGGCACTGAGGGTCTGTTACATGGATGAATATATAGACGGAATTTTTACCGGTACTTCGGAAGGACTGGCAATCAACAGGGTAGCTGATGCACCACTGCATGGTGTCTCACGTTATGGTGACCGTCTGCAGGTTAAGTACAGTCTTCACGTCAAACAGATTCGCATTCCCTCTTCCGCGTACCGCTTCTGGAATGACCTGAAGTCACTTCTTTATGAAACCGGCGGCCTCTATGAAACCATCCCATTCAGGTTAACGGGAAATATATCCTGCGTGTCACACGAGGACATAAGCGTAGCCGGCTTATTTGAGGTTGCCGGTGTATCTGAAACAAGAATATTTGTACCCAGGCCGGGCGAATTCAGGATTGTTACCGACCGATGTATACCGGATACTATAAGTTTAGGTGATTTTCGGCGGGGCAATATGCCTGCAGGATCATGGATAATGGAGTTGGAACCCGATTTATATATTACAGCCCCGGTAACATGTTTTGATTGTACTGCAAAAGGTGGATATACCCAGGAACCCCCTTTCTGGGAAAAATAAACTCAAGAAAATGATGCATCAGTTTAGCTGTAAATATATTAAGCCTTTTCTATCTGCGTTTATCCTGGTGACCCATTCCCTGTTTATGCCGGGCATTGCCATTGCACAACAGGATCAGACTACCGGACCACTGCCTGCCGAAACTGTTTTATTATCTACAGACCGTTCATTATATCTGGCCGGTGAAATGATCTATCTCTCTGCCACCATCCTTGAATCTGACAATCTTATGATCTCAGGCCTCAGCAAGGTAATCCGAATTGAGTTACTGAACAGTGACGGCAAAACAGGTATACGTGATATATTGTATTCAGAGAACGGCACTATGGCCGGCACCATAAAACTTCCGGGTAATCTCCCGACAGGATGGTATCGCCTGAGGGCATATACATCGTGGATGAGAAACCGCGGTCCATCACTATTCTCCTACAGGGATATACGGATTATCAATCCTGCTGATGCCGGCAGACTGAACGAATATACGCTGGATGATACTCTCATGGTATCTGTTATTGCCGGGAACGGGATAGCACTTACCGGGTCGCCAAACCATTGCGCGGTCAGAAGTGTAACCACGAAGGGAAGGCCCGTAGCAGTAAAAGGAATACTCCTGTCATCACGTAACGACACGGTGACTCACTTCTCAACCGGTGATAAAGGATGGGGAACTCTTGACTGGGCCCCGGAATCCGGTGCTCACTACCGTATTGTAATGGAATCAGATCCAGGGAATCCGGTGGTTACATCAGTTCCACAGCATTCAGATAATACTATTTCTGTAAATATTTCAGATCCGTTATCTGCCTTTGATGATCCCAGCAAAGACAGGAATCTTACCGTTACTCTCACCGGAAATGTTCCGGAAACAGTTATTAAACTCCTTGTTCACCGTGTAAGCAGCTGGTATTGGTTCAGTGAGGCCAGCCCCCATAACGGCAGGCTGAGTTTTGTCATTCCGACATCGGATCTGCCGGATGGTTTAATAACATTCTCTTTTTTGAGCAATGACAACAGCCTTTTGTCTTCAGCCCTGTTGCTTAAAGGCGATCCTTTTGCAGGTTCAGGATCTGTAACGACAAAGGCTGTTACCGGTGAAAACAGCACAGACCTTCTGACCGAGTATAGGGCATATGCCGGTAGTGAAAAAGGATACTATACCCTCACCACCAGGAGGCGTGAGCCGGTTGAAATTTCCGACCTGTATATAGCTGTCGTTCCCGGATGGCATACTACCTGGGATATCCCGGCTGACAAGTCTGAAAGAGAAGGATGGCTGATAGCCAACAGATATGAAGGATTTGTGGCAGAATCATTCTTTAAAGACGGCAAAAGCAATCCTTCCATACCACTGATTAACTTCCGTGATATTATAAATACCAGGGAGTCCATGGTAGAATTTATTCCTGAAACAAGGGGAATTAAGCTCAGCGGAACGGTAACCCTTGGCAATGGTACACCGGTCGGTGTTCACAAATTATCGCTTACCGGCCTTAACGATAATCTCTTTATTACAACCCGAACATTTTCTGACGGCAGGTTCCATTTTGCCATGCCCGGCAGAGAAGGATCAAAGGACCTGCTTCTTTCGCATACCATCAGACCAACTAAAGAAATGAGTATTTCGGTAAGTCCTGAATTTGACCCGCTCCTTTCCGGACTTCCACCAGGAAATATCTATCTTACAGATGCAGAAAAAATATACGTAAACGATCTGATTATTGACAGCCGGCTTGAGAATATCTATCGCGACACCTCTGTAAATATCGTTGTTGCCGGTGAACTAAAATCCACAGATAAGGGTATGTTCTACGGAAACCCTGACCACGTAATATATATTGATGACTATATCAAGCTACCGGATATGAGGGAGGCAATATTTGAAGTTGTGCGATTTGTTATGGTAAAAAGGGAGGGAGATGACTTTTCAATGAAAGTGATCAGTGATACTCCTTTTCCAAAAATTTATGACCCATTGATCCTTATCGATGGTATTCCTCTCCTCAGGTTCAGCCGGTTCCTGGAACTGCCTCCGGATCGTTTTAAAAGAATTGATATCATCAACTCACTCTATATTCATGGCAACCAAATTTTTGCCGGAGTGGTTAATTTTATCTCTGTAAATGGTGACATGGCAGGTCTGGATCTTCCGGAAGGGTCACGTATCCTGTCACTTGACATACCCGGCCCTGCTCTTACCGGAGAACTTGTAACAAGCACACCCCCCGTTGCAGATATCCCATCACTGGAAAGGACCCTGTCATATATACCACTTTCAAAACCTGCAGATGGGACACTATCATATAACGGTAACCTGGCCTATGGAAGTTATATCACTGTTTTTACCGGCATTACCGGAGATGGCAAATGGGTTAATT
>Ga0315547_1001271_pt1 | contig 20501 bp, 19 predicted proteins | sample SalMarSW160240MG_2_FD_202542 | JGI IMG/M metagenome (GOLD analysis project Ga0315547, IMG submission 202542) | Salt marsh sediment microbial communities from the Plum Island Ecosystem LTER, Massachusetts, United States - Salt Marsh Sediment SW1601-240 ...
TGTAATCTCACAATCGATTGTTAAAATGGAAAAGATGTAAAGCTCTTATGAAAACTGGCTACATATTTGCAATATGAATAATCTGATCGTCTTTTCAGGCTAAGCGCCTCATTAAAGTACTTCTAATAATGGCTATTTCTCGTGTTAAAAGGGTCATTTTGAGAGGGTTTAAGTAAGCGCGAGGAGATTTAAGCGGGTGGAGAAGGCTTCCGGAAGCGAAAGTAAGATAAACTACAAGTGAAAAGTTATGGTGTTCACGAAAATACGGGATTCAAATTGAAGACTCTAAATGTTATTTACTGTCTCAGAATCGGCTTCGGCATCCTTGCCGCCCTAGTAGCTGCCTTAGTGGTGAACCTCAAAGTAGGCAACCCACTCATAAATGGCATAACTGTCGCATTAGCTGTCTATCTTCTCACCTATTACCTTCTCAAATTCCAGTTTGCTAATAAGGTGGAGAAGCCGACCAAGATTCTTACAATGGGATATGGCATTTATGCTCTCACGTTTATTTTCTGCTGGGTCCTGTTTATCACTCCGTTTCTTGCGCCTCCAACCGCCACGTTCACTATGACTCCAGAACAACCCGTAGTTGGAGAACCTAGCACCTTTACATCGATCGGCGAAGACCCTGATGGAACAATAGTCAAGTATGCTTGGGATTTCGGAGACGGAAACAAAGGAACAGGAGCAAACATCACTCACACCTATACCGTAGCTGGAGATTATACCGTTAGACTAACCGTCGTAGATGACCACGGAATAAGCAGCAGCAACAAAACAACAACCATAACCGTAATTGTCTCCCCCTCTTAACAGCAACAAAGCTTACAAAACTTCTTTTATGCCAATAAATAAGAGGTAAGGGATACTGCAGATTTCCAGAAAAGTACTGTTTTCAACAATCTTCTTTTATTAGTCTCCTAAGGTTAACCTATAAATAAGAGTTAAATAATAGATATGTACTCAGTTTCTATTAAGGTGTTTAACCAATGGCTACTAAAACCCAAGATGTGAATTGGGAAGACCCCATCCTTAAGCGTTGGCTTGGTAATATAGTGAACAAGAGCACTTTTTACAACTCAAAATCTGCTTTTAGGCTGTATTCCAGATTCACTGGAATGACTGCTTCTCAGTTGATTGATGAGGCAATAGAGGATTCTAGGCGTGATCCACGTGAGCGGAAAGACATTGTTTTGCACCGATTAATTGGATTTTACAAGTGGCTGAGAACAGAATATCAGAGGAAAAAGGCGGCTGGCAAGGGCAAAACCAAGAAAGTGAAAAAAGGAATTTCTGGGCTTTCAGCCGAAATGAGAGTGAACGTTATCCGAGGCTTCTATTCTACCTTTGACATTACTGTTAGGATGAAAGGAAAACATAGGCTTCCCAAATCGAAAGTTGAAAACAAGCGTATAGTGTTCAAACCAGAAGACGTTTGGAAGGTTAAGGTTCTGGTTGACCATGCACGCACACCTAGAAATAGGGCAATAGTTCTCTTTCACTTTCAGGGTGGTTTAGATGTTAGCACACTTTGTGACCTGAACTATGGAGACATTGCAGAGGAGTTGGAAAAGAACAGCCACCCGCTTAAAGTTGAAACTATGAGGGTTAAGTCTGGAGTTGAGTTTTACACCTTTGTTGGGCAAGATGCCATTGATGCGGTGAAAGCTTACATAGCGGATATGGAAAGCCGTGGAGTGAAGTTTGATAACAAAACTCCTCTGTTCCTTCAGGAACGTGGAAAGAAGCGGTTAAAACCACACAACATCCAAACCATGATGAAGGATTTGGCAGTAAGGGCTGGATTTGTGACTAACGGTAATAACGGTAACAGCTTCAATCCATTGGGAACTCACAGCTTAAGGGAAAGCTTTGGCTCGCTCATGATTAACAGCGGCGTTCCAGACACTATTGTTGACTTTTGGCTTGGGCATGAAATAGGCGACATGGCAAAGGCATACAAGGAAACTCAGTTTGAAAACTTAAAGAAGATGTACCTAGAGCGTGAGCACCTATTTGCTGTATCTTCATCGAAAGGTGAAAACGAAAGAACTAGAGCTGAAGTAAAAGAAGTGAAGGACGACCTGTATAACTTGCACGCTGAAAACGCAAGCATGAAAAAGGAAATCAAATCGCTAAAAACGCAGATAGCCAACATATACGATTATGTGCAGAAGAACCTAGACCCGCTTTTGGACGTGGTTAATGCTATAGCCGACACTGATGAAGGCAAAGCGTTGCTAAAGAAGATACGCAAAGAACAGCAAGAAAAGACGTTAAGGCATATATCAGAAGCTGACAAAGAACAGCCAGACGGGAGGTGATAATTGTGAAAGAAGAAGATTATCAAAGGCTGTTTGAATTTGGGAAAGAGTATCTGTTGGGCTTTGAGGAAGTTACTGAAGAGATTTTGAACCACCATCTTTACATTGACAAGCTAGACACAATTGAAAAAGTTTTCAAACGGTTACTTCAATCCCTAAAAAACCGTGGTGCCATGAACAACACAATTGGCAAACTTGACGAGCTGGAAAATTTTGAACAGGTGTTATGCGGCTATAAACCCAAAAAGGTTATGAAAAATTATGACGGTTGGCGTGAACTTTTCAAGCGGATAAAAGCTGAATGCAAACCCAAGGGCAGAATGGACATAGACAACAAGCAAAGCTATTGGGTGATATTTTGCAAAGGCGCAATTGATGGTGCCAAGTATATGTCCCGCTTCCAGAACTATGGCGAATTTGCCAAATATGTTGATAAGTTTTACTCAAATGAACTTACACGTGAAGTATTACCTATGCGCATTGGTGAGGAAATCCGTGGTATCAAATTTGCCTTGGCTTGTGACTTTCTCAAGGAGTGTGGTTACAGTAAGTATGTCAAACCCGATAGGCACCTAACATATATATTCAATAAACTGGGCATCTGTGATAGTGAAAATGATCATAAAGTCTATGACGCTATAATCAATTTTGCTAATGTGATCGGGGAAGAACCATACACCGTGGATAAACTGTTCTGGCTGATAGGCAGTGGGAACTTCTACAAAGACCTTAAGAAAAAAGTTAAAACAAACAAAAAAACCTTCGTAGAAGAAGCCAAACGCCTTTTCAACGTAGACTAGCGAAACTGATTGTGGGTTATAGTGAAGGGCTGCTACACTTACTTCCCCACAACGTGAATACTAATTTTTAGTATTTCTTCACTCTTCCCATGGTTTGTGTTTGTTTTTAAGTGATTCAAAGGTTTCAACACGATTTCATGCCGTCCCAAACGGTGATTTGAACGGAAATCAAACATCGGCAGCCTATAAACACGGATTTCCTAGGGATTTCCGCAAAAACAAGGGAAGACACGCTATATGATTGTTAACATATAATGGATTGCGATCCGGACGGATAAAATTTGGTTTGATATATAAATGTAATAAAATATATGTTTAATTAGACATATATAGGAAGTCTCTACGAAATCCTACAAGAAACCCTGATTCGCACCGCTTTTCGGAAACGGTGGCTTTTCCACCGCTATCTCTTCTTTACATACCATTGCGATTTATGTAAATTTTATCCTAGATTTTAATTTTAATCCACGATTTTATCATGTTGGAAATAAAATTTTAAATGGAGATAAAATTTATCCTAAAATTTTTAATTGGAAAAAACCGCCGAAAAAGGGGTATTTCAGCAAACGGCTTGCGAAAAGCCCGTTATTTTATATTTTATATCACATGGTGGATATCGTAAACCTTTTTTAACAAAATATGTGTGTCAGCAAAAGAAGTGAAGGAATTTTTACTTCACATAGGGTCTTTGTCAGCTTCTTTCTTTTTCTTTATCAATTCATCTAAGTCACGTGTCTCCATCGGCTTTGCTTTTTCAAGCGCTTCCTTCAATGTCATCCCAGTCTTTTTCTCGAACTCCTCTTTTGCTTTTTTGATTTTTTCCTCGTCAATCTCTTTGAATTCTTCCCATCAAACTTGATAAAAATAATACATGAACTAAATAGAGAATTTGCAGCTCGTTTCGAAAGAAAACACAAATCACAAAAGAAGAAGAAATAGTAGCAAATATAACACACGATGCAGGTAGAACTATCTTCCACAGCCCCATATAAACCACAAAAAACATAACACAATTCGCGCGCGCATTTGAGGGAACAGTACTGCGAATCCGCGTTCCTTCAAAACGAGTTTTAGACAGATTTCGTTTGACATACGAGTTGAAGGGAGCACAGAAAGGACTAGGTGTTCTAACTACGTATTACCGAATTCCGAAGATGAAGATCGTTTTGAATGGTAGACGGGTTATGGGGGTTGTGATTGTGACTATTTCAATAATGTTGCCTGTTTTACCAAGAGCGGGGTTAAACAAGCAAAATATTTTGCATGAACTCTACCACCATATTGTAGAAAATTTAGGTTTAGAGATTCCTGAAAAGAAAGAAGAAAGAGAAGCTGAAAGATTCGTAAATCGGATAATAAAAAAGGAAAAAGAACTATAGACTTGATGAGGTGGGTTGCTTGACAATTTATTATCTGTTGGATGCTGCTGTTTCAGAAAAGGAACAAGGCATAAAACTGACTTTTTTCAACCCATCCAAAAATAAGTGGAAAGAAATAGTGGACACTAATTACCGACCATATTTTTTCATTCCTTATCCAATCCCTGAAGATGATTTGAAAGTAATACAAGAACTAGGATTAGGGATAAGCGTAGTAGAGAAAACGGATCTTTTCACTAGGCAAACTGTGAAGTTAACTAGAGTAGAACTGAAAGATTTCTCTGATCAGTTAGAACTGTCTAGAAAGTTCAGCAAGTCATGGGAAAAAGATGTTCCCGTGGTTTCAAGTTACATGTACGATAACAACCTAGTTTTTGGAGCTCAATACAAAATTAGAGAAAAAGGGATTGTTCCTCTTTTAGGGGTTTCAAAAGAAGACTTGAAGACTTTCAGAAGAGCCTTTTCAGATATTAGAAAAACTGATCTTGAAAAATACAAGCTCTCCAAAAGGCTGTTTATTCTTTGTTCTCAACCTGTTCCGGAAGTTAATCTTGAAAGATTAGGAATAAAAAACAAGGTTGATTCAGAAGAACTTCACTCAATGTTTATGCTGGCAAGATTGGCAAACATTCCTATTTCCTTGACTTATCGTGCTCGTCAGGTCAGTGTTTGGATAAAATCTATTCTTCACAATTATCTAAGAAAAAATAACATTTTAATTCCGACAGCCAAAGAGCTGAGAAGGGGAGAAGAAACACATTCCGTTAAAGGTGCACTAACATTAACTCCCGAACCTGGCGTTTATTTCAACACAGTTGTGGTTGATTTTGACAGCATGTATCCCAGTCTAATTGATTCTTACAATCTTTCCCATGAAACTATAGACTGTGATGATGATGAATGTCAAAGCAACAAGGTGCCCGGACTTGATCATTATGTTTGCACCAAGAAAAGAGGCGTTTATTCTATACTAATTGGCTCATTAAAAGATCTGAGAATTCATTGGTTCAAACCACGATCTAAAGACAAACATCTATCTGTTGAGAAACGGAGCCTTGCTGAGGCAACATCTCAACTTCTCAAATTAATTTTAGTTTCAAGTTATGGCGTAGTGATTAGAATACACGGTTTATCCCGATCCTCGTTAGGAGAATCAATCACTGCTTATGGTCGTTATAGTTTAAGAACTGCAAAAAAGATTGCAGAGAAAAAAGGGCTTCATGTTGTGGCAGGAGATACCGACTCACTTTTCTTAGAAAATCCAACCGAAAAAGAGATTGAATGGCTGATAAAGACCGTAAAGAATCGCCTGAAGCTAGATCTTTCTGTTGAAGTACGATACACGCTCTGTGTTCTTCCTGAAGCTGCAAAAGCCTATTTCGGAATAAAAAAAGATGGAACTGTAGACTTCAAAGGTTTAACCGCCATCAAATCTAATTCTCCAGATTTTGTTTACAATGTCTTCAACGATTGTGTTCAGGAATTAACAAGTGTAAAAAATAAATCTGAACTCAATAAAGCTAAAGATAGGATAAAAGCAGTTGTGCGAAATGCTATGGATGATCTTTTGCTTGGAAATGTTCCGATAAGGAATTTGGAGTATACCGTTGTAATTCATGATGACCCGAATGAGAAATTGAAGGGGAAGTCTCTTCATCAGCCGTATCAATGTGCAATTCAACTTTTGAACTCAGGAAAAAGTGTGAAGAGGGGAGATGAAATGCATTTCGTAAAAGTCAAACCTTTCACTTATCAAGGAAGAAAGTTTACAGTCAAACCTACAGAGAACGTGAAAAACTTTCATGAAATTAATCTTATGGATTATTTTAAAAATCTGAGAACTGCACTTAATCAAACTTTCAAACAAATGAAAATAACGATCAATGAATTTGAGAAAGGTAAAGGAACGCTTTCTGATTTTCTATGAAAATATTAATCACCGAAAATAAGATATAAAATGTCTGATCATTCAAGATGGGTGACTCAATTACCCCTTGAATTTGTCGGTGACGCCATTTCTCTAAGTGGATTGACAGGTACAAGGCTAAAATGCGATGTTATTAGAACGTACTACCCTTTTTGGTGGAGAATCACATCTGGTGGACCACGCGTTGGCTATCAATATAACAGTGCAATAGTAGAACTCAACGCTGCAATAGGAGAAGTCTACATAGAAGACACTAAAGAAACACTATTGGGTTCAGCTGGGCACGCATTAAATTTGAAAATCAACCACTTCAATGATCAAAAACTAAACACAGAGAACCTAAAGATTGTATTAGTTGAAGAAGACAATGATTGTTACACTCATTTGAAGAATGTGATTCAGAAACGATGGGAAGAAGTCCCCTTAGATATGATTGAAGGCTCCTTTCCAGAAAACACATCAAACATTTATTTACTAAATGACACTCTAGAGGATGCGCTAAGTAAAATTGCTAATCTTAAACTTGGTAATGCCATTTACTATTTTGATCCACTTAGAAGCGTTACTTGGGATGCCGTTGAAAAAGTAGCAAAAAGCAGAATGGCCAAGCTCTTTGAAACAAGAACTGAACTGCTTATTTTTCTTTTTACATCAGATTGGTTTCTAGGAAGAAACGATTTTGCTGCTTTACCCTGTAGTCCAGATGAGAATAAATGGACGGAGGGTGAACAAAAGAGCGTGTATGAAGTTGATGCTCTCTTTGGAGATCAAGACTGGCGAAAAGATATTTTATGCGAAAAAACGGTAGAAATCAAAGAAAAGAATCTTTTGGAGTTGTACAAGCAGAAACTGTGGCGCTGGTTCAGGTATGTTCTTCCAATGCCTTTTAACCCGAAATCAAATCAACTTTTTCATGTAATTCTTTGTTCCAACTATAACGCCGGAGTAAACCGAACTAAGAATGCTTTTATTTCAAAAACACTGAATCCACCTTTCAAGCCAGACATTAATCGAGCTTACACTACATTTAGATTTTACAACCCGAAGACCACTAGAGGCATTTCAGGACAAAGAAGACCGTTAGTTTGGAAAATTCTTCGAAAATTAATTAAAGAGCATGTAGACGGAATTTGTGATCGTTATTGTAAAGATTTCAAAGAGGACTGTCCCAGTCCAAGATTTATTCAAGACTGTCTTGAATGGTTAAAAACAAAAGGGTATTTGGAAGATTTCCCAGTTGATAATGCATGGGGGCATGAATTGCCTAGGTACAGATTAAATTGGGAAACGATAAGTCGAATTCTTAAGATTAATCAGCCATCGGAGTTAGTTGCATTATCTCCAGAAGAATTTGCTAATACTGAAATGGGAAAAACGTTAGAGGCGATTAAAAATTGGAAACAAGCCTTAGCAAGAAAACAAGATTAAAGCCAAAAATAACTGGAACACGTGAGTGGGCAGATTCCAATGTGAATTGTGTGTCTGGATGTTCCAATGATTGTAGATATTGTTACGCTAAGAATATGGCTAAGAGATTTGGGAGAGCAACAGAAGAAACCTGGAAGATCATGAAAATCAACCATGTAAGAGTGAATAAAAATTACGGGAAAAAACAAGGAAGAATAATGTTTCCTAGCTCACATGACATAACAGCTGATCCGGAAATCGAAAATGCTTGCTTTTTGGTTCTTTCAAATCTTCTAGATAATGGAAACGAAGTCCTAGTTACAACTAAGCCAAGTTTTAGTACAATTGAGAAAATTGTCTCACAGTTCAATGGATATCAGGAATCAATGCAGTTTCGATTTACTATAACATCATTGGATGATGATTTGTTGAAGTTCTGGGAGCCAAATGCTCCTCTTTTTCAGGAGCGAATGGATTCCCTAAAATTCGCTTTCAATAATAGATTCCGAACAAGTGTATCAATAGAACCTTTTTTGGATTATCACCCAGAGGAACTAGTGAGATGTGTTGAGCCATTTTGTACAGAATCTATTTGGATTGGCAAGATGAATTACATTCAGAGAAATAACCTAACATCGTTTGAAAGGCAATATTATGACAAAGTCAGAAAAAACTACACCTTAGAACATTTGGAAGAAATATTCTTAAACCTAAAAGACAACCGAAAAATCAGATTTAAAGACAGTTTTGGAATAATAATTGGTTAGAAATTACTATTCTATTTCTCGATTATAATCAAAAAATCTTAGAACTTCTTTTTATCATTTCTTTATTGTGCACATTCAAAAAATATTTTTATTTCATTAAATTACCCATTTTCTGAATTTCTTGACCTAAATCTTTATAGAATTCATCCAGATCAGGCAATGGATTATTGTCACCAAAAAGAACTCTGCAAAATAGCTCGTCAATTTTCCGTCTTTTATGATTTCGGTCTTCTTGCACAGCAATTAATTGATCATGAATAGTCTCCCATTCGAAATCTTTTACATTCTCCCACAAAATCAATAGAGAATCAACTGATTTTGAATCGAGTAGTGAGGGATTTAAAATAGGCAAATTCCTGACATCTTCAGTAACCCATTCAGACCAAGCACCCTCAATTTCATGACGCACCGATAAGAGTGTTAAAAGTCCAAAACTACTTTGCAACCATAAAGCCAAAATTCGAGATACTTCAGTGGAATTCAACTTTCTACCATCTTTGGTTTCTTGGGAATTAACTTCGATTGGGATCCACATATTGCTAGCGATTGGATCCTCAGAAAATACAGAAAGAACTTTAGCGGTGCTGTAAAGATTGATTTTTCTGGGAGTTAATAGATGTCCCGTCCCGGGGTTGAATTTTGTCTGAGCTTTAAGGTTTAGATCTCTGACTAACCAATGACAACAATCTTCCTTTAAAGAAAGACAGCCATATTTTGATGTCATAAGAGTTTTTATTCCACCACTTTCTGGTTTTGAATCAAATTCAATGAACCCTGCTGAAGTAACTTGCTTTACAAATAAACCGACTTGAGCCAATTCTGTTACCGGTTTCAAGAAAGAGGAGAAATCTAAATTATAGGGTGGTTTTGTATCTGCAATTATTGACTGTTGAAGAAGTGAACTGCGAACTAACTTTGGGTTTCGAAATGCAAGAAGACGATACCAATTATCTTTAGTAGTTTCAATTATGGTTTTTGGGAAAGAAACTATTTCTCCTACTGGCTCTTCACCGTTATGAATTAACTGATGATTTGGAGATTTGATACTAATCATTGTTGGATTGGATTGGGCTAAAGATATTTGTTCTGCTAATTGTCGAGCTTCAATGAAAGTGAAGTCTTTATCGATATGAGTTATTAAAGTGAATTTTCTTTTAGACTTTTTTCTCTTTCTAGCTACTAAGAGAATTTCTCTTAAATCCGTATCTTCTGAAAAATTTGGTTTACCTTTAACCCAACTAATGATTAAATGCTCTATGTCATATTTCTCTACAAGGAAATCTCTTATTCCACTCCACGTTGCTCTGTCAAGTATTGATGAAGGGAGAACAAATGCAAGTCTTCCCCCGTTTACTAGATATTTGTCTCCTAATATAATAAAAGGAAGTGCCAAACCTCCGAGAGATGTAAACTCGGAACCAAACGACCTGAGCACTTTTTTCAGTTCATTTTTATCTAATAACTTTGAAACCCTTTGTTTCTTTGTAAATGGCGGATTCATAATAACAACATTAAGGGAATTTTCTGGAGGCTCCAATCTTGTTCTCTTTTTTGAAAGAATCATGTTTTTTTGTGAAGCTCCAATATTTTTTCCCATAATTCTTTGTTGAATCCAAATTCCATTACCTTTTAAAAGGTCTAATGATCCCATTCTTTTATCCTGTCCAACAGGAACATGGTAAATTTTGCTCTTTTTGAATATTACAGATGGTTGTTGTAAAGCTAAATTTACTAAAGTAAGATGAGCGGCGAAAGGCATTGCATCCATACCTAGAATATCTTCCTCCACAAATTTTGTATGTAATTCATCTACTGTTGCATTTCTATTTCTTGAGTCAAAAAACGCGATACTCATTTTCTTGTGATAGGCTGCCAAAAGTAAAGTACCCGATCCACAAGCCAAATCCCCAATAGAATCATCCCATTTTTCAACTGCTATCCAAGATAATAGTTCACTCGTTGGGATTGATGTATAATATGTTGCAAATCTTTTTGCTAGACCTCTACCTAAAGCAGAATGATAAATCCTGCCCATTAGATCGTGTTTAAAGAGACCAGCCTTTGATAAAACATATTCAGAAGTTTCATAAAGTTTTTGAAGCGAATCTTCAACTATCGGATTTGATGGAAAATTATCCAGAATCCGAACAGCAGAAAGAAAAATTGCCTCATAATCAATAGCATATGCTTCTATGAATCCCTTTCTAAGGGCTGCTTTCCACGATCCCTTATCTTGTTTCCTTTTTAAAAGCGGTTTTAATGAATGACCCGAAGCAATTAACTCGTAAGAAGAAATTGCATTAAATAAGATTAAACCTGCAGAATCAAAAGAAGCAAAATCCATATTACTAGTTGCCAAGTTCGAGTTCCTCCATGATCAATTCTGCAAGATATTTTGAATTGGTTAGGGTAGATACATTAGTAGTGAAGTAACTTATCGCATCCCGGACTTTATCAATAACCTTCTCTACTTCAGCTATTGGTAATGTTTCTCCAGCAACACTTGACAATAGTTCGGGAAGTTCTGAAGCTCTAACAGATTCTTTTTCAAAAATTACTTGATAACCTTCTGCTCCTTGTATTATACCTATAGAATATAGTGACTCGGCCATCAATCTATTTCGAACGTCTTTCGTGGTAGGCGGGGATAAACTACCCGTAACAATACTCCGAGAGTATTCCAAGCCTACTCCAAGATCACACATATTCTTATCAAGCCTTCCTTGTAGTTGTTTCTGTAATTCTGTTCTATGTCCCTCTTCTTTTGTCTCTATAACCACTCTAATCCCGCGAATAAGGAGGTAAATATCGGGTATTCCACCAATATTGAGCAGAGAGACATTCGTAACCCCTGCTTCTTCTAGAATCTCAGAAAGCAAAACACTAACAGTTTCTTCGCGGATTTTGTACATTGGGATATCTTCCTTATGTTACCTTGATTATACGTTTTTCAAAATAAGGTTTTCACTATGTTCCTACTGCGTAATACACATAATAATAGTTCAATTATTTTAGTGCAGTTTTTTTATGCAATCCTTTGGTTACATTTTCAATTAATTTATTCACGGGCGTTAGGGAGATTATTTTGTTGTTTTATTTGGAGGCAGAGCGCGACCAATAATTTAATTTAGCTTATTTGCCTAAATCACCACGGGGGAATGAGATTGGCTTCAATCACTTTTTATGGCGGAGTAGAAGAAATAGGAGGAAATAAAGTTCTAGTTGAAACAGAAAACGGATCTGTTCTGCTAGATTTTGGTCGCAGAATGGGTTATACTCAAAATTATTTTTCTGAATTTCTTCAGATTCGATCAAAAAATGCTTTAAGGGATATGATTAGGCTAGGGTTATTACCTAAAATTGATGGGGTCTACACTCCCGATCTGGTTGATGCAACAGTATTGTTCGAAGACCCACAGGATCAAAAAAAGGTCCCGATAGATAAAGCCGCTGATTATTGGAAAATAGAAGATGTTACGCCTTGTAATCCAACTTGTCCACGGGTAGACGCAGTCTTTGTTTCCCATGCTCACTTTGATCATATTCAGGATGTAAGTTTCCTTGATCCATCAATACCAGTTTATTGTTCAAAAGTAACCAAGATCTTAGCGAAAGCAATCAGCGATATTTCACAATCTGGAGTGGATGACCAGTACTATGAAATTGGCAAAAAGAAGACTATAAAACAAAAAGCTGAAAATTACAAAACCCTTTGTCCTTGCGAACTAGAGTATAAGGAAGAGACAGAAAGTGAAAAACCAAACATTTTGGATGAAAAAACCAATTTTGAGTTCACTCACGAATGTACACCCCGATACAGAATATTCCAAATAAATCCTGAAGGGCAAATCAAAGGTATTCAATATAAGATGATTCCAGTCGGTCATTCTGTGCCAGGTGCTTGCTCGATTGTATTAACTCTTCCAGATGGAAAGCGTGTATTGTATACTGGTGATCTTCGTTTTCATGGTGCAAATGAAATTAGTATTGATGAATATGTGGAACAAGTCGGTGATTCAGTTGATATTATGATTACGGAAGGAACACGTATTGGAAGTTCAGAGGTGCTTACAGAGACGGACATTAGTGAGAAAATAAGTTCAGAGATTGCAGATGCTGAGGGTCTTGTACTAATTAATTTTGGTTGGAAGGATCTGTCACGTTTCATGGTAATTTATGAGGCAACAAAAAACAACGAGCGAACATCAGTAATTTCCCCGAAACTAGCTTATCTCCTATATGAGATGCACATCAATTTTCCAGAAGAATATCCTGACCCAAGAACAATGCCTAACCTGAATGTATACCTTAAGCGAGAAGGTGATTTGCTCTATTCAAAGGCAGACTATGACAAGTTCAAAATGGGCTACTTACATTTTCATGGCAGAAATTCTGCTATGTCAGATAGAAACATTGTGAGGGTTGCAGAGAGGTTGGGTGTCGGTGGTAAACCTGATAATGCAAAGAACCCTTTGCCAGAGTGCTGTGATGATGAGCCATACGATTTTAAAGAGTTATTCGAACTTGCTACCCACCATCTAGACAATGGAACACGAGCTTACGAGATTCGAGACAATCCAGAGAAATATGTTCTAATGTTTTCCTATTGGGATGCAAATGAGCTCTTTGATCTCATCCCTCAAGATTCGGAACATATTACACGATATATTTCCGCTTCAACCGAACCCTTCAATGAAGAAATGGAAATCGATGAAACTAAATTCATGAACTGGCTAGATTACTTCAATGTAAATTACGATTGGGAATGGAAAGGTAAAGAAGATGAAAAAATAAAGATTTTTGAAAGAAAACATGTTTCCGGACATGCTTCAAGAAATGAACTTAAAGAACTAATAGAAAAAATCAATCCCACAAAGATAATCCCAATTCATACCGAAAAAATATTGGAATTTGAAGAATTGTTCGGAGATAGAATTATTCGTGCCAATTATGCTGAAACAATCAGCATAAACGATATTATTTAATTGACAACATGCTCCACAAGATGAATTGGGATGAGAGAAGAGTATTATCAACGAATATTCGAAATGGGAAAAGAATATTTACTTACTTTTGTTGATGTGGATTTATTAGAAAAACATTTAACATTAGGAGAAAATGAGAAACCAACAACGTTGAATGATCTTTTCCTAGGTTTATTAGAATCTCTCTCTAATCGCCGAAATATGCCTCAAACAATCGGCGATATTGAAACGCTTAGTTCTGTTCTGTTCGGCTTTGATCCACATCAGGTTAAAGAAGAATATGGAAACAATTGGGAACTACTGTTTCAACGAATAAAAAGCGAATGCAATCCAACAGGTAAAATGGCTGTGGACGAAAAAGGCAGTTATTGGGTTATTTTTTGCAGAGGAGTTATTTCTGGAGCCAAGTTTCTAAGTATTTTTTCAAGTTTTGAAGAGTTTAACGAGTTTGTTAACCATTTTTATTTCAATGAATATACTCGTGCTGCATTACCTATGTTGATAGAAAAAGAAGTGGTTGGATTAGGGTTCGCATTAGCTTGTGACTTCTTGAAAGAGAATGGCTATACAGAATTTGTTAAACCTGATGTTCATATCAAAGCAATTTTCAAGGGTCTAGGCATTTGTGACCCCGAAAGTGATGACTATGAAGTCTTTAAGGGTGTTGTAAGGTTTTCTAAGATTATAGGTGAAACTCCATATGCTGTTGATAAACTGTTTTGGCTTATTGGTAGCGGATACTTCTATTTAGATGAAATAAGAGTAAAAACTAACCGAAAAGAATTCATTAAAAAAGCGCGCACAATTGGAGAAAAATAGTAATGCCAGGTACAATTGAATTTAATGAAGCTGATCTTCAAGATTTTTCCACATTCATTGAAACATTTGTGTGCAAACGCGAAGTTGCCATAAAGATATGGATTTATTTGCTAAACGCTTTGGAGTGGACCCTGCTGACACATATCCAATTGGAAGTGGTTCAATTGCAGCCCGGACCTATCAATTTCTAACGATAATCAATAACACACCAACTTTGTTGGAGGTAATCAATTTCATTTTGGAACGAGGTTTTGGAAGAGCCACTATTAACATTGATGTATACAACCAAATTTTGATCAAATATGGGTTTTCAATAAAAGAAAACAATGGAGAACTGACGCTAATTCACGTACTTTCAAGTGAATTTCATGAAGAACGTAAAAATGCTGAATCATATATTAAGAATAATGCCAACCAAAATGTTCTTACTCATTTGAATGATGCAGCAGTTAATCTTTCAAGTGGTCGGTTTGATTATGTTTTGGATGATTGTAGAAAAGCAATGGAGGCATTGACAAATGGAACTGTTGGTTTTTCTGATAGCTTAACTGAACTCGTGAATCAGGATATAATACTTCAAGGAGATCATACGAGAAAAAAAGATGCTGAATTTCTAAAAGCAGTATATGGTTTTAATTCTACGCTTGGTTCGCATTCTGCTGCACAAAGACCCATCCTAAATATAGAACAGGCAATTTTAGGACTATACGTAACCGAAAGCTGCATATGCTTCATCCTGAAGAGACTTGAATTTGCAAGAAATAATTATGTTACGCTAACACGTTGGGTATAATTTAATGCTTCATTTTTTGTGAGTGTATACTCGTTTTCGATCACACATACTTTCTTTGAAGTGTATACACGATTTAGCACATACATACTATCTTGTTGTTTACAGTATGGTACCTTCCGTTCCTTCCTCTTTCATTTCTGGTACATGGATATAGGTACAGGATAGGTATAGTACCTAAACCGTGTATACAGTCCATAAACCGTCCATGGTCTTCCCCATTCCGACGTTAACCGTTTCGCCCGTCCGTCGTCCCGTCAGGGGGGGGGTTAAATTTTAACCCCAAACAAACCCAAACCCAAACAGGAATGAGCAAATCTTTTTAAAATTAACTATTAGATAGGTATTATTGTGTTTTAAAAAGGTGAATAAAATGGTTCTCAAGGACGAAACCATGCTATCAATAGGTATGATGTCAATGGCTATTGGAATTCTGATTGGTCGCTTTTTACATTATGAATATTCAGGTTTCTCGGTTTCAGATTTTCTGGAAGGAGTCCTAATCGGAATTTCTTTAGTTATGAACCTCACATATCTAATTCGCATGAGAGCAAAAAAGAAGTGATTGGGTTAAAATTTAACCCCAAACCCAAACCAAACCAAACCAAACCAAACCCAACAAAGTTATTGATTTTTCTTCTTGAGGTTGCAATAATAGGGTAGTTTTCAATTTTAAAAAGTAGCATTTGTTCTCTGATTGATTTTTTTCGTGGTTATTGTTTGGATTCTAAACAAAAACGATAAAAGTGAAATGGAAAAGATTAGCTGTACCAAGGGGTGCTGCCAATTTCAATGGATGCCATTCATGTAGAAAACCTGAGCAAGAAGTATGGAGATAATGAGGTTCTTAAAGGAGTGAATTTAAGGATCGCAGAGGGAGAGTTCTATGCTCTCATGGGACCTAATGGATCTGGAAAAACAACGCTTTCTTCAATCATTGCTTCTGTGAGATCACCCTCTAGCGGAAAAATAGAAATCTACGGAAAAAAACCTGAAAAGGCAAAAGAATTCGTAGGATACCTTCCGCAAGAGAATTTCTCGTCACCCCTTCTCACCGGAAAAGAGAATTTGATGTACTTTGCTGGACTCTTAGGTTACTCGAAAAGGGAAGCAGTCAAGATAGTTGAGGGCTTACTGAAGAAAGTTGGATTATGGGAGGAAGCTAACAAACGGGTTTCTCACTATTCGGGTGGTATGAGAAAAAGACTGGAAGTTGCAACTATTCTTTTTCCAGGTTTGAAACTTCTCATTATGGATGAACCAACTACAGGATTAGATCCATCAGCAAGAAGGAAGTTTCTAGGATTAGTTCAAGAACTAAGAAATGAGGAGACCACTATTTTTTTAATAACCCATATTGGTGCGGATGCTGATTTGGCTTCGAGAGTAGGCTTGATGGATAATGGGAAAATCATTGCTGAGGATAGACCAGAAAGGCTGAAAAAGAACAGTGGTCTTGAGAACGTAGTCAATATTGAGACTTCAATCAAAAACGAGCGAGTTGCAAGTCTTCTTAGCAAATTTAGTGAGAGACTAAACGTTTTGGAAACTGAAACGGGATACAGAGTTTTTACAGAAGATGTTGAAAAAGCGACACCTAAGATAGTTAGAGGTCTTGATGAAATTGGGTGTAAAGTAATTAGGATTGAAACTACGAAACCTTCCCTTGAAGACGTTTTCTTTAAATTGACAGAAAGAACGGTTAGGGAGGTCGATTAGTTGGGTCAGATAATTGCAACTTGGAATAAGACAATGAAAGAGTTTTTGAGGCAAAAAACTGTGCTTTTCTGGACGATAGGTTGGCCAATTATTTGGGTGCTTATTGGCAGTTTCTCATTTACCAGCAATGTCCCATCCGAGGCATTGTCCTATACTAGGGGGGCTATTTCTATATCGATGATGGTTTTTGCTTTGATGACTGCTGGGATGGCAAATCTTCCGGGGAACATAGCCCAAGACAGGGAGAGAGGCTTACTCACAAAGGTCATGTCAATGCCTATAAGCCCTTGGAGAGATTTCACAGGGAGAATCCTAGCTTTATTGGCTTTTTCTGGTTTTTCTGCGATGCTTGTCATTTCAGTTGGATTTGCTTGTGGAGCAAGATTTTTCTTCACAGGGATCGACTTTATGGCATCTCTTGCTTTCATTCTATTAATTTTTGTTGGCTCAGCTGGAATAGGGATGCTCATTGGAACATTTGTAAAACAGGTGCACGGAGCAATAATGAGTGGTGTAGGTCTTACTGTAGTATCCGCAGCTTTGTCTGGTGTGATGACGCCTTATGCATATTTGCCATCTGTTCTTCAGAATTTCGCGAGGATTTATCCAATTTCATCAGCCAATTCGGCAATTACGTATCTTCTGGTTGGAGAAGATTATGCAGGTTATAATCCCCTTAGCGTAGGTCAAACGGTTCCCACTGCCGTTGTTGCGTTGTTGCTATTCATTTTGGGGTTGATTGCCTACTCGAGGCTTTGTTGGAAAAAAGAGTGATTGATTAAAATCTAATTTTGGGTTTTGGGTTTGGGATTAAAAATTAACCCCAAACCCAATGTAAAATAAAATCAATTAATTTATAAGATGAATTTACTTGCAAGAAGTATAATTGATAATATGCTATATGTTTGTGTAACTATCATTATCCACTTTGGATTGTCTGAAGACAAATCAACAATTTTCTCTCTTAGATCAACTCGATTTTTATCTGAAGCTTCGTAATTCTTTGAAAGAGAATACAGTTGCTTGAATTTTCCTAGAACAAACAAAACAGATACAGGTATTGCCAGCAGAAATACACTAAGCCATAATTGTTGGTTAACCCCCCACTCCAAAAGAAGTGCTGTTCCAGTGAATAATGGGCCAACACTTAACAAAACGATTCCCAAGAGAGCTGATCTGGAAAGTCCCATGCGTACAGTCATAGTCTGGATACCCATGGCTTTGTCTCCAAAATAGTCCCTAAGTTCAGTGGGAATAATAACTCCATATACGGTTAGAGCCAAACCTGCAAGGGCTAAGAGGAAGAACGGATTTATTTCAAAGGTGAATGTGTAAAATGCAAATAATACGGGAAATATTGCCAAGACGAGCATTAGTGAGATCGGAGCAATCCAAGACCTAGCTTTTAACCTCAAAGGAGGAGCAGAGTATACAACACCTAAGGAAATGCCAACTATCCACAAGGGAAGCAATATCCATTTTTGTTGTATTATCATAAATATTGAAACTAAAACAAGAGTTACTAAAAATTCAAGGATCAAAACAATCTTGACTTTTTTGTGCCCAAAAGAATCTAATGCTTGCACTAAGCCCTTTTTTCGATCATCTTTCAAATCTAACTCATAATCAGAAAGCGTATTTGCTTGAGCTCCTATTGCAGAACTGATGTTAATTATCGAGAAAGATAAGACCATTAAGATTAATCCATCAATCAAACTTAAGGGTGGACTAGCTCCCCATGCAAGCCCCATAATAAGTGAACCCAGATTGGGTAATAGAAACTCAGCTCGGGAAATTGTAGCGATAGATTTTATTGCATTAGACATTATCTCAAAACTATCAAATCAAGACAATTTAAAGATATTTGAGTATGGGGTGTTGAAATTAAATTTTAACAATGCAGCCATAGGAGGGGGGATCTGGTCACCAAACAGTCCTATAGGCTAGTCTGGATCGTGTCACCTCTGGAGATATACTAAAAAACACATCAAGCGCGTACATGCAAAAATTAAATCCAAATCCAAGTATCCGCTAACTATGGACGATCTTCCTAATCTCGGCAAAGGATAAGAAGCAAACGCAGAAGATTCTAGGGCTCCTTTTTCATCTCATGGCGTATCCACCAGATGACGCCTATAGCAATAGGGATTCCAAAGATAATTAGACTCCAGATTAGTATTGAAATCATAGAATCTACGACATAATCAAATGTCCAATTTACAATAGCAACATTCCAGTTTCCATCGATGAAAACCTTGATACAGAACGCAATAAAAAACAAGAACGATATTCCGCCTCCTCCGCTTGTAGTACGCGAACGCTTGCCCAAGAAATGATATTCCTTCTTTTCATCACTAGGCAATCTTCTCCACCACAGCCAACCTGCCACACCAGCTAAGATTGCAGGAACTCCGATTAAGAGAAGTTCCCAGAAAATTGCATGTAAAATAAAGGTCACCATATTTTCCATTGTCCATAGACCCAAAGTCGATGGCACCATGCCTGTTGATTGAGCATCCCCAACGAACCACAAAAAGACATATACTGCACCTGCAGCTGCCAAAATAACTGCTACTACAAATAAAGCAAACATAGTCCAATGCTTTTTCAAGAATTTTTTCCAAGCACCAGAGTCATTTTCTGTCTCAGTTTCCTCTATCATAAATTTCCCCTTCCATAAGGCTACCAAAACAATACTAAATGGTAATTGTTTTATGTATATAATTTTTTGTATAGTGTTGTAGTTTGGGTTTGGGTTTGGGGCTAAAATTTTAACCCAACCAACGATGACGGATGCGCAAAAGCTATAGCTGAACCGAAATCAGTATGTGATTGTGGTTGCCAATGGATGCAGCTCTGTTAGATAATCTTGTTGTTTTCTTTGCACTGGTCTTCTATGCTTTCTTGTTTGTTGTGTATCTTCTGCGTGCTCGTGAACTCTCGAAGTTTGAGTTTAAGTTGAGAATTGCTTTCAGTGCCCAACTTGTTCCTTTTGCTACGCTTTGGATATTGAACCTTCTCATCGGCAACGACTCTGGACGCCTACTAGCTGGACTGCCCATAATCGTCTACCTGGTCTACGACCTCTGGTACAGGTTACTCACTAGAAAAAAACCCATTCATCACCCTAAACGCTGGCCACCAGGCCTTATAATCTATCTGCTGCTTCTCTTCATGGGCAGCATTGGTCTAAACTGGTACGGCTACTTAATGTCGAGATTCTATGGATTAATGCTTGTAATTGCCTTCTTCATAATGATGAGTTCCTACGGCTACTATCAATACACCCACAACAAGAAGAAGGCCAAAGAGAGTCAACGGCAATAGGCAACTGGAGCGCGCGCTTTAGCACGTTTTTTTCCAGAAAAAAGGGGATTAAAATTTAATCCAACCCAACCTGATCCATTTCAACGATTCTTAAGGATAATGGTTCTGTTGTCAATGATTGTTGACCTGTTGGTCAAGGTTGATAGAATTATATCTGGCTATTGAGTAGTTGATTTTGTGATGAAATATGGGTTCGGATGATCTGTTTGAAGCTGTGTCTCATCCCATGAGGATTGAGATTGTTAAAGTGTTGG
>Ga0315547_1001274_pt1 | contig 20455 bp, 22 predicted proteins | sample SalMarSW160240MG_2_FD_202542 | JGI IMG/M metagenome (GOLD analysis project Ga0315547, IMG submission 202542) | Salt marsh sediment microbial communities from the Plum Island Ecosystem LTER, Massachusetts, United States - Salt Marsh Sediment SW1601-240 ...
CACTGAGGTCCTACTTAGAAACGATAGCCTGTTTCGACATTATAGAACAGCGAGGCTATCTAACCAGTAATACACTTATGGAAATAAGGGAATCGGGACATCAGCTTTTCGTTAAGCTGCAGGCATTCCGCCGTTCGCTGAGTGGAGGACAGAAGACAAGAGACAGGGGACAGAACTCCCGGTCTTCGGTCGCCAGTCCTCCGTCTCCAGCCCCCGGTCCTCGGTCTTCAGTCTCCCATCAGGAGGTCGAATCATGACCGGCACAGCCATAAAAGTCGAAAATCTGAGCAAACGCTACCGCATCGGCCAATATGTCGGCAGCGGTGCCCAATACAAGACCCTGCGCGAGAGCCTGACCAATGCTGTCTCCGCGCCTCTCCGTCGGTTGAAAAGCATTTCGAAATTCGAAATTCGAAATTCGAAGTCGGACACTCCGCAATCCGACCGCTTCATCTGGGCCCTCCGCGACGTCTCCTTTGAAGTCAAGCAAGGGGAGGTTCTCGGCATCATCGGCAGAAACGGTGCGGGGAAGAGTACCCTCCTTAAGGTGCTTACCCGTATCACGGAGCCCACCGACGGGCGGGCAGAGCTAAACGGTCGTGTGGGGAGCCTACTGGAGGTGGGAACAGGCTTTCACCCCGAACTCACCGGTCGAGAAAATGTGTACTTAAGCGGTGCCATCCTCGGGATGGGCAGAAAGGAGATCGATAAGAAATTTGACGAGATCGTCGATTTTTCCGGGGTAGAGACATATATTGATACACCGGTCAAACGCTATTCCAGCGGTATGCGAGTCAGATTGGGATTTGCCGTAGCTGCGCATCTTGAGCCCGAGATTTTGCTTATAGATGAGGTGTTAGCGGTGGGGGATGCGGCCTTCCAGAAGAAGTGTCTGGGTAAAATGGGGAGTGTGGCGAAGGAAGGGCGGACGGTGTTGTTTGTGAGCCATAATATGGGGGCCATAGAGAATCTGTGTGAGAAAGCTATGCTGCTAGATAGCGGCAGCGTTGTAATGCAGAGCAATGCCACAAAGACGATTCAATACTATCTCGAAACTGTACTCCCTCCTGTGATCGAAGATATTCCGTTGGCTGAGAGAAGAGACCGATCAGGAAATGGCACGATCAGATTGATCGGTTTTCATATTGAGGATGTAGACGGTAACAAGTTGATGGCGGCACGCAGTGGTATGGATATAGTGCTTGTTTTTGGCTACCAGTGCCGTGACCAGGAACTCCCGAGACACGTTGATGTTGGTTTTTCGATCCATGATAAAGAGACTCTCGCAGTGTTGTATAGCTCATACTCGGGTCAAGTCTTTGAGACTGTGCCGCCTACTGGCGAGTTTCGTTGCCTTGTTGCTAGGCTTCCTCTTTCGAAAGGCCGTTACCGGGTGGGCGCGCGTGTCACCGTGAGTGGCCAAGAAGCTGATTGGCCACGGAGTGCCGTTGGTTACTTAGACATTGAGGCCGGCGACTTTTACGGAACGGGCAGAGAAGGCTTTGGAGCTTCAGCTCCCCTGCTATTGATGGGACAATGGGAAGTTGAGGGGCTCACTTCATGATTAGTAAACTAAGATGGGCGTTGCTGTCACGTCTCAAAAGAAGATCAGGGTATGGTCTTCGTTTCGGCCATAAGCTCAAACACTGCTTTGGGATAGGACGCAGATTCACGCAGATTGTCGCGGATAAAACAAAAATCGGCGTGAATCTGCGTTCATCTGCGTCCGAGTTAAAGCCGAGTGGCCGAAACGACGATCGTGGCCGAAGATCATATGCACTGAACCAGCTCGATTTAAAGCTGCTGCCCTACCTCGATTTTCGCAACGGTTTTTTCGTTGAAGTTGGCGCCAATGATGGCATAAATCAGAGTAATACATTGTATTTTGAGAAGTACAAGGGGTGGAAAGGCTTATTGATCGAAGCCATTCCCGACCTCGCAGAGAAGTGCCGACGGAACCGCCCCAAGTGCATCGTAGAAAACTGTGCGTTAGTTGCGTCAGATTATCCGGATGACACCGTGGAAATGCTGTACTGTAACCTAATGAGTGTGGTTAAGGGCGGCAGACAGAACGATGTACAGTATGTTCAGTCAGGCATGAAGTTCCTCAGAGATGACGAACAATTGTATACAATCACTGTTCCTGCTAAAACGTTAAGCGAAGTGTTCGATTTACACAGTTTGGACCATATTGACTTATTGGTGTTGGATGTAGAAGGCTATGAGGCGCAAGTGCTAAAGGGGATCGACCTTGAGCGCCATCGGCCGTCGTTCATGCTCATAGAAGTGACGGAAAAAGATCAGGATATAATTGAAAGCATAATTGCGGCGTGGTATAGGCGTGTTGCTATATTGACGCACTATGATAAGTCTCATTCCGATATCCTTTATGCCGCAATCGCTTAGTTTCTAAATTGGTGCATATTAAACCAAGAATGCAAGATGGAACACTGGGCAATGCCAGAATGATGGGAATCGTTGGTGGAATGGGTCCTTACGCTGGTCTTGATCTAGCAAAGAAGATATTCGACCAGACGCTTGCGACAACTAATCAGGAACACCGCAGCGTAATCATTGGGTCCTGCCCAGGTTTGATCCTAGATAGAATCGAGTATCTGTAGGAGCACGTCTTGATGAAGAGCATTTATTTCCACAGTCACGCACTTGAGGAGATACCCCAGCTTGCATGGCTGTTTCATAAAGCTGGAAGTGAGGCACCTCCAGGACTGTTTCATGGCACTGGTGTCGAAGTCTTCACTGACTGGTTCTTCGAAGGTTGTTTTGATGGCGATCTATCCAAAGATGAGTTCCTGACCAGTTCCAACGTATTTGGCTCAGGGATGGCTGTGTTGCAGGGTGCCTACCACTTCGTTACACCCTCTCATAATTGTGAGTGTCTGTATGTTCTGGAGGGTGCTAGTTTTTGCACTGTATCGAATTCCCTACCATTCCTGATAGAGTATCATGAACTCGATGTGCCTTTTGACTACAACTATGGGGCAAGATTTGCTTCAGCCGTGTTCGGAATCAAAGAATACGTTTCAGAACTGTTCTCGTTTCCTGTTGGCAAGTTGCGGCGACTCATCTTTGCCAACTTCCGTATAGACACCAGACTGCAGATTCAGAATTTTGACAAGCCAGCACCGCCCTCGTTCTCTTCATTTCATCAATACGTAGACTACCTCCAGGCAACCCTGCGCAAAACCTTTGCAAATGGACAACACGCAGCACGTCAACGACGGTATTTGCCCATAGCGACAGTTTCGAGTGGCTATGACTCGCCTGCTGTGGCTGCAATCGCCAAGAATCTCGGTTGCCATCAAGCGCTGACACTCAAGCAGGCCAGAGGCAACGTTGATGATTCTGGTAAGGAGGTGGGACGCTATCTCGGTATTGAGGTATTGGAGTTGGATCGGAGCAAGGCGTCTAATGCATTCACAGAAGAGATTGCCGAATTCCTGGCTCCAGGATTGGGGGGAGAAGACCAAAACCTCAAATGCTTCGAGCCACTGTTGGCTGGACGAATACTTCTTACGGGATTGCATGGAGGCAAGATATGGGATGTAAACGCAAAGGCTAACGGAGTTCTTGTGCGAGGTGACTGCGGTGGCATGTCTCTGCAAGAGTTTCGCTTGCGCGTGAATTTCGTTCACATACCTGTTCCCCTAATTGGTGCGACTAATGATGCAGATATTCTTAAGATTGCTCGTTCCGAAGAGATGAAACCCTACCGCTTATATAACGACTATGACCGTCCTATACCGCGCCGTATTGTGGAGGAGGCGGGAGTCCCCCGCCATGTTTTTGGTCAACGCAAAGCCGCAACCAGCGCAGTCCTGTTTTTGGACGAGTTTATTCCATCCGAAATGCTGTCGAAGCAGACCAAAGAAGAGCTAAGATCCTGCGTAAATGGTTTCTCCAACAGTGCGATTGACCGAGTGATCTTTGGCTTTCGGCAATGGATATGGCTACGACGAATGCGGTATTATTACAGATTTGTACACAGGCGAAATCCACTCTACCGTTTCCTAGCAAGTTTGATCATCCCAGAATACCGAACTTTCGAGCACAATAATCCACTGAGCGGTATCCTTGGTATTGCCGGAGTAAAAATTGTCCGCCGCCGTTATCGTGCCATTCATGACGTTTCGTTGAACCGGCTGGAAAGTACAAATGATTCTCATCGGTGATCTGGTCCCTGGAGCACATCCCGTGACGATACACCTGGCTCAGGATTTGTATCTTGCCAACCTTGAAGGCCCGGTCTTACCCGCTGAGCATGACCTTGTGCCACATCCTAAAGCGGGACCCAGCCTGTTCTCTTGTGAATTGCCGAATGGAATCGGTCAGTTCGTTTTTGCACTGGCCAACAATCACATTATGGACTATGGCATCCCTGGTTTGGAAGCGACTCTGAAATTGCTTAATAGAAGAGGTTTCAAAACTTGTGGCGCCAGCAAAGATGTTCACGATGCAAGGCGACCGATCGTTGTTGAGGACAATGGGGTCCAGGTGGGCATCATTTCCTGCTGTGAAGCTCAGTTCGGGGTAGCCAGACGAAACTCGGCGGGTGTGGCCGAGTTCGGCCCATGGGTCTATCGCGCTATTCGTGACCTGCGTGAAACGGCGGGTGCCGTGATTGTGTCTGCCCACGCCGCCGTTGAGGATTCTCCTTGGCCTTCACCTTATATTCGGGAACTCTATCGTGCATTTATTGATGCTGGTGCCACTGTCGTGCATGGGCACCATGCCCACGTCCCACAAGGGTATGAGGCGTATGGCGACGGCGTGATCTTTTACGGCATGGGTAATTTCGCCGTTGATCCGGACAAGTGGCGTGACTACCCCAATGGGATGTGGTCACTGGCCGCTGAGATAGACTTCAGTTCTAAACCTGTGTGTTGGCGCCCGTTGACCCTTGAGATTCGCCACCAACCTGGTTCCGACGCGATAGTGATCGAGGAAAGCAATGGTGAGGAGCGAGTGAGTCACAGGCGCTACCTGGAGATATGCAACCGCCCCCTTGATAATCCAGAGCTGTTCGACGCGCTTTGGCAGGAAGTGGCGCTGCGGGCCTACTACCACCACGGAGCGGGGTATATGCGCTTTTCTGCCCCTCCCCAGAGTGGACGACGCGTGCAAGCTAGAGCGGGCCTGTCAATGTTCAAAGGTGCGCTGCTCAACAGGATCGCTCCATCATCCCGTCCCAGCCAATATGACTATTTGCTCTGGTACCATATGATCGCCTGCGAGAGCCATCGCCAGATGTTGGCCACCGCGTTGGGTATATTAGCGGGCGAAATCGAGGATTTGCGGACCAAGGAAACCCGGCAATTGGCGGATGAAATGATGCTTTGGCCTGTGGATGTGGCATAAGGAGTGTTTTGCGATGACACTAATCCAAAGAATTAAAGCAAGGCCGCTTGAATATGCCAGAAAAGTCATTGATCCGCTCTGGTGGGCGAGACGAATTACCGATCACTACGTTAGCAAAAAAAGGTCTCCTCGTCACAGAATGGAAGCCGAGGAGTCTCAACGCGTTCTTGAGATGCTAAACAAGATGAATGAAGGGAGTTTCCGGGATACAGCATGTTATCGCAATCGCAAGCTTTCGCAGATTCTTCAATACGCCGGTGAGCACTGCTCGTATTACAAGAATGTCTTTCAGCAAGTCGGTTTTAACCCCAGGAGCTTGGAGGGTTTTGACAGGCTACCGCTGCTAGACAAGGCGACCATCAGGCGCCACTGGAATGAGTTGATTTCTGATGAAATTGATTCGATGGATAGCCATACCATGAACACAGGGGGGAGCACAGGCGAACCTCTAGAGTTTTTAGTTTCTCGTATTGCAGGACTGATCGATAAAGTTCATCAGGAATTTGTCTTTAGGATGACAATGCAGTATCAGCCAGGTGATATGATTGTTGCATTTGATGGGTCTTCCGTTCTAGCTAAGTCCCTCGATGCTCACATATACTGGGTCGTTACGAGTGCTCAAGATATTCCTTATGGGAGACTATCCTACTCCTCTTTGTACCTGAGAGCAGAGACTGTTCCCTATTATGTTAGGCATATATTGGATACTGCGCCTTGTATCCTCAGAGGTTATCCTTCGTTTATTAACGACATTGCCGAGTATGTCTTAGAGAACAGCATCTCAATCCCATTTCATGTAAAGGGCATTCAACTCACGGCGGAAAACGCGCATGACTGGCAGATAGAGAATATTCGGAAAGCGTTTAATGCGAGGGTTTTTCTTCAGTACGGCCATTCCGAGGTTTGTGTGTATGGATACACCTTTGATAATACTTATGAATACTACTGTTCTCCATTCTATGGTTTTACTGAGGTGTTAGGTGATGACGGTAAACATGTAAATTCAGGGGATGTCGGCGAGGTGGTCGTTACGGGGTTCTACAATTTTGCGATGCCCTTTGTACGCTATCGAACTGGCGATCTGGCCCTCTTCAACGGTGATATTGATGGAATAGTTAGGCTCGGGAAGATTGTTGGAAGAACTCAGGATTGCATTTTTACTAAGAACGGAGAAAAGGTTGCACTAACGGCGTTAATCTTTGGACAGCATTACCGTGCCTTCAGAAATATCCAGAAATGGCAACTGCAGCAGGACATTCCCGGCAAGGTGAAGGTCAGAATTATCAAAGGAGAAGGATTCTCGGCAGAGGATGAGATAGAGATTCGAGGTAAGTTTAAGGATATATGTGACGTGGATACGGAATTCGAGTATGTTGACCTCATACCATTGACTCCAAGAGGCAAATTCAGATTTCTCGTTCAGAACGTTCAGGCCTGAGTAACGACTAGGTGGCATATTCTGTGTGTCATCCTGTGCCAGACGTTAGATTGTCTGCGTGTAACCGGGTGCCACTCATCTATGGCTTCAGCGACGGCCCCCCCACTTCGGATAAAGCGCCTGGTGTGGTCGAGGTGCGCCAAATCCTGGGCAAAGCCGCACTGATCGAACGCAAAGTGGTGACTGCGGCAACATGAAATTCCTCATCCTCAACACCGATTACCCTGAGTTCCTGCGTTGGCTCTATGCTCGGTATCCGGGGCTCGAGAACAAGCCCCATGATGAGCAGATGCGGGTGCGCAATGAGAGCCTGTTCGGTGTGGCAGATTTCTACTTCAGCAACCTGCGCAAATTAGGGCACAGAGCACAGGGCAAAGAGCATGGCGCTGAGCGTTATTGGATCCTCGATGCTCGATCCGAGATTACTGACCACGAGACTGCTGACCACTGGCCACTCTCAACCGTCAACCGGAATCTGTCAACCGCCGACTGCGGGTCGTCTGATATAGGTTGACGGCGGGTTTCTGTTGGAATACGATGGCATTCTAGAGAGGGAAGATACCTGAGCCGGGAGGAGACCAAAATGACAAAAGTGCCCTATGCCGTTCCAGGGGCAGGCGAAATTGTGTGCCCAACTCCTTTGCTTACCGTCCTGCTCGTAAAGGACGACGGGCGCTTTATGGCAAAGTGCATTGAGTTAGATTTGGTGACGGAAATGGACACCCCTGACAGCGCCCTGAAAGCCATTGCCGAGATGATTGGCGAATACGCCGAAGACTACCAGGCGCGAGAACCCCTGTTCCTTTCCAGCCGCAACCGTGCCCACCACAAACCGTACATTGACCGGATCCTGGCGTGCCGGAATGATTGGGAACTGTGGGAACTAATTGAGGTGCGTCATGCCCGTCTATACCTACCGGCAAGTGCGCAGCGTGCTGCAAAAGCTCGGCTTTGAGTTGGTGCGCAGCCGCAAGCACGAAACCTGGGAAAAGGTGCTGGAAGACGGCACGGTGCTTCAGGCGCGGCTGAGCCACAAGGGAGGTCGGGACATACCCCCTGGAACTTTTGCTGAAATCCTGCGGCAGATGGGCATTGACCACGATGCGTTTGTGAAGTTGCTCTGAGGTGTATTGCAAAGCATGAAATTCCTCATCCTCAACACCGACTACTCAGAGTTCCTGCGTTGGCTCTATGCGCAGCATCCTGGGCTGGAGCAACAGTCTTATGAAGAGCAGATGCGGGCATGATGGTGGAGAGCATTGGCCATGCTGGTCGAGTAGAGCGAGTGTGGACCGCAAAATGGAACGGGATGAGAAGCAAGTAGAGCAATTGCCATTATCCACCTAAAGGCGGAGGATAGGAAGCTTATCGTGAGCGTGCTGGGATGCTTTCGGCACGCATTCGCTGTCGTTGAGGATAGGTTATGGGCGTGGGAGCTCGGCAAGGCAGGATGTCTACTGCGAAAACTGATGGGAAAACGCCGCCGGACTACTTAGAACCTCCTACATCAGGTCTAGAAAAATCGCGATGCAGAATTATGATTGCTCTAAGCGCAGCAATAGGAGTATAGGCAAGCATATACTTTCAAAGAGAAGGAGGAGACGTGAACGTCAACCTTTGTCTTGACTAGATATACAATCAAGGCTCGGAAGCCCTTGAAATGGGGGTCTAAGGTACTGCTTGAAGAAGGAAATGAAGCGAATGGTAGACTGGTTGCTGTGTGAAACTGTGAGTTAAGAAGATTCAAGCCTGAACAGAGTTCTTCATGGTCGGAAAGGGGGGCAGAATGGACATCACCGTTGTAGGCTTGGGGTATGTGGGAGCGGTCATTGTAACTGCATTGAGCAAGCACGGCCACAACGTCCTAGGAGTGGATGTCGATCAAAAGAAGGTCTCTTCCTTCCAGGGTGGGCTCTGCCCGTTTTACGAGCCTGAACTTTCTGAGCTTATCTCCTCTGGACTGGCGGCAGGGCGACTCAGGTTTCGTCGCCTCGATGAGGTGAAGGAATCACTCGGTGAGATCATCCTGGTCGCAGTGGGCACGCCTACTCAAGCCTACGGCGGGACAGATCTTTCACAAGTCTACTCCGCTATTCGCTGGATCAAAGAGCACAATCCCGGCAGAGCAGCTCTTGTTATGAAGAGTACGGTTCCACCGGGGACTGGCGTTCGTTTGATAAACGAGGAATTGGTGGACACCCAGTTGCAATATGTCTTTAATCCGGAGTTCTTGCGGGAGGGAAGAGCAGTACATGACTGGATGCACCCGGATCGCATTGTGATCGGCGGGGAGGATGAGGAGGCAATTGAGCTAGTAAAAGAGCTTTATGAAGGAATCGATGCCCCTGTTCTTATCACGGACGTGACCAGTGCCGAGATGATCAAATATACCGCCAACGCCTTCTTGCCGACCAAGATCTCATTCATCAATGAGATCGCCAGCCTCTGCGACCGGGTCGGGGCGAATATCGATGCCGTAGCTCAAGGGGTGGGGCTTGATACCCGCATCGGGCCAAGTTTCTTAAAGGCAGGACTGGGCTACGGGGGCTCGTGCTTCCCCAAGGATACAAGAGCACTGGAGTTCCTCTCCTCGGTTAAGGGATACAACTGTGAGCTTCTACGTGCGGTGATCAACGTGAACAACCGCCAACGGCTGCTTCCAATTCAGGCATTGCAGGAGGTCTTCGAGAGCCTAAAGGGGGTAAAGGTAGCCCTCTTGGGCCTTGCCTTCAAACCCAACACGGATGATGTCAGGGAGGCCCCGGCGCTCGATATCGTGCGGCTGCTGGTAGAGCTTGGGGCAAAGGTGCAGGCCTACGATCCCAAGGCGATGGAGAATGCGCGTTCTTCCCTGCCCAAGAACGTGATTCTTTGTAATTCGGCACTTGAGGCTCTTGAAGGTGTGCAGGCGATGATTTTGGTGACAGAGTGGCAGGAGTTTACCGACCTTCCTTGGAAGAAGGTGGCGGAATTAATGGCTGAGCCTCGGGTTATCTTCGATGGGCGGAATGCCCTGGATGGACACGAGCTCATGAGGCTCGGCTTTAAGTACCGCGGTGTGGGGCGGAGCGGACCGGGGTGGAGGGAAATTGGTGAACCATAGTGGCGAATGGTGGAACATGAAGCCGTACAGAAAAGCAGGTGTTACAATGCGTCTCCTCATCCTCAACACTGACTACCCGGAATTCCTGCGTTGGCTCTATGCGCAGCATCCAGGGCTGGAACGTCAACCCTATAAAGAGCAGATGCGGGTGCGCAATGAGAGCCTGTTTGGTGTGGCGGACTTTTACTCCAGCAACCTACGTAAACTGGGGCATGAGGCATATGACATCCACGCCAACAACGAGTTCATGCAGAGGGCGTGGGCGAGGGAGCAAGGGATGCAGGTTGAACAGCCAACGCCCATGGCGCAAAGGTGGCGAGAATCATTACAACGAGCCCGCCGGATAGCGGCCAAAACGCCGCTGCGCCATCTCAAGTCTTTTCTGCAGCCGATGCTCGGCTCTTTGGTCAGTCAACCGTCGTGGTTCTATGACATCCTGGCAGCGCAGATCAAGCACTACAAACCGGATGTACTGCTCAATCAGGCGATGGATGCCGTTAGTACTCGCTTCCTGCGGGAGATAAAGCCTTATATTCAACTGCTAGTCGGACAAATCGCGTCTCCACTCCCAGAGAAGGAAGCGTTCAGTTGCTATGGCCTGGTTATCTCATCGTTACCCAACTTTGTTGAGCATTTCCGCCAAATGGGATTGCCTGCTGAACTACATAGGTTTGCCTTCGAGCCGCGCATACTGAGTAAGTTGAGCGGCGAGAACGAAGAGATTCCTGTTTCGTTTGTGGGGAGCCTCTCCTGGCATCACAAAGCCAGGATCCGACTGTTGGAGCATCTTTGTGCCCGGCTGGGTGTCCAAGTTTGGGGGCAGGGAACTGAGGGATTACCCAACAACTCGCCGATTCGTCGATGTTACATGGGGCAGGCTTGGGGCACCGAGATGTATCAGATTCTACGCAATTCTAAAATGACACTGAACCACCACATCAGCGTGGCGGAGTCTTACGCCAATAACATGCGTCTTTTTGAGGCAACGGGTGTTGGCCCCCTGCTGATCACCGACTGGAAGGTGAACCTGCACGAGATGTTTGAGCCGGGCAAGGAAGTGGTCGCCTATCGCACGCCCGAAGAATGTGTGGAACTGATTCAGTATTATCTGGAACATGATGCGGAGCGTGAAGCCATCGCTTATGCTGGGCAGCAGCGAACGCTGCGGGAACATAGTTATTATAAGCGCATGGAGGAGTTGGTGGACATTGTTCACACATACCTTTAATCCGATGCTGAGAAGTCTTGCTCGGAAAGTATTGCCCTTTCGCGTCAGGCAGGTGCTGCGTCACTGCATCACTAGGAACGTGCCAGCTTCGTTTGGTTGCCAAATTATCGAAGGGGAGGCTCCGGGGGAGTTGTCAAATGGCTGGAAAGATCCGGCGGTTGCCGAGAGGCAGCAAACGGCCTTCACTCCTCTGCTACGAAAGATGTATAAGGGGAAGCCACGAGAGGACTTCGTTGCGGCGGCAACCGCTGTGCAGATGACCGGCCTGGAAGACCCTCTGATCCTTGAGGTAGGCTGCGGCAGCGGCTATTACAGCGAAATCCTGTCCCACCTTCTGGGTCGTCCAGTGCGCTACGTGGGGCTGGATTACTCGCAGGCCATGATCCGCCTGGCCCGTGAACGCTATCCTGGCTTGCCCTTCGTCGTCGGCGATGCCACGGCGTTGCTCTTCGCCGACGGCACCTTTGACATCGTCTTGAACGGCGTGTCGCTCATGCACATCCTGCGCTACGAAGCAGCCGTTGGCGAAAGCCGCCGAGTGAGTCGCCGCTGGTGCATCTTTCACACCGTCCCCATTGTGCAGAAGCGACCAACGACGGTGCTCAGGAAGTCTGCCTATGGCAGCCCGGTAGTGGAGATTGTGTTCAATTTGGAAGAATTCTTGAAACTGATCGAAAGTAACGGATTAGCTGTGCGCCAGGTCTTAGAAAGTGTCCCTCATGATTACCTGAATCATGTACTGGGCGAATCGGTCTCGGCCCGAACATACTTGTGCGAGATCATATAATCGAGGCTGGCAAGGAGGACCTGTGGATTGCTCAAACTAAGGAGCTAAAGGAGTTGTCAAGATGAGGATCAAAGCTCTTGATCACTTACTATCGAAATTGGACATCTATCCGGTCTTGATTGACATTGGTGCATCGGGTGGGCCGCCTGAGATTTGGGAGAGAATTGCTCCACACTCGGTATATGTGGGCTTTGATCCGTATCTGAGGGAGATCCACGAGGTACCCGAGAGTCGTTTTTATAAGGCGATAATCGTAAATGAGGCTATCACGAGCGACAAGGGAAGGAATGAAGTATTGTTCCACTTCACGAAATCACCGCATTGTTCCAGTACACTGAGACCTGACTCTGAGTCGCTTTCCCATTACCTTTTCTCCGACCTTTTCATCGTCGAAAGAGAAGCAAAAGTTCGAGCATCATCATTAAATTCGATCATAGACCGTCTTTCCTTATCTCGTATAGACTGGTTCAAGACAGACTCGCAAGGAACCGATTTGCGAATTTTTGACAGTTTAAGGGATGAAATCCGTTCTCAAGTCTTGGCAGTTGATATCGAACCAGGTTTGATAGACGCTTATGTTGGCGAGGATTTGTTTGTGGATGCACACAGGGATTTAACCCAAAATGGCTTCTGGCTTTCCAACCTGAATGTTCACGGTGCAGTCAGAATGAAAAGATCGACGTTGAGCGAAGTCATGGCGTTTAACAAAGATATCACTTGCAACCTTATTGAAAAAACCGTAAGGAAGAGCCCGGGGTGGGTTAATGCAAGGTACTTTAGAACCATAGAATGGTTGGCTCGGGGTGACTTTGCCAAGCGAGACTATGTTCTGCTATGGATTTTCGCTCTCCTTGACAAGCAGCTTGGATTTGCAACTGATTTAGCAATTGAATATGAGATAGCTTTCGGGAGGGACGATATCTCACAACTAATGAAAGACGAATCTATCTTGCGTATAAGGCAATCCCGGCCCGGGATGCTATTTGCAATAGCGAAGTCTCTTCTCCCTATTCCAATCAAACGGTGGCTCAAGGAGTTTATGCGGTGAAGAGTTACTCTATGGAGGCGATGGATTCTACCTTTAGAGATAAGAGTGCCCTCATCACCGGCGGCCTAGGCTTTATCGGCTCCAACCTGGCCCGTCGGCTGGTAAATTTTGGGGCGAGCGTAACACTGGTGGATAGCCTCATCCCCGAATACGGCGGCAACCTGTTCAACATCGCTGACATTGAGGACAAAGTGCGGGTCAATATCTCCGACGTTCGGGATAAGTACAGTATGAAATACCTGGTGCAGGGTCAGGACTACCTGTTTAACCTGGCAGGTCAGACGAGTCATATGGATTCCATGCAGGACCCGTTTACGGACTTGGAGATTAACGCTAAAGCCCAGCTTCTTATCCTAGAAGCCTGCCGCAAGTATAATCCTGGCATCAAGAGTGTCTTTGCCAGCACCCGCCAGATTTACGGCAAGCCGGACTACCTGCCGGTGGACGAAAAGCACCCGCTTCGGCCGGTGGATGTCAACGGAATCAACAAGATGGCCGGGGAATGGTATCACCTACTCTACAACAACGTGTATGGCATTCGAGCCTGTGTATTGCGCTTGACGAATACCTACGGCCCACGCATGCGGGTCAAGGACGCACGTCAGATGTTCTTAGGCTTCTGGATTCGTCTGTTGATTGAAGGAAATCCGATCCAAGTGTATGGCGACGGAACGCAAGTGCGTGATTTCAACTATGTGGACGACGTAGTGGAGGCTTTCTTGCTAGCTGCAGCTAGCGACAAGGCCAATGGAGAAGTATTCAACTTAGGGGCCGATGATCCGATCTGCCTGCGAGATCTTGCTGAACTGCTGGTTGAACTCAACGGCCGTGGCGAATATTGCCTTGTCCCCTTTCCATCTGAGCGTAAGGCAATTGATATTGGCAACTACTACACCGACTATAGTAGGATTCGCTCAGTATTGGGTTGGAGACCGACAATGCCGCTGCGTGAAGGGTTAACGCGTACGCTTACCTATTATCATAACCTACACAATAAATATCAGTAGATCAGAAAATAGTTCAGTTTAGACTTACAAGTCTCACTTTCTTGTTACAGGAAATATGATGAAAACTCATAGTTCAGTGAGTAAAATCAAAGGAGGCTTTGTGTGAAAGGTATTATTCTGGCAGGAGGCTTGGGAACCAGGCTCCGCCCTCTGACCCATACTGGAGCCAAGCAGCTCATCCCTATTGCCAACAAACCAGTTCTAGAATATTGCATTGAAGACCTAAAAGAGGCAGGAATCTGCGACATCGGCATTGTCGTGGGTTATACTCCGGAGCGCGTTAAATCGATAACTGAGGCCATAGGGGACGGCTCACGATGGGGAGTGAATATCACCTACATCGAACAAGATGCCCCCAGGGGCATTGCTCATGGTGTTTACTGTGCGAGGGACTTCGCCGGTAAGGATGACCTCGTCGTTTATCTGGGGGATAACATGCTAAAGGGTGGGATCGCCCCTTTTATTGAGAGATTTAAGGCAGAAAACGTTGATGCCGGTATTCTTCTCGCTCAAGTGGAAGACCCCCGACCATACGGTGTGGCCGTGCTGGATGGCAATGGAAACGTGGTAGGTATCCAAGAAAAACCGGATCAGCCACCATCTGACTTTGTGGTCATCGGCATATACTATTTCTCGCCTTCCGTATTTGAAGTCATTGAGCAGATCAACCCTTCTGGCCGCGGAGAGTATGAAATCAGTGACACACTGCGTGTCCTCATTGAATCTGATCAGTACAAGATAAGCTCTGCCAGGGTCCACGGTTGGTGGGACGATACGGGGACAGCGGAGGATATATTACGTGCGAATCATCTTGTTCTGATCGATCTGACACCCTACTGTAAGGGAACAGTTGAGCAGGGAGCGCGACTCATTGGAAATGTGACAATTGGGGAGGGGACCATTATTAAGAGTGGAAGTGTAATACGAGGTCCCGTGATCATCGGGAAGAGCTGTCAGATCGGTCCTGCTTATCTTGGACCGTACACCTCTGTCGGGGACAGCTGCATCATCAAAGGCGGTGAGATTGAGTCTTCAATCATCGTAGGTGATACACGAATTGATCTGGAACCGCATAAACGCATTGTAGATAGTTTAATTGGCCGACATACAATCATCACTTCAGCGAGGGAAAGTCTGCCAAGTGGCTACAAGCTTATCCTTGGCGAAAACTCAGAGGTGCAGATATGAGTATGAGGGTTTTGATTACGGGTGGGGCCGGCTTCATCGGCAGCAACTTCGTGCGCTATTGGCTGAATAAGTATCCGGATAGTGACGTTATCGTTCTTGATAAACTCACGTATGCTGGCCGCCGAGAGAACTTACACGATCTCCTCGATCACATCCGGTTTATTCGTGGAGACATCTGCCTTCAAGAGGATGTTGAGAGGGCTATGCGCGGCTGTCACCTGGTCTTCAACTTTGCAGCTGAGTCGCATGTGGACCGCTCTATTGCTGAGGCTGGGGCGTTCGTTCACACCAACGTATGGGGGACTTACGTTCTTCTGGAAGCGGCAAGACGTCACAAGGTTGAACGTTTCATACAAATATCAACAGATGAGGTCTACGGCTCAAGCTTAGAGGAGTCTTTCACCGAACGGGATGCGCTGGACCCATCTTCTCCCTATGCCGCTAGCAAAGCGGGTGCCGATGTATTGGCCCTTTCGTATTTCAAGACCTACGGGTTGCCCATTCTCATCACCCGTAGTTCCAACAACTTTGGCCCTTACCAATACCCGGAAAAGCTGATTCCCTTATTCACCCTAAACGCTCTTGAAGGCAAGCCATTGCCAGTGTATGGAGATGGACGAAACGTCCGGGACTGGATCTATGTGCAAGATAACTGCGCTGCCATTGATCTCGTCGCGCAAAAGGGGGCCTCTGGGGAGATTTACAACATTGCTACCCAGAATGAAAGAGAAAATCTAGAGGTTGTTCACTTGATTTTGAAATCCCTTCGTCGATCAAAAGAACTCATTCAATTCGTTCAAGACCGTCCGGGACATGATAGGCGATACTCCTTGGATACGGTGAAGGTCGAGGAATTAGGGTGGTACTCAAGCACCCAATTTGAAGATGCCCTAAGGGAGACTGTCCATTGGTATCAGAAAAATGAGTGGTGGTGGAAGCCTCTTCGGGAGGCTAGACAGGAAGCAAAGTAGGAGCGATGAAGAATTCTGTTGAGCGGCTGGCGGTGTCTTCGGCCAACCCACTGGCTAACTATTTGGCGCACAAGGACGAAATTGATGCTGCCATCGCTCGTGTGCTCTCCAGAGGCCGTTATATCCTGGGTGATGAGGTAGCTGCGTTCGAACAAGAGTTTGCGCGGTATATTGGTGTTCGGTTTGGAATCGGTGTCGGAAGCGGTACAGAAGCCTTGCATTTAGCCATGCGTGCCTGCGAAATTGGTTCAGGAGATGAGGTTATGACAGTAGCGCACACGGCCGTCGCAACAGTTGCGGCTATTGAGTTATGTGGGGCCAGGCCCGTACTTGTGGATATTGACCCTCAAAGCTTTACTATAGACTCAAACCAGATCGAAACTGCTATCACTTCACGGACTAAGGCCATTATACCGGTACATCTCTATGGCCACCCTGCTGACATGCAGACGATTGTGTCTATCGCTCGCCACCATAGGTTGCATGTAATCGAGGATTGTGCACAATCCCATGGTGCTATTTACCAGGGGCGCAAGACGGGGGCTTGGGGCGATATAGCAACGTTCAGTTTTTACCCAACTAAGAACCTGGGGGCTTTTGGCGATGGCGGAATAGTAGTTACAGATAATGCTGAGCTGGCAGAGCGGACGCGGCTGTTAAGAGAATATGGCTGGCACCAACGTAACATTAGCGAAATTCCCGGCCTAAACACACGGTTGGACGAGCTGCAGGCTGCCATCTTGCGAGTGAAGCTCCGCTACTTGGATGAGGAAAACTCTCGCCGTCACAAATTGGCTCAGCTCTACAATGCGCTTCTCTCTTCTACTGATCTGGTGCTACCCAAAGAGAAGGGCGACGTTTGCCATGTTTACCATCAATATGCGGTGCGCAGTCAGCGGCGAGATAATCTGAAAGCGTATCTCAAAGAGCACGGTGTTGATACGTTGATCCACTACCCGGTGCCCGTGCATCTCCAACCTGCTTACCGAGGACGGCTAGGTGACACGGGATTGCTGCCTTATACAGAGCAAGTTTGCCAGGAGATATTAAGCCTACCAATGTATCCGCAGCTCAGTGAGGAACAGGTTCGCTGGATCAGCCAACTAATACTTGATTGGTCTCGGTAGGGAGTGACGCTGATGTATCATTTCTGTACATATTTTGATCATCGCTACTTGCCCAGGGGCTTAGCTTTATATTACTCCTTGAGACGTCACTGCTCGTCCTTCAATCTATGGGTGTTATGTATGGACAGCATAACCTACAAAGTGCTTTCTCGAATGGCTTTGCCTAGTATCCGCCTTATTTCCCTTGATGAACTCGAGAAAGATGATGAGCCCCTTCGCACCGCCAAGAAGGATCGGTCCCTAATCGAGTACTACTTCACCTGCACCCCATCACTGCTTTTATATATCTTGAATGGATGGCCTGAAGTTGATATGATCACCTATCTAGATGCTGACCTATTCTTCTTTGCACCTCTTGAGCCGATTTACGAAGAAATGGGATCTAACTCTATCCTCATCGTTGGGCATCGCTTTCCTTCTGGCCTTCGTCATCTTGAGAGATATGGAATTTATAATGTAGGACTTCTCTCCTTTAGAAGAGATGAATCCGCGCTTCGATGTCTTCATTGGTGGCGGGAACGCTGCCTCGAGTGGTGCTATGACCGGATTGAGGACGACCGTTTTGCCGATCAGAAATATCTTGATGACTGGCCTACTCGTTTTTCGGGAGTGACCATCCTGCAGCACAAAGGGGCAGGGCTTGCTCCATGGAACATTGCTAACTACACTCTTCGTTTAAATGCTGGGCATGTGGCTGTGGACAAACAGCCTCTTATTTTCTTCCATTTCCATCGTCTTAAACAGATTAACAAATGGATTTACGATCTAGGTTTAGTAAATTATCAGGCGAAACTTTCTCGCTTGGTAAGGCGCTATATATACATTCCGTACATTCGCGAACTACAGGAAATTACTAGCCAAGCATCGTCATTTGCTGATGAGATCAGTGTCCAGAGCCGTTCAATAAGATATCAGCGTACCTTGCCAGCATCTGATAAGAAAGCGCTTTGTCAGCTAGCGAGAAGAGCTAAGAGTCTGCCCCACTTCATCAAGAGATTGTCACAAGGTGATCTTCTATTGCTTATCGGTAAGCAAGGCAGTGGGTACTCCTGTGGCGATAACGGTGGGCAGGATTCTGGGGCAGGTTGAGGGTGACAACACTGGCTTTCTGATCTTGCCGGGTGATGTGAAGGCGATGGGAGTGTGGATAGAACAAGTGTTAAGAGACAAGCAACAGCGGTTGGCGCTGCTGAATGCGGCTGCCGCCGCGGCCTATCGGCGATTCGGCCTCAAACGCTGGCAGTACAGTCTACTGCTGCGGGTCGTTCTTTACCCGTTAGTGATAAGGAAGGGTAACCATGTCGGAACAGCCTTTGGTTTCCATCGTTACCCCTTCTTACAACCAGGGCCAGTTCATTGAGGAGACGATCCTCTCCATTAAGAACCAGGACTACCCTAACATCGAGCATATCGTCATCAACGGTGGTTCGAAAGACAACACCTCGGCGATCTTAAGGAAACACGAGAACGCTTGCAATATACGCTGGATTTCGGAGCCTGACAATGGAATGTACCAGGCTATAAGCCAGGGATTAAGAATGGCGCAAGGCGAGAAAAGTGAGCAGACTCTCTACTTACCGGTGGTACAAATCTAGAGGGCAGGCCAAAGTAATTTGAAAAGCACAATGGGAGAAGAATATGAAAAGAGCTCTTATCACAGGGATCACCGGTCAGGATGGCTCTTATCTGGCGGAGTTCTTGCTGGCCAAAGGCTATGAGGTTCACGGCCTGATCAGAAGGGCGAGCACGTTCAATACCGATCGTATCGACCATATCTACCAAGATCCGCATGACCCCAATGCACGGCTCTTTCTTCAGTACGGGGACCTTGCCAACGGCGCGCAGCTATCCAACCTGATCTATAATGTCAAGCCCGATGAGATCTATCATCTTGGCGCGCAGTCGCATGTGCGGGTGAGCTTTGACACGCCGGAGTACACCGGCGATGTGACCGGATTGGGCACCACGCGCATCCTGGAAGCGATCCGCCGAAGCGGTATCAAGACCCGTTTCTATCAGGCATCAAGCTCGGAGATGTTCGGTGCAACTTCCCCTCCCCAGAGTGAGAACACGCCCTTCCGTCCGCAGAGCCCTTACGCTTGCGCAAAAGTGTACGCCTATTGGATGGCGAGGAACTACCGAGAAGGGTATGATCTGTTTACCTGTAACGGCGTTTTGTTCAACCACGAGTCTCCGCGTCGTGGTGAGACCTTTGTCACCCGGAAGATCACCCGCGCCATTGCCCGCATTCTGGCTGACAAACAGAAGAAACTCTATCTTGGTAACTTGGCCTCCAAGCGCGATTGGGGATACGCCCCGGAATACGTCGAGACGATGTGGCACATGCTTCAACAGGATCAACCCGACGATTACGTTATAGGCACTGGAGAGTCTCACTCGGTACAGGAGTTCTTGGAGGAAGCTTTTGCCTATGTGGATCTGAATTGGCGGGAGTACGTAGAGATCGATCAACGCTACTTCCGCCCGACAGAGGTCGATTTTCTCCTGGCCGATCCTTCCAAGGCGAGGAAGGAACTTGGTTGGGAACCCAAGGTCACATTCAAGGAATTGGTACGGATAATGGTTGATGCTGATATGGAGGCGCTTGGTCTAGAGCCTATTGGCGAGGGCAAGAGAATCATGAACGAGAAGTTTACTGATTGGCATCGGTGGGATTCTAGCGTAAAGGCGGTGTATGAGAATACGAGAAGAGGAGTTGAGTAAGGGAGATTAGAGTCGTGAGTCTAGAGTCAAGAGTCGAGTGTCAAGGCCAAGTGTGATGACTACAATCGAACGATTCGAGGACATAGAAGCCTGGAAGAAGGCAAGAGAACTTGCCAAAGATATCTACGCCGTAACAAGCAAAGGAGGATTCGCCAAGGATTTCAGCTTGAAGGACCAAATACGGCGAGCAGCAGTATCGATCATAAGTAACGTTGCTGAAGGCTTCTCCAGGCAGACAGATCAGGAGTTCGTCCAATTCTTGCATATTTCCAAAGGTTCAACATCCGAGGTGCAAAGCCAACTATACGTTGCGTTGGACTTAGATTACATTAACAGGGAGGAATTCGAGAGGTTGTATGATGAAGCTGATCAAGTCGCTCGTCTTATCTCAGGTTTCATAAAGTATCTGAAAGGAATCGACTCATGACTCCAGACCCCCGACTCTCGACTAACACGTT
>Ga0315547_1001277_pt1 | contig 20443 bp, 22 predicted proteins | sample SalMarSW160240MG_2_FD_202542 | JGI IMG/M metagenome (GOLD analysis project Ga0315547, IMG submission 202542) | Salt marsh sediment microbial communities from the Plum Island Ecosystem LTER, Massachusetts, United States - Salt Marsh Sediment SW1601-240 ...
CCGATTGTCAGAATCTCCACCGGAACGGCAGCCAGATCCGAAAACAATCGGTGCAACTGCTCTTCAGTTTCTCCGAGACCGACCATGAATCCGGTCTTGATGCGCGGGCAACCCGATTTTCCACTCCTGCCGTTGCGACTCTGAGCAGCTGTGTTCAGAACATCCAGGGAACGCCTGTAATCGGCGCCGCTGCGCACTCGCTGATACTGCTCTTCGACCGTCTCTACGTTGTGGGCGAAGACCTCGATGGGCAGTCCGACTACCCATTCGATCATGTCACGCCGTCCTGCGAAATCGGGTACGAGAAGCTCAATTTGAAGAGAAGGGACCAACTTTTTGAGATCCTCCACAACCCGAACGAAGTGACCAGCACCCCCATCGGGAAGATCGTCCCTGGTGACCGAGGTGAGCACCGCGTAGCGGATGCCATTGCTGCGAACGTAGTCCGCGATTTTCCGGCCCTCCTCCCGATCCGGAGGCTGGGGATGGCCGTGCTCCACAGCACAAAAGGCGCAGCCACGGGTACATTGATCGCCCAGAATGAGAAAAGCGGTGTTTCCACATGCGAAGCACTCACCGAGGTTGGGGCAACGGGCGGATACACACACAGTGTGCAAACCAAGACCTTCTATGATTCTGCGCGTTCTCATGACCTCCGGAGTAAGCCTCTTCTGTTTACGCAACCACGGAGGCCGTGCAGCTATCTTCATTGTTCATCAACTCCTTCAACAAACTTGGCCGCCAGTAAGCGGTAGGCCTCGCCCCATCGCAGACGAACAGGACCAGACACCACAGGTTGGCCTCGAGGTTTGAGATCCTGATTGATATATTCGATCATTCCTTCCAGGGCACCGAGAAAATCGTCCTCCAACATAAGCAGCACGGTATCCCCGTAAGCCCGATCTGCGATCGGTTCCTCAACAACAGCCAGACCACCCTCTTTCGACATATAGTCGAGGCAAAACCCACTTAAAACATACGTTTTCAACACGACAATAACAACTTCCTGCTCCTTCATAGCATCGAGGAGTCGACGGGCCTTCACCCTATCCGTAATATTTCCAACGTCTTTCCTTAGGATACGGGCCGGATCCCCGAAACGGGAAAAGCCGTCTGTAAAACCGGCTATCTCCCTCTCGACTCTGTCGTTGCTGAGGGCGACAAGAATCCCGACCTGCGGTGTCTGCCGTGTTCGCTTCCCCCCTCCTATCCGATCCAAAAAGTCGGGATCCCGAAGGAGTTGGGCAACAATCGCTCCGGCCTCGTGATTTGCCTGCTCCCGGTCATAGACCAGGAGGATCTGGTTTCCCGGAACTGCGCCTGAATAACCTTCCTGGAATACCAGCGTATCGGGGAAACCAGCGGCGATCCGGGTTGGAGTGAAAGGATGGGCCGGAGTAAGATAAATATAATCGGGTTGGAAACGTTCAGCCACGGCGATGAAAGCCTGCAGGGCTTGATCCTCTGTGGACTCCGATTCTGCAATCTCGAGCTTGACGTTGATGCCTTGGGGAAACATTTGTTTGATTTGGCGTTCCTCGATGCCTCGACCTTCCAGCAGGTCGGCACTGTACGGATCGAAATAGAGCAGGAAGCGCGACCCGGATGTACAGGCGCTTAGCGCGAACAGAGTGAGAGAAAAAATGACCGCTGCTCGGATGTGGTGGTGCACTCCCCCAAGCTACAACCGCGGTTCGTATTCGTCAACACCCCATCTCCGAACAGCGCACTGGAGGGCCCTGGAGGGATGCCTTGACAGGTTTGGCGATAACCGGCATAGTAGGTGCGCAAATATCGGAGTTCCGGCATTTTTTCAAACCACAAGAGAATAGAGCAATTCCGGTCAATAGGCAGGAGGTAAAATGACCCATTACAAAGAGATCGGTCTGTCCAATACAAAAGAAATGTTCAGAAAAGCCATGGAGGGAGGGTATGCCGTCCCTGCCTACAATTTCAATAACCTGGAACAGCTGCAGGCCATCATCAGCGGATGCCTGGAAAGCCGTTCACCTCTAATTCTTCAGATTTCGAAGGGGGCCCGCGCGTACGCCAATCAAACCCTTCTGCGCTATATGGCAGAGGGAGCGATGGAAATCGTCAACTCCTCCGAACATCCGATTCCAGTCGCCCTGCACCTGGATCACGGCGACAGCTACGAGCTGGCTGTATCCTGCATCGAAACGGGCTTTTCCTCCGTCATGATCGACGGTTCCGTCCTGTCCTACGATGGCAATGTGGCTCTTACCGCCAAAGTGGTGGAATACGCCCATAAGAACGAGGTTTCCGTGGAGGGGGAGTTGGGTGTGCTGGCCGGAATCGAAGATGCGGTTTCCCATGAAACGAGTAACTACACCAATCCGGACGACGTCGAAGATTTCGTTAAAAAAACAGGGGTGGATAGTCTGGCTATCTCGATCGGAACATCCCACGGCGCATACAAATTCAAGGTCAAGCCCGGGGAGTCTCCTCCTCCGCTACGCTTCGATATCCTGGAGGAGATCCAAAAGCGCATCCCCGGATTTCCCATCGTTCTTCATGGGGCATCTTCGGTGCTGCCGGTGTACGTGGACCTGATCAACCGATACGGCGGGAAGCTCGAGGGCGCAGTCGGTGTGTCAGAGGATCAGCTGCGACGGGCGGCCAAGTCCGCCGTTTGTAAGATCAACATCGACTCCGACGGCCGCCTGGTGGTCACCGCGATCGTACGAAAGATGCTTCACGAGGATCCTAAAAACTTCGATCCGCGCAAGTACCTTGGCCCGGCCAGGGAGGAGCTGATTCAGATGATTGCGCGCAAAAATCGAGAGGTGCTGGGAAGCGCAGATCGGGCATAACCCAGTGTGGAGCGATGGAAGAAAAAAAAGAGCGGACCATCGAGAAGGCCAGGGAGTACTTTCATAAATTCTGGTACCGCAAAGCTTCTCTCTCTACCCTGATTGCGGAGATCGGCATATCCAAACCCACCTTCTACAACTACTTCAAGAACAAGGAGCAGCTTTTCAACTCGGTCATGCTGGCCACCTATAACGAGTTCCAGTACGAGTTCAACCAGAGGAGCAAGACCGCCGGCAGTGCGGTCGAGAAGCTCGATATCTTCGTTCGTACCTACGCCTGGTTCTTGGACAATTATCCTCTGTACAAGGATCTCTACATCCCCGGAAATGATCTGTTGTCCCGCTGGGTCAAATCTCGATGGTCGAAAGATCTTTTCGCAGAAGGCATTGAAACCGTGAAAGGGATCATAGAACAAGGCCAGGAGGAGGGTATCTTCCAAAAAGGCGTCGATACCGAGGCGGCTGCCCTGGTCGTGTACAACGCAATCGTGCTATTGCTCTCCCACGACCCAAACCAGTTTCGGCGAAAGAACAAAGCCCCCTATCATCTCGACATCGATACGCTGCTGCGTATTCTGGGACAGGGATTGATTGCCCCTGATTAAACATCCCGTTCCAGAAAGGTGTATACCAAGGACCCGAGAAAGAGCAACACCGTGAGGACACCCGCCCAGAGCAGGTATGCCCGCATATAGAGGTAGCTAATTGCCGCGCTGAGGAAGGGAACAAATACCAGAAGGATCAGAAACAGCACCCGCACCACGCCGTACCACTCCTGATAACGGAGAAAAAAAATCGTTAGAAAAAGCAAACCCGCCATCCGCACAGCCGGCAGGAGGAAGAACAGGTAGGGGTCGTACTGCCCATATTGGGAAAAGACCTCTACAATTCCAATCAAGGTATAGAATCCCCCCCCGAACAGCAGAAGCTCCCGAAATGTTTTCTGGGAATAAGCCAGAAAGTATAGAACCGCCAAAAAAACGACTGGAATCAGATGATCGGTAAAGAGGTAGTACAGATAGAGGGGAAAGTGGCGATACGACAGGGGAAGGAACCGCCGCAATATAAGAATCACAACCATACAGGGCAGGGCGTAGAAAAATCCCTTGATGAACTGAAGCGCCTGCAATCCCCGCTGGGCAGATATCGCCGTCGCTTTGAGTGTTTCCCGTCGACCGGCGACAGACAGCACAAAAAGGGTGAAACAGGGTATGCCCAGGACTGCAAACAGGCTCATCTGGATTTATCCAAGGACCGTTTCTTCGATCTTGCGAACCTGGGAGCGATACAGGGAGGTAATACTCACACCGTAGTCGGCGATCAGCTGAATGATGTTCCTCGAATGGTCGGGTAAATCCTCCCCGTTGAGTCGGTCGCCGGCATCCCCCAAACCGGGCAGGATATAGGCAATGTTGTTCAGACTGGGATCCATCCAGAGAGTGTAGATCTCCGAGTTCTCAATTGCCCGTACGATGCGAAGGGAGCCTTTGAGCACGGAAATTACGTTAAGGAACTTGATGGAGCGAGGCTTGATTCCCTGATCGAGGAGATACTTCACAATGGTGACCAGGCTTCCCCCGGTAGCATTCATCGGGTCCGCAAAGAACAGATCCTTCCCATCGAGAAGATCGAGATCAAAATAGGAGCGTTCCAAATCGAGAATGTAAGCCATATTGTGCTCTTCTTTGGTATCATCCCGACTGATACGGAACAGGGCGAAAGGTGTGACGTAATCGTTTGAAGAGTACTCCTGGATCTCCTTGGACACGATCATGGAGGGCAACAGGGCCGCCCGCAGCATCACGCACATCACGCTGTCGCTCACTTTTTCATCGACATCGGGGATCTTATGCACAGCGTAGTTCTGCGTCGGGATGTTTACCGGCGTATCGACAAAGATGTAATTCTTCTTCTCAGGGATAGAGCTGGAAAAGGCCAGATTGAACAACAACTCATATGCCCTCTGAATATAATAGACAAACTCCGGAGTCTCGGTACGAATATCCCGCAGTTTGGCAATCAACCGGGAAGCTTCCCCGTGAGTCGTGCGGGGAGTCTCGAAGGAATATACATGGATATTCGGTTCCCTGTGGCTGATCTCCTGCATCTTTTCGCCCATCTCGTTGTATACAGAGATGAGCTTCTGCCTTGCCTTTTTTTTCTCTTCCGGAGGGATAGCTTGGCCCAGCCTCGGAAAGAGATCCATGGCTTCGGCGTACTTGGTGTCCATAGCGGCGATGGTCTTTTTGTCTTCGTCGGTCAAATATCCGTCGAGGTCCGAGGCTTGTAGAACTATTTGTTTCATGAGCCAACTGTACCTACCCCTTTGCCCTTCGTCAAGAACATGAGGTTTCACCCTTGAAACTCATGTGCCCGCAGTGCTATGAAAACCTACAGGTGAAAGCTAACGAACAAACCCAGCGTGTGCGTTACGTCTTTAGAGGCGTGATTCAGGGAGTTGGATTCCGGCCTACCGTGTATCGATGCGCGGTTTCTCTCCGACTGACTGGTTTCGTTCGCAACCAGCGTTCCGAGGTGGTTGCTGAGATCCAAGGACCTCCTTCAGGTGTAGAACAATTTCCCACGGTGCTGCGGGAGATGCTTCCGCCGGCTGCGGTGTTGGAAAAGATGCACTGCGAGCCGATCCCGCCGTTGGAGGAGGAGTCCTTTCGCATCCTGGAGAGCAGAGCCACCACATACAGTTTTCCTCCGATTCCTCCGGACCTGGCTATCTGCCCCGAGTGTCGAAAGGAATTGTTCGATGTAGAGAATCGGAGATATCTCTATCCGTTCATCACCTGCACCCAGTGCGGTCCCCGCTACTCGATTGTCGAGGACACCCCCTTCGATCGAGACACCACATCGATGATCGATTTCCCCCAGTGTCCGGACTGCCTGGCGGAATACACCAACCCTGAGGATCGACGCTTTCATTCTCAGACCAACTCCTGCTGGTCCTGCGGGCCTACACTGGAACTTCGGGCCGCCGACGGAACGGCTGAGGAAGGAGACCCGATCACAGAGACCGTGTCCGCTTTGCAGGCGGGAAAAATCGTCGCGATTCAGGGGATCGGAGGCTTTCACCTGGCCGCGGATCCACGAAATTTCAGAGCCATGCAGCGGATACGGCAGGACAAAGAACGGGAACGCAAGCCCTTTGCCCTGATGGTTGCCGACCGGGAAGAAGCGCTGCGGCTGTGCCGCCTTCAAGAAGGAGGTTTAGAGCGTCTGTCATCGACGGCCTCACCCGTCTTGATCTTTCCCCTGGCCGACAACGCCCCTTCCCACCTTCGGACCGTCTCCCAAACAGGTACCCTGGGGATCATGCTCCCCTACACCCCCCTCCACCTGCTGTTGTTCAGCTATCCAGACGTGGATATTTCCTACCGCCACCTGGTGATGACCTCAGGCAATCTCAAGGGCGAACCGATCATCACCGACCCGGAGGAAGCCTTCGACAAGTTGTCGGATGTGGCGGATCTGTTTTTGTATAATAACCGTCGGATCCTCTTTCGTACCGATGATTCGGTGGAGCGGGTGACCCGGGAAGGTCGGCGTATCTTTCTTCGTCGTTCCCGGGGATACGTACCTAGGCTGATACCGCTGAAAACGAGTTTGGCGACTACCGTCCTCGGGGTCGGGGCCGATCTGAAAAACGCCCCCGCCCTGGGAAAGGAAACCGATATCTACCTGGCTCCCTATATCGGGGATTTGGAGGATCCCCTTACGCGCAGGGATTTCGAGAGGCAGATTCACAAGATCCTGACCCTCTACGAGGTACAGCCCGAAACACTCATATACGACCTTCACCCCGCCTACCATTCGACACGATGGGCTTTGGGGCAGAAAATCGAACACAAGGTCGGCGTTCAACACCACCACGCGCACCTGCTTGCGGTCATGGCGGAACACCAGCTCGACGAGGTTGTTGGTCTGTCCTTCGACGGCACGGGATACGGCACAGATGGAACGATCTGGGGGGGGGAGTTCCTTCTTTCCCGGCGGGGAGGCTTCCGCCGGCTCGGATCTTTCAGAAACTTCACCCTGCCGGGAGGGGAGGCGGCGGTGCTGCATCCGCTTCGGATCGCCCTTTCTCTGCTGCGAGAATCCCTCGAGGCGAAAGAGCTCGAAGAGCTGTTCTGCGGGTATCACCGGCTGCCGGAGCAAAACCTTTTAACAATCCTTGATATGATAGACAAGAACCTGAACTGTCCGACCACTTCATCCCTGGGGCGCATCTTTGACGCAGCTTCCGCCCTGCTCGGGCTGGTGGACACGGTCAGCTACGAGGGGGAAGGACCGATACGACTGGAGGGTCTTGCCCTTAAAGTGTACCGTGGGGAGCTGCTGGATGCTTCCGGGAGCCGGTTCGGCGGCGGGATATCTGTGGATCAAGACGGAAGCGGATTCTTCAGGCTGGACTGCAGCCAAAGCTTGAGATCCCTGGCGCTGATGCGGGCAGGGGATCCGCAAATCGAAGAATCTGTTCTGTCCTTGCTGGCACTGGACTTTCATAAGGCCATCGCTGCAGCAGCTCTCGAGGGTGCCCGTCGTATGATGGAGCAAACGGGCATTCCCAGGATCGCCCTGTCCGGGGGTGTTTTTCAGAACGTTCTGCTCACCGAGCTGCTCGTACCCGCTTTAATCAAAGAGGGATTCGACGTATACACCCATCGGGACGTTCCGACGGGCGACGGGGGTATTGCGGTGGGACAGGTTTATTTTCTACCCGGGAATGAGTAAATTATACCACTGGAGGAGACCATGTGTTTGGCCGTGCCAATGAAGATAGTGAAGATAGACGGTGCCGGAAAGGCGCTGGTGAAGCAGGACGACCTTGAAACAGAGGTCGACCTCACCCTGATTGAAGATCCGAAGGTCGGAGACTATGTGATCATACACGCAGGATACGCGATCAATCTGCTCGACCTGGAAGAAGCCCAGGAGCGATTGGAGCTGTTTCGCGCCATAGAGGAGTCCGGGTGAGTGGCTTCGGCCACCGCTTGCAGGCTTCGATGTCTCTGAAACAGATCCTGCAGGACCGTCGTCTGGCGGAACCTTTGCTGCGGGAAATCGAAAAAACGGCGGCGGAGATATCCCGTACGGTGAGGATCATGGAGGTCTGTGGCACCCATACCGTCGCGATCCGCCGTTCCGGAATTCATTCTCTTCTTCCCGAAAATGTGTTGCTGATCTCCGGCCCCGGCTGTCCGGTTTGTGTGACCCCGACCAGCTATATCGACAACGCCCTGCAGCTGCTGGAGACTACGGACACTACGGTGGCATCCTTTGGCGACATGCTGAAAGTCCCGGGATCGGACGGCAGAAACCTGGCTGGGTATATGGGCGGCGGTAGAGTACGAATCGTATACTCTCCGGCAGAGCTTCTACCCATCGCAGAAAGTTCCTCAGGCTCGGTGGTTTTCTTGGCCATAGGTTTCGAAACCACGATCCCCACTGTTGCCGCCGCATTTCTGCAGGCCCGCCGGGCAGGGCTTTCCAACCTGTACTTGTACACCGCTTTCAAGACCGTGCCCCCCGCCCTGCGCGCCCTACTGAGCAGTCCGGATAGACAGCTCGATGGGTTCCTCCTCCCCGGTCATGTTTCGGTGATCATCGGAGAGCAACCCTACCGCTTTCTCGAAGAACCGGGGGGCGTCGCGGGAGTCATCGCCGGATTTGAACCCCTCGATCTGTTGCAGGGGATACTGGCTGTGCTTCGCCAGATCGCCCGGGGGGAACAGCGGGTGGAAAATGCCTACACCCGGGCCGTACGTGCCCAGGGGAATCCGAAAGCCCGGGAAATCATGAGTCAGGTCCTTGAACCGGCAGATGCTCTCTGGCGGGGATTTGGGAAAATCCAGGCCAGCGGCCTGGTATTAAAGGGGGACTATCAAGAGGCGGATGCGGCGCTGCACTTCTGCCTACCGCCGCTCTACAACCTGGAGCCGCCGGGCTGTGCCTGCGCTCAGGTTCTGCAAGGCCGTCTCCCGCCCACAGAATGTCCGCTGTTCGGCAGCAGCTGTACGCCGGAGGCGCCGATCGGGCCGTGCATGGTTTCCTCCGAAGGCACCTGTGCAGCCAGTTTTCGCTACGGCGGGGCCGTACTGTGAGTACCTCCGATCGCATCACGCTGGAGCACGGCAGCGGCGGCGCCCTGTCCCGACAGCTTACAGAAGAGCTGATCTATCCCATTTTGAAGAACGAAGCGTACGGGGAACTGTCCGATGCCACCGCCTTCGAGATCCAAGGCAGGGTGTTTATCACCACCGACACCTACGTCGTGGATCCTCCCTTCTTTCCAGGCGGGGACATCGGCACTCTGGGCGTTTTCGGCACCTGTAACGATCTGGCCGTGTGCGGGGCTCGACCCCGCTACCTCACGATGGGTCTTGTCCTGGAAGAAGGCTTCCCCACCTCCGATCTCAAGCGTGTGCTGGAATCGGTACGACGGGCCGCCGATCGGTCCAGAGTCCAGGTGATCACCGGCGATACCAAAGTTGTCCCCTCCGGCAAGGGAGGAGGTATTTTCATGAATACCACAGGCGTCGGAGAGGCCCTGGGCAATCACCTCTTGTCGGCCAAGAATATAAAGAGCGGGGACAAGGTTCTGATCTCCGGTCCGATCGGCAGCCACGGTCTGGCGATCCTGGCGGCTCGGGAGGGCCTAAAGATCGCCGCCTGCTTGAGCTCGGACTGCGCCGCGCTGTTTCCCCTGTGCAGCGCGCTGTACTCTCTGGGCAAGGATCTTCGCTTCATGAGGGATGCAACTCGCGGGGGTGCGGCGGCGGTACTGAATGAAGCGGTCGGGGGCAACTGCGAATGCGGATTGGAGATCCTGGAGACCGCTTTTCCGGTTCCCACGGCCGTGGCGGCGGCCTCGGACCTGCTGGGACTCAATCCTATGGAAATAGCCAATGAAGGGGTGTTTATCGCCATGGTGGCGCCGGCCGCAGCCGACAAGGCGATTTCCCTTCTTCGTTCCTTCGATACGGGTCGGGAGGCTTGCCAGATTGGAGCCGTGGACAGCCGATATCCGGGCAAGGTAATCCTAGAAACTGCGGTTGGGGGACGGCGCATTCTGGATCTTCCCCGCGGCCTGTTGTTGCCGCGGATCTGCTAGAACTCCGGCCTCACTCACCGTGATACTGAATTAAGGTGCGAAGCTTGTATTCTTCGAGCTCTCTTTCGTAATTCAGGAAGGGAAGCCCGACCACGGCAAAGATGCCAATCACTTCAGCACCCGCCGTCGTGAACAGATCCGCTGCAGCCTTGATCGTTCCTCCGGTTGCGATCAGATCATCCACCAGGAGGATCCTCTGATCCGGATTCACATCCGCCTTGTGGACTTCGATCTCATCCTCCCCATACTCCAAGGCAAAACTGGCTCGGTAAGTCGCTCCCGGCAGCTTTCCCTTCTTACGTACCAGGATCAGAGGCAGCTGAAGACTGAGGGCGACCGGGGCGGCAAACAGAAAACCTCTAGCCTCTACCCCAGCGACGGTATTTGCCTCAGAGTCGCGACAGAATACTTGAGCTTGATCGACACAGTACTTGAAGGCTGAGGGCGCGGTAAGGATGCTGGTGATATCGTAAAAGAGGATCCCTGGTTTGGGGAAATCCGGGACCTTGCGGATCGCCCCATCAAGGTCGTATTCACCGATCACGGGCTTGATCCTCCAGTTGCCGGGTCAGAGCTGCTACCCAGCCCCCCAGGACCGTAGGATCGAGCTGGCCGGCCTTTAGGTTCAGAAAGCTCTGATCGGACAGGACCAGCTCGCAGTTCTTCAGAGCCTGGCGAAAAGCCTCGAGCGTGGGCTCGCTGTCCATGGAGAACAGGCCTCCGACCCGCCCGGCCAGGGTTATTCCCTCGAGTGCTCGCAGAATTTCGGAAAAATCCGGATGGATCGGCTCCCCTCCCTCGGGCAGGGATCCAAGCAGGAAGAGGTCTGCAGCGGTCAAGTCGGGGATAGTGGACTGAGCAGCAGCTTTGATCTCCACTTCGTAACTGTCTCTGTCGAAGCACTCTTCAAGGCGATGAACCAGCTGCTGCATCTGATCGTCCGCCGGTGCGTAAATGATGGCTGCCCGGTACATACTCCGCCTCCTCCCCTTTTCTAACGCATCCTATTATGGATACTCTTCACCGGTCAACACTATGGATAGAGTCTGCGCAATCCCTTTACCCGGGCGCGGGCGTTAAGGCTGAGCTCGGATCGCTGACCCTCTTGGAGCATATGATAGCCGAGGCCGGCCACCATGGCTGCATTATCGGTACATAGTCCGAGGGAGGGGAAAATCACCTCCAGATCCGGTTGCCCGCTCAACTGCTTTCGCAGGTAGCTGTTGGCCGCCACCCCACCCCCGACGACGATCCTGTTTAGACCGGTATGGCCGAGGGCCTTGACGGTTCGATCTACAAGGATATCGACTGCGGCAGCTTGAAAGGAAGCTGCTATATTCTCCCTGCTCTTCGCGAAGTCTCTGTTCCAGAATCTGTCGAGTTGATTGACCACGGCTGTTTTCAATCCGGAGTAGGAAAAATCGAAGGGGTGATCCCCTTTGTGAAGCGACGGCCGGGGAAAGCGAAAGGCCTGCGGGGATCCTTTTTGGGAGAGCCTGTCGATGGCCACTCCTCCGGGAAATCCCAGGTCGTAGTGTTTTGCCACCTTATCGAAGGCCTCTCCGCAGGCATCGTCGATCGTTGTGCCCAACACCCGCATCGTATCGAAGTCCTCAACCTTGGCAATCAGAGTGTGTCCGCCGGATACCAGCAGTCCGATGTAGGGATAACCAATGTCTGCCTCCAAATGGGGGGCGTAGAGATGGGCGAGGATGTGGTCGACGCCGACCAGCGGTTTCGCGAGGGCGAAGGCCAGCCCTTTTGCAAAGGATAGACCCACCAGCAGAGATCCGATCAGACCCGGTTGATAGGTAACAGCCAGCCCGTCCACTTCCGTGGCCTTGATTTTCGCTTCGTCCAGAGCCTGTTCGACCACACGAGAGATGGTTTCGATATGCCGGCGGGAAGCAATTTCCGGAACCACTCCGTAGAAGGGCCGGTGGTCTTCGATCTGAGTGGCGACAACGTCGCTGAGCACTCTCGTTCCGTTCTCGACCACAGAAGCGGCACACTCGTCGCAGGAGGTTTCCACGCCCAGGACAATCATGAATCCTCTCCCGACTCCTCGATCAGAGCCGAGACGGGAACCAGTTCCACTCCCGCCTTTTCCAACTCATCCAACAGCTGTTCGATCACATCAACGATCTGGGGATTGTGGATATGCCCGATCAGGACGGCATAACCGTTTTCTCGGGCCACCCGAATCCCGCTCTCCAGGGCCGTTTGAATCGCCTCGGACTCCGGCTCGTTGTCCAGGAAAATATCCCTCTCTAAAAAGGGGACATCGTACAGCTTCGCCACCCCGGCGCCGACAGACTCTGCGGTGGTGCGACTGTCCAGGTAGAAACGCCGGCTTGATCGAAGATAATCCATGACCACGTTCATGACCCGCTCATCCGCCGTAGCCCGGGATCCCATGTGGTTGTTCATACCCACCGCCTGTGGAACTTGAGAAAAACTGTTCTCCAGTAATCGGCGTATCTCCTCATCGCTCTGAGTCGTGAGGATCGCTCCCGGGCCGGGGTCGTTTCCATTCACCGCCTCCATGGGCATATGCAGAAGAAGCTCTTTCCCCGCCTCTACGACTCGCCGGGCCGATTCACTGCTGTAGGGCAAGTTGGGAAGTACGGACAGGGAAATCGGACCCGGAAAGCCGAGAAACCCCTCGAGCTGCTCGAGGTTGTAGCCCACATCGTCGATGACAACGGCGATTCGAACTTTGGGGACCGGCCGTTCCCGGCGAGGCTGTCTTTCAGGGGGCGCACCCTCCTCGGTCTGTTGGGGAACCGACTCGCGGGGCTGTTCCGCTTCAGGAAGCTGCCTCCCCCGGTTCGTAGGCAGAAGAACTATGATTGCAACCAAAGACGCGGCTATAACCGCGAGGAGCAGGATCGCCCGCCGTGAACGAGATTTAGATTTCATGGATTGGTTCTTGCGCCCCGTGGACATGGGCCTATTGTATCTCTGGGTTTGTCTTGGTCAAGACGTAAGGCAGGTGTGGGATCAGGTATATACGAATTCCCGCAACTCTTGGGCACTTTCCTTCAACTTTTTCAATGCGCGAATCTCGATCTGCCGTACCGTCTCAGGAGAGATACCCATCTCGTCTCCTATTTTCTTCAGCGTATACTTCTTCCCCCCATAGAAGGCGAACCTGTAAAGCAGAATCTGTTTCTCCTTGTCAAGTAAGGTCTCGAGAAACTTCAATGTCCGATCCCGCAGGTTTTCCCGCAGCAGATCTTTTTCAGGTATATAGGAGGTGTCTTCGATAACATCCTGGAGGGTCCCGCTGTCCTCTTGAGTCGGCCCGTCCAGAGAGACCACGGCGTTGGAGAGCTGCATGATCGTTTCCACTTCCCGCATTTTCAGACCCAGCTCTTCGGCGATCTCTTCAATATTTGGCGTTCTTTTCAGTTCTTGGGACAGCGAATTATAGGCCTTGTTGATCTTCCGCAGCTTCTCCTCTTTTCTGTGGGGAAGACGGATAGTTCGCCGTTTGTTCGACAGGGCGCGTACGATCGCCTGTTTTATCCACCAGGAAGCGTAGGTGCTGAATCTTACACGTTTGCGAAAATCGTACTTTGAGGCTGCCTTGATCAACCCCAGATTCCCCTCCTGGATGAGATCGAGGAGGGCAACATCCTGGGTCATATATTTTTTTGCGATTCGTACGACCAGCCGAAGGTTCGCTTCGATCAGGGTCTGCCGGGCAGCATCATCGCCGTCGAGAACCCGCTTTGACAGTGCAAGCTCTTCTTCGAAGGTCAGCAGCCGGCTCTTCTTGATCTGAGCAAAGTAGGCCCGCAGAGTATCTTCTTTGCTCTCTACACTTTGCACTTTCATCGTAGGTTCCTGATGATATTGGTGCAAGAAACGTGCCAACTACCATCTACGAATAACAGCCTATAAGTAATTGCGATATAGACAGTTATCTTTTTATCTAGCCTGGACCCAACGAAACATCTTTTTTTGTCTACTTTTTTATACCATTGGGCGGGCCGGGGTTCTACAAAAGTATTCACTTCCCGATGTGGCGATTCCAGCGCATCAGCCGGCAGTGTTCAGCTGTCTGTAGATCATATCCGAAATCCCAAAACTGCCGCTCTCGGCCATTTTCTCTGCGTATTCGTCGTACAGCATATCTTCGAAAAACTCTTCCGCCATGCCCCCATCCAGCAGACCGGTTTTGGCCACGGATTTACGCATAACGTTGAGCATCTGTTTGATGAAAATGGCCTCGAACTCCTGAGACACCTTGTACAGTTTGCTTGTTTTGTCTATGGTCCCGTTCTTTTTCGGTGCTCCAGTTGCTCCGATACGGGGCAGGTCGTTGTTGGGAAGATAGGGCTGATAGGGGATATTCGCGATTTCCATCTGTCCGTCCTTAATTTACGATTAGCGTACCGTACAGGGATCCGGCCCTGTCGATCGCTTTGATGATATAGATGATCATCTCTGTTTCCAAACCGATGCTTCTGAGCGTTTCCACCAGATCCTCGACGGTCGCGGTCTCCTTAAAAATAAAGCTTCGCTCAGCCTCCTCCTCATCCAACAAACCTCCCGTGGGTCGGCGATAGGGACTCACGCTGACTGAAATATCTTTGTAGGAAACAGCGACCTGACCGATCCGTACCCGTTCGCCAAATATGATCACCCCGGAGCTGGAATCTATCACCACTTTGTTCGAAGGTTCGGGGGTGACTTCGAGGGATTCCAACCGGGCTATGAAGGCCACCGGATCCGCACGCCACTGGGGGGGGATGGTCAGCTCGACCATAGCCGCGTCCACGGCCTGGAGCTCGATATCCGGGTACTCCTGGCGTATCGCCGCAGAGACGGTGCTGGCGGTCACGAAATCCGGGTTGCGTAAAATCAACGAGAGTGTATCGTTCCTGAGGAATTCCGAAATCACTTCCTGCTCGATGATCGCACCTCCGGGGATGCTCCCCACCGTTTGTCGGCTGTTCCCGGAAGTGGACTGGACGAAGAAAATCTGTCCCTGAGCGAGAGCATAGACGTTTCCATTGGCGGCCTTCATCGGCGTCTGAAGAAGCACCCCCCCCTCCAGACTGCGGGCATCCCCGATACTCGAAACGACGATGTCTACTGCTTCCCCTGAACGTACGAAAGCGGGAACCGCACAGCTCACGGTAACCACCGCACAGTTCCTGCTGCGCACATCCGCGGCATCAATACGAAAGCCGAAGTTCGATACCAGATTGGCGATCGCCGCCTTCAGCAGTTCGGAGTTCTGGGAGTCTCCTCTTCCGGTCAGACCGGTTACCAGCCCGATACCCACGAGCTGATTCTCCCTGATACCTCTCAAATCGGCGATATCCTTGATGCGGACCGTAGGGATGGCAAAAATAGTGACGCTCAGGAATAAAAAGAAGACAATAAACACTTCTTTAATAGCTTTCAACTGACACCTCCCCGGCTGCGGTAATCCGCCCCTGAAAGCGCTTTCCGGTCAGATCGGCACGAACGTCGATGAGATCTCCAAAGCTTCCGGAGCGGAAGGCTCTGCCTGGAAGGCTGATCTGAAGCCCGGGGCGGGCAAAGGTGATTGTAATCCGGTCCCCAGCCCTTACCGCCAGGAATTGTTGCAGTCGGTTCCTCTCGATGCGCTCCCCTTGTCCGATCGACGCGGTGGTTCTGTACTGACCGAGGGTATCCTGTTCCGTGAGAAAGGAAGAGCTAAGCAGCGAAATATCTTCTTCGTTGAAGGTCAATAGCTCTTCACTCAACACCTGATCCGCAGGCAGATCGAATCTAGCCCGGGCGACGGGGAGAAAGTGGTGAATCCAGATGCGAAAGGATCCCTCCAGGTTCCCAAAACGCAGAACATCATCGCCACGGGCACTTAGAATCTTGTAGGTTATCTCCATCTGACCGGCGGGAAAGCCTTTAGCGGAAGAATATCTTCTCGTTTCGAAGACAACCCGATCCTCCCACCCCGAGGCCATTCCCTGCGCCTCGACTGCGCTGTCCGAGCTTTCCAACAGCATGGGAGATTTTAGCATCTCGATCTCGATTCGTCCTTGTTTCAGGGTGTCCTGACTGTCGATATAGGACAGAAGAGCGGAGAAGAACCACTGCTCTCCCTCTGGAATCGCAGCGCGCGGCAGAAGCGCAACTCTGCTCCCGATGACAACAACTTCTCCGACGATCGAAGCGACCCTCTCCTGGATAATCCGCGCCGGCAGCAGCATCGGGCGGGCCGGTACGGGACCGAGGGGCAGCTGATCGAGGAGGCGAGCTTGCGCCGGATCCGAACTGATAACAGAAGCGACCTGTCCCAAGGTGTAGTGTGGATCCTCGAGTAAGGCGGATTTATGCAAATAGACGGTTACGGGCGCTCCCGTAGAGGTGTAGCCCGGAGCGGCCCAGCCGGCGATGCTGAAACACAACCCGGCTGTGACCAGGATCGAGAGCAGGACCCGGCGCCAAGCTTTATTCATTCCTTTTACCGCTTGAGATTGTTCGCGGTGGCCAACATAGAATCGGAGGTCTGTATGGCTTTGGAATTGGTCTCGTAGGCTCTCTGCGCAACAATCATATTCACCATTTCCTGAACCACGGAGACGTTCGACATTTCGAGGAAACGCTGAACGATCTTACCCATCCCGTCGAAACCGGGGCGTCCCGGAATGACTTCGCCGGTAGCATTGGTGACCTTGAAGATATTCTCCCCGGCTGCCTGCAGACCCGCCGGATTGACAAAGCGATAGATCTCGATCTGTCCCACCTCGATCGGATCATCGATTCCAGCCACCTTCGCAGTAACCCTGCCATCCTGAGACATGGTCAAGGTTTCTCTGATGAAACCGTCCGGAAGGATAATTTCAGGCATGAATCGATAGCCATTGGAGTTGACCAGCTGCCCGTTGGAATCGATCTTGAAAGATCCGTCTCTGGTGTATCCGTAACTTCCGTCGTAGAGAAGGACTCGAAAGAAACCCTCTCCTTCGATAGCCAGGTCAGCTACATTCCCGGTGGCTTGGAGCGCGCCCTGGGTGAAAATCTTTTGGGTCGCCGCCGGACGTACACCGTGTCCGACCTGGATTCCCGTCGGAACCAGGGTCACCTCGGTAGCCGGGGTGCCGGCGACACGCAGCGTCTGATACAGCAAATCCTCAAAATCGGGACGGTTGGCCTTAAACCCCGTGGTATTCACGTTCGCCAGATTGTTCGCAATAGTATCAATGTTGAACTGCTGTCCCACCATGCCGGATGCAGCAGTCCAGAGAGATCGCATCATCTTTTAGTCTACCTCCTAAACTCGTAGTGCCTCGTTGATGAGGCGTCCCAACAGGTTGTCCTGTGTCTGGATCATTTTTTGATTTGCTTCATAGGTCCTCTGCACTTCGATCATCCGAACCATCTCGGTAACAACGTTCACGTTCGAGCTTTCCAGAAAACCCTGCCGCACTTTGGGTCGCCGATCTCCGGCCGCTATTTCCGCAGGTCCCGATTCCTCCGTATCTTTCCAGAATGAGTTGCCTATCTTTTTCAGATATCGGGGCCGTTTAAATTCGACAATTTTCAACCGGTCCACCCGTTCGAGATTCTCCCACTCATTCTCTTCGAGGGACACGAGCCTGCGCTCGTCGCCGGAGTAGGTCGCGTTCTGATAGACCACCCCATCCTGGTCAATGACGAAATTGTTCTTCTTCGCTTGAATGGGACCGTTTTCCCCGAGGACGAATTCACCGTGCTTGGTGACCAGATACCCCTCGTCGTTGATTAGAAAGGACCCGTTTCGGGTGTAGCGCTCCCCATCAGGGAGCAGCACCGAGATGAAACCCTCTCCTTCCAGAGCCAGATCAAAGGGGTTTTCCGTCTGTTTTAAGGATCCTTGGGTGAAGACGGTGAATACTTCGTTGAGCTCCGCCCCAGTGCCCAGCTTTCCCACGATCGGGGTTGTATCGATCGAACCTAGAGGGAACACGAACATCCCGTCGTCATTCATGCGACGGATTAGTATTTCCGGAAACGCCTTGTTGATGGCCGTATCCCGTTTGTACCCGTTCAGGTCGACATTGGCCAGGTTATTGGCAATTGTGTCCAGGCGGTGCATCTGCACCACCATCCCGCTCGCACCTGTATATAGACCACGAATCAAGGACGACCTCCTCTGCTGCCGGTATCCATACCCGAAACACATCACGTGTCCACGCGGGTATCAATGTGATTATCGGTGCGGCGAAAGAATCCTTGATGGAAGGTGTAGATAGAAACCGCGATTGGCGATCATGGGGGAAGATTATTAATTGAATACTATCTCCTCTTGTAGAACTCTGAGTAGCTTCCTATCCAAGGTCCATACTTTTGCATTGGACCAGGTCGCGGCGATGATTATCACCGCGTCGATCAGACCGACACCTTTTGATACCAGCTTATGTTCTCCGGAATATCGGCCCGCTTCTATCCAGACATTTTCTAAATTAGCTCGAGGCAGGTAATCCCAGTAAGATAGAATCAAATCGCGTTCCCGAGCGTTCTTCGCCCCCTGAAGCAACTCACCGAAGACGCATTCAAGCCCCAGGGCTTTGCCGTCCTCCAGAACGACTCTGGCTGTCTCGAAGACATCTGGTTGTTTCTTGAAGAAGGCTATCCAGACAGAGGTGTCAAGAATGATCATACTTTGCGATTAATGTCACGGGTTTGTTCCGCGGAAAAATTCCCAACAAACTCAAGTGGTTTCTTCGCGACTTGGTTGTTAAGCTCTCTGATGTGCCGAAGGGCAGACCACTCGTGAAGCGCGATGATAAGCGATTCCGTAAGGTTCTTGCCGTGTGTCAGCCGGCGGACCTCTTTCACCAGTTTGTCTGGCAGTATTGCTGTGACTTTCATACGATGAATGATACGATTTACTATCGTATTCGTCAAGGACGGAAAAACGACTATAACTGTAGACAAAATGCCTGGAAATGATGTAAATTATACGGGACGCAATAATTGTGGATAGTTATATTTCCTTATATAATAAGGAAATATTTGCCAGAATAGCCTATGAAAACAAAATTCGGTTGGATTCTGTTAATTTATGACCATGTAAGTAATTAAAAATACCAAAAAGTTAATACTTTATCAAAATCAATTTTATTCCTTTCCATTGTTACGCACAAACTGCCAAATTTTAGGGTTTCGAGGTTGTTTTTTTTAATTTCAAGTGATATAATGTTAACAAAAGATGTGTTATTGACGATATAGTTAACATGTGATCTTATCAGGGAGGGATGATGAAAAAGCGAAATGTTGAATTGGATGAGCATGCTCTTAGGACGTTCACTCTGAAAAAAGTATTGACGATCACTGAACTTGCTAAGATTTTAATCTGTTCTATCATCACTGTCCGAAGACGTTTGAAAGAATGGCGTGCTTGCACCAGTTACAATAAAAATGGCCGCTACTATACCCTTCCATCAATTCCTAAATTCAACAAAAAGGGTATATGGACTTACAAGGATATTTTCTTCTCTAGATACGGTACTTTGAAGAATACTGTTATTGCCTTAGCAACAAAATCAAAGAAAGGTTTGAATCATTCTGAACTTGAAGAAATTATTGGGATGAACCCAAAATGTTTTATGGCTCGTTTCAAAGAGATTCCAGGGGTAAGAAAAGAAAAGTATAAAAACCAAATTGTATATTTCTCAGCAGATCCTTACACATACGAAGCGCAGAAAGAAAAAAGATTTCCCCCAGAATCTTCTGCACCCAAGCTGCCACCGGATGCTATGATAATAGTCATTCTTGTTGAGCTGATCCAGAATCCGGGAATTAGTATTGAGGCGCTCTCATCCAGAGTTCATGATCAAGGGTATAAAATTGAAGCAAATACAATAGGCAATCTTTTTAAACACTACAATATTTCTAAAAAAAAACGGAGTATGAAGTAGTAAAAATACTAAGGTGGACAATTTATAATCTGGTGCTAAACGTTTCTTCTCCGAAACTTTTTTCACTTACACCGATTATCCACTTCAAGCCGGAAAGAGGTACCTGCCCCGATTGTCATATTAAGCTGAAAGTACAGAAAACACTGCCAGACAAAAAAATAGCCACCTTAGCAGTAGGTGATTTGATTGCTCATGAAACTGTTTATCATTGCGAGAAGTGCGGACGCATATTTCATTCACGAGAACTCCGGTCTTTGATACCGGAGAAATGCAATTTTGGTTTCGATGTAATCGTTTTTATCGGCAAGAGCTTATTCCTAAGATGTCGTAACTATCAAGAAATCCTTTCAGAGCTGAAACAGAAAAACGTCACGATTTCAGTATCTGAAACCGGAGTTCTTGCCAAGAAGTTTGTTGTTTACTTGGCATTGTTACACAAGTTAGTTCAGAGGAAAACTCGTCGTTACATGAATATGAATGGAGGATATATCCTTCATCTGGATGGCACCTGTGATGGTGGAAGCCCTCATTTAATAAGCGTATTAGACGGGATATCAGAAATTGTCCTGGATAATATTAAA
>Ga0315547_1001279_pt1 | contig 20420 bp, 13 predicted proteins | sample SalMarSW160240MG_2_FD_202542 | JGI IMG/M metagenome (GOLD analysis project Ga0315547, IMG submission 202542) | Salt marsh sediment microbial communities from the Plum Island Ecosystem LTER, Massachusetts, United States - Salt Marsh Sediment SW1601-240 ...
ACCTCTAACGGCATCAGATACTTTTTAAGCATCCGAACAGCGCGTTCCGGATCTACCCTGCCATACAGCCCTCCTACTGTCGAGAGGACATAGTCGGCATCCAGGAGCACCTGCCCGTTAGGGCGCAGCACCGTGTACTCATCCTTGTTAAACAGGGTTCCTCTGGCGATCAGTCTCAGGTCCTCCATCTGTTCCTGTGTGCCTTCACGGGCTTTACCGTAGATGGTCCCGCCTACCATGAGAACATTGGTCGGCTGAGAGAAGAAATTAACGCCGTATTGGAGGAAGTACACGTCCGTCTCGCGCACGTGTCCGACGTTGTTCTTGGTTGTGATTCGCATGACCTCGTTGGTCATGAATGCCCGCACCCAGTTTTCTTCTCGGCTCTTCGGAAGTTCGTGCGGATTGTTGTGAATCCAGTTGATGTAATTTCCAAGGTCGATCTCGTACCCCTTGCCGTCCTTTTCTAGGAAGCCCCCAAAAGGATCGTCGCTAGAGAGGGAGAACTTGGAGAATCTCTTTGAGAACAGCTCGTTCAGTTCGGTCTGCATCTCTCCGCTCTGGTAACGATCGATCTCAACCAGGTTCTCCGCGTTGTACGCCATGCCGTATTTTCCTTCCACACGGCGGTAGGCGAGTGGCATGTTCGGGGTCTTTAGAATTGTCCGCTTATTGCGCTTCTCGGCAACGTCCCACGGGTATATGTAGAGAGGGTTGTCCGGCACATTGGCGTAGAAGTCGGTTGTTGCCCCTCCAACATCGAGGCACACCAAAGGTCCGATACCTTTTTCCTTCCCATAACCGCGCACGAGTAGGTTTACGCCAAGGAAGGCCGCCCGAGGAGTGGGAATGAACGGAGCGTCCATGTACTGCTCCGCTACGTCGAACCCTTTACCACGGATGACCACCGTCTGGAATAGGTCACGGATCGTCTCGTTGACCGTCTCGATAGCAAATTGGTTGACCTCCGGCATGATGTTGTCCACCACGCGGATATCGATCCCTTTCTCCTTGAAGATTGCCTCTATCTCGTCTGCGATATCCTGATTTCCGGCGTAGATGACGGGCACCCCGTACTTGGTGTGCGTGACGTACTTCGCTGTATCGGCCAGGATCCTCGCGTTGTGCAGTTGCGTCTTGGCCTCGCCCCCCTCATCGGTTCCGCCGGCAATGAGAATGATCTCAGGTTCGTCACCTGCGTAGATCTTTCGTCCCAGCTCCCCGGTGAGCTTACCGTAATAACGACCGACGATCTTTGCTCCGGCGGTCAAGGCGGCTGTATCCGCGGCAAACCCGCTCTCCGCATCGGTGAGTGAAACCGTGACCATCTTCAAGCCGCCTTTCGCACTGGAGCAAGGGAGCTTGATGTCAAACTCAGCTAGCTTCTCTTCTAACGGCTTCCAGCTACCGCTCTTTGCGATCTCTTCGTCTAGACCAAGACCATTGGCAAGGGAATGACGAATGTCTTCGACGATCGTTGGAACATAGCGCAGCTTTACCTCTTCGTTCTTGGTGTTAAAGGTGAGCACCTTGGTGAAGGTGCTGCCAAAATCAACCGCGAGGACGTTCAGGTCATCGAGTTCCTTGACACCCACCTGACGACGAAAGGCCTCCACCTGCGCGTCATTGACCTGCTCCTCCAATTCGGTAATGGTCGATTCTTCATCGCCGAAGGAAACATCTGAATAGAAGTACCACGGGTATTTCTCACGGATCCGATCGACTCGCTCGAACTCGTCTTTCACGGGTTTTCCATCGAACAACTTAATCTTACACATCCCCTGGGTATTGTCGGTCTTACACCTTCCGCTCATCTCATAGCGTTTGTCGATTACCGTTACCTGCGGGGCTTGAAACAACCCGGTCTGCAGCGCAAGATCAAGGGTGTCAGGGCTGATCATCTCGCAGCCCCCTGTAGGGTAGTTCGCCTCGTCGATGAGGTCGAGCAGCATCGTCTCGTAGTTCACCTCACGAGACTCTTCTTGTGAGACGGCGTACTCAGAGAAGTTCTCCAGGGTTACCTTGCCTTGATAGCCACCGAGGAGCGCCAGGTGTAAGATGTTGTACATAGCGCCCTTTTTCAGTTCTTCCTTGCGCGCTATCACTTTGGGATCGTTCCAGATATCCGGCTGCGGTCCCCGCAGGAACTCCTCGAAGACCTGCTTTGTGATCTCGCAGCTCTCCACGATATCCGCTGTCTTTGCCTCGTGGTGCGCCTCGGAGATGCTCACAACATGGACTATCTTTGGCTCCATAAACATCTGCCAGTACGTGGTCAACGCCAGGTGTCCCTGCGCCTTGTCAAGGTTGGGGGGAAAACTGGATAGGCCGCCCCGCGTCTCGCGGATTATGCTGTAATTAAAGTGTTGGGTAAGCGGCTCGATCAGCTCGTAGGCGGCGCGCATCTTCGCCAGGTCATAGAGGGGGTAGATCTCAGGCGGTAGGTCAAACATCAACTGCATGACGTAGTGCTTAATCCCCATCTTTAGGGCGACTACCCCGCAGAGCACGTGATCCGTCACGTACATGTCATCGGTACAGTTCCTGAGCTGCCATTGGTGGGGATCGTTGATCTCAAGTGGCTTACCGATAGATGCCCACCAGCGCATGACGTTAAAGTGCTCAACAAAACCGTCCCAGATCGACAGCGGACCACGCCCATCCAGCTGGTTATAGTAGAAGATAGGAACTGCGGGAAACGCCATGTTAAGCGTTTCCTCAAAAATCTTAGCCACCTCACCTAATTCATCTGTCCCCGAGTAGATTCTAGAGAGAGGGCAGTTCCCCCTCTTGGTTGCTTCTTTGAGGGCTAAAAGGTCCTCCTTGGAGGTGATGGGAGCTCCGCCCTGCCCGCGGGGGTGCTCGTTTGGGTCCTCATCCCCGCGCACGAACTTGGCAAGAAAGGCCTGCGAAGGCTGATCAGGCGCTAACGATACAATCTCGAGGCACTCGGCTTCGCTCAGCTCCTCTACGCCCCTGATGGTCGGTTCGAGGGATTCAGCCGCGATTCCGATGTGTGCTCGGATGATGGGGCGATTCTCTCGCTTGCGAACCTGCTCGATTCGCTCAAGCAGGTCATCTGACCAATCGAGTTTCTCGTGTTTCACCCCTGGTGTTCGCTTTGCAAACTGTTCCAGCTCTTCCATCGTGACATAGTCATCCACGATGATCTCGAAGAAGTCTTTGAACCCCTCCTTCCCCGCATATTCACTGGCAATCGCAGCAAGGTCGAAGTGCCGATCCTCAGTGGGAGAGAACCGATCGGGCTCCATCTTTTGCCCGGTCATCGTTCGCACGAGGTTGGCCGCGGGCCGTGTTCCCCCAAAGGAATAACGGATTCCACTTGTCTTCGGACCAAGACCGCGCTTCAGCGCCTTCTCAATCAATTCGGAAACAATCTCATCCACGTGCAAATCCCCCAGCCGGTAGGAGATGGCTACAATCTCGGGGTGTGACTCCTGGATCTTGTTGAGAAGCTCATCGATAGTGACCGCAGGTCCCAGCTTGACGGCTACGTAACTTACCCCAAGGTCTTCCAGCCACTCGGCGAACTTCTCTGTCCCCAGCGTGTGTACGCAGGGGTCCATTGACCCTGCCAAGACTCGCCGCTTCTTGTTAATTTGCTTGCTCAATTTGCATCTCCCTCCACGATTTAAGTTTCTTATCTAATTAACGCCTCTAGAGAATCGATCCCGTAGCGCTGTGGGGCACGTGTTGTCATCACATCACGCCCAATAAGTCTCCCGTCGATGAGGTATTCCTTCCCGATCCAGGCACTGGTCTTAGTAATCACCTCATCTATGGTCGAAGTCTCAACTCCTACTGCTAAGGCGATACCTTTCGTCACCAGCAGGCCGAACGGAACATCTTCTGTGAGGTAGCGCGTCGCTACATCCACCCGATAGCCGTCATTGACCTTCGTTACAGGAACCTTAAGCGCCTGATAGCCGCGATTGGTCTGGAACATCCTTGTTAAGTTCGCGGTACCTTTAATATCATCGCCATATGCCTCGAGGAGCCATTGGGATAGGTGAACAACGCTTGGCATCTTAAACCCGGGCCGCTTTTGTTCTACCGTATCTTTGATGGTAAGAACCTCATCGCTCATTCGGGAAAGAACCTTCGCTGCTTTATCATCGACGCTGGCGTAGAACAACGGGACCGCAGCTTCTGAAGGGAAGATCTCTCCGAGACGATCACCGAAGACGCTGTACATGATTCCGGGATGGATGAACTGGCCGGTGTTTGCCAGAGAAAGCTCTAGCATTGACTGGTAAGGGATCACGTCCATGCCCAAGAGGGTGGAGAGAACCTTCGCCTTCTCTTTGATTTCTTTCTTTGGTAGGCAGGCAGCCCCCACCCTTTTTTTGGTTCCATGGATGATCACCGAACGACCGAACTCTTTAATACGGCAGGCCCAGGGAAGTGTCTGAAGACCAACTAGGACACAGCCATTTTGGCCGACTTTGCCGAGTATGTCCCGTGCTTGGTATTCCAGACCGCTGCGTGCCGGCAAGGCAGCAATGGTACTCTCTTTTGTCAGATAAGGAGCCAGTTGCGAGAGAATTGGCTCATGAGCAAACGCCGGCACAACCATGATGATGGTGGACGATCGTGCGGCTTGTTTGGGGTCCGCTGTGACGTGTATCCGGTTGGATACTACGCTATGAACCTCTCCTTCAAGCTGCACCTCGAACTTGGAGTGAGAGGAGATAACTTCCGCAAAACGGCTCCGTTCCTCCTCAAGAGGTAGATAGAGCCGAATATGCGTTGTCTCGTCTTGCAAAAGGAGGGTCCCAATCAGGGCGTGTGCGCCGTTTCCTCCACCACACACAGTGATCCAATTCATGATCGGCTCCTTCTCAGGGCTTGGTTAACGATTGATCCCAGGATCCTAATTACGGCGAGATGTACATCCATGGGGATACCGTCTACGCTCCCCTCAACGTACCCTGTAACTCCATCAATGAAGCCAGCATGTGCGCAACTCTCGAGAACGCGCCGTTCCACGCCCTCATCGTGGAAGACACCCCGGTCTTGCAACAGCACAGCCAAACAAGCCGCAACCCCGTAAGCCCCCCAGTTGGAGACCGCAGCAACCACTAAGGCGTCAGTAGGAACGCTAGAGGCAAAGCCGCCAGGAACACTTTTACCAATGCTATGAACCAAGATCTCTTCAGCCTCCTTATGAATCAATCCCATCCCGATCTCGTTACCTCCATCTCCGATACCCAACGTGAAGATCCCGCGCTCGCGTGCTTCGATGACTAGCTGGTCAGCCTTGGCGATCGTTTCGGTGGTCTCCTCTCCACGACATGAGTAGATAACGCCGGACTCGTTCATCCCTCCCTTCTCGATAACGACGACCGCGCCTGGGGAGTGAAGCTCGAATAAGCGTTTTGCTTCGCGCTGTGCCTCCGGCAAGGATATCGGAAACGGCAGGACGGTCGCCGCGTGGATCGGCCCCTTGGAATGGCGTGTGCGGAGTACGGACTTCGGGGGCAAGACCTTGAGCCCGACGGAGCCGACGACCTCGCGCAAGGCGGGGACCAACTGTTCCTCGGTGAGGAGAATCGGGATTACTCCGAACGCCCGGTGGAGGGTCCGTGCAAGTACGGCTGCTCCCGATGGTCCATCTGTTTCAGCAATCATGGGATCGACCGCTGTCCGATCTGGCCAACCGGTAGCGATAAAGACCACTTCTTTATCGGACAAGGAACGCTGTAATTCCTCAGCCGCTGTCAGAACAAGCGGCCTGGAAAACAACGCGCGTGCAGCCTGGTACAGCCTACCGATTACCCCCCGACTGCCGACATCGACTGTAACCAAGCGATCGATCGTCTCAGCACATGTAATCAACGAATATTCCCGATCTTCCAATGTCTTCCCCTTTACAGATAGTCGCGCACTTCTTCGACCGTTTCAGAGAAGTGTTCTTTCATCTCGCGAACCGCCCGATCGGCATCCCTCGCCTTAATCGCCTCAAGGAGACGCTGGTGTCGGCCCACATACGCCTTAATATGATCCGGATCGGAAAGGTACCGCTGGATGGATTCCTGCCACAGCTTCTTCTCCTCCGATATCAGCAGAGAGTTAAGCAGTTTCCGGAGAACAGAATTATGGGTAGCTGTGGCGACGGCAAGATGGAACTCCCGATTAGCTTGAAAATAACGGGAGAGATCGCCATGCTCTACAGCATCCTGCATTCTTTCCAAAACCTGCTCTAACCTCTCCACATCCGCGGTAGTGGCTTGTGTAGCTGCAACTTTGACGATTCCCTCCTCCAGTACGCGCCGTGCTCGCATCACCTCAAATGGGCTTTCGCTTTCCTCGAGTACCGATATGGTATCGCTCACCATCTCGTTTGCCGGGGTGGCGCTCTTCACGTAGGTTCCGTCACCCGGATGGATCTCAACGATCCCGGCAATCTGCAGCGCGCTCAACGCCTCCCGAACCGGCGGTCGGCTCATGCCAAGCATCTGTGCGATCTCCCGCTCGGAGGGGAGCTTGGTCCCCTCGGGGTAGACCTGCGAGCGAATCTGCTCTAACACCCATTCAGCAACCAGCGTGCTCTTCTTCGGTTGATGCATTAGCCAAGGATGGTCCATCATTTTCCCTCTTTTGTGCTTTGTTGGTATTACCAGTAACACCAAATAATATCCATGTGGATCCACCTTGTCAAACACTGAATACAGGCAGTCACTGCCATACCAGCTCCTGGTACTGCGCCATACATGGATAACCGCCGAAAAAGATCATCTTTCTCTGTTGTGAGAGGTAGAGTACGGTTGAGATCGTACGATGAGGAGGTTCCATCTCCTCGTGTCGGCACAGGGAGTCAAGTGTGCCTCCGTGATAGGCCATGATTTGCTTTGCTCCTGCGAGGGTATGGCCGCCAGTAGAGAGAAGCTCAGACAGGCGAGAATACCGCGCCTCACTGGTCCCCTTGAGAGAAACGGGATTTGTCTCCAAAAAGGCGCTTTGCAACAGTGGGTCAGTAAAGTGATTGGTATTGATGAGATATCCAGAGGTGCAACTTCGCACGGCTCGTCTGCGGTGGCCTAACTCGGCCACCCCTAGTGCTCCTTGAGCATCAGCGAGGACCAAGTTCCCCCGACCCATCAGGGGTTCTTTCATGATCATTCCGAGAGCCTCATCCACCCGTGTGCATTGCGTAAGGATCTTCTCTGTAAGAGCAAACCGGGGAAGACCGGGGCCGATATCAGAGGAGGGCACGTGCGTATCCGCAACGGCTAGTCCATGTTCGTTCATGCCACTGCTATTTACACCCGGGACTCCGTACGTGGTCATTGATAAGTAGCCGAATCCTTTCTGCGGACGCACACGAACCGCGACCTGCCAAGGACCATAAGCAGATTTGGAGTCGCGGTTCTTGGCAATGATTGGGCCCTGATCTGAGTGGGACAGCGAGAATGTACTGCACCCATCTCTTCGCAGATCAAAAGCGTGCGCCATATCGCTGAAATACCCCCCTATGCTAAATAGGAAGAGTTCTTTTGCGGGGATGCCAAGCTTGCTTGCCATGCCCTCCACCCATTCGGTGATTCCTGGAAACCGCTGCTTAAGCAGGGCAAATACCTTGTTGGAGGCTTGTTCTGTATAGATCGGAAGCGATTTTACCTGAGTGTTCTCCTGTGCGACGAACCTCCGGAATTTGCTGAGACGGGCAGTATCCTTTGCAAGGGTACGAGACAGACCCGCCCCGAGCTCGTACGGGCTTCCTGCAAGATCAATCGTTTGGATAGGATAGGTCTCTGTCATCCCTATTTCTTACCTCTTGTCAGCTTCGGATCGAACGCATCGCGCAGACCTTCCCCCATCAGGTTTACCCCCATTGCCACTATTGCGCTCTTCTTCGGTTGATACGCTGGCCATAATGCGTTTTTTTGGGCCGGTACGTACCGTTCTGTTGGGAGAAGGTGGCTTACGGGCTACCCCCTCTCCTCCCAGATTTCTCTTGCTGTGCTTTATCACCTCCTTTCATTTCGGCATCAGTTTCAGCCTCATCTTCTAATTGCACGTGCTCACGGATACTGAGATCATCGGTCTTAGCAAGCCATCTGGCTAGGTCAAGGAGTTGCTTACAGCTTGCTTCGAAAAGCTTCTTGCCCTTTTCAGCTGAGGCAAGTGTTGGCCTCCCTATAGCCCCGTTTGGTGAGAAATCAATTGTGTCAAAATAGGTTTCCGCTCCAAAATGTGTCACTCCCCAACTATTTACAGCTCCTTTTTCGGCTTCAGAGAAGCACTCCGAGCATACGAGGCTGGGTGCAATAGCCATCATAAGAGACGTTTCTATTTCGTCAGCATGACCGGCTGGTTTCCTGAATAGCTCTTCAGTCAAGTCCCTCATGCCATACCACCATTCATAAACCAGAGCGGTGATGCCCTCTTTGCGGAGATACTGACGACACTCCTGCACTGCAAAGGTGTTTCCAGCTCCGTGTCCATTCACAAAAATAAGACGGTCTATTCCGTGGTACTTGAGGCTGTGCGCGATTTCTAACAGGTACTGCATTAGAATCGTTGGCGATACCCATAGGGTTCCCCAAAACTGCCGGTGATGATAAGAGGAACCTACTGGCACAACCGGCGTAGAAACGAACCCCCCACGCTTTGCAACCTCAGTCGCAATTGCAGAGGGTATCATGAAATCTGTACCTAGAGGTAGGTGAGGACCATGCTGCTCGGTTGCACCAACCGGGATCAAAGCGACTTGCCTCTCATGGAACAAGCTCCTTGCTTCCTTCCATGTCAGGGTTTCAAGCATTCCGGTCCTTTTCAAGGACCGCAACCGTTCTTGCTGTTTAGTTGTCTCTGTACTGGACATCACTCCTCCTGCTCCTTATAGCCCCTCTGAAATGGTATTGTATTTTGTTCAATTACAAGAACTCTCCTTTTTCTCGTTTTATTCCCATGAGAAGCGCTGTCCGAAGTAGTTTAACAATCGATGCATGAACATTGATTCCCAGTCCGTCGGTGCCCTCTTCCACTCGGCCAGTAATTCCATCAATGAGCCCAGCATCCACGCACGCATGAAGAATTCTCCTTTCTAGATTCTCATCATGAAAGACTCCAATATCCTGTTTTAAAAAGGCGAGACATGCCGCCACTCCGTACGCCCCCCAATTTGATACTGAAGCAACAACAAGTGCATCGGTTTTGCAAATTGGCACTATTCTGTCGCCAAAACGGAGGAAATCACGAACACCATTAGCAATGGCAGACATTCCGATTTCATTCCCACCGTCGCCGATTCCGATTAACAGCTTTCCATGTTGTTTCATCTCCTGAATGAGGAAGTCCACCTTGGCCATGTATTTAGTTGAGTCATTTGCCCAAGACGTGAGAATGAGGCCGTCCTGGTTGTAGCCACCTTTTTCAATTGATATAAGAGCCGCAGGCTTGTACTGCTCGAACAGATTTGGGGCCACATTTTCTGCCTCCTTTGGATCGCTGGGGAAGCCGACAATTAGAGCTGCTGGCTCTATAGAGATATTCTTGGCTCGTGCCGGGAGGATCTCGTTTGGTGATAGGACCTTGAAACCGCCTGCCTGAGCAACGGTTGCCATTGCATTTACTAAATTTTCCTCAATAACATAGACTGGCAAAACGTTTGCGGCCTTTTGAAGAGCTCTTCCTAAGACTACAGCGCCTGCAGGTCCATCACTTTCGGCTATCTCTGGTGAAAGTCGTGGACGATTTGGCCAGCCGGTTGTGATAAAGACGACATCTCCGCTTTTAACGGATTCGTGCAAAAGTCTAGCTGCGTTCATTGAAAGGGGTGTATCGAACTTCTCACGTGCTAATCTGTACAGTTCTGTCACAACATCGCGTTGTGCTATGTCTGCTGTAATAAGTTTGTCAATCGTCTCTCCGATGATCGAGATCCGATCCGGCTGAACAACGAAACGAGTATCTGGCATCTGCTTCCCTCCTTGGGATTAGTTCGCTATCCGTTAGCTTCCCTCTTTCTCAATTTTGTGCCCTGTGTAGCCATGCTCGCAGATAAAGACTTCAGCATCCCAGCAACATCTGAGTTAGTCAATAGCTCTAGATTTTCAACTAACCTGCATACGTGTATCCTACTAGGCGGCGACAAAACCTCCCTCGAGCATTCGTTGAACTTTGCCATAATCTCGTCCCAAGAAAGCTCCGTCTCGGGTTCTCCCTTTGGGAGATCTGTCTTTTCCTTTACCTCCTTGCCACTGCGGAGGTGGACCACCATTTCTGCACCACGGCTTTTCGGGTACGCCTCTTCAAAAGCCTCAGAAAGGCTAAGCCTCACGGTTCGTGCCAAAGCCAGAACTTCAGGATCCCGAAGCCATGGAGACTCAAAGGATTCAATGGAGGCTTTACCAGTTCTAAATGTAACTGCCACGGCATAAGGAATAGAAAATTTCGCTTCTTCCTCGTCCCTCGGACATATAATTGCCCCTGTTTCTCCGATTGCCACCGAATAAGTATGTATCTCTATCTTTTCGATCTCTCTATAGTCAACCGAATGTTCGCTCCGCAGTCTCAACGCCAAATCTATTGAGGGATGAACATGCCGACAAGTGGGATAGGGTTTTGTGTATGTTTCCAGTATCTTGTACTTTTCACCAAGGCCGTCTGTAAGAATCGTAGGATCGTAAGAATCGCACATTGCCCTTAGAAACCCTCTCTTACCCGAAAGGATTGTCCTAGGTCCTCTTGCCCCAAGTTGAGCAAGCAAGCCTGCTATCACTCCGCTTTGAGAAGCCTTTCCCGCTTGAAATGCCTTTATCATAGGATTCTCCGAGAGCATTTCCTGCAAACCGGCGCCTTGTAAACCAGCAATTGAAAGGGCATAGATCGTCTCTTGGGCATTCAAGCCCAGAAGCTTGACAGTTGCCGCGGCAGCACCAAAAGGTCCGCACGTGCTCGTTGTGTGAAACCCTCTTAGCAAATGTGAGTTTTCTTTATTTATCGAAGCTCCAATACGCAAAAGGATCTCGTAGCCAACAACTATTGCAGTTAAGAGCTCCTTCCCATTTACTCGCAATTTCTCTCCCACTGCAAGAGCTGCCGGAACTACAGAAACGGATGGATGCAAGGTTCCATATCGATAGCCGTCGTCAAGTTCAACAGAGTGAGCGAAGACGCCATTAGCCAAAGCAGCATCATCGCAAGCAAGTCTATCACCGCTTCCAATAACTGTGCTCTCTCTTATTCCCTTTTTATTCCTAAGGAAATCAAGTACGATGTGTCCTATATGCCCTTTATGAAACCCAGCCAGCGCGGCCGCAAAAAAATCAAGCAGTGTGCATTTTGTCTTCTTGACAACCTGATCGGGTAGGTCATTGAACTCCAGTTCAGTAATGAACTCACCATACTCTTCTATGTACATGCTCACAGTCCCTCTATCTGCATTCCGGTCTTGGTGCGTCCAACTTCAGCCATCATGTGTGAGAAGTCTTCCGGGGTAGGTTCCTGTGAGTTTGCCTTCCCCAATCACTACTTTTCCGTTCACGATCACATACTCAATTCCACAAGGAAACTGGTGGGGGTTGTCAAAAGTAGCTTTATCACTGATTCTTCCAGGATCGAAGATGACGATATCTGCAGCATTCCCCGGCTTCAATACTCCACGATTTCTCAACCCGAGCCTGCTTGCCGGCAGACTCGTCATCTTACGAACCGCCTCAGGCAGATCCAGAACTTTGTTCTCCCTTACGTACCGCCCCAGGACTCGCGGGAATGCTCCGTAATATCTGGGGTGTGGATGCATCTCTGCGTACCTTCCCCATGGTGAGACTGCTTTCCCATCAGAAGAGATCATCGTAGCAGGGTCTTTCATGATGACCTCAACGTCGTTTTCTGACATCGCGTGCACGACTACCTTCACGCAGGCCTCCTGAGACCTAAGAAGATCGAGGATTGCTTCCAATGGATCCGTCCTATTCTCCTTAGCGATCTCCTCTAGTGTTTTCCCCACCAACTCTTTGTCATGTTTGACCTCAGCAATCATCATTCCCTTCCAGTCCACCTCTTCCAATGGAGAATGCCAAGAACCGACCCCATGCAGCATGTATTCTTTCAATGATTCTCTAACTCTTTTGCTGCCTAGATCTTTCACAAAGGAGCCAAGCTCGCTGCCACGTAGGGAAGGTGGAATTACATCAACAAGCCCCGAGCAGTACGCCGTATAGGGGTATTGATCCCAGCTGACGTGCACCCCATTGGCACGCGCATCGTGCAGCATGGCAAGCAGTTCCTCGGCCCGTCCCCAATTACTCTTTCCTTCCAACTTGAGGTGGGAGATTTGCACGGAGACGCCGCTCTTATTCGCAATGCTTATGACCTCGTTTACCGCATCAAACAGGCCTTGCCCCTCATCCCGCATGTGTATTGCCCACATTGCCCCGTGTTCTTTGATAACTTTGCATAATTCGACGAGTTCGGTGTCCGTGAAGTAAGATTCTGGGACGTAATACAACCCACTGGACATTCCCCAAATGCCCTGGCGAAGCTCCTCTTGCAGCAAGCTCTTGATGGTATCTAACTCCTGAGGCTCCAAGTGCTCTTTCATGCCGGCTGCCGCAACGCGCAGGGGGACACCCCCAACCAAGGGAATCAGGTTAGATGAGATACCTTTTTTCACTAGTTCGCGCATGTAGTCCATTTGAGAGGGCCACTTCCACACCGCCTTTTCGGACACCGTCATTGTGAAGTTGTTGGCCTCAAATTGATGGAGCAACGCCTCCCTATGCTGTGCTCTCACCGGCCCGCAAGAAACTCCACAATTACCAACAACCTCCGTCGTAACGCCTTGCCTTATCTTGCTCTGCGCATCTGGTTGGAAGAACAAGGTAAGATCGGAATGGGAGTGCATGTCGATAAACCCCGGAGCGACAATCAGGCCGCTTGCATTGATCTCTCGTGCAGCTGAAATGGTGTCCCCTTGCCCTACAAATTGAATCGTCTGCTGATCAATGGCCACGTCGGCGTGCACTGCCGGTTTCCCCGTGCCGTCCAACACCATGCCGTTTCGAATCACTAACTCGAACATCGGTCCTCCTCATACCTAAATACCTAGCCGCGGCGCAGTCGCGGGTCGAGCGCATCCCGCAAGCCATCTCCGACTAGGTTGAAACCCAGCACGACAATCATGATTGCGACTCCGGGAAAGACAGTCAGCCACCATGCCGTCATCAAGTACATTCGTCCGTTGCTTAGCATCGCTCCCCAGCTTGGCGTGGGCGGTTGTGCACCCAAACCAAGGAAACTCAGGGAGGCTTCAATGAGAATGATTTGCCCTATTCCAAGTGAGGCCTGCACGATCAACGGGGCAAGGCTATTGGGAAGGAGATGGCGAATGATAATGCGGAGTGCGCTTGCGCCTGAGGCACGCGCCGCTTGTACATACTCCTCCTCCCGGAGCGCAAGAAACTGGCCTCGCGTTAGCCGCGCGTAGGCACCCCAATAGACCAACCCAACTGCGATCATAATACTCTGAAGTCCTGGACCGAGGATGAATATGATTGCCAATGCGAGCAGAATTGTTGGGAATGCCCAACTAATGTCCACCAGCGCTTGAATCACGTAATCGGCGATTCCTCCGTAGTAGCCCGCGATGGTGCCCAAGAAGACGCCGATCCCAATGGCAATCGCGGAACCAAGGAGGGCAATTCGCAAGGAGACGCGTGCTCCGTAGATGACTCGACTTAGCACGCATCGACCAAACTCGTCGGTTCCAAGTAGGTACGTGCGGTTGGGCGGCTTCAACGCGTCCATGAGCAACTGCGTCTCAGCCCGCCGTGGTGCCAAGACAGGAGCTAGGAGCGCCATCAATAGGAACGCCAGCACGATAAGCAATCCGATTACCGCGTTCCGACTCCTGAGAAGTCGGTGTAAGCCCTCCCGAATCATCAGTTGCCCCTCCCTCTCCGGCCTCAGTACTGCACACGTGGATTCACCACGGCATAGAGCACATCTGCCAGCATGTTTCCAAGGATCACGGTTGTTGCCAAGATGAGAGTAACCCCTTGCACCACAGGGAAATCTCGCATATAAATCGCAGCGACCAGCATCCGGCCGAGGCCAGGTCGCAAGAAGACGATTTCAATAACCACCGCGCCACCAAAAAGCCAGCCAATCTTGAGTCCCAACAGAGTGATGATCGGAATCAAAGCATTCCGTAGACCATGCTTAAGGATGACTTTTCTCTCCCGCAATCCTTTGGCTCGGGCCGTTTGGACATAGTCCTGTTCCACGACCTCCAGTAGGCTGGATCGGGTCATCCGGGCTACGTCCGCTGCACCGCCGAGACTAAGGGTCACCGCAGGCAAGACCAAGTGCCTAAACGTGCCATATCCAGCAATGGGAAGCCAATGGAGCTTGACAGCAAACAGCATGATCAGGAGAAACCCGAGCCAGAACTGGGGAACAGAGACACCAATAATCGCCAATCCCATGCTCGAATAGTCAATGATTGTGTTCCGCCGAACTGCGGCAAGGACTCCGAAGACGATTCCAATGGCGTAGGAAAGGATGAGGCCACTCGCTGTTAGGCTCAGCGTGTTGGGCAGCTTGGCTGCGAGAAGCTTGGCGACGTCTTCCTTCAGAATCAGGGATCGCCCGAAATCGAATCGACAGATCCTTCCAAGGAATGAGAAATACTGGACGTAGAGCGGTCTATCCAATCCTAGTTTCTCCCGCGTCCGAACATAGGCCTCCTCGGTGGTCATCTCGCCGAGCATCAGCCGTACAGGATCTCCGGGGATCAGATGGAGAATGCCGAAGACGAGCACGGTGACTCCTACAAGCACGGGAATGATTAGGAGAATTCGTCGAATGATATATTGAATGATACTCAAGAGGGCATCCCTTCTTCTCGTTGTTCTAGAAGCATCCTAGATCACGGCATCCATCTTGTCCAACCTCAATAACAAAAGAGAGGGTGACAACTCTCAAATGAAGGTTGTCACCCCAACCAATGACTATTTCCGATAAAGATCCAATAGCCAGATGTGGTCTAGCGTCGCGTTGTATCCAGCCAGATCGCTTCCACGAGCCCTTACCTGTTGGGGGTAATAAACGGGCACCCAGCGAGCGGTTTCAAGCAGGTATTCGTGAAGTAGACGATAGACAGAGAGGCGTTCTTCCGAGGTTGGCATTGATTCTGCTTTCTTGAACATGAAGTCGAGCAAAGGCTCGTTCGTTCTTGTTTTGTTGACTCCTGTATCGATCCGCGTGGAGTTGAAGAACCACTCCAGGATGTCTGCATTGTCCCAGCCGTACAACCGCATGAACGCGTGCTGATTGCCGGTCTTGAACATGTCCCCGTACGTTGCGGAATCGAACTGCTGAATCTCGGCCTTGATGCCAAGTTCTGCCATCTGGCTTTGGAGGACGGTTGCGATCTGCACTCGCTCAGTAATGGTGTCTGTCCATAGCGTCACCGTGAATTCCTTGCCATCTTTCTCGATGATGCTGTCATCATCCTCGTCGGTCCATCCAGCTTCCGTTAGCAACTCGCGGGCTTTATCTATGTCGTACGTGTAAGGGCTTTCGATTTGTGGTTCGACAATCGGAGCCAGGTAGTTATAGGCGGGTATCCCAATGCCACCCAACACGTTCTCGACGATTGCCTCCCGATCGACAATGTAACACATTGCTTGACGCACTCGGACATCGTCGAACGGGGCCTTGGTGACGTTCATCCCCATGTAAACTAGGCGTCTTTCGGGAGACAGGATGACCTCCACATTAGGGGCTGCCTGCAATGTGCTCACAATTGCGGGGGACACGTAGTACACCACGTCAAGTTCACCCGCTTGGAGGAGCATCGCCTTTGTCACGGCTTCTGGGACCACTTTGTAGATTACGGTCTCGAAATAGGCAGATCCCTGGTTCTCCATCCAGGAGGGGCCCCAACTGTAATCTGAGTTACGCTTGAGCGTAACGTGATCTCCCTTGACCCATTCCACTAACATGTAAGGTCCTGTGCCCACAGCTGTTTTTACGCCGTAGTCTTCGCCGTCCTTCTTAAAAGCGGTTGGGCTGATGATGCTGGCGAAGCCGCTGCTGCTCATGTTGTAGAGCAAGTTTGGGAAAGGGTTCTTCAGGATGAGTTTTACCGTGAGCGGATCTACGGCAACTGCATCTTCAACCGCCGAGTAAAGGTATGCTGACGCGCCGATGTCACGCATTGTCTCGATGTTCCAGGCAATCGCTTCGGCATCGCAGGGTGTACCGTCATGGAATGTAACCCCACCTTTAAGGCGAAAGATCCATTCAAGACCATCCGGACTGACATCCCACGATTTGGCAATTCCATCTTGATAGGTCAATTGATAATCACGGCTGACCAGTGTATCACAGATATCCCTGTTCATCTCCCCACCCCAATTAGTGGTTATCGTGTTGAGATTCTGGGGGTCCTGATCGATCGCGATGACTAGCGTCTTACTATTCGCCTCTTTGGCCGCGCGATTCGGGTCTTGCGCAGCAGTGAACATCGACATAGATCCCAAAACCAACCCTCCCAGCAAAACAACTGCCAACATGTTCCTGCAGTTCCGTAGCAACATTGACACACCTCCTTTGTATGCGCCTTTTACAAAAAGCACCACATACCCTCCGATTCCCTTGCTTTGCATTTCTGCTTACCTCCTTCTAGGGTGAGCATCTAAACGAAACATCGCTGCACAACTTCTCTCCCCGCTACCACCCCCCAGGTCTAGTGTATGCATACAGAAAACGAAATGGAGAATGAATCCCAAACCAAGATGAGAGACAAAAATGGAAATACTATTACCGACAGGATAATCTCAGCCCTCCTCCCCCCTTAGTATCATCAATTCCCTAGGCCTCCTATCTTTCCAACGACATGAAGCCTCGTCCAGAATATTGGAAATACCAGTATTACCAATCCAACACGAGCACTATATCAGAAATCGCTCTTCCTGTCAATACTGCACTGCACACAAACGGGAAAATTGCTCTGAAATACGATCAAGTCATCATTATGGTAATGGTTCGGACGCGAAGTGCTGAGAAACATTAGGAGATGAAAGACTTGCATATGCTAGTTAAACAAAGCCGTGATCGTTAAGGAGACCTGCGGCAGTTTTGCAAACCCACCAAACAAGCCTTGTCGAAAAACCAGTTCAAGAGGAAAATCGCTATCTTTTTCCCGGGGAAGGGATTTTTAAAGAGACTGCACTGGGGAATAGGGAACGAAGTCTACGGAGAGGTCCACGTGAGCAGTTCATGCCATGAATTAACCAGTATCAGGTTGAGCTGAGTGTCAGAGCTGGAAGAACAAGATGTCTGAAGCTTCCATAACCAGCGATTGGGAACCAATGTAATCGAACAGAGGATAGGGAGATGAGCAGGAACCCTGGCCAGAATTCAGGAACAGAAACCCCAACTACCGCCAGGCCCATGCTTGAGTAGTCAAACCATGTATTTCGCTTAACCGCTACAAGAACACCGAACGTGATACCAACAAGATAGGGAAGGAAGAGGGCACTAACAGTCAATTTCAGGGTGTTTTTCAGTCTTTCAGCGAGAACAGTGCTGGCCTCCACATTTAAGATGATGGACCGGCCAAGATCGAAGCGGCAGATCCTACCCGCGGAATACTGAATGAAGAATGGTTTGTCTAGTCCTAGCTGTGCTCGAGCACGAGCATAGGCTTCCGGCGTTGACATTTCTCCGAGCATCATTTGCACGGGTCATCCAGGCACTCGATACAGAATTGAGAACACAATGATCATCACCCCGAATATCACAGGTAAAACAACCAAGACACGTTTGACGAAGTATTGGGCGATACTCAAAGGTACCCTCCTTTTCAATCACTGGAGAAGAGATCTCCAATATGTTCACATAGAGCCCCAAGAAAAGCGGATTTCTCATTGTCTCCACTGCCGAACGAGCAGGGTTCGTCTTAACATAACTGGTTGCAGGCGCTATGACCAGATGAATACACAAGGACACTAATTCGCTAAGAAAGTGCAGGAGAGTCCCAAGAAAATGCTCTCCCGCACTCGCTTTTAGCTGCCTTATTCCCTGTACAAATCAAGAAGCCAAATATGATCCAGTGTGCCTACGTATGCGCCAAGATCTGCCCTGTAAGCCCTGATCTGCTGAGGATAGTACACCGGAACCCATCGGGCAGTGTCAATTAGGTATTCGTGAATTAGGCGATAGACTAAGATCCGCTCTTCCGAGGTCGACATTGACTCCGCTTTCACAAACAGAAAGTCGAGTAAAGGCTCGTCCGTTCTTGTCTTGTTCACGCCTATATCAATTCGTTTGGAGTTGAAGAACCACTCCAAGATGTCTGTGTTGTCCCAGCCGTGGACGCGTATGTAAGCCTGCTGCCCTCCACTTTTGAACATATCTAGGTAGGTCGCAGAGTCGAATTGCTGGATCTCGGCCTTAATACCAAGCTCTACCATCTCGCTTTGAATTACTGTGGCGATCTGGATCCTCTCAGTTGCCGTATCTGTCCACAACGTGATAATGAACTTCGCGCCGTTCTTCTCCAGGATCCCGTCTCCGTCCTCGTCTGTCCAGCCCGCCTCTGCCAGAAGCTCACGGGCTTTGTCCAGATCGTATGTGTACGGACTCTCCACCTGCGGTTCGACCATCGGAGCAAAGTATGTGTGAGCAGGCTGTCCGACCCCCTGCAGAACGCTATTTACAATGGACTCTTTGTCTACCATGTAGTTCATGGCACGTCGCACTAGTACATCGTCAAACGGCGGGGTTGTAACGTTCATTCCCATGTAAACGAGTCTTTTGGACGGTGTAATAATAACTTCTATATTTGGATCGGCCCGCAGTAAGGGCTCCGAATTGGGCGGTACGTAGTATTCTATGTCTATCTCTCCAGCCTGCAAAAGCATCATCCTGGTGACTGCTTCAGGGACTACTTTGTAGATTACCGTTTCAAAATAGGCTGGTCCCTGATTAGAAAGCCAGGAGGGTCCCCACGTGTACTCAAGGTTCCTCTTGAGTCTTATGTGTTCTCCCTTGATCCATTCTACGAAAATGTAAGGACCTGTACCCACAGCAACTTTTGTACCGAAGGTGTCTCCATACGTCTTGTAGGCAGTCGGACTGACGATGCTCCCAAATACATTGCTTATGTTAAAGAGCAAATTTGGGAACGGATATCGCAAGATAAGCTTCACAGTGAGTTGATCTACTGCGACTGCCTCATCCACCGCTGAGTACAAATAGGCTGATGCCCCCGTATCACGCACTGTCAGAATATTCCAAGCAACCGCCTCCGCATCGCAGGGCGTACCGTCATGGAACATAACCCCACTTTTCAGGTGAAAAGTCCATTCTTTTCCATCCGCACTTACATCCCACGATTCAGCAAGTCCATCGTGATACCTCGCTTGAGTGTCACGGGATACCAGCGTCTCAAAGATATCCTCGCATGGCTCCTCAGCCCACGTAGTGGTTATCGTGTTGAGACTGTGGAAATCCTCAAGAACTGAGATAACAAGAGTCTTGCTTTTGGCCTCTTTGGCCGCGCGATTCGGGTCTTGCGCAGCAGTGAACATCGACATAGATCCCAAAACCAACCCTCCCAGCAAAACAACTGCCAACATGTTCCTGCAGTTCCGTAGCAACATTGACACACCTCCTTTGTATGCGCCTTTTACAAAAAGCACCACATACCCTCCGATTCCCTTGCTTTGCATTTCTGCTTACCTCCTTCTAGGGTGAGCATCTAAACGAAACATCGCTGCACAACTTCTCTCCCCGCTACCACCCCCCAGGTCTAGTGTATGCATACAGAAAACGAAATGGAGAATGAATCCCAAACCAAGATGAGAGACAAAAATGGAAATACTATTACCGACAGGATAATCTCAGCCCTCCTCCCCCCTTAGTATCATCAATTCCCTAGGCCTCCTATCTTTCCAACGACATGAAGCCTCGTCCAGAATATTGGAAATACCAGTATTACCAATCCAACACGAGCACTATATCAGAAATCGCTCTTCCTGTCAATACTGCACTGCACACAAACGGGAAAATTGCTCTGAAATACGATCAAGTCATCATTATGGTAATGGTTCGGACGCGAAGTGCTGAGAAACATTAGGAGATGAAAGACTTGCATATGCTAGTTAAACAAAGCCGTGATCGTTAAGGAGACCTGCGGCAGTTTTGCAAACCCACCAAACAAGCCTTGTCGAAAAACCAGTTCAAGAGGAAAATCGCTATCTTTTTCCCGGGGAAGGGATTTTTAAAGAGACTGCACTGGGGAATAGGGAACGAAGTCTACGGAGAGGTCCACGTGAGCAGTTCATGCCATGAATTAACCAGCATCAGGTTGAGCAAGAGAACGAAGGTTAATATACTCAAGCGCGACAGGCTTTCAGGCTTACTTGACGAGGGGGTAA